>Ga0209407_1000102_pt1 | contig 118549 bp, 113 predicted proteins | sample AD_JPNHG3_MetaG_FD_184410 | JGI IMG/M metagenome (GOLD analysis project Ga0209407, IMG submission 184410) | Active sludge microbial communities of municipal wastewater-treating anaerobic digesters from Japan - AD_JPNHG3_MetaG (SPAdes) (version 2) | ecosystem: Engineered > Bioreactor >... | reverse complement strand
TGCGTATCTCTCAGGTAGTTCATCATATTTTCTGCATTCAAGATTAGCTTCCGCATCAGGAACGAAATTATACTTCTTGACTATCTTTTTCTCATCGAAGCCTATCCTTTTAAGCAGCTTTATCTGATTCTCGTTAAGGCAAATATACTTGTCTATCTGATCATAAAACGATCTTCTTACTCTATGATATTTAAATATAAATGATACTATCAGACTCTGTAAGCGTGATCCTTTGAAGCATTTATATCTGCACATACGAAGATAATGACCATCGCCGCATTTGTTACAAAGCTTATTTCCTCGGAGCGAGGTAGAGCAAGGACATACGAATCGGGTGTCATGAAGGGTTGTCACCACCTTTGTACCAGAACGCTTTGCAGCATATAGTATTGACGGCGAGAGCAAAGGGAAAAATGTATGGACATGAACAATATCAGGATGTTCCCTGTGACAAAGTTCTTTAACAGCTTTATAGTTCTTAAAGGACCAAAACATCCCCAGTGTAGCGAGAAGTTTTCCCACTGTGCCTGCGTTGTCAAAATCGTCATTTGAAACTGTATAGCGAACTACTTCATGACCGTGAGACTCCAAAAGGGCGGTCTCACTTTTGAACACCTGATCGTCTCCGCTGGCAGAGCCTTTGCGGTGAAAATTGTGTATTGCAAGTATCTTCATATAATCAATTCCTCTTAAGAAATTCCTCTGCATATCTTCCACAGATATATTCCCAACTATATGCATCCTTGATACGTTGTGTAGAAAGCTTTCCTAACTTTGCTATCTGAGACTCTGTCAACAAATCAGCCTTGTTTATGAGAGCAGCAAGGTTGCCCTTCTTCTTGCTCCAATAAAGCGCAGAATTTTCAGCAACTTCTTTATTGAAGCCAACTCCGAGAAGAAGATTCAAATCAGTGCTTCCCAGTGCTTCCAGGAGTGACGGATTTGTTCCGCCAACTTCGTGACCATGAAAATAGCCATAAGCATTTTCACGTATTTTCATTAAAAGTTCCTGATCATAAACTGTACCCACGAACTTTATACGTGTGTCTGAACGGTAGCCAAGCTTCTTCTCCAATTCTTCGAGAAACTTGTCATTAACATTGGTGATGATAGCAAAATCCTTCTTTGAATTACTTGCCATGAATTCACGTATCATAGTCTCATAATTGTTTTCTGGAACAAACCTTCCAACAACAAGATAATAATTCTTCGGCGAAAGCCCTTTTTCGCTATACCATTCAAGCAGTTTCTTATCATCATCAGCAAGCGAACTCTTTCTTGTTTCAGCGCCATAAGCGATGAATGTAGTGGCAGGATCTACATTGTTTATTCCCTTGCCGTCATAGCATTTATGGATATACTTCTCGATATTTATAGAATCGCAAATAGCAAGATCACAGTATTTCACCATAATCTTCTCTGAAGCTTTCCAATATTTTCTGATGGGGGCACTCCATTTTGCTCTCATCCACTCATGGCCGTCAGGATTTAGATAAACCTTGCCGCCAAGACGATGTATTTTCTTGTAATACTTAACGATGGCAGGACCAATACGACAAGCCATAATATAGACGATAGGGTGTGGTATCTTGTTTTTTTCAATGTATTCACAGCATTCGCTAAGTGCCTTGACATCGTAGTATATAGCCTGTGCAGGACCTAGCTTTTCAGGTATCCTTATACGGTAACAGAGAGCATTGTGATACTCAAATTCAGTGTCGGAAATTGTTTTAACACCCTCTGTGTTATATGGATCCATGCAGCCGTCACCATTGGCTTTGCAAGCAACATGGTATTTTATTCTTTTATCATTTTGATGATACTCTGTGAGCTTATTGATAAAAGTTTCATACCCGCCGTAAGCGCCAAGGGATTTGGCACCAATGAGCCAGATATGCTGAACGTCATTTTTCATATAAGCTAATCTTCCTATCTGTTAAAATTTAAATGCATCATTTAAACCCAGCCATTTCTGATCCTTATCAGAAAGATTAAGCTTTGTACCGTCCTTAAGAGTATAACCCTCTGCACTTGGAGAGCCATTGTATTCGCCAATCAATTCGGCCCATGTGATGCCAATCTCAGGATCATTCCAGGCAAGACCGCCCTCATCGTTCGGGTGATAGAAGTCATCGCACTTGTAGCAAAACTCCGCTATATCGGACAGCACAAGGAAACCGTGTGCAAACCCCTTCGGAATCAGAAACTGCTTCTTATTTTCTTCAGTCAGCTCCACACCGTACCACTTGCCATAGGTCTTAGAATCCTTGCGCAAATCAACCGCAACATCAAATACTCTACCCTTAATGGCACGCACGAGCTTAGTCTGCGGAAACTGCTTCTGAAAATGCAGTCCTCTCAGAACGCCTTTCGTGGAACAGGACTGATTATCCTGAACAAACACGATATCTATGCCAGCCTCTTCCATGTCACGCTGGGAATAGGTTTCCATGAAATAGCCACGGTTATCACCGTGAACGGCAGGCGTAATGACACAGAGTCCCTCAATCCCACCTACATTCTTTTCAACTGTAATCTGTCCCATATCACTGAATCTCCTTTAAATATCTTGCAAGCGCATCCTGCCACGTCGGCAACGGTGTAAAACCATTCTCAATCAGCTTATTCTTATCAAGACGGCTGTTGAACGGCCTTGCCGCCTTGCTCAGCCCATATTCTGCTGTTGTAACAGGAGTGACCTTTGTAGACATTCCTGCCTGCTTATAAATCTCAACTGTAAAGTCATACCACGAAATATAGCCACCCTCATTTGTAGCATGATAGTAGCCATAATTCTCAGTCTCAGCCATATCCACAAGCAATCTTGCAAGATCATAAGTATAGGTTGGCGTACCGATCTGATCGGAAACAACACGCACTTCATCATGTGTTTTACCAACATTAAGCATAGTCTTGATGAAATTTTTTCCGTTTACACCGAACACCCATGCAATACGCACGATGAAATACTTCTCAAGCGTATTCGCAACGGCAAGCTCACCATCAAGCTTGGACTGCCCGTAGACATTCTGCGGCGCATAATCCTTACAATCAGGCTGCCATGGCTCTTCCCCTTGCCCATTGAACACATAATCGGTTGAAATATAGATCATCTTGCAACCGAGCTTCTTGCAAACATTTGCAATATTCTGCGTACCGCCCACATTGATTGCACGTACCTTCGAGATGTTCTCTGCATCCTCTGCGGCATCAACAGCAGTCCATGCAGCACAATGCACGACAACATCCGGCTTTGCATCGGAAATCGCATTCTCAACAGACTGTGTATCGGTAATATCCAACTTCACATATTCACAGTCAGCAGCAGTCTCATCGAGAATATCACTACCAATAGCGGTGTAACCACGCTTTTTCAGTTCATTCACAACATCATAGCCGAGCTGCCCGCCGACACCTGTTACAAACGCTTTCACGATTAGACCTCCGCACGATTGCCGTACATCTTCTCATAATAGTTCTGATACTCGCCAGAAATGATGGTCTCCCACCACTCACGGTTTTCCAGATACCACTTGATGGTCTTCTTGATGCCGTCCTCAAACTTCGTTTCCGGCAGCCAGCCAAGCTCGTTGTGGATCTTGGTCGGGTCGATCGCATAGCGCATATCGTGACCCTTTCTGTCCTCAACGTGCGTGATCATGGATTCCGGCTTGCCAAGCTCCTTGCAAATGAGCTTGACAATGTCGATGTTCTTCATCTCGTTGTGACCGCCGACATTGTAGACCTCACCGACCTTACCCTTGTGGATGATCAGGTCGATGGCGCGGCAGTGATCCTCGACATACAGCCAGTCGCGGACATTCAGACCCTCGCCGTAAACCGGAAGCGGCTTGTCCGCAAGCGCATTGGCGATCATCAGCGGAATCAGCTTTTCCGGGAAATGATACGGGCCGTAGTTATTGGAGCAGCGGCTGATCGTAACAGGCAGACCATAAGTACGATGGTAAGCCATGACAAGCAGATCTGCGCCGGCCTTGGAAGAGCTGTACGGGCTGCTGGTATGGATCGGAGTCGTCTCTGTGAAGAAAAGGTCAGGTCTGTCAAGCGGCAGGTCACCGTAAACCTCGTCAGTCGATACCTGATGATAGCGCTGAATGCCGTACTTGCGGCAAGCGTCCATCAGCACCTGTGTACCGAGAATATTGGTCTGGAGGAAGATCTCCGGATTTTCAATACTGCGGTCAACATGGGACTCCGCTGCGAAATTCACAACGATGTCCGGCTTTTCCTCTTCAAAGAGCTTGTACACGCCCTCACGATCACAGATGTCAAGCTTCACAAAGTGGAAGTTCGGGTTGTCCATGACTGGTGCCAGCGTGGAAAGATTACCTGCGTATGTAAGCTTGTCCAGACAGATGATTCTGTAATCTGGATATGTATTCTGCATATGGAATATGAAATTCGAGCCGATGAAGCCGGCGCCGCCTGTTACAATAATAGTCATGATTCTATCTCCTTAATACTTGATTTTACCTTCTGCAACCTTTTTCAAATGTGCGCCATATGGTGATTTACCGTATTTTTCAGCTGAATTCATAAGCTGTTCGTTGTTTATCCAACCGTTAATGAATGCTATTTCCTCTGGAGCAGAAATCTCAATTCCCTGACGATTCTGCACCATCTGTACAAAATTTGTAGCCTCTGCAAGGCTGTCCATTGTACCTGTATCAAGCCACGCAAAACCTCTGCCAAGCAGTTGAACATCCAAATTTTTATCATTCAGATACATTTCATTAAGCGTCGTAATCTCAAGCTCACCGCGAGCAGATGGTTTTACCTGATTTGCCTTATCACTCACACCGGCTGGATAGAAGTACAAGCCTGTCACGGCGTAATTACTCTTGGGATTGGTAGGCTTTTCTTCAATAGAGAGTGCACGTCCTTCTTTATCAAAATCGACTACGCCGAAACGCTCCGGATCGGGAACATAATAACCAAAGACAGTTGCTCTTAAGTTTCCCTCCGCATTCTTCTTGGCGTTCCGGAGAATCGCACCAAAACCGTTTCCGTAGAAAATATTATCACCGAGTACCATGGCGCAAGCATCGTCACCAATGAAATTCTCACCAAGGATAAACGCCTGTGCAAGCCCATCTGGACTCGGCTGAACCTTGTAACTCAAGTTGACGCCGTACTGAGAACCGTCACCGAGCAATCGTTCAAAATTTGGAAGATCAGTCGGCGTAGAGATAATGAGAATATCCTTGATACCAGCAAGCATAAGTGTTGACAGAGGATAGTAGACCATTGGCTTATCATACACCGGTAGCAGTTGCTTTGAGGTTACCATAGTCAAAGGATAAAGTCTTGTGCCGGAACCGCCGGCAAGAATGATGCCTTTCATATTTTATTCCTTTCAAATCAAAGCTCTTAAAGTCGTGAGTTATATATTTTTTCTTTATTCACAAAGCGCACATCAGCGCCGCTTTAATTATATACTTATCGTAATAAGAACTCGCCGATACTACATATTATACTACAATATATCGGCATTTGTCAAGCATATATCAAGGTAAGCACTTTTTTCGGACATATACACAAAATAAAAAAATGAAAACATGTAAACTTAAAACAAGTGCTAATCATAATTATAGCTTATACAAGATAATTTGTCAACACTTTTTCATTTTTGGGATATATTTCATAGTGAACAAAGAATGAACGGATGTTTTGGGGAGGAATTCAGCGTTCAGTATGAAATGGTACTAAGGCGATTCAACCTTCGCACAGGAGACAAATTGTAGAAACAGCGGATACATATACAAATAGTATATATTCGTTGGTTGTTTTGATATTGAGTTGTACCGAACCGTTAACAAATGAACAGCCGCAGCAGTTACCACGACAATGAATGTCCGAGTAACTGCTGCGGCTATATTACTTATTTTTTCTTTAAAAAGGCATCTTACTTCTTCAGCTTAAGACCGTCCTTGAACGCATCTCCTACTCTTCCGCCGACTTTGTAGTAGCCGTGGGTATACGGATCGAAAGCGATAGCATTAACGGCATCAACATCGACCTTATCGTCCTTCATGACGCTTTCGTCTACAGTAACATTGACCACCTTACCGATAACGCCGAGACCGTACTCGCTGTCCTGATATTCGATGAACTCGCACTCAAGCACAATAGGAAAATCGGTGATAACGGGAGCATCAACAAGTTCGGACTTCTCTGCATTAAGGCCGCTGTTTGCAAACTTATCAGGAGTATCCTTGCCTGAGACAACGCCGAAATAGTCAGCTTCGGTAACGTGTTTAGCATCTGCGATAGCAACAGTGAAGCCCTTTCTCTTTTTGATGTTGGCAACAGTCTGGTGAGTTTCCGTCAGGTTCAGAGCAACTATGTTTCTCTCGACCATAGTACCCCATGCTGCATTCATTACATCAATACTGCCGTCCTCGTTGTAAGTTGAAACGAGAAGTACAGGCATAGGGAAGATAGCTTCTGTAGTTTTGATACTTTTTCTCATGATGATTTTCTCCTTTGTATTAAAGTGATGCGTTCAGTATATCGGTGATATCCTGTTCTGTAAGCGGTGCGTAGGCGTTTTCAAGTCCTTCATTCACGGCGATATGGTGAGCCATTTCACCTATGCGGCTTTCGTCGATGCCAACATCCTTAAGGTGCATCGGTATACCGATAGACTCGAAGAAATCGTAAGTCGCCTGTATTGCTTTTTCAGCTATATCGAACTTTTCAAGGCTGCTGTCTATGCCGAAGACGTTCACGCCGTATTTCACGAAACGGTCCACAGTTTTTTCACTGAGGATATGCTTCATCCACCTTGGAGTTATGATAGCAAGACCTTCACCGTGGGTTATGTCGTAGTAAGCGCTGAGTGCATGTTCTATTCCGTGACAAGGCCAGCCGGACTCGCTGTTGCCCAGTGCATAGATGCCGTTGCAGCCGAGAGTGCAGGTGAACATCATTTCAGCTCTTGCGTTGTAATCCTCGGGGTTATCGAGACATTTTCTCGCATTTATCATGAGGCTCTTCAGACCAGCCTCGCAGAAGCCGTCATTAAGGAGAGTAGCATCCTCGCAGAAATACTGCTCCATTATATGATTCATAGCATCAGCACAGCCTGCGGCAGTCTGCTTTTTGGAAACCGTGAAAGTATATGTCGGATCAAGGAAAGAAACAGCAGGATACAGATGCGGATCCACATAACCTATCTTGTCGTTTGTCTCGGTCCTTGAAATAACTCCTCCGCAGTCATATTCGCTTCCTGTAGCGGCAAGGGTAAGGATATCGACTATCGGAAGCGCATCCTTTGCGAAGGCTTTATATGAAATGAGGTCCCATACGTCCCCGTCGTATTTTGCGCCTGCTGCAATAGCCTTGGAGCAGTCCAGTACGCTTCCGCCGCCTACAGCGAGTATCACGTCCACATTATGTTCCTTGCAAAGGCGGACACCTTCAAGGACACTCGGATCGTATTTCGGATTCGGCTGAATACCTGAGAGTTCCACGATATCGAAGTCCGAAAGCAGTTCCTTCACCTTGTCGTAAAGTCCGAGCTTCTTAATGCTTCCGCCGCCATAGGTGAGAAGCACCTTTTTTCCGTATTTTCCCATGACTTCGGGGAGCTTTTCGATGACACCCTTACCGAAGATAAGCCGTGTGGGAGTCACATAGTCAAAATTCTGCATAGATCTAACCTCCTGTTCGCATTTCATATTTCAATGATCTCGGGGGACGAATACCGCCGTAAACCATATCTGAACGAGTGTTTTGACACAGCGTCACTATAATTAGTATAGCATCATCCTGACACGATGTCAATATATTTTCCTGCTTTTGGCGTATTGCACTGCTCTGCGGCTCTTCATTTGTCAAAAATGCATAACGGCGAACTGCTGAAAAGATGTCCCTGCACAGTTCATTCCCGAAACAAAAATCGGGGCGATCCCTTTTGAAAGGATCTACCCCGATAATTACTTATCGCCTGCGTATATCTATTATTGCTCCCCCAACTAACTCCTGAATTTTCTTGCTTGGCCTGACAGCGAAATACTGCGTCAGAAAGTCTTGAAATGCGACAGCATTCCTGCGGCTTTCTTCCTTGCCTTTCTCTGCCAGTCCGTCGCAATATTTCTTCAAGAGTTAATTGGTGGAGCAATATAAATGTATATCACTCTTAAGGAAGTTAGTCATCTCATCAGATATATCGGGCGCGGATCCTGCGGTTCCGTCCATGAACGTCTTAACGTCATCAGAAGGATCGTCATACCGATTAATGTGGTTATCAGTTCGGATACGGGAACGGTAAGCCAAACACCCGTCATGCTTCTTAACATATAGGCTAAAAATGCGATCGGTATAACGAGGAAAGTTCCTCTGAGAAGCGATATGAGCTGAGCCTGTTTCGGCATTTCCTTCGATGTGAAGTAAACCGAAATGATCGTGTTGGTACCCATGAAAGGCATGAACAGGAAGTATTCCCTGAGACCTGTTTCAGCTATCTTCCTCAGCACTGAGCTTCCTCTGCTGTTGAAAACAGTAACTATATACGGTGTACCGAAGAAAACAGCAACATATGCGAAAACGGAGAATATCAGCGATGTCCACAGAGCGAGACGGAGTACATATTTTACTGCGGAAGCATCACTTCGTCCGTGGTATCTGCACATAAGCGGCTGAATACCGCTTGCGATACCTGTGTATATAGCCGTAAAGACTATTGCTGCATTTGCAACTACTCCGTAGGCGGCAATGCCTGTGTTTCCCGAAATGCGGTAGATAACGAAGTTGAAAAGCATTATCACAACTCCGCCCGAGACCTCGGATAAGAAGGAATGAAGTCCCAGCGAGACTATTTCACGTATACTTTTCAGCGAAGGAACTATGAGCCGCAGACTGAAAGCGTTCCAGCCTGTAATGAAGTGGATGCTCATTATCCCCATGCTTATGAAAGGCGAAATACAGGTAGCAAGAGCTGCACCGCCCATTCCCATATCCAGTTTGAAAATGAAGACGTAATCAAGTATGATATTAGCGAAACTGCCGCTCAGCATACCCAGCATGGCAAGCCGCGGAGCGCTGTCGTTGCGCATAAAGCAAGCCATAATGTTATTCATAAGGAATGCAGGTGAAAAGAGAAGTACGGTCTTTATGTAGCTGTGGGACATCTCAAAGACCATTTCGTCCGCACCCAGCAGATGAGTTACCGTCTTTGAAAAGAAGATGCCGAGAACCTCGAAAAGCGCTGCAACTACAAGCATAGCTGCGACCGAGTTGGTATATACGGCATCTGTCTCTTTTCGCTCTGTCCGGCAGTAGAGCATGGAAAACTTGCTTCCTCCGCCGATACCCAGCATAAGTCCGAAGCCGTTCATGAAATTGAAAACAGGCAGGGACAGATTCAGTGCAGTAAGACCTCTGGTACCCATTCCTCGTGAAATAAAAAAGGTATCGATAAGAATATATACCGATACGCCTAAAGAGCTGATAACATTCGCCAATATGTACCTGAAAAAATCACGCCGTATTGGTTTTTTATCCATTAAATTATTTGCCCCCCCGAAATATCGATACACAGCCCTAACTGTGTGTCAATACCGGCGATGCACAGGCATAAACCTCAAAAGCCATCTTGCAGCGCCGAACATATCACTACTATTATTATAGCGCAAAAATCACGAAAATAATAGTCTTTTAAGTAAAAATCGGACAAATGCCCAAAACCGGCTTTTGATTTTCTAACTCATAGGTATTTTTTACAAAAATATATACAGTTCACAAATTATATTATAAAATAAATATACTATTCAATCGTTCGTACACATTCATCAGAAACCAATGTTTTTGTCCGTAAAAAAGTTGAAAAGCGCTTGCAATAGACGTTTGTATGTGATATAATTATTACGCTGTAATATATATAACAGATAATACGCTCTGTAAATAAATATAAATAACTTACTCTGCTTACAGGGTGTATCTATTGAGATGTGGAGGAAAACAATGAAAAAATTATCAAGAATGCGTACTGCCGCATGGATAATGAGCCTCGGAGTTCTGCTTCAGAGCGCCGCTTATATCCCTGCAAATGCAGACTCAAATGCAAAGGTATCCTTTAATGAGGTGTGCTCGAAAAACACTTCCTATCCCTCGTCAGACGGCAATTTCTACGACTGGATAGAGCTTTACAACAATGACAAGAATGAAGCCGATATCTCGGGCTGGGGACTTTCCGACAAGGAAAGCGAACCTTACAGGTACGTCTTCCCCGACGGTACCCGTATCCCTGCAAACGGACGTCTGCTCGTTTACTGCGACAGCGATGCAGCAGCAAACAACAGCAGGATAGCTCCCTTCGGACTTTCTGCATCAGGTGAGACTCTCATCCTTACCGACAAAAGCGGAAATGCCGCAAATACCCTTACATTCGGCGCTCTCGCTTCCGATACTTCCTACGGACAGTACCCCGACGGCAGCGGTGAGTTCTATAACCTCAGCTGTACCCCCCGATAAGGCTAACAGTGCCCCTCAGGGAAGCGCAGCTGTACACGTTCCCGTTTTCTCACAGGACAGCGGATACTATGACAGCAGCTTCGCTCTTACACTTCAGGCTGACGAAGGATGCACCATTTACTATACAACAGACGGAAGTCTTCCTACTACCGAGTCCGAGAAGTACACAGGACCGATAACCATTGAGGATATGTCCGAGACTCCGAACCGCCTCAGCAAGCGTACAGATATCACTCCCGACGGTGCGGAAGCACCCCGTGAGAACGTGGACAAGGGTGCCGTTATACGTGCGGTATCAGTGGACAGCAAGGGCAATATCAGCGAACCTGTTACAAAGACCTATTTCACAGGCAAGACCAACTCGGGTTACTATAAGCAGATGAAGGTCATATCTCTTGTTACCGATCCCGATAATCTCTTCGATAACGAAAAGGGCATATACTGCCTCGGAAAAGTCTTCGAGGAGAACAGAAATGGCGGCCGCAGGAATTCATGGGAATACCTCGCAAACTACTCTATGAAGGGAAAAGAGTGGGAACGTCCCGCAAGCTTCACTTTGTTCGAGAACGGCGAAAAGATCCTTGAACAGAACGTTGGTATCAGAATAAAAGGCAACTATTCAAGAAGTCTCCCTCAGAAGAGCTTCAACATATACACTCGTCAGGAGTACGGTGCAGCAGAATTCGATTACGACTTCTTCTCAGGCAAGGCTGTTAAAGCTAAAAACGGCAAGGCTATAAAGAAGTATGACGGCATCGTTCTCAGAAACGGCGGAAACGACAATACTGCCGCTTTCTTCCGTGACAGCATAAATCAGAGCCTCATTACGGACAGAGCCTTCGCTTATCAGGCAACTACGGAATGTATCGTGTTCCTGGACGGCGAATTCTGGGGCATCTATCAGCTTATGGAAAAGACTGACGACAGCTATATCAGTGAGCATTACGGCGTTAAGAAAAGCGACGTTGCAATGATAAAGAACGATGAGCTCGAAGAAGGCACCGAAAATGACCTCAAAGACTGGGAAGAGCTTTGCAGCGGAGTTGCAGACGGCAGAGTGTCCTATGAAGAGTTCTGCAATAAGGTGGACGTTCAGGGATTCATCGATTACTTTGCATCTCAGGTATACTGGTCCAATGCAGACTGGCCCCAGAGAAACGTCATCGCATGGCGCTCGGATGCAATAGATGAGACCAACCCCTATGCCGACGGTAAATGGAGAATGGTGCTCTTCGATACGGAATCGGGACAGGGACTCTACGGTTCTGAGGACAAGTCCTTCTCTGCGGACTGCTACAGACGTTTACGTCAGACTGACGGTCAGCTTGCAAAGATGTTCAACGGACTTATCAACAATGAGGAGTTCAGACTGAGATATTCAAGAACTCTCATGGACCTTGCAAACTATAACTTCACTCCCGACAGAACAAAGGCAGTCATCGAAGGCTACAAGAACAGCTACAAGCAGCAGGTTGCAGACACCTTTGCTCGTTTCCACTCTGGAAGCATGTCAGGTGCAAATGCAGAGAGAAGATTCGAGAACGAGATAGCAACTGTTACTGACTTCTACGCAAAGCGTTATTCATATGCGGAGCGTACTACAAGGTCCGCTATGAAGCTTTCATCCGAGCCTTATAAACTCAGTATCGTAAATCCTTCCGACTGCGGAAGCATTGACCTCAATACCCTTAAGCTCGGCGATATAAGCCAGTGGAGCGGCTATTATCACTCCGATTACGAAATAACCCTTTCAGCAAACCCCAAGGAAGGAAGCACCTTCTCTCACTGGAATATCAGCGGTGCCGAAATAACCAAGGGAAGCGCAGATTCACCTGTTATCAGCGTTAAACTCAGTGCAGATGCAAGGATAGAAGCTGATTACGGTACAGGTTCACAGCCTGCTACTGATGCACCTGCTGAAACTACAACTCCTGCACAGACAGGAAATGCTAAAAAAGGAAAGGTAATTCAGGCTGAAACTTGTAACTACAAGTCAGGTGTTGATACCGAAAACTGCTCCGAAGGCGGTCTCGATGTGGCATATATCGAGAATAACGACTATATCGGATTCAAGGATATCGACCTTACCAACGTAAACAATATCGATTTCCGTATCGGTTCGGACGGCGCAAGGGCATCTCTTGAAATACGTCTTGACAGTCCCGAAGGCAAGGTAATAGGCAGAATGGACGTTAAGGGTACGAACGGCTGGCAGACTTGGGCTACCCAGACCTGCACCGTTGAGAAAACAGAAGGCAAACACGATGTTTATTTCGTATTCAAGGGCGGAGAGGGATATCTCTTCAATATAAACTGGTGGAGACCTGACAGTCCCGCAGTTAAATACACCAAGGGAGACCTCAACAGTGACGGAAAGATCAACGCTTATGATGTATGCATCATGAGATCGTCAGCCTCATCGGGTGAAGCCGAGATCTTCGGAGCTGCCGACTTAAACGGCGATGACGCTATCAATGCCGATGATCTGAAGCTGCTCAACAAGTTCATCCTCGGTGAGATAAAGTCCTTCTGAAAGTGACTAAAAAATGATATAAGCCTGCCCTCCGATATTCGGAGGGCATTTCTTGTATATAGCATTTATTGTATTGAATTACAAGAAGGGATAGTATTCATCTGAAAAAATAACAGCTATAGCCTCAAAGTTGAGGTCATAGCTGTTTCTTATGTTATAGCAAAATCGCCTGTTTATCGCACATTTTGATTGTTCACCAGGTGTTTTGTCTTATTGTTCTTCTTTGTAGGACTCCATCGCATCATTAAGCTTTGCTTTTGTTAACGAAAGATCAACAAAATAATTCATGTCATCAAGATCTTTTTCATCATTTGAAAGGGTAAAAGCGATCCACATAACAGGCTCATCCTCTTTGCCGTCCCAATCCTTAAATTTAGAAACATATGCCGCAAAGTTGACTTGGCGGTCATCATTATACAAAGAAACTCTTCCGGATACACGAAGCGCCTTATAGCCTAACACCTCTTTTTCTTCCTTTGAATCAATGACACAATCAATTGCTGATTCGCTATAAGCAGAATAAATAATATCTGTTATATTAGAGCTTAAATCAGTGGAAAACGCCTTCTCTAAAAAATCTTCAAGGGTATCAGGCACATCATAAGAAGACGAGTCAACAGCAAAATGCACTACAGTATCCTCGTTATAATCTGGATTTGATACCTCATCTGTTGCATAAAGCTCACAAGAAGAAGCCGTATGCTTAAATAACCTTGCAGGATAAGGAATTTCAACATCGTAAGAAATGCTGCCGATATAGTTTAATTCTTCCTCAGCTTGTTCAGTAGGCATTTCTGTCTCCGAATCTGCTTCATTCTTACTTTCATCATCCGAAACAGCCGCAGAAGCCGTATCAGCCTTTGAGCTTGTGTCAGCGGTGCTTTTCTCTGATTGTGCAGCATTTCCGCCGCAGCCCGTAAGCATAACAGCTGCCATACAAATTGCAAATAAACCCTTTTTCATTATTTCTCCTCCTTAAAATATAAAAAGGCACACTATGACCTTAAAAGCATAATGCGCCTTGATCACCATTATTCTGCGAGTTTACATAGCTATGCCCTGTCTGTCGCATTATAACAAACTTCTGCATAGCTGTCAACTCCTTTATCATATAATGATTGTAAACATTTTGAAAACAACTCTGTTCCATGTTTGCAGATTAATTATATCATACTTCATTTTTCTTTGTCAAGGGAATACCGGTATTACTTTCAGCAGCCTCAGTATCCTTCATTAAGCCGGAAGCAGCAAATCACGATCATTCATCCTCATGTGGAACGAACTTCTGTTTGCAGGTCCATTCAGTTCCGTCCTCTTTCCTGACAACGAGCTGAGTAGGTTTTCCTGTTACATCAGCCATGCGCTGCGCCAGACCGTAGTTTGTAGTGTTATCCGCATAAAGCATCTCACCGCTCTTCAAATCAGTGGGACTCATAGCAGTATGACCGTGATATCGGCATTCGTCCCTTTGCTTTTCGTGTATACCTATTCCTGCAAGATGCGTATCTGTGAGCGGTTTGAATATCGCCTTTGTAAGTTCCATAGCCTGTTCCGGTGTAGACGCAGTCTCTTCCGTATATGATGTCACATAGTGGAATACAGGCGTCTTATTCTCGTTGCCCCAAAAATGTGCTGCTGTTTTGAACTGTTCGTATGCGTTACGGGGATTATCCGCATCTATCCCGAATCCTTCCTTCAGCACCTGATCCTTTCCTATCGGGTAGTTCACAACATTCTTCAAGCATTTATCATCGCCGTTTGTATGTAATATCACTTTAAGAGTTTCCATAATTCCATCACCTTTCTCTGTATCCTGACAGCTTCTTCCGGCATATCAGGTTTAAGCTCCTCGTATTTCTTGTTTGCAGAATTCTGTAACTCCGCCATAAGTTCCGGTGTCAGAGGGATTGGATAGTGCTCTATCCTGTATGCCGCAATATCAGAACGTGGAACTCCTTTCTCTTTAGCGATCTGATCCAACTCTTGTAATGTTGATTCTCTTACTTTTGTAAGTGATAAATAAGGAAACCATATCCAAAACAGCTTAAAATCGGTAAAATAGCAATAATGTTTGAGATAACCGAAAGGACGGATTATGATGATCGATGCACTTTACAACTACCGCCAGGGTGATATTCACGCCGCTGAGTTCTCGGACGAGTTTAACAAGCTGTGTATACCCTTTGAGGAGTCGCTCAGTGAGGAGCAGATCGAAGTGTTCCACAAAATCCTCGACTGCGTGAGCGATACCGCTGCCGCTGAAATGAGAGCTGCTTACAAGGTCGGCTTCAAGGACGGTGTAGCTCTGATGAGAGAGGTTCAGGAATAACCGCATAGATACAGATTATGGAAATCGTCTTATTCCTGTGTATTACGGGGATAAGGCTTTTTCTTTTCAGGGAATTGACAATCTATGCTGAATATGATATCATTTATGTTGAACATTATCACACACTAAATCTCAAACACCTTGTTTTCGGATATCCCTTTGAATAGTTACTGTTGACATATGCATTAAGAACCAATGGAGGAATCATTATGGAAGATAAGAAATACAGCAATGCTAAAAGAGCCGTAACGATCGTATCGTTATTAACGATCTTTGTAGCAGGAATTGAGCTTTTCATGGCATTCTCTCATTATCAGCCGGGAATGACGATATGTGATGTTGCAAGTCATGTTACACGAGATAACAGAATAGTATACTTATTACTTCTTATTATTGCTAATATTGCCTTTTTGCCACCTGTATTGCTTTTATATAAGGAAAATGGCATCAGCTTAAAAAATGAGATCTACGATAAGAAAACACTTGGGAAGGATATTTTCTATGGTGTGATCGCGTATGTTGTAGCCGCGTTCGCTGGCTTGATCTCAGATATCCCGGAACTGATTCCCGGAATTAAGGCAACCGAACTGGCTTGCAGTCAGAAAGAGCAGGGCATAAGCGTTACTGTCATGGAGATCATAGGGTTAATGCTTGTCAGCGGCATAATCAAAGAGATATATTTCCGAGGACTTGCAAAAAGCTTTTGTGGTCCGGTATTTGGCGAGACTTCAGCTTTGATCCTTTTTAATTTTCTTTTTGCTATTCTTGACTGGCATAATCTTGGACATTCACTTATCATCGGTTTTGTCTGGATATTTTCCTATAAAAAAACGAGGCATCTTATTACACCCATGACCTGTCATATCTTGTCAGGAGCAGGTGTAGTAATAGATGGTATCATCGCTCAGATGAAATAAATCGATCTGTTGGATTTTAGTCTATTGGCGCACCCGTTTTCCGTTCCGCATAAGTCATAATCAGAATTGTGGAGCATACCACAACAGGCACAAACCCTATTGGAACAAATAACCGCAAGCTCTCGGAAACGCTCTGTAAGCGTTTCCGAGGGCTTTTTCTTTTCAGCGGTTAGTTTTCCGCTCCGCAGGCTTGGGTACTCGAAATGATAAACGCTATCCTCATCGAAGTCCTCGGTGCTATAGCAGAGAATGAGCGTAAGAAAATACGTGCCCGGCAGCTATGTTGCCGTTCAGCTGTTAGAAAAACTGGATGCAGTTGACAGTACTGCGCTGAAATCAGTTGCGGAGACTGTTCTCGGCAGCTTCGTATTCACCGTTTTGAGAGATGATAATACCCTGTTCCTTGTGAAAGGTGATAATCCGCTTACGCTCATGCATTTTCCCGAATACGGACTTTACCTGTATGCCTCAACTACGGAAATACTTGTTAACGCTTTCAAGAAATTACGCTTTAATGCCGTGTGCGAAAACATAAAAGTTGAAAGCGGTAATATTGTCCGCATTGACAGCGACGGTAAACTATCGATAAGCAGCTTCGACTATACTGAACCTCATTATATATATCACTCGCGCCGTCTGTATGACTGGTTCGATTACGGAACAAATGATAAGAATTATGAAAATGACCTTCTTATGATGTGCGGATTCTATGGAGTAGACAGCGAGGACGTTGAACTCCTGCTTGAATACTACAGCTATGACGAGGTCGAACAGATGCTGTTTGATACCGATATACTGTATGAGGCGCTCCATGATGTGAAGTATATGCTCGGAGAAGATGTGTATGAAGTCTGTTTCTGAGTATTTTGAAATAGCACTTGTAAATATAAGGTTAATGTGATATAATCAATAAAACAGCCGTCGGCAGCGAATTTGCACAAGCAAAGCTGCGGCGAGTCGCCGCGGATGATTTCAGGAATATTACCGACCTGATTCCGCAAAACTCAAAACGATTCAGCGACTCTGAGGAAAGTACAAATCCAGCCGTTACAGTGGCCGAGCGCGAGTCGTAATTTGCGTGCGTGATCCGTCAGATGTCCTGCAATCAGAATCAGATTGTCAATCACGGTTCGAATCCGTCTGCGCTTAATCGTGCTGTGACGCACTGGCATATCATTTCCCTTCATTGCCGCTGTTCCGATGATTCGCAAAATGTTGTAGGCGATCATCGTGAGCTTCAGAATCAGTGCATTTGTCTCATACTTTCCGCTGGGCAGGCGCTTGATTCCCATATCCGTTTTGATTTCACTATGGTACTGCTCGCAGACAGCATGGTTATGGTACAGCTCGATCACTTCTTCATCGGAAACACCGAGCGATGTCCAGTACATGTCAATTTCTGTCTCCGGGAAAAGCATTTCCTGACCGTTTGCATCAGTTGTTCTTTCAGTGATCTCGTAAACCATACGGATAGCGAATTTCCCATCCTTTTCCGTTTCAAAATCCCGCCATGTACTGCCGATGTAGACAGTTTTTCCGTCTCTGGGATGCTTCACATTTTTGCAGACGAATTTCAGTTCTTCTGCAATTGCATAGCGATCCTCACGGCGGAAATTGTGCTTGATCAGAAATTTCAGCTGCGGATCATGCCAATGCAGAAGCAGCATATTTTCAAGTGCATCATTGCCGGAATCCATGCGAAACAGCAGCGGCTTTTCCGTCATCTGCTTCGCTGCTGCAATGGTTTCAGAGAGAAATTCCGGCGTTCCGTTCTGGCAATGCTGCTTGCCTTCACGAAGCTCCGCGTTGCATAGATAGCCCTCTGTTCCGATGTAGGCAAAGATCGGCGCATAGCCGTCGAAATTCTTGTATGTGCGGGATACTCCCGCTTTATGACTGCCGGAATTGTCGAACGGCGAAACATCAATATCTACCGGAACACAGCCGTTTTCAAGCGGTGACGGTTCATAGCCGCAGGACTGAAACATATCGACATTGCCATCAAGAATCTGCTGATTCATCGTCGTACCGATGCCGTCGAGCCGATTTCGCAGGGAAGATTCCGACGGAATGCCATAGGCGATGCCGAGTGCGATCTTGTAGAATTCCTCATCCTTGTGGAACTCGTTGACATTCTCGAAGTCCGACTTTCCAAGAGACAGCAGCCCGATCATGGTCAGAAGAATATCGCCGTTTTTGATCTGCGGCTGTGAGCGTTTTTCTGTCCGCATACGGTTCGCTTTTTTGATCAGATTAGACTTGCCGAGCACCTGTCCCACGAGCGACAATCCGCTCGGTGTGATCAGTCTTTCATTGCTTACAACATACTCTATTTTCCGCATTTTCGATTTCACCCTCCGGGTGCTGTTTGCACAGCGTTTCTTGTATTTCTATTTTACCATATTTACGCTGTTTTGTACAGTGCTTGGCGGACTCAGTTTTGCGGAATCAGGATACAAGTAAAAATTTAGTCACTTGAGCGTATCTGTCCAAAAAATTGGCAGATACGCTTTTTTGTATGTTTACGGCAAGCAGCAAATATGCTATGATGACTACAGTACCGCAGAGTGCTGTTTACAGCGGTAAACAGGGTTTGCGCTTTGCGGTGCCGCCAGACACTACTTTTACGGAGGTGAAGAACATGAAAAGCGAGAAATATATCCGCACAGCAAAAACAGGCTATATAATCATATCTGCGCTGATGTGCATACTGGGCATTGTTTTTACCGCAGTCCCCGACCTATCTGCAAACCTTATAGGCAGACTTTTCGGAGTGCTGATAGTACTTTTCGGCGTGATAAAGCTCATCGGCTACTTTTCAAAAGATCTCTACCGCCTTGCATTCCAGCATGACCTGGCACTTGGGATACTTCTGATAGTTCTCGGGGGAATAATGCTCATAGATACCAATAATGTCCTGAATATCATCTGTATCGGAGTCGGGATATACATACTGCTTGACGGTCTGCTGAAAATACAGATCGCAATAGACTCCAAGCGCTTCGGTCTGAGCAAATGGTGGCTGATAATGACTGCGGCGATAGTTACGGGTATTGTTGGACTTATGCTGATAATACGTCCTGGCGAGGGAGTGAGATTTGCAACTGTTCTGCTGGGAATTTCGCTGATATTTGAGGGTATCCTCAACCTTGTAACTGCTCTGACTGCTGTGAAGATAATGCGCAGCAGACTTCACAGCGATGACATTATCGACATAGAAATAAACGAATAGCAATATACCGTGAGCCGAAGCACTGACGGTAAACGGTATTATATATAAATGGTGCAGTATGTTATATACACATACTGCACTTTAATTGGAGGTGCTTTATGTATTCAGAGATCAACCCATATATCGAAAAACTGGCTGAACTATCAGACAACAGTAACTCTATCAGTCCCGATATGTACAAAGAGCATAAGGTTTTCCGTGGACTTCGTGACCTTAACGGAAACGGAGTAGTCACTGGTCTTACCGAAATATCTCGGATAAAGGCAAAGGAAAAAACTCCCGATGGTGATGTTCCATGTGAGGGACAGCTTTTTTATCGTGGGATCAGTGTCCGTGACATAGTAGGCGGATTCTGGAACGAGCAGCGCTTCGGCTTTGAGGAGACCGTGTATCTTCTGTTGTTCTCAAAGCTGCCCGATGCTAAAGAGCTTGGGCATTTCTGCCGTACTCTTGCTTATATGCGTACCCTGCCCGATTCGTTTACAAGAGATATGATACTGAAAGCTCCCGGCAGGGATATGATGAATATTCTGTCAAGAACAGTTCTTGCACTTTATGCCTATGACGATGAGCCCGATGATACCTCTACTGCAAATGTTCTCCGTCAGTGTCTGCACCTTATTTCGGTATTTCCCATGCTTGCGGTCTACGGCTATCAGTCATATCTGCACTATCATCTCGGGCAGGACTTGTTTATCCGCAACCCGAGACAGGAGCTTGGAACTGCGGAAAATCTTTTGCATATGCTGAGAGAAAACGGCGAATATTCAGAGCTTGAAGCCCGTATACTCGACCTTGCACTTGTTCTTCATGCGGAGCATGGCGGCGGAAATAATTCCACATTCACAACTCATGTCGTCACATCATCGGGAACTGATACATATTCCGCAATAGCTGCGGCACTCGGTTCACTGAAAGGTCCTCGTCACGGCGGTGCAAATATCAAGGTGGTGAAAATGTTCGACGATATGCAGCGGACGATCGACACAAGCGACAGGTCTGCGGTCAGGGAATATCTTACGAAACTGCTCGATAAGGAAGCCTTCGACTGTGCAGGGCTTATCTACGGAATGGGACACGCTGTTTACTCGAGATCAGACCCGAGAGCTGATATCCTTAAACAGTGTGCCAAGGCTTTGGCAGTTGAAAAGGGCAACGAGGAAGAATTTGCCCTGTTTGAGTATGTGGCAGAGACAGCTCCCGAGCTTATCGCTGAGAAGCGAAAAATGTACAAGGGAGTCAGCCCGAATGTTGATTTTTACTCGGGACTGATCTACCGTATGCTTGGTCTGCCTTACGAATTGTTTACGCCTTTATTTGCCGTTTCGAGGATAACAGGCTGGAGTGCTCACCGCATCGAGGAGATACAAAACAACGGGAAAATAATACGTCCTGCGTATATAAGCGTAAAGCCTGAGAGCAAGTATATCCCTATCAACAGGAGGCAGTGACGGGGTATGAAAAAGCTCATTCTTTTGATCATACTGCTTTTTGCAGTCATGGACGCAGCTTTAATGTGGCTACAGGTGAGAGGTGCAGATATGGAAACGACCGAACGGGCGGAGAGAAACGAAAAGGCTATTGAATTCTGGAAAAGTCACTGTGTTAATGGTAAATGTTCATGAATATATTCCTGATATTGACATTTCTGTTTGCCATCGGAGGAATGACAGGCTGGGTGATAGAGGTGTTCTACCGCAGATTCGTCTCACAGAAGCACTGGGTAAATCCCGGCTTCCTGACAGGCCCATGTCTGCCGCTTTACGGTGAGAGTCTGTGCATTTTATATCTGCTGGCACATTTGGAGGGCTATCTGTATATAGAGCCGGTCTGGTTGGAAAAACTTCTGCTGTTCATTATAATGTCCGCAGCCATAACCGCACTTGAATTCGTCGTCGGAGTAATTATGCTGGCAACTACTCATGTAAGGCTCTGGGACTACAGTGAGCTTCCGGGAAATATCCGCGGCATTATATGTCCGCTATTCACCTTTTTCTGGGGATTGCTCAGTGCAGTGTATTATTTTCTTGTCCACCCTCATATACTTGAAGCACTGGAATGGCTATCGCAGAATCTGGCTTTTTCATTTGGAATAGGCTTCTTTTACGGTATATTTGTCATCGATCTTGCATACTCAACAAAGACAATAATGAAGATACGCAATTTTGCAGAGGAGAAACAAGTCGTTGTCAGATTGGAGGAGCTCCGTGAGCAGATCAATTACAGCATAGAGCGCAGAAAGCCTAAATTTGTGCTATCAATGAAAACTGAAAGACCGTTCAGGGAGGTGCTTGAAAAATATCTCAATAAGCCATAAACATGACATTTATATTAATTAATATGTGGTCAAAAGAATTGGAGAATATAATTTGATCGATAATTAAGTATACAGTCATATAATTCAAAACCCGCTTAGAAGTCTATTCTAAGCGGGTTTCTTGTGTAGCTGGAAACGTGACTTGAACACGCAACCTGCGCATTACGAATGAGCTGCACTACCAACTGTGCTACACAAGCATTATTAAATTTTTGAATTTTGTAAGGGCGCTGCACGGTTGTCGCTTTATTTTCAGTCCAAGACCTTAAATTACAATAAAGCAAGAATCCCGATACAAATGTATCGGGATTCTTTATCCTATTCGGTTTGATTTTAGTATTCTGAGTTAAAGACATCTTACATCTTATGATTATTACCTATATTTGCCGATATACGGTTTGCTCTGGATATGTGTCTTTAGATAGCAGTTATTTTCATCATAAAAAAGCAGAACAGCCAACTTGACTGTTCCGCTATCATAGCCTGCCTATTTGTCTTGGTTTAGAGATACTTCTTTATGGAGCATCACCGAATGGAGCGGTTTATATTATAATTTTTACATCCATTATATTGACATTTTGCACTATTTGTGGTAAAATATATTATATATAACTATGCACTTTTAGCAATACATAATGCCGGAGGTTGAATAATGATAACAGGCGTCATTAAGAATAAAATAGACAAGATCTGGACCGATATATGGGCGGGCGGTATCACCAATCCGCTGACTGTAATTGAGCAGCTGACATACCTTATGTTCATTCGCTCTCTTGATGAGAAGGAGCTTGAAAACGAGGAATTCGCCAACATGACCGGCGAAACTGCTGACCTCATCTTTCCACAGTCAGAGATAGGTCAGGCTATGCGCTGGAGCAAGTTCAAGGACAGGGACTCCCGTGAGATATTCGACCTCATTTCGCAGCGTGTTTTCCCTGCGGTGAAGAAGATGAAATACGGCAGGCTCCCCGACTTCAACGACAAGGGTGAGCTTATTGAGATACCTGACAGCGCTGACGAGGAGCAGGTTCAGACTGCTTTTTCACGATATATGGACAGCGCTGTGTTCGTTATACCCAATCCGCAGGTCCTCCAGAAGATAATCACAGGTCTGGACGACCTCTATGAGCATGACATTGCTGACCTTGATATGCAGGGCGACCTCTATGAGTATATGCTCGGCAAGCTCAGCACAGCAGGTCAGAACGGTCAGTTCCGCACACCTAAGCATATCCGTGAGATGATGGTGGAGCTTGTAGCTCCTACTCCCGATGACCTTATATGCGATCCTGCCTGCGGTACTGCCGGATTCCTGGTTTCCGCGGCTGAGTATATCCGCAGGCACTATGAGGACACCATGACCGACGAGCAGTGGGAGAACTTCTCCAACAGGACTTTCACAGGCTACGATACCGACCACACCATGCTCCGTATCTCTGCCATGAACCTTATGCTGCACTCTATCACCAACCCCGACATCGACTACAAGGACAGCGTTTCCAAGCAGAACAATGTCAGCGGCAAGTATACCGTATGTCTGGCGAATCCGCCTTTCAAGGGCACTGTTGACGCGGAGAGTATCAACGACAACCTGAAAGCTGTCACAAACACGAAAAAGACGGAGCTTCTCTTCCTTGCACTGTTCCTGCGTTTGCTTCAAAAGGGCGGACGCTGTGCGTGTATCGTTCCGGACGGCGTACTTTTCGGCTCGTCAAAGGCTCACAAGGCTATCCGTCAGGAGCTTATCGAGAATCATCAGCTCAAAGCCGTTATTTCCATGCCCAGCGGTGTTTTCAAGCCCTATGCAGGAGTTTCCACGGCGGTGCTTGTGTTCGTGAAGACCGATGCAGGCGGCACGGATAATGTGTGGTTCTACGATATGAAGGCGGACGGCTTCTCACTCGATGACAAGCGTTCGGAGATAGCCGACAACGATATTCCCGATATTATTGCCCGTTTCCATAACCTTGAGGTTGAAAAGGACAGGGAGCGCACCGAGCAGAGCTTTTTCGTGCCAAAGCAGGAGATAGTTGACAACGACTACGACCTGTCCATAAACAAGTACAAGAAGACGGAATATGTGGCTGTGGAGTACCCTCCCACGGGCGAGATAATGGCAGACCTTGACGGGCTTTACAAGGAGCTTGGAGGTGTGCTGTCGGAGTTGGGGGGATTGCTGAATGGCTAAATTAGGCGAGCTTTTCACTATATCATCTGGCGGAACACCAAGTACCCAAAATCAAAAGTATTATGAAAATGGTACAATTCCATGGGTGAAAACTGGAGATTTGAAAAGTAAGATTATTTCTAATAATGTAGATAGAATAACTCAATTGGGAGTGGATAATAGTTCAGCAAAATTATTTCCGAAGAATACAGTATTAGTGGCAATGTATGGAGCAACTATTGGAGCGTGTTCCATTCTTCCTTTTGAAGCAACAACAAATCAGGCTTGTGCCGCTTTTTTACCTTGTGAAAAAGTTTCACCTGATTACCTATATTATTTTTTATCAGCTAAAAAAGAAAAGTTTATTAACGACGGAGTGGGTGGAGCACAGCCCAATATATCTGCTGGCTATTTAAAAAATGTTGATTTCGAATTGAAATCCCTCGAAACCCAGCGCCAAATCGCCGCCAACCTTGACAAAGTAACCCACACCATAGACCTCTGCAACGCTATCCTTGAAAAGCTCGACCTGCTTGTCAAATCACGGTTTGTGGAGATGTTTGGGGAGCCGATTGATAATCCAATGGGCTGGGAAGTTAAAACGCTGAAAGAACTTTCTACGCTCATAACAAACGGCAATACACCTAAAGGTGGCAGTGAAAACTATGTTGATGAAGGTATTATTTTCTTACGAAGTCAAAATGTATGGCGTAATAGAATCGACCTTTCTGATGTTGCTTACATAGATGAAGAAACTCATCAAAAAATGAAAAAAAGCATCGTCAATCACAAGGATATTCTTATAACAAAAACAGGAAGAATTAATACCGAGAATAGTAGCTTAGGAAGAGCGGCTTTATACTTAGGAGAAAACGGTTCTGCAAATATTAATGGACACGTTTATCTTGTTAGATTAAACAATTCAGTTGTTCCTGAATATGTTGTAACAATTCTTACAGGTGAAGCATATAGGAAATATATCCGTAAAGTTTGCGTAGGTGGAATTGATAAACGCCAGATAAACTTAGACCAAGTTGAAGATTTCCCTATCATTATGCCTCCGAAAGAAAAACAGCAACAGTTCGCAGATTTCTCCAATCAAATTGACAAATCGAAATCAGCCGTAAAACAGCTGCTCGAAAAGGCTGAAACACTGAAAAAAGCATTGATGCAGGAATACTTCGGATAAAACAATAAGGAGAGTGACTATATGACCAACTTTGGATTTCTCAGCGATATAACTGAATATGCCCTGTTCGCGCAGGCTGCCATAGAAGCCGAAAAGGTCTGGGCCTCCTCTCCTGCCATGTGTGCGGTGGGCTGCCGCAAGGCTCTGGAGCTTGCCGTGAAATGGGTGTATTCAGCAGACAAGACCATAGATATGCCCTATAAGGACAACCTCCAGTCCCTGATACACGAGCCCTCTTTCCGCTTCGCCCTCGACGATAAGACATGGGGAAAGCTGCCTTTCATTATCCGTCTTGGCAATCTGGCAGTTCATACCGAAAGAGCAGTCAATAAGTCCGACGCCCTGCTCTCTCTGGAAAGCTTGTTCGAGTTCATCGAGTGGGTGGATTACTGCTACGGCGCGGACTATGTGGAGCGGCACTTTGACCCTGCCCTTATCCCCGATGAGAAGGTCTACGTTGATGCTAAGAAGATAAAAGCGCAGGAGTCACTCATTGAGCAGAAGGACAGCGAGATAAAGGCTTTACAGGACAAGATAGCCTCTATTTCCGCAGCTCTCACGGCAGACAAGGAAGCAAGACAGCATCAGCGCACTTTCAAGCCTTCCGACTTGTCGGAGTTCAAGACACGCAAGATATATATCGACGTTGATCTGAAGTTCATGGGCTGGAAGTTCGGCGGTACAGATGCCGACGTCTGGGAAGAGTATGAAGTCAACGATATGAACGGCGTTTTCGGTCAGAAAGGCTATGCAGACTATGTTCTCTTCGGCAGGGACGGTCTGCCCCTTGCTGTTATCGAAGCAAAGCGTTCAAGCAAGGATCCCAATATCGGCAGAAAGCAGGCTGTGCTCTATGCTGACTGCTTGGAGCGTAAGTTCGGCAGACGTCCCATGATGTTCACTACCAACGGCTTCGAGACTTATTTCTGGGACGATGAGACCTCTCCCCAGCGTAAGGTCAGCGGATTCTTCACCAAGTCTGACCTTGAAAAGCTGATGAACCGCCGTGAGATGCGGAAGAAGCTTTCGACTATACCTATCGACGACAAGATCACTGACCGCTATTATCAGAAGGAAGCTATTCGTGCTGTGTGTGAACATATAGAGGAGGGTTTCCGTAAGGCTCTGCTTGTAATGGCTACCGGTACGGGCAAAACGAGAACGGCATCGAGCCTGACAGATGTTTTGAGCCGAGGCGGTTATATCACAAATATACTGTTCCTCGCAGACAGAACAGCACTCGTTACGCAGGCAAAGGACGACTTCAAGAACTATCTTCCTGATATGTCCCTGTGCAATCTGTGCAGCAACAAGGACGACAGGAGCGCCCGTATCGTCTTCTCCACCTATCCCACCATACTGAACGCCATAGACAATACCAAGACCAGGGACGGTGTGCCGCTGTTTTCGCCTGCACATTTCGATCTCATCATCACTGATGAGAGCCACAGAAGTATTTTCAAGAAATACCGTGCCATATTCGACTATTTTGACGCTATCATGGTGGGCCTTACTGCAACTCCTAAAACGGATGTTGACCGCAATACATATGATTTCTTCGAGGTCGAAAACGGTGTGCCTACCTATGCTTACGATTATGAAACAGCTGTAAATAGGGACCATGTGCTTGTCCCATACTATAACTATGAGGTCAAGACGAAATTCCTTGAAGAAGGCATAACATACGACGACCTTTCCGAAGAGGATAAGGAGCGTTATGAGGACGATTTCGCCGAAGACGGATATCTTCCTGAGTTTATACCGTCTGCACAGCTCAACAAGTTCGTATTCAACGAGAAAACAGTAGATACCGTACTGCAGAATCTCATGGAGCGAGGAATCAAGGTTGAGGGCGGTGACAGACTGGGTAAGTCTATTATCTTCGCTCAGAACAAAGACCACGCTGAATATATCGTACAGCGTTTCAATAAGCTATATCCCAAATATAATGGCAGATTTGCCTATCGTGTGACTTGCGATGATACTTATGCACAGACCGTTATTGAGGATTTCAAACATAAGGATATGCCAGTTATAGCTGTTTCCGTTGATATGATGGATACCGGTATTGATGTACCTGAGTGCGTTAACCTTGTATTCTTCAAGAAGGTACGCTCAAAGACTAAGTTCTGGCAAATGATAGGAAGAGGCACTCGCCTCTGTAAGGGACTATCGTGCATTGACGGAATAGATAACGAATACACTGATAAGCGTCGCTTTCTTATATTCGATTACTGCGGCAATTTTGAGTATTTCCGCGAGCACACCAACGATTATGATACAGGCGAGACAAAGTCTCTTACTGAGAATATCTTCTGCAAACAGGTTAGACTCATATTCAGCCTGCAGGAGAGCGCTTTTGCATCCCAGGAATATCAGTCTTTCCGTGCGGAATTGGTAAACACCTGTTATATCGGGATTTGCAGCCTTTCTGATGACCTTGTATCGGTTCGTCTTCAGAAGCAATATGTTGAGAAGTTCAGACATAAGGACAGCTTTAATTCATTATCTGAAATGGATAAGTACGAGCTTACAAAGTTTATTGCTCCGCTTATAACATCCAATGATAACGATGAGTATGCAAAGCGCTTTGATAACTTCATGTATGGCTTAATGCTTGCGAATATCGAGCAGCTGCCAACGATGAAGTATATGAAAGGAGAGCTGATATTAACAGCTGAACTTCTGGAGAAGAAATCCACTATACCTCAAATCCAGAAGAAGATTAAACTCATAAAAGACATTCAGACAGACGACTTCTGGGATAATATTAGTATCCTGACTATGGAAATGGTTCGTAAGGAGCTTCGTGATTTTATGCAATTCCTTCGTGGCGGAGATAATCCTAAGCCTAAGATATTAACAAAGCTTGAAGATCCTGTCATCAGTTCTATGGAAGGACAAGCTCTTGGAGCTGCTTATGATTTCGCCGATTATCGAAAAAAGGTCAATCGTTATATAGAAGAGCATAAAGATGATCCAGTTATATATAAGCTCAATCACAATAAACCTCTTATGAAGGCAGATTATGAAGAGCTCGAAAGGATTCTTACCCAGGAACTCGGCAATAGCGATGACTATAAGCGAGAGTACGGAGATACGCCATTTGGGCTATTGGTTCGTAAAATAGCTAAACTTGACCATGATAGTGCAATGACTGCTTTTTCTGCGTTTATCAATGATGAGTCACTTAATCAGAAGCAGATAGAGTTCATACTGAAGATAATAAACCATATCGAGAATAATGGCTATATCGAGGATGTCAAGATCCTTATGAAACCGCCGTTTGACAAGCCTTATAGCTTCATCAAGATGTTTGATCCTAAGACTAGAACAGCAATACTACAAACAATTGAGAGCATAAAAAACAACGCTTTGACTATTAGTGCTTAATGGCATTTATATGCGTAATGATTCAACCGCCCGTGAAGGGCGGTTCAGTCTGTCCAAAAACCCCTGATTTAGAGCGAATCGGGGGTAATATTTTTGTAAAAAAATAAAGTAATATGTAAAAAAGAGGATACAGAGCGAAAAATGCAGCGAAATTGAAAGAAGATAGCATACTGTTAAATCAATTCAGTAGTATTACTGCAGCATCCCTCTAAGGGGAAAAATCATAGTATTACACTTCATGTAGCATTATATATGCTGTCGAATTCTTCTCCGGTGTTCAGCCTTTCTATCAGGTCGATCAGTCCTTCCTGTCCATGAGCTGCCATCCATTCAGCGACTTCATGCTTTGCGTTCATATAACGGAACTGTTTTTCTTCATAAGTCCCTGCATAAAATTCAGATGAAGTATCCATATCTTCAAGAGGTAAGGCTTTTTCACCATTGTTTGTCTGCTTTACCCACTCTTCTTCGCTGTACTTCTCACGATAATCATTCTGCGTTGCTAATCCCTCATTGAACCACACAGGAAGCTTTTCAAGAGCATCCTTTGTTAATCTTGTATGCAGCTCAGCATGAGTAAGCTCATGTGAAAGAATGTCGATATTAAAGTATTCGTTTGATATACAGATATAGCTCTTTGTCTTTCTTCCATAAGTAGTAATAGTGTCCTTTTCGCCTATCTTAGACGATATTTTCGGATCATCGCAGATTATTATGATAATATCGTCAAGACTCTGTAATTCACCATAGAAAGCACTGTCACGCTCTTTCGCCTGTTCATACAGCGAAAGTATCTCATTCTGAGATAATGAATTTCCCTTGTTGACGTAGATATTGTCAGCTAATTTTTCAAATGATGGTCTGTAAGGGACCGTTTTCATATAACTGCGTGTAAACTGAAAAAAGTAAACCGCAACAATTATTATCAGAATCGGCAAAACGATAAGAACGGTACGCAATACCTTTTTATATTTAATCCTCAAGAATAAACAACTCCTCAACCGGTATATTTATATATCTTGCAAGTTTGATTGCAAGCTCAAGTGTAGGATTATATTTATCGTTTTCAATTGCATTTATAGTCTGTCTCGATACTCCAAGCGCCTTTGCAAGCTCATCCTGTGTAAGGTTCTTTTGTTTGCGAAGCTCCTTGACTTTGTTTTTCATTCCGTACCTCCGTGTCCTACCGCTGCTCCTGCTGAAACAAGCACAGCAAAAAACAATCCAAGTATAACAGAGATAAGAATTATCAGACTTTTTTTCCAGCGTTCATCTCCTACACTTCGTTTCAGGATAAGCTCAGAAATATAAAGCACCGCATTCTGCGTGACAAGCAGATAAAGCGGAATTATAGCAGGCTTCCGCATCACCATGCATATCACAAACCACACCAGAAGCACCGTACTCATAAAATCATGTGATGCAATAATGCTTTTGTTGCGGATATCCTGTTCCATTTCATCAAGCTTTTTTTTCCTGAACATATCAAAACCTCCGTATAAATTAAATTATCAATTATCATTATACGTTATAAGGCAATTAATGTCAAGCACTCTTTACACCGCCTGCATCAGATATCCGTCACAATACGGTGTAAGTTCTGTTTGAATCGCATCATGTATCAGCTTTGCTGCAATATCATTATGACACCAATGCTGTTGTTGAGCATATGCAGTATCACGGGAATAGTTGGATTCTTTGTTTTCAGCATCGATATCGAGTAAACAAGTGCTGAACCAAATATCGGCAGGCATGATACTATTTCGGGAAGACTCGCTTCATGAACGTGCAGAAACATAAATAGCAGCGATGAAACGATCACACATAATACCACAGGCTGCTTTAACCTGCCCTTTTCTACCAGTGTCCAGCGAAAAATCGTCTCTTCCGTACAAGGACCGAATACTCCGATCACTATTAACGCAAAAGCAGCCGGCATATATTGAAGCAAAGTTTCAACATTGTTCTGATTTATTGAATAATGGTCCGGAAATAGTATCATCCCCGGGATATACAATATTATATCTAACAGTTTTCCGGCTATATATCCGCCTGCAATCCAGAGAACATTTTTCATCGGATGTTCCTTCCATTCTCTGATTCCTCTTTTTAAAAGATCCTTGAAAAGAATAATTCCTGTCACACCGAAAACGCAGTACGAAAATAATTGGATCCATGCTGATATTCTTTCATTATAGCCTGAACTAAAGCGATAAAGTTTGTGGAATATAATGATTACTGATACATACGCCGCTGCATAAACTAAAACGTTTATGGATTTTTTGTTCGGCTTGATGTACGTTGCTGTTGGATTGATAGTTTGAGATGCCATAATATTACCTCCTACAAATAATGTCAAGAGCTCTTTACATTTTCATTATAGCCACGTCTCCATCAAATGTCAAGAGTTCTTGACATATTCTTTCACAAGTAATAAATTAATAACATATAGAATCGGCAATTTTGTTGCAGTTGCACGAATCACGGTGATTCTAAGCACTATATAAACTCCCACTGATAGCAATTAAAAATCCACAAAAAATGGACTTGTTCTGCGTTTTGTAGGTTGACTTTTTCCGGCGCCAAAAGCTATAATGATTATACACTAACTATAGAGTTGGTGAAGAAAGAGCTTTTCATATGAAGAAAAGTTCTAATACAACCGACAGGTTGGAAGCTGTCGGCAATGGAGGAATATTAATGAAAACAAAAAACTCGTCGGAATGCTTACAGCAATGTCAATGGCATTGCCTGTTCTGTGCATTCAACAGACAAGCGCTGAGGACAAAGTCCCGATGCGTGACATGACGACCGCCGAGATCGTCAAGGACATGGCAATCGGCATCAATCTCGGAAACACAATGGAAGCCTGCGGTGACTGGATACTTGATTGTTCCAGTGGTACTGTCCGTGATTACGAAACAGCATGGGGCAGTCCCGAAGTCACTAAGGAAATGATCCAGGGCATGGCTGACGAAGGCTTCGGTGTACTCAGAATACCTGTTGCATGGTCTAACCGCATGAAGGATGACGGTACATACACCATTGATTCCGAACTTATGGCAAGAGTGACACAAATCGTTGACTGGACACTCGAAACAAATATGTACGCTATCATCAATATCCACTGGGACGGCGGATGGGTCAACAATTTCCCCGAAAACAAGGACGAAAGCATGAAGCGTTTTCAGGTTATGTGGGAGCATATAAGCGATAACTTCAAGGATTACGGTGATCACCTCATGTTCGAGTCACAGAACGAGGAACTTGGCTGGGAAAAGATCTGGAATCCGTGGGGCGGTACCGAAGGAAAGGCTGAATCATATGCACTGGTAAATGAGATCAACCAGAAATTCGTGAATGTTATCCGCAGTTCAGGCGGAAACAATCCAGAAAGACATCTGCTTATTTCAGGCTATAATACAGGAATCGACCGTGTTTGCGATCCACTTTTCAAAATGCCGGATGATCCTGCAGTCCGCATGGCTGCCTGTTGCTTTTCTAATATTGAATGAACCGCCCGCCCTTCATGGGCGGGTTTCCTTTACTATCTTTACTTTTGCGAAATGCTGTGCTATAATTAAAAATAACTACAGTTGGAGGTGCTGACCTTGTGTACCTGGTTCTATGCTGATTATAAGTCTCTTGAAAACTATATCACCAGAGCACAGAAATCGCCTCTGGCGAATGAGATAATGTTGACGATGTCTCGAAGCACAGCTATGACCGGAGACATCAGACCTACTGACGTTGCTGCTGTTATAGCTTCAGGCAGAAGCGGTAATATGGGTGTGTTCCCTATGGTATGGGGATTCACCAGCGAAGCTTCCTCTAAACCCATAATAAACTGCCGTATCGAGACAGCTGAGCAAAAGAGCCTATGGCGAGATTCGTGGCGTACTCGCCGTTGTGTGATACCTGCTTCTTGGTACTACGAATGGGGCGTTTCCCCTACTGCCGAAGGATACAACACTCTCCGACAGCAGCGTGATATAACAAAGACCCGCTTCGCAGTTCAATCAGCAGGAGCTGAGATTGTTTTTCTCGCAGGACTATATCGTTATGAAGAGCATAGTGGAAAGCAGATTCCTATGTTCTCGATCATTACCAGAGAAGCAGTGGAACCTGTCAGGAGCATCCACGACCGGATGCCTTTGATGCTAAGACAGGAAGATGTTCGTGACTGGGTTCGCCCTAATGCAAGCCCCAGTGACATCGCTGAGAGAGTGTTGACGGATGTTGTTATGAAAGAAGCGCCAGGATAAAATATGAACCGTCTGACGAAAGCAAATGGTAGCTAACGACAGACGGTTTTTCTAATATTTGTCTATAATACGTAATATCTTAGTACTCTATCTGAAAATAATCAAGATACGCCTTAAAACGGTCCTGTGCTGTCAGTACGGTATCTGTCAGCCAGCCGCGTTCCTGTTCCCAGTTCTTGAGTCCACGGTAGTAGAACATCTTCAGATCGTCGGATATGATGAACGGAACTATATCACGGCTAAGACACTCCTTCAGCATAATAAGCCTGCCTACTCTACCGTTGCCGTCTTGAAATGGATGTATGGACTCAAACTGATAGTGGAAGTCGATTATATCTTCAAGAGTGACTTCTTTCAAGTCGCTGTACTGTGAGATGAGATTCTTCATTCGTACAGGTACTTCATCAGGAACAGCAGTCATCTCACCGCCAACTTCATTAGCAAGCTTCTTATATTTGCCAACTGCAAACCAATCTTTTCTGCTGTCGGCTGTACCTGTTTTCAGCATCTTGTGGAGTTCTTTTATAAACGCCTCAGTCAGCGGTTTGTCAGCGTTCTCGATAACATAGTCGATGCAGCGGAAGTGATTGACCGTCTCAACTACATCGTCAACGTTGACAGCTTCATTCTCAAAACCCAAGGTATTGGTCTCAAAGATATAACGAGTCTGGTCGTGTGTAAGACGGCTGCCTTCGATATGGTTAGAGTTATAGGTCAGCTCGATTTGCAGTTTATGGTAGATACCGCCGTGCAGGTTGCTTTGCTTCTGTTCGCGTAGTATCTGAAGAAGAGTCTCCGCCTGTTTCAGTTTACGGCGTCCTGGTCTTACAGCATCGGCAGGAATTTTCCATGTTTTGCCGATAAGAAATGCTCCGTCTATTCTTCCCTCAGCGCAGTAATTGCGAACTGTGCGTTCGGAAATTCCCCATAATTCAGCCATTTCAGCTACGCTTTTGTACTCCATGCTACCGCCTCCTTTGTTTCTATTATATCACATTATCGGCAAGAAATCAACGTGATTTTATAGAAAATCTTGCCGATAGCTATCGATATAATAACCACTTATACCACTTTTTTCACGCAAAAAGATTTTTCTGATATAGTATCCAATATATTGCCAAAAGCTATTCTGTGTGCTATAATGAGAAAAAATGACAGGAAGTGATAATGTGAAAGTATATATTCAATGCGGAAATAACGGTCTGCCGTACAATATTAACACTTTTTCAGCTATGCTCGGCTTTCAGCAAATGGGAATTGAAACTATTCTGTTCACTGACAAAGAAGAATTAATAAATGCAGAAATAAATGATATTGTAGTCGGCGGAGTAGGCAGAGTAAAACAGTTCCTTGAAAATAGAGGAATATTGGTGAAAGATATTGATTATCCAGAAAGCCTTTCTGATTTTTATGGTCGAAAGATATGGGAAAGTACATCCGATAAATTCCTTGCCGAGAATAATAACTTTCCGTTATTCGTAAAGCCTAAACAAGGGAAACTGTTTACAGGTTTTATTTGCAATAGTGAAACCGATATTGCAGGACGCTTTTCCCCTGAAGAAAGCATTCCTGTTTATTGCAGCGAGGTCAGGAATATCATTACTGAGTGGCGCTGCTTTGTAAGATACGGTGAAATATTGGATATTCGGCGTTACAAAGGCGAACTTGGAAGGATTTATTCGTTTCAAAAAGTCAAGGAAATGATTTCATCGTACTCTGATGCTCCCGCAGCATATTCACTCGATCTGGGTCTTACATCAGAAGGAGATACTCTAATCGTTGAAGTGAACGATGGATACGCACTCGGCAGTTATGGGCTTGATCCGCTGCTGTATGCTAAACTGTTATCCGCCCGATGGTCTGAACTTACCGGAACAGAAGACGAATGTGCTTTTGATATAAGATAAGAATAACATATACACTCAGCAAAACTTGATTTATTCCGTAATAAACATTGAGAGGAGGCTGTGCCGTGTATTATATAATGAACAAAGACCGTATCATCGCAGAATTTGACTATATCACCAATGAACTCGGCACCGCTGTGCCTAAGCTTGTATCCGGCAGTCTTCCTGAGATATACGGATATACGAAACTGAAAAGCTGGCTTGAGACTCGCCGAAATGGAAAACGCCGTACAGATATCGCACGATTGCTGCGAAATCTTGGGATGACCGATATCAAGAGCTTTATCGACATCTCCCTCGGGCTGACTCTTACAGATACGCTGTGGGTAACGAATAAATACTGTCAGAAAAGATAAGAGCCTTGCCCGTTTGGGGCAAGGCTTATTTCATAATAACACTTTAATTGATAACATCATTTTTCTTTCGGTCAGATAGTAAAGTCAATCCCAACACAAATACCAATCCGCCAATAAGAATAAAGCCTCCCCATATGATATTCCAGTACCATGCAGTCGTGTCAAACATTCTGCAGAGAAGCTCATGCCAGAATTCAAGACCTGCCGCTATAGCAAAAAGGTCGAAAAGGAGATAAGCACCGCCGCACAGATATATCCATCTCCACCAGTAATTATGACGTCTTTCTTTGAAAAACACGGCTATTCCAAGCATACATAAACCTGCAAGTATTATCATAATAGCATAATAAAATACGCCTCTGCTTTCCATTATCCCGAGCCAGAATTCAGCATAGGCTTTTCTGTCAAGTATTCCCCATATTCTGTGCAGGTGAAAGATTCCGAAGAAAAGAAAAAACAACGGTTCAAACCAGTATATCTTCTTCATGATCATCACGCTCCATATTCATAGTAAAAATTGGAGTCCAAGCACTTCCTTAGCCCACTGATAGAGCTGCTCGACAAACTCTGAACCATCATTCACCTTGCAGGGAATACCCGATGCAACACATTCAGTCTGTATCCGCTGTGCAAAGAGAGTATCTCGCTGCATCCAGTTATCAAAGGCTTTTTCCTTATCAGAACAGCCTTCAAGAACATAAGGCACCCATTCACGCTCTCTGTAATGAGATATCTGAAACTCAGACGATGGGATAATTGTGACATATACGTCTGCCGTGTATTTCTTCATGACCTCTGGCGTGTATGCTGCGCCTTCAGTAATGATCAGGTCTTCCTCTATTCTGCTTATCATATCAAATACAAACGGTGCAATATCCCTGTATATCACAAATTCCTCTTTGCATTGTTCTTCCGGCTCTCTCATCCATATCTCCTCGGGAGACATCTGCTGTATCGCCTTGCAGACTGCACTTCCATTATCTGCTGCCTGCTTTATCAGTTCACTGAGATGATCGTCAACTTTGAAATAGTAAGCACCGTATTCCTGTGCGATACGCTCTGCAACAGTACTCTTTCCGCTGCACGGTGAGCCGCCAATAATCAGAAGCTTTTTACTCACAATCATATTCTCCTTTCACTCACCGCCATATCCGTACTTTATGGAAACAGCCGTTTTACATATCATAGCATAGGAACATAAAAAAGTCAATTAAGGCAAAAATGTCCCCACAGCCGAAACTGTGAGGACTCGTTTTTACGACAACTTAAAAATATACCTGTGGTTTACTTGCTTTTTCTGAAAAGCTATGCTATAATACAGGTGTAGTCAGAACAGAAACGGTCGCAGGATGACCGCTGTAACAAGAATTATTTTGAAAGGAGTAACCCGAAATGAACGCATTTGATATGTCTTATCTGTATAGCGAAACATTACTTAGTCTCAGCCTCGAACTGGAAGAGACTCTTATTGTGCTGCATACAGAACATAGTGCAAATGATACGGTCATTTAGGGACTTGATTTCAGTATAGATCCTTGAATAGCCAGATATAGCACCGTCTGTATGCAGCAGACGGTGTTTTTTTCATGCCCGCATGATGGAATTTTGGCATACATCCCTGCCTAAGAAGCAGGTTTTTGCGAGTTCGAATCTCGCTGCGGGTACTATATGCTCTCGTAGCCCAACGGCAGAGGCAACGGACTTAAAATCCGTATAGTATGAGTTCGAATCTCATCGGGAGCACTTACTTTGTCAAGGATCATATACTGAAAGGAGTTGCTGAAAATGCCTATCATTGATGTGAAAGCAACAGGCAATAACATAAAGAATATCATAAAATCCAAAGGCTTCAAGATATCCGATGTGCAGGCCCAGTGCGGTTTCAATACACCTCAGGCTATATTCAAGTGGATGCGTGGAGACGCTGTTCCCACTATCGATAATCTGATAATACTGGCAGATATGTTTGATGTGCCGATAGATAAAATAATAATCGTCACCCGAATATGAGTGACGATATATGGGCAAGTATGCATAGTGGCGATTGCAGCGGACTGTAAATCCGTGACGTAGAAACAGCGTAGGTTCAACTCCTACCTTGCCCACCAATAAAAATCTCCGTTTATTTCTGAGCGGAGACATACGGCGGATTCGTCTAATCGGTCAGGACAAGAGGCTTTCAATCTCTAAATGCTGGGTTCGAACCCCGCATCCGTCACCAATGGTCGCATAAGCCTAACTGGTAAGGCAGCAGTTTGCTAAACTGTGAGTAATCGGGATATTCCGATGTCTGAGTTCAAGTCTCAGTGCGACCGCTAATATTATAAAAACAATCTTTCTTTTCTCCGCTTAGTGGACTTCGCATAAAGATAATTCTTAGCATCATTCAGATTCAACGTAAAATAGCCAATCTGAGTGTGTTTTTGAATTGCTTTCTTTCGCTTATTGCAGCCTGTACTGTTGATAGTGTGGCAATCACAATTAAATCGATAAACGGCTATATTTAGCCGTATATATGATGCTGTAAAAGTCCTCCATTGTCAGCTGTTATAATTGCATAGAACAAAATCAGGAACGTAAAAGAGAGGCAGCCATTACGGCTGCCTTAAATATTGTCATTTGCCTATTATCTTTAATATCTCCGCAGACTTAAGAGTTTTACCGGATGAAACGAGCTTCTCATTGACAACGAGCGCAGGCATTGACATTGCACCGTACTCCATTATCTTCTGCAAGTCTGTGACATACTCGACCTCGATGCCCATTCCCTCAACTGCCTTGACAGTGTTATCGTAGAGCTGATGGCAGGCTTTGCAGCCTGAACCGAGAACCTTGATACAGCAGATACCATCAACCTTTTCGCCGCAGCAAGTCGAAGCTGTCTCAGTTGCAGTCTGCTCTCCGCCGCAACAGTAGCAGGAAGCGCCCTCTTTCTTCTCTTCCTTTTTCTTACCAAATAATGCCATGATATATTCCTCCTAAATAATGTAATTCTGAATGAGATTAAAGAAATATCCCACAAGGATAATTCCGACCGTACAGATAGCGATAAAAATGCCGAGCAGCTTTGGCTTGATAGCTTTTTTCAGCATTATCATTGACGGCAGTGACAGCGTAATAACGCCCATCATAAATGCGATAACTACGCCGAGATTTGCTCCTTTTGCGACAAGCGCTTCTGCAATGGGGATACAGCCGAATATATCGGCGTACATCGGTATTCCACATATCGCAGCAAGGATAACTCCGAAGGGATTTCCGGTTCCAAGAACGTTTACTATCCATTCCTCAGGTATTCAGTTGTGGATGATCGCTCCGATACCTACGCCTGCTATAATATAGGGCATGACCTTTTTTGCCGTTTCAGCTACTTGCTTCCAGGCGTATTTCATTCTATCACGCTTTGTGAGTTCGTTCTGCGGAGTGTCAATGCTCTTTCCGTTACGGATAAACTCCTCCACCTGATCTTCAAGGTGCAGCTTTTCGATAAGCGTTCCGCCTGCAACTGCAATTACAAGCCCCACTATCACATATATAACAGCGACCTTCCAGCCGAATATACTCATCAGCAGAACGAGCGAGCCTAAGTCAACCATTGGTGATGATATAAGAAATGAGAACGTCACGCCCAGCGGAAGTCCTGCACTTGTAAATCCCATAAACAGCGGTATGGACGAGCATGAGCAGAAAGGCGTGACAGTTCCGAGCAGAGCAGCAATGCAGTTGGCACCAATACCGTGAAACCTGCCGAGTATCTTCTTCGTTCTTTCAGGCGGGAAATAGCTCTGTATATAGGTTATCACGAAAATCAGAAAACCGAGCAGCACCATGATTTTTATCGTATCATAGATGAAGAATTGCAGACTGCCGCCCAGTTTGCTTTCAGTATCAAGACCGCAGGCGTTCAGCAAAGAGCCGATAAGCCTGTTCAGCCATTTCATGCCGAATACTTCGTCCTGTATGAAGTCCCACACTATTCTTCATCACCTCCAAGTATTTCAGTCAGTATCTCTGCTGCCGTCCTTACCATTTCGGGGCAGTACTTGCTGTACAGACCGTTTGACCGTGCGTAGTTCCTGCCTTCATCGGTAGAAATATCGCAGCCGAGTATCTCACGACATATATATGAACCTTTGCGATTTTTGAACTTATCAAGGAACTCAGATGCTTTTGCACTCTGAGCAGCACGGCTTTCAAGATCGTTTTCATCAAACTGACCGTATTTCATACCGAGCACCATAAGTGCACCCGTACACGCACCGCATACCTCAGCCTTTCTCATACCACCGCCGAAACAAGCACCTATCTGAAGTGCCTGCTTTTCCGTTATACCGAACTGTTCTGCAAACGACGCAAATACCGCCTGCGAACACATAAACCCTTTCTCAAAATACTGTACCGCTTTTGAAACATGATCCATTTTCATTTCCTCCAATAGTCATATTTAGATATATCTATTTGTTGATATTGTTTTAAGCCGTATGGTCATACGGCTTATTTATTGCAGCATTCACAATCATTTTCAGTTACTGCTGTTATCTCTTTCAGGCAGTCCATAGCGATCTTAGCACCTTCCTGCGAAATGGAGTAGTGCATCCACTTGCCATCTTTTCTGCCGACCACAAGTCCGCTGTCGCAGAGCACCTTCATATGGTGAGAGAGTGTCGGTTGACTCAGGTGAAGCTCCTCAAGGAGATGACAGGCGCATAGTTCGCCGTTTTGCAGGATTCTGAATATCTGAACTCTGTTTTCATCACACAGGGCTTTGAATATTACCGTGATCTGCTTGTTTGATAACTCCACGTTCTCACCTCATATTGAAGATTTTCTATATTATAGCATACACATTGAGATTTGTCAATGTGTAACTGAAAATTTTTCTAATAATTTCTAAGCAAAAGAGAAGTCTTGTTGTTGAGAGCTTCTCCTTAATAATAATGATAAGACTATTCTTCCAACAGATTATAGATACCGTCCTCTGAGAGAACGCCGCGTTTCATGTCTTTCGGAAGCAGTCCGGCTTCCTCGGCTGCATAGTCTCGTTTCCACGCAGAGCTGCTATAATAGTCGGATAAAGCTTTCAAAAGTTCAGGAGAACCGTTTTCTGTCTCCTGCATTATTTTTTCATAATGGGCTACACGTTTTATCTGCTCTTGTACAGATTCCGGTGTGGAAGGCAGTATTTTCTCAAATCGGAACATTTCAAATAATTCACCGTCTTTATCATCCGGCGCACAGTGATGCTCGTTGAAATACTCGACGATATGGAAGCCGCAGCGGTTCACATAGAAATGGATATTGCGCTTTTCAAAATAAGGCGTAACAGTTTCCCAGACTGTGACCTCCGGATGCATAGCTTCGATCTCACACCACGTTGCGTATCCTATGCCTTTGCTGTGAAAGGCAGGCGAAACAAACAGCAGTTCCAGCTCACCCTGATCGAATTCGGTCTTTATAACAACGCCACCGACGGGTTTGTTATCCTGCATGATACGGTAGGCAGCACCTTCATCAATTGCATGAGAAATAGTATCATGTGAGATTATCTCGCCGTCTTCCTCAAAATGATCATCCCGCTGACCAAATTCTTCAAGAGCACCGTAATTGAATGCTTCCTGATTGTCCTTTATAAACTGCTCTCTGTCTGACGCTTCGAGCGGAATAAGCTGTACTTTTGTCATAATCAATCTCCTTTTTTATAATCCAAGTCCATATCCTGCCCCGATACCGATAACAGCGGAAAACAGAATGATCTTTATCGGGTGCATTTTTCTGAAAGCAAGCACGGAAGCAGCGGCAGATAATCCGAGAAATACCCAGAAACTTACATCTGAAAAAGCCGATACACTGACACCTGAAGGAAAAAACACAGCTCTTGCGACAGATATAAAGGCTGCACCTATCATTCCGACAACAGCAGGTTTCAAGCCCGACATGATACCGCCTACAGCTTTGCTTTTCTCATACCTCTCAAAACACTTTGCGATGATAAGTATAATGATAAAGGAAGGCAGAATAATACCAAGTGTTGCGATGATAGCTCCGAGAACACCACAAGTTCTCATCCCTACAAATGTAGCCATATTCACTGCAAGCGGTCCGGGTGTGCTTTCACTCAAAGCCACAAAATCGACAAGTTCCTCTTGTGTCAGCCAGCCCTGACTTTCAGCTTCCGCCTGTATCATTGCGATCATTGCATATCCGCCGCCGAATGTGAACGCACCTATTTTCAGAAAGGCAAGAAACAGTTTAATCAGTACCATTGCTTTGCTCCTTTCTGTTCAAAAGCGACCAGAACAAACCAAACAAGCCACAGCCGATGATGACAAATACGGCATCTATATTCAGAAAAGCAGTCAGCACAAGTGAGAGTCCTATGATTGCATAGGAAAATGGTTTCTTTTTCTTCTTCACCTGATGAAACATCATCCACAGGGCTTTCAGTATCAGTGCAAGTACGGCTGCTCTTATACCCATAAAAGCATAACGGACTGCTCTGATGCTTTGAAACTGCGTCAATATCAGGGAGATAAGCGAAATGATAAGAAAAGACGGCAGCACAACTCCCAGCGTAGCCATACACGCTCCGAGAAAACCCGATGTTTTATACCCTACAAATGTTGCTGCATTGATAGCGATCGGTCCCGGTGTTGATTCGGAGATCGCAACAATATCGGAAATATCCTTTTCACCCAGCCATTTTTTGTTTTCGCATACTTCTTTCTGAATCAGCGGGATCATTGCATAACCGCCGCCAAATGTAAATGCCCCGATCTTCATAAAGGTCAGGAACAATTCAAGATTCTTATTCACAATATCACTCCTACAGAAAATTATACCAAATGAAGCAATATCAGTCAATATCCGGAAATGCAGAATTATACTTGACATAAGTCAATAAATGTGTTATAATCGACATAAGTCAGAAAGGGGATGCTATTATGCCAAGACCTCAGAAATCACGCCGTATCTGTTGTTACCCCGATTACTGGAGCTTTGCGCCCGATCAGGATACAGCAAACGATACGGTAGTTATGTCGCTTGACGAGTTTGAAACGATACGCTCCATCGACTATCAGGGAAAAACGCAAGAGCAGTGCGCCCGTGATATGAATGTCGCAAGAACGACTGTCACGGCGATCTATGACAGCGCAAGAAAGAAGCTCGCTGCTGCTCTGGTCGAGGGCAGACGCATCGTCATTTCAGGCGGAAATTATACTCTTGACAACACTATCTCAGAGGAGATAACTCAGAAAGGAAGCACAATTATGAGAATCGCAGTAACCTATGAAAACGGTCAGATCTTTCAGCATTTCGGCAGGACAGAGCAGTTCAAGCTGTACGATGTTGCCGACGGCAAGATCATCAACGAGCAGGTAGTTGGAACAATGGGTGCAGGACATGGTGCGCTTGCGGGATTTCTGAAGAACGCACAGACTGACGTTCTTATCTGCGGAGGTATCGGCGGAGGCGCACAGATGGCTATGCAGGAGGCAGGAATCGCTCTTTACGGCGGTAATATAGGAAGTGCAGATGATGCTGTGGCAGCTTTCCTTGCACAGACACTTGTTCAGAATGAGAAACCTACCTGCGATCATCACGATCACGAACACGGCGAAGGTCATTCCTGCGGAGATCACGGCTGTGGCAGTCACAGCTGCGGTAATCACTGATGAAAATCGTCACACTTGTAGAGAATACCTGCGGAGCTAAAAACTGTATCGCAGAGCATGGACTCAGCATCTATATTGAGACTGAGAATCATAAGCTCCTGCTTGACACGGGACAGACTGACGCTGTTGTGAAGAATGCGGAAGTTCTCGGAATAGACCTGTCCGCAGTGGATACTGTGGTACTCAGTCACGGACACTATGACCATTCAGGCGGTATACTGCCGTTTGCCGAGGAGAATCCGGAAGCAAGGATAATTATGCAGAGATTGGCTGCCGAGCCCCACTTCAACGGCGATCGCTACATCGGAATTGATATAGATATCCTTAAACTGCCGAATATTCAGCTCATAGACGGCGATATGGAACTTGATGACGAGCTGTTCCTGTTCAGCGATATTACAGGCAGACGGTGCTATCCACAGGGGAACAAAAAGCTGTCCTGCATAAAAAACGGCAAAAAGGTCTGTGACGATTTCTGTCATGAGCAGTGCCTTGTCATAAAGCAGAACGGCAAGAGTTGGCTGCTTTCGGGCTGTGCTCACAACGGTATTCTCAATATCCTTGACCGATACAAGGAACTGTTTGACAGCTATCCCGACTATGTTATCACAGGATTCCACATGATGAAGCGTGAGGGCGAGCACACCGAGGAAGAAAAAGCAGTCATCATTCAGACATCGCAGGAGCTTTCACAGCTTGATACCGTATTTTACAGCGGACATTGCACGGGCATTCCTGCTTTTGAGTTGATGAAAGAGATAATGGGAGATAAGCTCATTGCTTTGCACAGCGGAGAAGAAATACTATAACAAAAAAGCTCTCACAGCCGAAACTGTGAGAGCCTTATTGTTTTATTCAGATAAACACGTTAACGTGAATATCACGCCAGCTTAGTATTCTGCGCTTAGTGGACTTCGCATAAAGGTATTCTTTAGCATCATTCAGATTCAGCGTAAAATAGCCAATCTGAGTATATTTCCGAATTACTTCTTTTCGCTTATTGCATCTTGTCATGTAGATAGATCGCAATCAGTTTATATTTAAAAGAGGCATTCTACTTCATTTATGTAGTATCACAATAATCGTACTCTGACTGCAATATTCCTTTAAATCGATTGAAGTTAGCTATAAAGACATCATTTATAATAACTCAAAGATATTGACTTTATTGCTCGTATGTGTTATACTAATTAAGAGGATATTGCATATGTGCAATATAAAGCAATAATCGGACAATGGGGCGATGATATGAATATCGGATTCAAAGAAGATCTAACTATTGAATTTAAGAGTGATAAAAATAAGCTGCCGGATTCTGACTTAGTTGATGCAGTTGTTGCTTTTGCAAATACTAATGGTGGAGATATCTACCTCGGTATTGAGGATGACGGCGAGATAACAGGACTTCATAAGTCCCATCAAGACATCACACAGTTAGCGGCTTTTATTGCCAATAAGACAGTCCCACCGATTGCAGTTCGTGCAGAAAAATCTGAGGATAAGCAGTATCTGAAGATTTCCGTTCCCAAAAGCAGAAGCATAGTTGCGTCATCATCCGGTAAGATACAGCGTCGTCGCATAAAAGCGGATGGAACACCTGAAAACGTTCCGATGTATCCTCATGAGATAGCGTCTCGATTAAGCGATCTTAGTTTACTTGATTATTCCAGCTTATGCGTACCAGATGCTACGTATAGCGATCTTGACCCTGTAGAACGCGAACGTTTACGTAGTATTATTCGTATGAATCCTCAGGGAGAACAGAATCTGTTAGAACTGGATGATGAAGAGCTTGACAAAGCTTTGAGGCTCGTTGCGGATAACAACAGGCAGCTTGTTCCAACTTACTGCGGAATGCTTCTTATAGGCCGTACAGATAGTCTTCGTGGGTGCGTACCTACGGCAGAAGCGGCGTTCCAAGTAATGAATGGTACAAATGTCATACTGAACGAGTCTTTCTTACTTCCTCTGCTGGCAGCGTTTGAGAAGATGGAAACATATATGAATGCAAGAAATACTGAATCAGAGATTGAGGAAGGTCTGTTCCGAATTTCTGTGCCTGATTATAATAAAAGAGCCTTTCGTGAGGCATTGGTCAACGCATTCAGCCACCGTGATTATACAATGATGGGAAGAGTACGTGTCCAGATGGATAACGATGGACTGACAATCAGTAATCCTGGCGGCTTCATCGAAGGCGTAACTATCGACAACCTTTTGACTGTTGAGCCTCACGGCAGAAATACTGCGCTTGCTGATGCGATGAAGCGTATAGGCTTGGCGGAACGTACAGGACGAGGCGTTGATCGTATATTTGAAGGATCGCTTCTCTACGGAAAACCTCTTCCTGATTATTCAGAATCTACCAATGTAATGGTAAAACTGTTTATTCCTAAAAGTTTACCGGATCCGAATTTTACAAGATTGATTTCAGAAGAACATAGGACTACTGGTGAATCTCTTCCTATCAATTCATTACTTGTCCTTAATGCATTGAAGCTAAACCGCAGAGCAACAGTAAACGAACTTGCAGAATTTTCCCATATTACCGTAGAAAAAGCACGAATTACAGCTGAACGTCTTGTTGAATCAGGTATGATTGAACCTTCAGGAAATGGAAAAGGTCGCTGTTATACACTTAGCGCAAAGCTGTATCAGGCTAATAATAACATATCCGGTTACATCAGGCAGAAGGGCATTGATAGTATCAGGTATCCTGAAATGGTATTGCAGTTTGCCAAGGAGAATGGCGGTACAATAACACGAGGAGATGTTATGGAATTGCTTCATCTCACAAAATCTCAGGCTTATAATCTTCTGAAAAAAATGGTGGATGATGATAAATTAGATCTTAAAGGTACAACACGTAACGCATATTATATACTAAAGCATTAAAGTGTAAAGACTAAGGTAGTCATTCGGCTGCCTTTCTGATAACATTTAAAGTCTTTTGTTTGTACGCTGAATATAGCCTTACATTTTTGCAGTAATTTCAGGCGTTATATAACCATACTCTTTTATCAGTTCAGCTATGTCCTTCATAACATCACTACTTTCGTGCATATATTATATCCGAAATAAGCACAAAAGTCAAAGCCTGTTTTTACTATTTGTAAAACGTCAATTTTGTTCTTTATCAAACATGGCGAACTATGATTTTTGTATCGCAGGAAAGACTCGCTGAGATAAAATCTTGTTCTTTATTTGTTCTTTATTAGTGCAAAAAAGTAGGAAAAAACGGAAAAATTCAGTTTTTCTGAATTGCTCTGAAACGCCGTAATTTCGGCGTTTTCTCAATGTTGCGACAAGCTTTGAAAAGCCGCTGGGGACTTTCAATTCCCGTACGGGTCACCATTAATTGGTTACTGCAAATGGCTGATTTAAGCCATTTGCAGTTTTTTATTATTTTAACCAACTACCCGTAACCACTTACTGACCACTTATTACCACTTTTAACTATTTTCAGGTGTGCCGCAGAGTTCTGGCTCTGCGGTCATTTTTATGTCCCGAACTGCTCACCGCCGCGGTTCTGAACGTCATATTTCACGCACTCCGCAGGCTGATGAGCGAACTTCAGAGCGTTGGTGATAGCCTCGCAGTTGCGAGCCCTCGCCTCCTGGAACATATGGGAATACAGGTTCAGAGTTGTTCCCACGACGCTGTGTCCCATATCAGCCGAGACCGCAACCACGTCCACTCCCTCGAATATAAGCAGGCTCGCGTGCAGGTGTCGCAGGGAGTGTATATTTTTGAAGGGCACTCCCACACGTCCACAGTAGCCCTTCAGCCACTCGAACGGCGTCTGCGGATTCATAGGCTCGCCGTTCCACTTCGTGAACAGCCTGTCGTTCTCCACCCACTTTGTCCCGAGCCGTCGCGCCTCGATAGCCTGCTCCGTTCTGAACCGCCTCAGCAGGTCCATTATTATCACTGGCATCTTAGATACACGCTTGGAGCTCCGCGTCTTGGTGGTGTCAGTGTAGATACCCTTCTCTGCGGTGTACTGCGAGGTTCGTCTGACGTGGATGAGGTCATTTTCAAAGTCTATGTCCTTCCACTCAAGTCCCAGCATTTCACTGCGGCGGAAACCGCTGTATATCGCAAGCATGAGGTACAGCTGATACTTCATCGGCTCGTTTTCCAGATTTGCGAACAGAGTCCTCACCTCGTCCAGCGTGAATATCTCCTTTTCGAGCTGCTCCTGCTTCGGCACGAACACTCGCCTGCACGGATTGTCGCTGAGCATACCCATTCGTATCGCGTATGTAAACACGTCGCTGATGAAGCTCAGGTGGTGGACCGCTGTCTTACGCGAGAGCGGTTTGCCTGTAGTCTCGTTCCTGCCGTTTATCATCATGTCTGTGATGAAACGCTGAATGTCGCGCGCAGTTATCTTGTCGATACGCTTGTGTCCCAGAGCAGGATAGACACGCTTGGTGAGCTGTTTCATTCGGGCGTAGGAAGTCGGTCTGAGGTTGATCTTCGCGTACTCCTCGAACCACTGCTCCGCAAATCGCTGGAACTTTATCGCCGAGGTTATCTGTCCCCTCATGCACTCTTCCTCGAACAGCACCGCCATTTTGTTGACTTCTCTCTCAATCTGCCGCGGAGTCATTCCGGGCTCGGGATAGTAGCTCCTGTACTGGTTGTGCTGCTTGCCGTCGACTCCGTAACCGCAGGAGACTCTTATTTCATACGAACCGTTTTTTCTTTTTCTGATAGCCGCCATATATAAAACCTCCGTTCAATAATACGGCGCGTTTCTACCAAGGATATCATACCACAACGCGGCAGAAAAGTCCAGCAGAAACGCGCCTTTTCGCACTATTTATTTACGCAGTCTCCCCACGCAGATACCTGAGGAACAAGTCCTTGTTGATGAGATATTTCTTGCCTGCCATGATGTGCGGCACCTGGTCGTTTATGCACATCTGACGGACTCTGTATTCGGTCAGCCCTTCCACAAGAGCCGCTGCTTCCTTTATGGTCAGCATAACTATTCTTTCCTCGTTGTTTTCACCCATTCTATTCTCCTTTCGCCGAACGTCAGTCCTCACGAATGAATGCTGCGGTCATTTTTATCACTCCCTTCAAAGGTCAAATGGGCACGGCGACGACCGTACCCATGCCATTGTTATAATGCTATTTCAGGGCCTCGCTCCTGCCGAACATCACGTCTATCATCAGTTCAGCGCAGTCGCGGAAGCCTTGTATGTAGCTCTCAGCTACCATTGTCTCGGACAACATTCCCTGCATATCCGTTATCTCGTTCAGCAGTTTCTTATCGTCAGCCGACAGCCTTTTCTCCAATGTGTCGCACATCTCCAGCAGCTCCAGACTTCGCTTTGCATAGTCGGAGTCCTTTCTCACATCGTGCTGACACGGTATGACGTTTCCATAGTATAGATCCTGCAACTTCATCGCCGCGGTCACCTCCTGACCAACAATCATACCACAGCTCGCTGTCGAAATCCATTCACCAAAACTACTGAATGTCGGCTGTTGATACCGAGCAGAAGCACTACACAACAATTTCATCGCTGTCGACAATCCCCTCACGCTCATTACGCATGATAAGGTCATCGAGATTTATCTTTCCTCTCGTTCTGCGGACGTTGTTGACAGCTTCACGGCGGACATCTTTGAGGTGATTTTTGCTGACTTCAAAGGTCTCCGCCAGCAGTGCAATGAGCATTTCGACCTCGACAGCGTAACGGAAAAGTCCCTTGGATATTTTTGTTATGCCCTCGTCACTGGCTGCGGAAATACACTCCGCAAGCTCAGGGACGAGCACTTCTGACTTGTCTTTTATCTTTCTCGTTGCGAGGTATAATCTCAGCGCGGACTCGATATGCTCCGAGCGGCTGCCGCCGTTCTTGGAAAGATATTCGTCGCACTCGCGGAGCAAGTCCTCGGAAATATAAATGCCAGTCCTTACTTTTTCACTCATCGTCATCGCTTCCTTTCTGATAATCGTATGCTCGCTCGAAGTTTATCACGCCGTTGATGTGAGCAACTTCATCGTCACACATTCCTCTGAGGTCGTCAATCGTTTCGTCGTCAACATCATTTACTGCCGCGATAATGTGAGACTGCATAGCCGACTCCACCGCCAGCTTGAAGAGCCCGCGGTTGATACGGTACTCCGAGCCTTTGACTATTCCGTCGATAATTGAAGTCAGGACGTGTGCGAGATATTCCGTTGCGATACCCGAATTGCAATCGAGGTAGCCTGAATAAAACTTGATAGCGTTCTCAATGAATTCACTCTGGGACCTCGCATTTGCCTCGTCCATATGCTTGATTATCAGCTCTTTTGTCCTGGGGTAGAGCCAGACCGCCTGTTTTTCCTTTTTCTCCATAATTCCCTCCATTATTACTCTCCGACACCGTTTATTGTCATATGTTTCGCTGATTCTTTCATTTCCGACTCCTGAACCGTAACACTCAGCGAAGTTACGACTCCTTTTGGCGGAACCCTCTTTTTCTGCTATTTTGCGGTCGGCTTTGCCGTTCCGCTGTGACCATTTCGGGGGCTGCGACCCCGAAATTTTAACCTGCAACAGACAGTCACTGCCCGATTTCGGGCACTTCCGTGTACGCAAACATCTTCGACTTATCCAGCACCGCAACGCTCATCTGACGGTTATCGGTGACACGGATCGTGGTCGTGTTGCGCTTACCTTTCACCACCATGATACCGTCATCGACCAGCTGCTGTATCAAACTGTTTTTGCCAATGGAGAAGCTCTCACCCATTTCCTTTGACAGCTTCACAACCTCCGAGAACGCCGCATTCATGATGAGATAATAGTAGTTATCATCTTCAAATCCAATGAATCCCTTGCGATTCATATCGCAGTCGCTGCCGATGAAATTGACACTGCACCTGCCGCTGTCGAGCAGACTTTTCAGCTTGTCGCAGAACTGATAGGAGTAGTTTTCATTCTCGACAATCGAATTGTTTCTGACGGAACTTGTGACAATTATGTTTCGGAAAGAGCTCTTGTAGTTCTCCATATCCTTCACACCTATTTCTTCTTTTGCATTCAGGAACGCAAGCAGGAAGTCGAAACCAATCATCAGGTGCGCGAGCGTATCGGGAACTCTTGTGTGGAAGTTTTCACACCTTGCAGACAGCTCCTCTGTTACTTCGGTGCGATACTTTTTGAATGTATCTGACAAGCCCTGCACGAAAGTATTTTCATCGCAGAGATATGTTTCGTGCAGCCAGTCAACGTAGCTGTGCATTATCGACGCAAGCACACCGTCCGCTGCAAGCTGCTGATACTCAGTCATCAATGCAAGATCTATGTCGTCAGATTTCATTTCGACAATGAAGTAGCGCGCGAGACCGCTCTGCGATATCTCGGGAACGTACTCCGCAGTGACAAGACACATACCTGTCGGCGGACGCGACGGCTGCAATTCGATCTTACTATTCAGCCTCGCACGACCAATGCGGTCGCCGTAGAAACGCGCAAGGTTTTGTGCAGTGCTTTTCATTTCAGAATCGCCGTACACACCGTTCGGATGCAAATCATCGACGCAGGTCAGCACGTCCTTCAGCGAATAGATATTGCTGAGAATGCTGTTCGCTGTATCGTGAAACGACATCGGCAGAGTGCTCGCAGTGAAGCTTCCGAAGAACGAACACATCAGCGCAGCAGTGGTTGATTTGCGCGTTCCTGTTTTACCGACCAGTGCAGTTATGAATTTGGGTTCGCAGCTCGCCGCTTTCAGGAAGTGTTCCAATGGAGACAAAAATGTTACTGCAAGCAGCGGAAGCATTACTCTCTGCGGCAGCAGGCCGTTTTCAAGCAGAGCTGTGAGATAGAACAGCTTGTCCGCACTTGCACTTCCACTCCAGTGATAAGCATTGAGCTTTCCTTGCAGCTCAACCGTGAACTCACTATCCGCAGACGGCATCAGAAACTCATACCGCTCACCGATCGGCCGCCATCCCGTCTGACTGTACACAGTCCTGAATTCCACATCAGCCTTTGTACTCATAATAGCGTGACGTATCTTGCCGAGAGTATTGTTCGCAGGCGAGTACGAACCCAGTGAACCCCATTTCTCGATGAGCCATTTCATACTGCTCATCTCGTCTGCGGTAACAGTTACCGTCGGCATTGTTGTTCCGTTTGAATGTACTGCTCCGACCTCGAATGCTTTGCGGCATTCGCTTCCGTCATCGAATGTTATCTCAGATTTCAGCACGGGGACGTAATCGCACAGCCTGACCATTGTGACCTTTCCTTTCCGCTCGACCGTTTCGTAAAGGCAGCCGTCTTTGACGCAATACGGCTCGTTGTAAATGTTGTTGTCGTAGTTTTCGGTCATCTTCTCATCCTTTCTTTCAAACTCGCTTTATTCGCCCTCAGAACCGCTCCGAGGGCTCGGGTGGTGTAGTTATCCCTCCTTTCTCCGCTGGGCGGCACAAACCGCGCACAAACGCGCGACACGCCGACCTGCCACTCTGATTTTACTAACAAACTACCAAGCACGGTCAAAGCACGTGATACAGAGCTTTTCCGGCGTTAGCAATTTACTATCGCCGAACTAACAACTACCGATCTTACTATCGGCAGAAGTAAAGATATATCGGCGTTTAGACGCTCTTGGTAGCAAGTTAGCAAATATTATGGTGGAGTTCCTGATGTCAGCATTTTCATCACCTCCTGAGCAAACAAAAAAGCGCACAGCAGTCCGTGACGAACCGCTGTGCGCTTTATATTTAATTTTTGACAAAATAAAAAGGCAGAGCAACGCCTTTGACGTTACTCTGCCTTCTCTTAACTTATATTTGGACATAGCTACCCGTGCCATGCATATTATTCCAAAAACAAAACCGCATTTCATTTACAAAAGGGCATAGTTAGCCCGTGAAATGCTGACTATCCCGTCGATAGTCCTGTACCCCCGCGGAGGTACCTTATCATGACTATGCGCCATGACGTTTTCCTCATTCCGAGGCTTCTGATATTCTCCTACAAGCACACGCCTGCACCCTCCGAAGCCGGGAACACATCAGCCGAAGGTCGGCCTCAACCTTCACATAGCTCTTTGTCTCTCTGCCCTTACGGAGTCAGAGCCGCACGTGCGGATGGGCGCGCAAGCCAGCTGTCATTGCCATAATAGGAGCGGGTGGGGAGCCCCCATGGGCAGTTTCGTTGGATACATAATACGAGCCGTTGCTGTACGGCTCGGTAGCCCCACAAATCTGAAATTGGGAGTTCCAAGGCACTCAGCTAAGTACTATCGGTCATTCTTGACACGACTCGCTGAGTCTCTCCTACCGCCTTCACGCATTTTATCGCTCGCTCTTTCGAGGTCCTGGCGTACGGAAGCTCGCGGCTTGTCGGTTTTTGCCGGCACCGGTCTTGCTGCACACTGATGTGTTGATATTCAATTTTCAAGCTGCTATCCCATTAAGGGACATTATCATAATAACACAGAACGTAAGTTCTGTCAAGGGCTTTCAAGAAACTTTGTTCGATTGCACAAATGTTCGATTTTTAAGGGAGGTCCTCAATGTGCATTGCGCACAAGCACTTGAAATACGCTCCTATTATTATTCCCTCTACTTATAAAGAACTGGGAGAGGCATTTTGATAACCTATTTCACACAACTTTCACTTTAATTTGTAAGGCTGCATAATTGCCAACACTCCAAAGTCCATATTGCTATCGTCTCCTTACACGGTCTGAAAGAGTGCGAGAGCTAAGAAAAGAATAACCATGCTGATACATTATTGATGTCAAGTAAGCTAACTTCCACCCCCGCCATTATCATCGACGGCGACTGCAAACAATGCTCTCAGAGTGTTTATGATAGCTTTAATTTATTGAATCGGGTGAAAAAATACTTTTTGTTCAGAAAATGAAGCTAAGAACAGCTGAAATAGTTTATTTTCTATTGCTTTTCTAACAATTTTGTGATATAATTTTAATAGATTGTGTAACATTTTATCAAATTGCAATTCATTATTGGTTGGGAGTGAGTTCATGAAGCAAATCTGTTTTATAGATACTGAAGTCAGCGAAGCAGATAACAAAGCATACGATTTTGGTGTAGTTAATGAAAATGATGATAAACTTCATACAGGTTCTGCTCATGAATTCAATTCCTTTATCGCAGGGGGAGAGTTCCTTTGCGGTCATAATATTATTGACCATGACACAAAGTATATAGAAGTGCCCGAAAACGCAAAACTCATCGACACATTGTACCTGTCTCCGCTGATGTTCCCGAACAAGCCGTATCACGCCCTGTTGAAGGACGACAAACTGCTGACCGATGAGCTGAATAATCCTCTCAACGATGCAGTTAAGGCAAAAGAGCTTTTCTATGATGAGGTAAACGCCTTTATGGCTCTTGATGATGAATTAAAGCTCATTTACTATATGCTGCTGAAAGGCAGCTCCTATTTCTCAGCTTTCTTTGATTATCTGGACTATTCCGCAGATGATGACCTTGAAACCGCGATACTTGTCAGATTTGCAGGCGAGATATGCGAGAACGCTCCTGTATCAGATATAATAAAGGGTACGCCTGTTGAGCTTGCATACTGCCTTGCACTTATCTCTGCTACCGAGGAATATTCTCTGATACCGAGGTGGGTACAGGTAAATTATCCGAATGTTGACAGGATAATGCGGGCACTCAGAAGTACATCATGTCATGAATGTGCATACTGCAGGGAGAGACTGAACCCTACGGTATATCTCAGCAAGTATTTCGGATATCCGGGTTTCCGTAAGTATAATGACGAGCCATTGCAGGAAAATGCAGTCAATGCAGCAGTGGAGCATAAGTCACTGCTTGCTATATTCCCGACGGGCGGCGGTAAGTCCCTGACATTCCAGATACCCGCACTTATGGCAGGCGAAACGGAACGTGCACTGACTGTTGTAATATCGCCCTTGCAGTCACTGATGAAAGATCAAGTGGACAATCTCGAAAAACGAGGTATAGCAGAAGCCGTTACAATAAACGGTCTATTGAGCCCCATAGAGCGTGCTGAAGCTATCGACCGTGTGGAATCGGGTATTGCTTCTATACTCTACATATCCCCCGAGTCTCTGCGTTCTGTCACCATAGAGAGGCTGTTTTTGTCACGTCATATCGACCGTTTTGTTATTGACGAAGCTCACTGCTTCTCTGCCTGGGGACAGGATTTCCGTGTGGATTATCTCTACATCGGCGACTTTATTCGTGAATTGCAGGAGAAAAAAGGCAACGGCTGTAAGATACCCGTGTCCTGTTTTACGGCTACAGCAAAGCAGAAGGTCATCAGCGATATAAAGGAGTATTTCAAGAACAAGCTGGATATCGAGCTTGAACTGTTTGCTACAAACGCATCCCGTACTAATTTGAGATATGAAGTGCTGTTCAAGGAAACAGACGAAGAAAAATATGAAATGCTTCGCGCACTTATTGAGCAGAAAAAATGTCCGACAATAGTTTATGTTTCAAGGACCAAGCGTACAATAATGCTTGCTGAAAAGCTCACAAATGACGGCTTCAAGGCAAGACCGTTCAATGGAAAAATGGACAGCAGTGATAAGCAGGAAAATCAGGAAGCATTCATCAATGACGAGGTGCAGATAATCGTTGCGACCTCGGCTTTCGGAATGGGCGTTGATAAATCCAACGTCAAGCTCGTTATACACTATGATATATCTGATTCTCTTGAAAACTATGTACAGGAAGCCGGACGTGCAGGCCGGGATCAGACTTTGCAGGCGGAGTGCTATGTACTGTTCAATGACGGCGACCTAGACAAGCATTTCATTCTGCTTAATCAGACCAAGCTCAGTATCAGCGAGATACAGCAGGTATGGAAGGCTATAAAAGACCTGACACATATACGTCCCGAGGTATGCTGTTCACCTCTTGAAGTAGCAAGGCAGGCAGGCTGGGACGACAGCGTTGCAGATATCGAAACAAGAGTGAAAACAGCTATACAGGCTCTCGAAAACGCAGGCTATATCAAGCGTGGCAAAAACGCTCCCCGTGTATATGCCAACGGGATACTTGTAAAATCAATGATAGAAGCCGCTGAGCGTATAGACAGTTCTTCAAGATTTGAAAATAATAATGAACGAACAATTGCAAAGCGCATTATCAGCTCGCTCATTTCAAAAAAATCTATATCCAGGGCAGGCAATGCTGAAGCTGAGTCAAGAGTCGATTATCTTGCAGACAGACTTGGCATTGATAAAACAGACGTAATCCGTTCTGTACAGCAAATGAGAGAAGCAGGTATTCTCGCAGATTCAAAAGATCAGAAGGCATATATCCAAAAGACTGATACAGTAAACAAGTCTATGCTGGTCCTGCATCGTTTTCAGGCACTTGAAACTTTTCTGCTCGACTATATCGACGCAGACAAATTCTGCACGAATTATAAGGAGCTGAATGAAGCTGCACTTGCAGGCGGAGTTAAAACAAGCTCTGTCAATTCCATAAAAACCCTTTTCTATTACTGGACCATACGCAGCTATATCCAAAAGGAACAGGATCAGGCGACAAACAGAGTAATCATCGTTCCGAAGCTGAGCATGGAACGAATAAAATCAAAAAGGCAGAACAGCTACAGCATTGCGGAATTTATCATAAACTATCTTTTTAAGATAAGCAGTGAAGATATAAATGACAAGGAAGAAGTTCTTGTTGATTTTTCGATAATGGAACTTATGAACGCTTATAATGAGCAGTCATTATTCAAAGTTACTGCAAATGATATTAATGAGGCACTGTTGTTTCTCTCAAAGATAGGCGCAATGAAGCTGGAGGGCGGTTTCAGTGTAGGATACAGTGGAATGCGTATACAAAGGCTGGAGCTTGACAACAGGATCAAGTATAAGCAGGAGGACTATAAACAGCTGAACGAGTTCTATCAGCAGAAGATACAGCAGATACATATAGTCGGCGAGTATGCAAATATGATGGTGCGTGATTATAATGAAGCATTGCAGTTTGTCAACGACTATTTCCAGATGGACTATAAGAAATTCCTGTCTCAGTATTTCTCAGGCGAACGTGCCGCCCAGATTGAACGCAACATCACGCCGGAAAAATACAGACAGCTTTTTGATACATTGTCGGAGCGTCAGCTTGAGATCATAAACGATGACAGTTCAAAATATATCGTTGTATCAGCAGGCCCCGGAAGCGGAAAAACAAGAGTGCTTGTGCATAAGCTGGCATCACTTCTCCTGCTTGAAGACGTGAAACATGAACAGCTTCTTATGCTGACATTTTCGAGAGCCGCTGCAATTGAATTCAAGCAGAGGCTTCGTGAGCTCATCGGAAACGCTGCCAATTTCATAGAAATAAAGACCTTCCATTCCTACTGCTTTGACCTTCTCGGAAAGATAGGTAACATAAATGAATCGGAAAATGTTGTAAAGGATGCGGTACAGCTTCTCTGCGGAGATGATATTGATGCAAGCAGAACAACAAAGTCGGTGCTTGTTATTGATGAAGCTCAGGATATGGATTTCTACGAATATCAGCTTGTTTATGTGCTTATGACACGTAATGAAGATATGCGTGTTATCGCTGTGGGCGATGATGATCAGAATATCTATCAGTTCCGCGGCTCTGATTCAAAGTATCTAAGATCGTTTATAACAGAGCATGATGCAAAACAGTATTCACTTATCGACAATTACAGAAGCTGCCGGAGTATCGTTTCATTTGCAAATCAGTTTGTAAAAACCATTTCCGAGAGAATGAAAACTGAGGATATCGCAGCAGTCAAAGAAAGTGAAGGAAAGGTCAAGCTAATAAAGCACAGCGGCGCTAACATGGAAACGGCGTTAGTTGAGGATGTTCTGTCTGTCAATGCAAAGGGAACGACCTGTATACTGACTAATACCAATCGTGAAGCACTGCTCGTTCTCGGCGTACTAAAGCAGAAGAATATCCCTGCAAAGCTGATACAATCCATTGACGGATTTGATATGTATGATATAGCAGAGATACGCTATTTTCTTAAAAAGCTGAACATCGAAAATTCATCGCCCGTTATCAGTAATGAGCAGTGGAACAATGCCGTTGAAGCATTACAAAAACGGTATCAGGACAGCAGTTGTATGCCGGTTATTACGAATATCCTAAATACATTTGAAGAGACAAATGAGAAGAAATATCGTACTGATCTCGAAATGTTCCTGCACGAATCAAAGATAGAGGATTTTTATACAAATGAAAAAGGCATTATAACTATCTCGACTATGCACAAGTCAAAGGGCAGAGAATTTGACAATGTATATATGCTGCTCAGTAATGTCAGCATGGATACTGACGAAGAAAAAAGAAAGCTCTATGTCGCTATGACACGTGCAAAGGAACTGCTTCATATCCATTACTTCGGCGATGCATTTGACCGATTTGTTGAGTATGCCACCACTTATGAAGTTGATCTGCGTACCTATCCGAAGCCTTCTGAGCTTATATTGCAGCTTTCTCACAGGGATGTTTATCTTGGTTTTTTCAAGGACAAAAAAGATACAATAATTCGCATGAAAAGCGGTATGCATCTTTCTGTAAAAGGTTGCAGACTCTATTTCAAGGCAGGCGATAAATTACAGCCTGTCCTTCAGTTATCCAAAAAGTGCAACGAGGATATCAAGAAACTTATTGAATCAGGTTATCAGCCATATGATGCAGTTATCCGCTTTATTTGTGCCTGGAAGGATAGGGAAGATACTGAGGGAACTGAGGAAACAGCTATTATTCTGGCTGACGTTTATTTCCGAAGGGATACATAATAATGTGACAAGGAGGAGACTATATGGAAAACGAGATCAATAAACTGCAATGGGCAAAAATGTTTATGGACTATCTTGCAAACGGTGTTGATCCTGTAAGCAATATGGATGCAGATGCCGAAACGCTACATAATGAGGAAATCCGTTCTTGTTTTAGGTATATTTCTGAAATTCTTGCGAGAGATATCTATGAAACCGAATCAAATATCAGGAAAGGCAACGTTTTCTATATTACAGATGAGCAGTTCGCAGAGTTGAAAATATACTCCTATAATTGTAAGGTAAGTGAGCTTGCAGCAGAGATAAATCGAGTCACAGAAGGTAATAATACTAAGAAGTTTTCTGCAACATGGATAAATGACTGGCTCGAAACAGAAGGCTATCTGTGTCCAAGTGATCTCAAAAGCCGTATTGCAACCGAAAAAGGCAAACAACTCGGAATATCCTCCGAATATCGCCAGAGAGACAACGGAGATGAGTATTACATCAATTTTTACACCGAGGAAGCTCAATCTTTTGTATTCAGCCACCTGAATGATATAATTGCATACAGAAATGAAAAATATAATGAGAAAAAACGTAACGAGAAGAATAATATTATAAATATCGATTTTCCAAAGGGTCTTTCAGTGAGAGAGTTTATTCAGCAGCATAATGACAAATGCTTCATTATGTCTATCGGAAGCTGTGATTCTGTTGCGGAGGTTGGCAGTTATCAGGCCGTATTGTACTACAAAGGGAAAAGCAAGGTGCTGAAAAAGACAGATATCCCTACAAACTCTGCAAACAAATGCATTCTTGAAGGTGTTCTTGATGCGGCAACATCTATAAAATTATCAACAGATGTAATAATACTATCTTCAACGCCTCTCGGGTTTAATACTTCAAAAAGTAAGAATTATAGATACTGTGATGAGATATATCGGGTTCTTTCTGAAAAAGGATGCAGCATTTTTGCTGCTGTATGTCAAGGGAAAGGTTCTGAACTTATCAGTCTTGTAAAATCTATGAAATGATTTAGGAGGTGTCCCCCTATGCTCAAACCCGGACTATACGAACAGGTCATAAACAAAGAACTATCGGATAAAATAGATGATTCTGCACAGCTTATTGACAAGCGCAATATCGACAAGGCAGAGGCACCGCAGGTGCTGGCAGAGTATCTCTCTGAGGTCATTGAGAAGGGACTCTCACGCCTTGCAGGTGATGATATCGAAGGTCAGCTGAGACTTGCAAACAAAATAGTTTCGGCAGTTACCGAGCTTACAGGCGATGACGAGTTCGACGGTCTGAGCGTTGACCAGCGTGCAGAACAGCTTCTTGCGGTTGCCAATATGCAGAACAATGCAGACGCCATGAAACGCCGCATAACTATGACACGTCCCGAAACCTCTCTTGCATCGAGCTCCCTGTTCACAGGTGCAGGTCATGAACCGCAGATGATGACCGAGCTGAAAAAGGAGATAGTCTCCGCCGACAGAATTGATATGCTTGTGTCATTCATCAAGTGGAGCGGACTGGTGCTTATCATTGACGAATTGCAGGAGTTTACGGCTCGTGGTGGTCAGCTTCGTGTTATCACGACCTCCTACATGGGCGCTACCGATGTGAAAGCTGTGGAGGAGCTGAGCAAGCTGCCCCACACCGAGATAAAGGTCTCCTACGACACCGAGAGAACAAGGCTTCATGCAAAGTCCTATGTTTTCTATCGTGACACAGGCTTTACTACGGCTTACGTGGGCTCATCCAATATGTCCAATGCCGCCATGACAAGCGGCCTTGAATGGAACCTGAAAATCACTGCTCACGACCAGCCCCACACTATACGCAAAATAAATGCGACTTTTGAGAACTACTGGAACAGCACCGATTTTTCGCTGTATTCTCCCGATGACAGAGTGCATCTGATGCAGGCACTCAAAGCGGAGAAGTATCATTCCACTGATGATAATTACAGCTTTGATATACGCCCATTCTCCTATCAACAGGAGATACTTGACAAGCTCACTGCCGAGCGTGAGATACGTCATCACTGGAAGAACCTTGTAGTTGCCGCAACGGGTACGGGCAAAACAGTCATTTCCGCATTCGACTATAAGCGTTTCCGTCAGCAGAACGGACGTGCTCGTCTCCTCTTTGTGGCGCACAGAAAAGAAATTTTGAAGCAGAGTATAAAATGCTTCCGTGGTGTGCTCCACGATGCGAATTTCGGCGACCTCTGCGTTGGCGGAATTGTGCCCGAAAGCCTTGAAAACCTGTTCATTTCCATTGAATCTTTCAACTCTCAGGCCCTTGACAGGATAACCTCTCCCGACTACTACGACTTCATCATCGTGGACGAATTCCACCACGCCGCTGCGCCTACATATCAGCGTCTGCTTGAATACTACAAGCCGAAGATACTTCTCGGTCTGACGGCTACTCCCGAGCGTATGGACGGCAAGAGCATACTGCCGTATTTCGATGACCGTATCGCTGCGGAGATACGTCTGCCCGAGGCCATAGACAGGAAGCTACTGTGTCCTTTTCACTACTTCGGAGTGTCCGACAACGTTGATCTGAATGACGTTAAATGGTCAAGAGGCGGATATGATAAAACTGCCCTGTCGAAGCTGTATACCGGCTACGACCTGCGTGTGATGCTTATCCTGAAAGAGCTTAACAAATACGTTGCGGACATGGACAAGGTCAAAGGACTGGGCTTCTGCGTATCGAAGGAGCACGCAGAGTATATGGCTCAGCGTTTCAATCAGAACAATATCCCGTCCATTGCGCTGACCGCTGACAGCAAAAAGGACGAACGTGATTCGGCACAGCATAAGCTGGCAGAGGGCGAGATAAAGTTCATCTTCACCGTTGACCTTTACAACGAGGGTGTGGATATCCCCGAGGTCAACACGGTAATGTTCCTGCGTCCTACCGAGAGCCTGACTGTGTTCCTGCAACAGCTCGGACGTGGTCTGCGTCTCAGCGAGGGCAAGGACTGCCTGACGGTGCTGGATTTCATCGGTCAGGCACATATGAAGTATAATTTCGAGTGCAAGTTTGCGGCACTCCTCGGCAACACTCAGCGCAGTGTCAGGGACGAGATAGAGAATGGCTTTCCTCTGCTGCCGAAGGGCTGTTATATCAAACTGGAAAAGCAGGCGCAGAAGTACATTCTCGACAACATCAGGCAGGCTGTTGGCAACAAGAGCGCTCTTGTAAAGCGTCTTGCAAACTTTACCGAGGACAGCGGAAAGGCTCTTAACCTTGCCAATTTCCTTGAATACTATAACCTTGATATCAGTGCGATATACGGTACGAAAAACAGCTTTGCACGGCTGTGTGTGCAGGCTGAGGTAAGAGAGAATTTCACCGAAGATATTGAAGAAGTTATCACAAAAGCACTGCCCCGACTTTCATACATCGACTCACATCGCCTTATTGAACTTGTGATAGATTATCTGCCGAAGATAGGCAATTACAGCATCAATGATTTTGATGGTGTTCAGCAGAGAATGTGGCAGATGTTACAGTTCACAATATGGCAGAAGTCCTATGAGGACTGCGGTTTCAGCGACCTGCTTGAGGGCTTCCGCAAGATAGCAAAGTCACCTGTGATGCGTGATGAGATACTTGAACTGATGTACTACAAGTACGACAAGATAGACTTCATCGACGAGCCTGTGCAGGTGGATTATGACTGTCCGCTGGACGTGCATTGCAGTTATACGAGAGATCAGATACTCGTTGCGCTGGATTTCATGAAGCCTGATACCGTCCGTGAGGGCGTGAAGTATCTGGAGAATAAAAAGACCGACCTGCTGTTCGTAACGCTCAACAAGTCGGACAAGGACTATTCGCCCACTACGATGTACAATGATTATTCCATCAACAGCGAGCTGTTCCACTGGCAGAGCCAGAGCACTACAACTCCCGAAAGCAAGACCGGTCAGCGCTACATACATCATCGTGACATGGGCACAAACGTGATGATATTTGTCCGTGAGTTCAAGAGCAATAAGCTGGGTGCTGCACCCTATACTTTCCTGGGACTTGCTGACTATGTGAAGTCGGAGGGCTCGAAGCCTATGAATGTGGTGTGGAAGCTCCGCAAGCCTATTCCTGCGAAGTATCTCAGGAAAACAAATCAACTGACGGTGGGATGATATGAAAACGATAAAAGTTGTGGCGGCTGTGATATGCGATTCACTTCAAGCAAAGTCACGCATTTTCGCAACTGCAAGAGGATACGGCGGGTTCAAAGGTATATGGGAATTCCCCGGCGGAAAGATCGAACCCGGTGAAACTCCTCAGCAAGCGCTTGTGAGGGAGATTCGTGAGGAGCTTGATACCACAATCAGAGTCGGAGATCTTATCGAGACTATCGAGTACGATTACCCCGACTTCCACCTGTCCATGGACTGCTTCTGGTGTGAGGTGGTCAGCGGCGATCTTATTCTGCTGGAGGCTCAGGAGGCACGGTGGCTCACGAAAGATGAGCTTGACAGCGTGGAATGGCTGCCGGCGGATCTGAGGCTGATAGAGAAAATACAAGAACAGATGGCTTAGTATAGTAATAATCTTGTTTATTATGAAAGAGAGGTTGAACTATGGCTAAACGTAAAATGATACAAATCAATCTATTAAAGAATTCCATATCTGCTTATTTTGCAGCAATAGAAATACATAATAAGCCCAATATTACTTATAGATATGAAACTGTTACGCTTTTGATTATGAATGCATGGGAATTAGCTTTAAAGTCTTACGTAAAGAAATATCTAAAAAAACGTTCTATTTTTACTTCGGACGGTCACACTATTTCAATTGATAGAGCTCTTGAATATGTTACTGAACATAGAAATAGTATAAAGAAAGGTTCTTTTTCAGCCATTAAGGAAAACATTCTTTTGATAGAAGAATATAGGAATAATATTACACATTTCTATTGTGAGGCCCTTGAGCCATATATTTTTATGCTTGTCGCTCGTTCTGCCTTAAATTATGTGGATTTTATAAAAACACATTTTGGAAAAGATATTATGACAGATGAAGGATTATTCATTATGCCATTAGGATTTAAACTGCCATTTCGCCCGGAGGATTTTTTGTCAGATAGTGTTGCTTTATACGCTTCATCTGATGAGGCTCAAGCGTTTATCAATAGTATTGTTCATATTATTGAAGATTTACGTCAAGACGGAATTGAAGAATCTGTAGTCCTTGGGTTTAATCTATATTTTGAAAGTGTAAAAAAGGTTTCAAATAGTGATATACTTGCAGCAATTACAAGCAAAGAAGAAGCGCAAGCAACATTTGCCAAAGTGCAACATGTCCAGTTTTCCGGTGATGCTGATCAAGTTGTAAAAATGAGCGACGATGAATTCAGAAAAATATGGAAGTATACCTATGCAGATGTAGTTGTGTGGTGTAAGAGTAATATTATAGGATTCAAACAAAATAAAAAATTTAATGAAGCTAAGAAATCGATTATGGACGATATAAACTGTGTATATACAAGACGTTTAGATAATCAAAATTCAAAATCCGCATCTCAAAAGTTTTATACCGACTTGGCACTCAAAAGAATAAAAGAATACTACAACATTAGTAATCAATAAATATAATTATTTTACACTTAAGATAGGAGCTTGTTATGAAAATACATTTTTATAAAGCAAGTATGGGAGATTGTTTCCTTTTAGATTTTGAAAATGAACATAACACCAAATTTGTTATAGACACTGGAACAAAAACCGCTTTTCAAGATAATATTTTGGAAGAATTAAAAAAGGAAATCATAACAGGCAATAGTCATTTGTTTGTAACGCATATAGACGATGACCATATAGGTGGTTTATTGTATTTATGCAAATACGAACCAGATATACTTAAAAATTTTAAGTGCGTTTATTACAACTCTTTTGATTGCCTTAAATCTTTTTCGCCTGACTCGCAAGATCCACCGCCAAAGATTATTATTCAAGATGATAGTGAAGGATTTACAAGCTATAAAAACGGAAAAAAATTAGAAAGTTTCTTAGATTCACTTGACATTAATCTTATCTCCCAAATTAAGGCATTAAATACAATTAATATCGATGACATAGCTATAACCTTTCTATCTCCAAGTATAAAAACTTTAAAGAAATACAAGACTTGGATTGAAAACAACAGCGCTTATACTGCACTTAATAATGATTATAATAAAAGTATTGAAGATCTATCCAAAAAAGAATTTACAGAAGATGACAGCGAAACAAATGGATCAAGTATATCTATGCTCATTGAGTATAAAGATTATAAGATGCTTTTCTTAGGAGATTCTTTCCCAACAGATATTGTTAATTCTCTTAAAATATTAAATTACTCTAAAGAGAATAAATTAAAAGTGGATTTGACTAAAATATCACATCACGGAAGTAGAAAGAATACTTCAAACGAATTATTGGAACTCATTAAATGTAGAAAATTTTTAATCAGTACAGACGGTAAACAACACTATCATCCTGATAAAGAGTCATTGTCACGTATTATATGTAGTCAAGAACGTCCATGCTTGATTTTTAATTATGATGTATATAATAAAATCTTTTCAAAAGAGGAATTAAGTCAAAATCTTTTTTATATAGAAGAAAGAACCGAGGTGATTTTATAATGGATAATATTCTATCTATTATCTCAGTAATGATTACTGTTGAAGATACTCAAATAGGTAGTGGTTGCCTTATGTGGTCAAATGATCACACGAAGCTTTATTGTATTACTGCGGCACATTGTATTAAAGATCAAGACTACAATAATATACAGCTTAAGAATAATAATGGTGTTTCATTAAACAACATTGATATACTAATTAATAATACTGATAGCGATGTAGCAGTATTAGCAATAAATGAACCTGTTTGTTGCTTAGATATACCAGAAATACAAACTTATGATTGCGTAAATAATGATAAAAATGAGCTTGTTATCGTTGGATTTCCGAAGACTTCAAAAGGAGAACAGATTGAAATTCCATGTAAGTATATTCCTCATAATGATAAAGTGTTTACCATTAATATGGATTCTCTTGATCCACATTTAAGTGAACGTTTTGAAGAGGTCAATGGCTTTTCAGGTTGTGGATGTTTTATAAAGTCAGGCAGATCATACAAATATATTGGCATGGAGAATAAGGCCCTTAATACACAGGTGTCATATAAGAACTTATATTGTATTAAGTTTAGTTTTATCAATAGCTTAATAAATTCTACAGGTTTACCAAGTCTTCCTATTTCAACTCCTGAATATATAACTGATGGAAGATTGCATTTTGAACTTGCTAAGGATTATTTATCAAAACAATTCCCAAACAAGTTGTGTGTAACAGGAATATATAATGCAATATCAACTAAAGTAAATCAATTCTTAAATGATACTGACAATGAGGATTCAACATTATTTATAGGCGGTCTTTCTGGATCAGGTAAAACAAAAAGTGTACTTGAAGCTGTAAAAGGAAAAAAGTATTGTATCTACTATTCATGTTTTCAAGAATTCAATAATGACATACCGGAAATAAAAAAATATCAAGAAAATTTTTATATCATAATAGACGAAGCAACCCTTGAAGAATTTCATACTATTAATTCAATATTTAGAGGGAAAGGAGATAAATTCAAAGCAATTGTTATAGGCTGTACTCCTCCAAATCCTGATTATGGTTATGATGATAAAAACACACTTTTTCTTCAAAAGCTGACCAGAGAAGATACCATCGCAGTAATCAAGGAAAACTATCCTTTTTTTGATGAAGAAGTTTATCAAGCAATTTATGACTTGTCTTCAAATGACCTGAGACTTGCGATAATGATTACAAAGATTTATGACAAAGATAAGTCAAAAGATATTTCAACCATTCCTTCAAAACATATACGAGACGGATATAGTTCAGCAAAACAGATTTTGAATAAAATGTTAGAACTTAGTATTGAAGAAAAGCCTCAAAACATAAATCTGGAAAACTGTTTTAATCATTTTTCGCTTTTTATTGACATAGGATATAAAAATGAATATGCGTCAGAATTGAAAAATTTAGCAGATTTCTTCTCCGTTGACTCTTCAGATTATATGCAAGCAATAGACTATTTTGATCAAATTCAGTTAGGTATAAAAAAAGGCGATTATTTTGAGGAATCTCCAAGAGCTCTAGCTAAATTTGCTTTTGAACAGAATGCATATTCTTTGGTAAAGAATAAACTTGATACTTTTATGTCATCAATTACAAGTGAAACTCTACGGAAACGTTTTATAGAACGCGCAATAGAATGCGGTAAAAAGGAGGTGGCGGAGGAATTATCCTCCTGGTTTCAAAGAACCTATTCATTAAAGCATCTTTATGATAATATGTTTAACGAGCGCGAACTTATGCTTTTAACAGAATACTTCCCTGAAGTTGGATTACCAATAATTAAAAACTACATTTTTTCGCCAGACATAAATCTTAATGACTTTGGAACAAACTTCACCTATAAAATAAGAAGGCATATAGTTTGGACTTGTGAACACCTTGCTAATTTTTCTCAGTATTTTTCACAGTGTGAAGAAATCCTTTTCAAGCTTGCTCAGCATGAAACAGAAACGTATATTTCAAATAACAGCCAAGGTACATGGTGTGGATTGTATTCAATTCTTCTCTCGAATACAGAAGTTCCTTACAAAAAACGATTTGATATATTATTAAAAAGAGCACTTGTAGCTGAGCAAAGCGATGCTCAGTTATTTGAAAAAGCATTCGAAATAGTTTTCTGTAATGGAACAAGCGTTTTAGTTCCACCTTCAATAATTGGAAATAAAATCACTCCTGTTAGCTGGAAGCCGAAGGATTATCAAGAATTAGTGGAAATAAAAAAATACACGTTGAATACTCTGATTGAAAACCGAGAGAAACTGTCGCCAAAAATTATCTCTTCAATATGTAACGCTTTGTTTAAAACGTTTCATTCGTTTTTAGAGCTTGCAATGCTTAAAGAATATAGACATACAACAGATGCACTAATGATCAATCAAGATCAGAAAAATGAATTAAGTGTACTTTTAGAAGAAAACATACGTTATCTAAAACATAATAATGTGCAGGAAGATACTATATCTTTTATGCAAAAATGGATTGATGAACTGAGAGCAACCGACACGAATGGAAGACTTCATGCATTTTTAACAAGAGATATCTATTCATACGGATATACTGATGAAGATAGAGAAAAAAAGGAAAAACTTGTTTCCGCACTTGCTCAAGAATTCATTAAAGGAACGGATATTGTTAATAAAATCGGTGAAATAATCAAATCTCCTCAATACAAAGAAGAAGCCATATCTGAGTTTGCAGAACAGCTTGCATTAAACGATAAAAAACTTGAATTATTAACAATTATTGAAGAACCACCTGGTATTTCTCGAAACAATCCATTTTCTCGCGGATATTATTGTGGAATATTTAAGAAAAATAATAATATACCTAATAAAGCAATAACGATTCTTGATAACGTAAAAACAGAAGACGCTGATTTTGTTTTATGGGCAAGTTCTGCGTTTGATCAAACAAAGGATGGATTTAATAGGATGATGGAAATAATTCCTGTTACTAATAATATTAATTGCCTAATTAATTTGCGCTCAAAAAAATGGATTGATTTACTTACAGCTGATGATAAAAATAAAATCATACTATCTATCTTTAATTGTGATAATATATCAAAATACAATATTATTTATCGATTGTTTGATACCTGGCTCAATTATGAATCTGAAGAATCAATCCTTTACGAAACATTCTTATTCATACTAAAAAAATGCATTGATTCTAAGGCAAACTTCTCTGATTATATCGTTGAAAAAATACTTGAAAGAATACCAGATGCCTATAAAAAAGATAGCATTTATTTGTTTATTCAACTATTTGAGTTCGATGATAATTTTGGGAAACACAATAGCGCAGTTTTGGATTATATTCAGTTTTTGAAAAAAACAGAATATATATCAGATGTTTTCTATGCATTAGCTGATAGATTATTAGCATCTAAACATCAATCTTTATTTAAAGCTCAGCATGGTATATTTGATGATTATCCACTACCAATTATAATAAAATGGCTAGATCAAGATCGTACAAATCGACCTGTACTTTTAGCGTATCATCTTTCTATGCCCGATTTAAGCAATCAAGCATTTTCAGAATTAACATCTTATATGCTCATAGAATATGCTGATAATGATAAAGTATATCGTAAATTTTGGCTTGGTAATTCAAATCTCGTCACGTTTTCACCTCAAACGATCTATGAAAATAAAGATAAGTGGTATGAGCTTACAGAGAAATATGCCAACTCTGATCATGCAAGAATCAAACAATGGGCAAATGATAAACGTAAAGAGATCGACCAAATTTGTGATCAGTATCTACGTTCAAAAGAGACATACAAACGACTTTCATAATATAAAAAGCTCCTATTGACAAATAGGAGCTTTCACTTTGGCGGTCGTACTGAGACTTGAACTCAGACATCGGAATATTCCGATTACTCACAGTTTAGCAAACCGCTGCCTTACCAATTAGGCTTATGCGACCATTGGTGACGGATGCGGGGTTCGAACCCGACATTTAGAGATTGAGAGCCTCTCGTCCTGACCTGTTAGACGAATCCGCCATATTGGTGGGCAAGGTAGGAGTCGAACCTACGGTGTATCAAAGTCACGGATTTACAGTCCGCTGCAATCGCCACTATGCACACTTGCCCATATGGGGTAATCGAAGAGAATCGAACTCTTATTCTCAGAGCCACAATCTGATGTCCTTCCATTAGACGACGACCACCATAAATAATTATATTATCTTCCGTAAGCGAAAGCAGACTATCGCTTTTGTACGGGGCGAGCGAGCTTGCGAGCGTCAACGTGGCTGCGGTCAAGCTGGCTCAGCTTGTGGTGACGGATGCGGGGCTCGAACCCGGCATTTAGAGATTGAAAGCCTCTTGTCCTGACCGATTAGACGAATCCGCCATGTGGTGGGCAAGGTAGGAGTCGAACCTACGGTGTATCAAAGTCACGGATTTATCCCCCAAGGGGACTTCCTCGCTATGCTCACAGCGCATCCGCTGCCTTCACCAATTCGGCGCACTTACCCATATATCGCCACTCATATTCTGGTGACGATTATTATTTTATCTATGGTCACATCAAACATATCCGCAAGTATTATCAGATTATCAATAGTAGGTACAGCGTCCCCACGCATCTACTTGAATATTGCTTGCGGAGTATTGAAACCGCATCTTGCCTGCACATCAGATATCTTGAAGCCTTTAGATTTTATAATATTCTTTATATTATTACCAGTCGCTTTTACGTCGATTATAGGCATGATAAGCAACTCCTTTCTCTGTATTATGAAAACAAAAACACCGCCTGCTTACATACAGACGGTGTTATCATTTGTATGGATCACAACACAAAGAAAGTGCTCTCCGAAATGACTATCCACTACGTTTATCTGTATGCAGCACAAATAGAGCCTCTTCACTCTCGTGATAGAAACTTTCTTCATAGTGTTCGCTATACAGATAGACCATAGTAAACTGTTTCATTTCGGGTAACTCCTTTCGTAATAATTCTTTTTACAGAGGTCGCTTCCGACCGTTCCTGTTCTGACTACACCTGTATTATAACATAGCTTTTCGTAAAAAGCAAGTAAACTACAGGTATATTATAAAAATAGCATTATGCAGAAAATGCACATTACTATGTGTTGTTGTATTATTTGCAACAACTGAAAAATGAACCGTTGCAAAAAACGCAACAGTTCCTGCTAAAACGAGTTGTCGCATATTTTGCGATAACTGAAAGCAGCTCCCGTCCAGATACAGACAGGAGCTGTTTTTTATTGAAAAACGCCCCCAAATATGATATAATTATTGAAACTATCGGAAAGGAGCCGCGGCTACTATGATAATACTGATAACAGGCGCTTCGCATACAGGGAAAACGCTCCTCGCGCAGAAACTGCTTGAAAAATACAAGTACCCTTACCTGTCTATCGACCACCTGAAAATGGGACTGATAAGAAGCGGTCAGACCGAGCTCACGCCCTATGACGACGACAAGCTGACGGCATACCTCTGGAACATTTTGAAAGAGATGATAAAGACCGCCATTGAAAACGAACAGGATCTCATAATCGAGGGCTGTTATATTCCCTTTGACTGGAAGAACAGCTTTGATGCCGACTATCTGTCGCAGATAAAATACATCTGCCTTGTTATGAGTGAAAGCTACATAACCGGCCATTTCAGTGACATTGTCAGCTTCGGGAACGCTATCGAGAAAAGGCTCTCCAATGACCTCAGTATTAAGGACATAATACAGGACAATCAGGAATATCTCCGCGGCTGTATCAGTTACGGACTTGACTATTTTCTGATAAATGATGAATACGATTTGGAAAGGTGCTACATATGACCAACCCCTGGGAAGAAATAAGTCTTGACGACTACGAAAAGCACATGAGCCTTGAATCTGTGCGGCAGCTTCAGACTCTCGATTCCATAATGAAGGAGCAGTTCGCCGCCTATCCTGTGGAGACTGCCGCAGTTCTGGGAGTTGCAGGCGGAAACGGCCTTGAGCACGTCCGTCCCGACAAGTTCCACAAGGTATACGGCGTGGACATAAATGCTGACTATCTCCGTGCTGTAACCCAGCGATATACGGAACTTTCAGGTGTACTGGAATGCTTGCACATCGACCTTGTTAATGAAGTAGAAAAACTTCCGCAAGCTCAGCTCCTGATAGCAAATCTGCTTATCGAGTACATCGGCTACGGAGCGTTTCAGAAAGCCGTTTTGCAGACCGCTCCCCAATACATTTCCTGCGTGATACAGATAAACAAAGACGAGGAGCAATGGGTGTCGGAGTCGCCGTACCTTCATGCATTCGACAGACTTGACGAGGTACATCACCAGATGGAGGAAAAGGCGCTGACGGCTGCTATGAACGAGATAGGCTACTCATTGATATTGCAGAAGTCCGAACCGCTCCCCAACGGCAAGGCGCTTGTGAGACTGGATTTTAAGAAAAACGAGGTGTAATATGTCAATTTTATCGAAATTATTCGGCAGTAAAAAGCCTGAAAGAGAGCTCAAAGTCATTCACGACAAATACTGTGATTTTACCGATGCAGACGACGTTTCAGAGTACAAAGGCACAGTGAAATGGCACAATTATGATTGTGACATTTTGCTTGATATTGATGAATACCCAAGCGAGAACCCAACCATTGAAAAATCACTCGCCGTGTTCCATATGCTTTACGAAAATATGGAGGAATGGGACAGAAAGGTCAAGGAGTGTGCCGCGGCTGAATTTATGGACGAAAACGGTATGGTCGAGATATGGGGCGACGGCAAAGAGGACAATGTACCGCCAATGCCAAAAGAAGAATTCATAAAAGAGATTGCTGTTTTTGAAATACTCATTACAAACAATGGTGAGATAACATTCAGGATACCTGCTGACGGCTTGTTCACTGACCATGAGATCGTGATTGAAGCCAAAAGCACCGGTGAGATACTGTCCTGTTCACTTGCGGGATAAACCACTATAAATCCGCCTGACACAACAAGCCACAAAATATCAGGACAGAAAACTCTCACGATGTTATAATGGAATCACACTAAAGGAGGGAAAACAATGAACTTAGCCACAGGTATTCAAAAAGCTATCGACTACATCGAAGCGCACATCACTGACGAGCTTGATATGGCGGAGGTCGCAAGTCAGGCGGCTTGCTCGCCCTACTATTTCCAGAAGATTTTCGGTATACTGTGCGGTATCACCGTAGGCGAATACATCCGCAGCAGGCGGCTCACACTTGCCGGCAGTGAGCTGATGAAAACGGACGCAAAGGTCATCGACACGGCGCTGAAATACGGCTATGAGTCGCCTGAGAGCTTCACAAGAGCGTTCACTCGCTTCCACGGCGTAACGCCTACTGAGGCAAAGCGCGAGGGCGGCAGGCTTCGTTCATTTTCCCGTTTCAAGGTGCAGATCATTTTGAAAGGCGGTAATTCCATGAATTATAACATCGTTAAAAAGGACGCATTCACAGTGCTTGAAAAGGTGGAGCAGCACACCGTTGTAGGCGAGCAGAACAAGAACACTATCCCCGAATTCTGGGGCAGAGCCAAGTCCGACGGCACTATCACTACCCTGCTTGAACACGCATCAGACCGCACTTACATCTACGGAACCTGCTACGGCAACGGTCACTCCAACGCCGAGACCTTCGACTACGGTATCGCTGTGGAGTGTGCTCCCGATACTGTTGCTCCCGAGGGCTTCCGTGTGAACACTATCCCTGCAAGGACGTGGGTAGTTGCTGAGTGTACAGGTCCCATGCCTGAGGCTATACAGCAGCTCTGGCACGAGCTTTGTGCGGAGTTTTTCCCCACATCTGACTACACTCCCACCTACGAAATGGACATCGAGGCTTACCCCGACGGAGATATGCTGTCTCCAGACTACAAGAGCCAGATATGGATTCCTGTTGTGAGCGAGTAAAACGTACATACAGTTTTGCCCCTGAACGTTTCAATTAACGCTCAGGGGCATTGTGTTTTATTCTGCTGTTAATATCTGCTTTTCCAGAACGAACCGAGCAAGCTCAACATTACCGTCAGTTTCGGTGGATAATATACGGAATCCGCATTTTTCGGTATAGAACTTAACATTTTCTTTCTTGTCCACAGGTGTTACTAAAGTTATCTTCTCCCAATCCTCATAAAGAGTCTTTACGAACCTAACCGCTTGTGTACCTGTTCCTTTTCCCTGATACTCAGGAACAATGCACAGGCAAGTGATCTCATACACTCTCATTTCCTGCATTTTACAGGAAACGCACCCAACAGGTTTATTATCGCATAGTATGATATATTTCGGATTATCTCTTATTGAAGCTTCCATCATTTCTATCGTTTTACCATAACCGGGACAAGCACCAAATCTCCTGTAATCGCTGTAAAATGAAGCATTGTAGATATTTATCAGCATTTCTGCATCTGCTGTTTCAGCTTTTCTGTATTCTATCGTCACAGTTTGTCAGCTCCTTAAAAACCGATTATATTAGTAAACATTATACCATAGCATCACTGCCGCATCAATAAAACACCGCTGTGCGGAGTTCTTCCCCTGAACGTTTCAATTAACGCTCAGGGGCATTAATATCTGTTTTGCTTACTGAGATAAATCAGTATTTATGTGAGAACCTGAATTAAATGAAGTTCACTTTCTCGTCTTCCTGTAAAAAACAAAACCGTCCTCTTCTTTTATGATCTGATACCCTAATTTTTCGTAAAAAGCGTTTGTCCGTACATTCCAGCTTGGAGTGTCAAGATCAAACTCCGCGGCAAATGGATAGTTCTTTTCTATGCACTCCATTAAACGAATTCCATAACCTTTTCTATGATAGACGCTGTCGATGAAAATTCTGCCAATGTACACACTGTTTTTTGTTTCATCCGGGAATATGACGGCTGCTCCCACAATATCTTTTCCTATCATTGCTTGATACAAATGCCCCTCTTGAGCCATCTGTTTATGCCATTCTACCGAATCATATCCGGGCGGACAGTCACCTTTTGCACCGCCGACATTTACGTCTGTTTCAAATGCTCTGACAGATATGTCTACAATTGTTTTTATCTGGTTTTCTTCTGCTGTAACAATATACATTCTACTACCTCAATCGTCTTACAAATCTCGATTTATATTAGTAAACATTATACCATAGCATTACTGCTGTGTCAATAAAAGCTCTATAATACACAGGTTTTATATGAACAACGAAAAATTGCTTGCTATCCACGCCGATCTATGCTATAATTGTAGAAAAATACCGACAGGGAGGTCTCACCATGCTTGATTTCATAACCATAAACGAACAAAGCAGTATCCGCGTTGACGAAGGAAAGATCATTTACTCCGATCCCTACAACATCAACGGCGCACCGCACGATGCTGACATTATCCTCATCACACACAGCCACTTCGACCACTACTCCCCAGATGATATCCGCAAGGTGATGAAGTCCGACACTGTTATCGTCTGTCCGGACACTGTAAACGAGCCTAAGGAGCTTGGTCTGACCGTTAAGCAGGTCACCGCAGGCGAGAAGGTTGAGGTCCTCGGTATCAGATTCGAGGCTGTCCCTGCGTACAATATAGGCAAGCCCTTCCACCCAAGGTCCAACGGCTGGCTGGGATACATCATCGACAGTCCCTACCACGGACGCATTTACATTGCAGGCGATACGGACATCACTCCCGACAACAAGCAGTTGAAGTGCGACATTGCTCTTATCCCTGCCGGAGGAACTTACACTACTGACGCTTCACAGGCTGCTGAGCTTGCAAACACTATCCGTCCGAAGTATGCGATACCTATCCACTACGGAACAGTGGTAGGAAGTCCTGCTGACGGTGAGAAGTTCCGAAAGGCTGTGGACAGCGGCATAGAGGTAGTTATAAAAATCTGATGATAAATATCGTGAACAGTAAGAAGGCAGCCATTGCGGCTGCCTTTTTCATTATATTTCGTACTTCTCAAGTTTCAGAAGGGCTGTCTTTTTATCCAAACCGCCTGCATAGCCTGTCAGACTTCCGTCCGCTCCGACAACTCTGTGACAGGGAATTATTATCGAGATAGGGTTATGTCCCACAGCACTTCCGACTGCCTGAGCCGACATATGCTCAGCACCTTGCTGATCTGCGATGATATTTGCTATCTCGCCATAAGTCATTGTCTGTCCGTAAGGTATAGTCAGAAGTATGTCGTACACTGCCTTTCGGAACGGCGTTGTGTGCGGACTTATAGGCGGAGTGAAATCCGGCTCTTTTCCGCTGAAATAAATATCCAGCCAGTTGCAGGTCTGCGTAAATATCGGCAGCTCTGCTTCGCTGCTTTCTTCAACAAGTTTATGGGGAAAGTATTTCTGCCCGTCGAACCATAAGCCTGTCAGTGTTTCACTGTCACTGGCAAGGGTTATATCTCCGAGGGGAGAGGTATAGTGAAATGTGTTATTCATTGTCTTTCTTATTGTTGACTTGATATTTCTATCAGTTCGTCCATCGTATATTCTTTATATCTGTTTGCAGAAAACATGGAATCTGTTGTGTCAGGAATATTCTTCATAGCTTTTTTCAAATCGATTTCCCGAGGCAATGATAAAATGTTTCCTTCTTCATCTTCCAACTTTATTGCACAGAAGATAAACTCACCTTTTTCAAGATCAAACTCAAAAAAATCCGAAACTTCAGTAGCTTCAACATCTAAAAAAACAGATTGTTTCTCAATAAATGTTTCATAAATTAGTTCCTTTAATGCTTTTTCGCTTATTTTAATAAGTCTTACTTTATCCTTATCCATATTATACTCCAATCATAGCTTTAGCACTGGTTTTATATTTCTATATCAATGCCTCAATTGTATTATACTGCATTATCGGCAAAAAATCAATGATAATGCATAGAAATTCTTGCCGATAAAAGCTATACCACAGGTTTACTTGACATTTCCGTAATACCATGATATAATGATGTCAACACAAGGGAAAAGCTCCCGGAATTCTTACTAACGAAAGGGTGAAAACAATGAAAGCTATCATGAACAACGCTATGTCTGCATACATTTGTGCTTTTGATTTCCAGCAGTCAAGCTATTTCTTCCAGCAGGAGGATAATGGCTCAGTTTTGCTGCGCACAGGACAGAAAAGCGCTTGTTCAGACACCCTGACAGGGTGAGCAGAGATAGTGTTACATTGCGACCATCTTCTGATAGAACAATGCCGTCTGTGTGCAGTATGAAACTCACACAGACGGTTTTTTATTATTCTATTCAGAAAGGTGGTTATTTTTATGCCCATAGCAGCTCCGACTATCGATATGATAGCAACAGGCGCAAACATCAGAGCTTTGATAAAAGGCAAAGGACTCAAGGTGGCTGATGTACAAACAGTATTCGGCTTCAACACGCCGCAAGCGATATTCAAGTGGATGAGAGGAGACGCTATGCCCTCTATCGACAACATAGTCATACTGGCACATATACTTGATGTGCCTATTGACGAGATAATTATAACTAATTAAACACTCCCGCCCTTGTCGGGCGGGGTGAGATAATTCCGCTTCGTCTAATGGTAGGACATCTGCTTCTGACGCAGAAGATGTAAGTTCGATTCTTTCAGTGGGAACCAACGCAGAGCCTGCGCCTCCGTCCACGTTGACGCTCGCAAGCTCGCTCACTCTTTTCAGAAAGCATGGTCTGCTTTCGCTCACGGCAGTAGTATCTAAATTGCAACATATACACAACGATGACTGTGTAGCCAAGTGGAAAGGCAATGGACTGCAACTCCATGAGCGCAGGTTCAAATCCTGTCACAGTCTCCATTATTGCCTCTGTAGCTCAGTTGGTAGAGCGCAGGTCCGAAGAACCTGGCGTCGCAAGTTCGACTCTTGCCGGAGGCACCATTCCGTTTCGTCTAATGGGCAGGACATCGGTCTTTGACTCCGATAATGGAAGTTCGAGCCTTCCAACGGGAACCACAAAAAACTATGAAAGGAATGATTGTTATGAGCAGAAAATTAGCAAGTATACAAAGAATATGGAAGATAGAACCTATCGAAGGCGCTGACAGGATAGAGCTGGCTTATGTTCTCGGCTGGCAGTGCGTAGTAAACAAGGGACAGTTCAAGCCTATGGACTTAGCCGTATATTTTGAGATAGACAGCTTTATTCCCGTCAGACCTGAGTTTGAATTCCTGAGAGCGTCCAGCTACAAGAACACTGACATCATGGGCGAGGGATTCCGCCTGAAAACTCAAAAATTTCGAGGACAGGTATCGCAGGGACTTTTGCTGCCTATAAGTATATTCCCCGAAATACCGACTGATATTGAGCTTGGAGCAGATGTTACCGAGATACTCGGAGTCCGCAAGTGGGAAATAGAGGAGCGAGCAACCTCCGGCGGTACTGTCATAGGGAACCTGCCGAGAAGTATTCCTCATACCGATGAGACAAGAGTGCAGGCTGCACCCGAGCTCATAAAGGAGTTCACAGGGCTTGAATACTACATCAGCACCAAAATGGACGGCAGTTCCCACTCTATCAGTATAGATGAAGACGGTTTCCATGTTACAGGTCATAACTATGAGTACAAGGATGACGGCAACAGCGATTTCTACAAGCTTGTCAACGATCGCGGCTACAAGGAAAAACTCGAAGTATTTATGGAAAAAGAAGGACTTACTTCTATCACCGTACAAGGAGAGCTTTGCGCTCCGGGCATACAGCAGAACCGTCTGAAGCTCAAAAGACCTGAGTGGTATGTTTTCACTGTAATGGAGAACGGCAAGCGTGTAGGACTTGAAAGAATGCTTGAAATATGCAGTGAACTGGAGTTCACGACTGTTCCGATAGAAGAGATAGATACAGACCTGCCAGCGAAATATCCAACAATCGAAGCTTTGCTTGAACGAGCAGACGGAAACTACCCTAACGGCGGTAAAAAAGAAGGCATCGTTATTCGTCCTACTGAGCCTGTATTCAGCAGCAATATCGGCGCTGAACTGAGCATGAAGGTGGTAAGCAACAGGTATCTGCTGAAAAATGATGACTGAAATCCAATTCAACCATTTATTGGTATTCTGAAAATTTCAATAATATTTCATGACTCTCTTGATTATCGCCAACTAAATTTGATAAAACAACAGTAGCTCTGTACGGGATCTGACCGATTATACAGAGCTGCTGCATTTTTTACCTTATTTCACGTTTGAGAGCTCAATCCCTCTCTGTATCTCCACTGCTCGTTCCTCGCTGATACCACACTTTTCAGCGTAGTTATGCCAGTCAGACACAACGGATTCAGTCTCTGATATAGTCTTATGGCAGAACTCTGCGGTCAGTCCCATAGTCTTTCCACTGGCTATAAGATCGTCTGATGTTATACCCGATGTTTTACCGTTTATGGACATCTGATGCTTTGAAATCCACCTATTACCAGGGTTATATGCAAATGTCAAGTCATAAGCAGGAGACAGCTTCCATTCTCCTTTTCGGTTCATCAGGAATGAGAAATTCTTTACATGATCGTCGCAGTTACCTCCAATAACAGCAAATGCCATTCGCCTGAAAATCTGCTCTATGCCGCTTTTTCCTATACCAAGTCTCTTTGCATAATCGGTATATAATTCATAACTGCAAACATTCGGAGTGTTATAGTCGAAATGTCCGAGTGCAGCAAGAGTCTGCATATGTACTTTATCACCGTTTACACGGTCGAAGCGTTTCGTCATAAAATGATGAAGTCCGTCTTTTTCATAAAGGCGGCACTCGTTCATCTCAATACCGAGGTCAACAGCCATAAGATAGTAAGCGTACTCTATAAGCGAATACTGCTTTTTATCAGCTAAGTTGTGGTCACCATTACCTGATACTCCGTCAAATTTAATGAGCCAGTAATCAAAGCCTTCTCCTGCGTCCACTTGTCCTGACTTGACTTCGCCAGTCTTTTCATTCCATGCAACGATAGCTTTTGCTCTTGCGCCGCCTGCTGAAGAGCCTATCTCCAACAGCTGCATTATGCTTGCTTCCTTATCGGAAAGCACTGCGCTCTCTTTGTCTGACAACACCTCAGATGCAAGCTTTGTCATTTCGGTCACATCGATCTCGCTGTTTATAAACTCAGGACTTGTAGCAGGAACATATTCAAGAGCCCCCATACCGCGTTTACCCGTGTAGCACAGCCTTTCTATCGCTGTAAATGTCTCGGGTGAACGTCCCTGACCTGCAAGCCACTTATTTATAACAGCGTTACCGAACTTATCAGGCAGAGAATCTGCAAATAGTCCCGGGATACCATGAAATGCTTCAACACGGCTAAGCTCGGGGAATGAATATATCCTGTCAGATAAAGGCATCTTGAACGGCGACAGCTCTATCTCACTTCTGAGAAATTTTTTGTCATATTCAAAGCTTGCCGCTGCGTCATCGTCGCCCTGATGAATATATCCTATACGAGTACCCCAGAGGTACACTTCTGCTGTATTTATCATTCTTCATCGCCCCATTTCCAATCATTATCGTTTTTCTTGCGTTTTCTTGCTCTCTGTTTCGGAGCGTTGTTATCTACATAATGAGAGGGACGCTCCTGCGGATCAGGTATCAGCAGATCAAGTTTTTCTTCAAGGTCGAGTGCTTTGAGAAGCTTTATAAGATTGAGCAGACCTATATCACTGCCATTCTCAAAACGTGCTATTGTGCCGACTGAAACCATTGACTTCTCAGCAAGCTCTGTTCTTGTCATTGAAGCGACTATGCGGTACTGCTTGAATCTCGACGAAAGCTCCGCGGCGATAGCCTTATCATGTAAATTCCTGTTTATCTTCATCACGGACGCTCCTTTCATCAGCTTTGCTGGTTTTATTATACCACAGCAAAAAATAAAATGCAATATATTATTTTTTAAAATCGTAATTCGCATATAAAATACAATATATTGTATTTTATTGCTCTTCCAACTATCGCATATTTTGCGACAGTTCAATTCGATAAAAAACACAGCAGCTCCGTTCGGGATTTGCCCGTATAATCAGAGCTGCTTTGGTCATTTTTTTCGGTAGAGACGCGCCTTTTCAACCACTTATTTACCACTTATTGGCACTGAAAATCGCTTAAAATCACTTGAAGATGCTAAAAGTGAAGCTTCAAAAATCGCCGAAATACAGCCATTTTCGCATTTTACTAAAATCTGCCGAAAGGCTCGGGATTTTTTCAATTCCCGTACGGGTCACTTAACACAAGGCTCTCAAATGATGATATCATCATTTGGGAGTTTTTTTCTCGTGGATAAAGTACAAATCAAGACTTTACTTTATGCAGGAAAGCTTCATTCTTTGCGGCACATAAATGAAGCGATTAACTTTACTATCCCACGCATAGCAAGTTTCCCCGACCTGTCTGCATGGATAAACTTATCGCATAAGTACTCCGCATAATCAAGGTGATGCAGGCTGTAAACGAACCGCTCGTCCTGTACATCATCGGGATTTTTCGGGACAAGTTCACGCCACTCACGCATAAGCCACAGATAATCGTGAAGCGTCCTCCACGCCTTTTTCTCCCACTCATCGTATGCCCTGCGTTTGACTATACGCTTGTGATATTCCGACACCTCCGCAGTTGTAGGAGCTTTCACACATCGATAGTGGCAGTATCATAAACGTAAGTTCAAGTCTCAGTAGGGCCACCAAAAGCATTGTGCAGAAAATGCACATTGCTCACAGTTGTTGTATTATTTGCAACAACTGAAAGATGAACCGTTGCAAAAAGCGCAACAGTTCCCGCTGTAAACAGCTCCCGTCCAGATACAGACAGGAGCTGTTTTTTATTGAAAAACTCCCCCGGATATGGTATAATTATGGAAACTATCGGAAAGGAGCCGCGGCTACTATGATAATACTGATAACAGGCGCTTCGCATACAGGGAAAACGCTTCTCGCGCAGAAACTGCTTGAAAAATACAAGTACCCTTACCTGTCTATCGACCACCTTAAAATGGGGCTTATAAGAAGCGGTCAGACCGAGCTCACACCCTATGACGACGACAAGCTGACGGCATATCTCTGGAACATATTGAAAGAGATGATAAAGACTGCCATTGAAAACGAACAGGATCTCATGATCGAGGGCTGCTATATCCCCTTTGACTGGAAGAACAGCTTTGACGCCGACTATCTGACGCTGATAAAATACATCTGCCTTGTCATGAGCGAAAACTACATTAACAGTCATTTCAGCGACATTGTCAGCTTCGGTAACGCTATCGAGAAAAGGCTCTCTGATGACGTTGACATCACGGAGATAATACAGGACAATCAGGAATATCTCCGCGGCTGTCTCAATTACGGGCTCGATTACTTCCTGATAGATGATGAGTATGATCCGGAGAGGTTTATTTATGATACTATGGACAATACAACCCGCTGAATTATATGCTCAAATAATGAAAGACGGGTATTATCAATTTGACCCTGATAAAGCAACTAAAGACACTGCATTTATGTTTGAAGCTAAAAACGCCTATGACTGGCTTGCCACTGAAATGATAAAGCGGATCGGTAAGCCGCCACATGGTGTCAGCTATCCCGTCTGGGCTTGGTACATCTATGATTTTAAAAGGAAAAAGCCTGATTTAAGAAAAGCGGAATATGGAATAAAAGGTGAACAAATGGTATGCCTTGAAATAGATATACCTGATAATGAAGTTGTATTATCAGATGAAGAAAAATGGCATCATGTACTTGGCAACTGGTATATTTATTCTGCGAACTGTGAAAAAGACTTCAATGAAGAAGTCAGATGGTTCGATAAGCTTACGGAAGATAAAAAACAAGAAGAAATTATTTCCTCCTGGCAAAGAGTTTTTGATGTTGAACCCGTCAATAACGGTTTTGAGATACAAGGGAGATTCGTACAGGCAACATTCTGGAAACTGAAAGCTGAACAAATCAGAAAAGTTCAGTTTTTTACTGCAAGATAAACTAATCATATTTGAGGTGAACCATATGCCAAACCCCTGGGAAGAAATAAGTCTTGACGACTACGAAAAGCACATGAGCCTTGAATCTGTTCGGCAGCTACAAGCTCTCGATTCCATAATGAAGGAGCAGTTCGCCGCCTATCCTGTGGAGACCGCCGCAGTTCTGGGAGTTGCAGGCGGAAACGGACTTGAACACATCGACACCAACAAGTTCTGCACGGTCTACGGTGTTGACATCAATGCGGACTATCTCTGTGCGGTATCTCAGCGATATACTCAGCTTTCGGGAGTTCTGAAGTGCCTGCACATCGACCTTATAAACGAGGCGGAGGAGCTCCCGCAGGCGCAGCTTCTGATAGCAAATCTGCTTATCGAGTACATCGGCTATAAAGCGTTTCAGCGAGCCGTTTTGCAGACCGCTCCCGAGTTCGTTTCCTGCGTAATACAGATAAACACGGACGAGGAGCAGTGGGTGTCGGAGTCGCCGTACCTGCGAGCCTTCGACAGGCTTGACGAGGTACATCACCAAATGGAGGAAAAGGCACTCACGGCTGCCATGAACGAAATAGGCTACTCGCTGATATTGCAGAAGTCCTGTCCACTGCCTAATGGCAAGGCACTGGTGAGATTGGATTATAAGAAGAATGAGGTGCAAAGTATATGAATGAAAGACCTGAACTTACAACAAATATGAACGCTGCTGATTTCAGAAATTTCTACTATCTCAAAGAAGAGCTTGTACAGTTCTGCCGCGAAAACAGTCTGCCCACATCGGGCTCAAAACAGGAACTTACGGAGCGGATAGCACACTTTCTCGAAACAGGCAAGGTGCTTAACAATCAGGCGCAGAGAAAAACACCTTCTGTTATCGGAGACATTAACGAAAGCACAGTTATCGAAGCAAATATCGTGTGCTCGGAAAAGCACCGTGCCTTTTTCAAAGATAAGATAGGCAAGTCCTTTTCGTTCAATGTGGCATTCCAGAAGTGGCTGAAAAGCAATGCAGGAAAGGCCTATGTCGACGCAATAGAAGCTTACTATCAGATCATCGAAGAGAAGAAAAAAGGTAAGACAGTCATCGACAAGCAGTTTGAGTACAACACATATATCCGTGATTTCTTCGCCGATAATCAGGGAAAAAGTCTTGATGACGCAATAAAGTGCTGGAAATATAAAAAGAGCATTGCGGGACATAACAGTTATGAAAAGTCTGACCTTATCGCACTTACCTGACACCAAAAGCCGCAAGCTACCATAATAAAGAAACAGCCCCTCATAAAGAGGGGCATTTTTACGTATCACTTTGCTTTTTTACGGAACATGTTCTTAACTGAAATGAATGCGTATGTCACAAGGAGCGACATTACGAAAACAAGCAGCGATATGAGCAATACCGTCAGATATCCGCCGTTAGCCATAGGATCGTATCTTTTAACTGCGAATATGAATTTCAGAAAAGCCATATGTATCAGGTAAACTCCGAAGGAGCACTTTGATATTATCTCGGAAGCGGCATCAATAAAGCCTTTTCGTTTTTCCGATGTATCCCTGAGAAGTACGAATCCGCCTATCGAACCGAGTATTATTACAGGTGATGAGTAATTGCTGAGAAGGTCCGAAAGGTTCTCGTTGTTTTCCGAGCAGCTTATATAGGTCAGCCAAACTGTTGCAGCAGCTGATACAAGCACCATCAGAAAGGCAGGAACTCTGCCGAATCTGCGGTATTTATGCAGGTAATATCCCGCAAAGAAGAACAGCGGATATATACTGAAAACGAATATATAGAAGGGCAGCTTAAGACCTGCGAACTTCTCGGACAGCGGTGCAAGTGATAGGAAGATACCGTAAAGAATGACGATGTATCTGAGGTCCTTGTCCGAAGCGGACTTTGTTACGAGTCTGTATACCGGAAGCATGAGATAGAGAGCTATCATCATGTAGATATACCACATATGCTTCCAGCCGCCGCCTGTTATGACGTTTTTCAGTCCCTCTCCCACTATGGCTGCAACCGACCTGCTTTGCATGAATACACTGTCGAACAGTGCGAACAGCAGTGAAAACAGTACCAGTGCGATGACCATTCGGGGAAGATAGGATCTGACTATCTTCTGCATCCCTATCTCCTTTTTCGGTTCAAGGAGAAGAACTCCCGAACACATAACGAAACAGGGAACCGACCATGTCATAAGGTTTCTTACGCTGAGCAGTACGGTATGCTGAGCAACGGTCTGAGCGAAAGCGTCTGCTGCGAAGAAGGTGTGAAGTATGACAACGGCAATACATGCCACCGCTTTCAGCCTGTTAAGGTAGAGTATCTGCGGTCTCATCAATAGAAGAGTCCTCCCTGGAGGCATCCGTCGTCAGGATTCTGAGCGGCAGTAGGTTCAACAGGGGCAGGAGTCGGATCGGGCTCGGGCACGTAAGCAGGTGCAGGGGGATCTGTAGGTGCAGGAGTTACAGGAGTCTCAACGTAGCTGTTCGGAGTCTCGTTTGCAGGCTCGTTATTGTAAGCGCTGCTGTTGTCGTTGTTGTTCTGGACTTCCTCCTGCGGAGCTTCTGTTGTCTGTGGAGTTACCTCGGGCTCGGGAGAAATGATCTCGTTCATTTCCTCGGCTTCCTTGGTTGAAACCTTGTCGCCTGAGCGCTTAGAATCATATACCAGGAAGCAAGTATCGTCCTCGTTCTCGATGCTTCCCTTTACTATATCGCCGAATGGGAAGTTATGAAGAACTGCTTCCTTGCCGCTGCTGAATTTTACCTTGATAGTGTAGCCTGTGGAGATAACGGGAGAGTTGTCCTCCTGCGCAGCAGCAGCGTTCTTTGGCTTCTCGTAGAAAAGTATACGGCTCTCGCCCTTCTTGAATACTTCCTTTGCGAGCATATTATCGGGGTATTCTTCCTCGTCGTCTGTCTTGACCGAGAATTCTGTGATATCCTCGCCTGTGTTGTTGGTGAGCTCTACCTTGAAGATGTTCTCACCTGTTTTCTCCTCGCCGATGACCTTGATAGGTGCTGTTGTAGCTGCCTGAGTAGTTACCTCCTCTGTAACAGCCTCGGTAGCGGGAGCGGTGGTAGCTGCCTCTGAAGCTGAAGAAGGCGCTGATGAAACAGTGCTTCCGCAGCCTGAGAGAATTATAGTTAAAGCAACAGATGCTATAAGTGGTCTGATATTCATTGTTTCCTCCAAATTAGTTCATAGTGGTATCCTTGATATAACGCCATGTACCCGACTGTCCGTAGGTTATCATGTAACCGTTTCTTCCTGTCTCATTGGTGAAGTCGGGATCGCAGACGTAAGTTGTGCCGTCTATTACGACCTCTGTCCATGAGTGAGGACCGAATCCTCCTGCGGAAAGCGGAACACGTCCTGATATCTGGTGGCATTCATATCCAATGGCTCTTGCCATTTCGCAGAACATAGCTGCCATTACATAGCAGTTGCCCTTGCCGTTCTTGAAGCCGTAATTAGCGTACCATTCCATAGTTGTCTTGTCATCCTGCGGCATATCGTCGGTATGACCGTAATACTTTATGGAAGCTGCCTGAGTGAAGGCAGTCTTGAGGTCCCAGCCTACCTTATCGAGGGTAGCGGCTGCATAGGGGTATTTGTAAGCGCTGTTGGTAGTGCCCTTCTTTATGATGTAAGCGGCATTTACCCAGCCTGTAACTCCGTTGTATTCAGCCTTAGCCCAGAGGTTGTCATTCTCGAGGACCTTGAAATCCGCATAGGCAGGTATGGTACCGAGTACGGCTGCGCCTACGTTAGGCTCCTTGCGGATATTCATGTATATAGTTACCTTATATGTTGTGTAGATATCGTCAGCAGGCTCTACAGGTGTATCCTTTTTGGTTATGTAAGCTGTATTTACCCAGCCTATAACGCCGTTATACTCTGCATAAGCCCATGAGCCGTTTATGGAAGTTACCTTGAATTCAGCGCCTGCAGGGATAGTTCCGAGAACAGGTGAATTCGTGTTGGTCTCTGTTCTGATGTTGAGGTATGTTGTAACATTGTATGTAGTATACAGGTCGTACTTAGGCTTTGCTGTAGTTACAGGAGCTGCTGTAGTTGTTGCGGGAGCAGTAGTCTGTGTAGTAGTTACAGTTGTAGCCTTTGCAGTTGTAGTAGTAACGGGAGCAGTTGTTACAGGAGCTGTAGTTGCAGGCTGAGTAGGAGCGTTGATATTCTTCTCTACAGCCTGTCTGAGCAATACAAGGTCGAAGCTGTTAACCTTGCCGTCGCCGTTCATATCGGCTTTCTCGGAAAGCTCTTTGCTGAGAACAGCCTTGTCCATAAGATGATCCTGAAGTAAAACAAGATCGCTTTCGGTAAAATGTCCATCCGCATTGAGGTCGCCCTTGACAGGCTGCATAGTATCAGCGCTGCCCACACAAGGTGTTATGAATTCGGCAGAAAGGGCGATAGCAAGAAGGGATGCGATAACAGGTTTGATATTCATTCATGTCTCCTTCCTGAAAATATAATTTCAGAATATATTTGTTTCAATAATAACAATCGGAACGATCTCCATTGCTGTGACAGGGTAAAATATATTTTTAATTTTTAACCTTTATCAAGTGCTATTTATATATACAACGAAGCAGCTATTACTGCAACAATTTTTCTTATCCTTGGTTATTATACGTTTATTAAACGCTAAAAGTCAACAGATACTCACACATTTCGCTGTAATTCGTAAAGAATGTTTTCTCCGCACAAAAAGAATAAGCTTTTTTTGTATAAATCGACTACGCACAAACAGAGGTCCTGCTGTGACGTCATTTTGTCCGCAAAACCCCTGTTATTGTGTATTTGTCATATCCTTGACGCTGAACGTTCAGGCTGCACCGAGACTCAGTGCAGTATCATATCATACTGTAAACTGTGAATCAGCTATAACTGTATCACCGCTTGCTGTCTTGACTGTTATCTTGTAGCGGTAGCTGCCTGAAGGAAGTGTATTGAATGTGATAGCATTGTCGAACTTCTTTCTCAGGTCGTAGGAAGTTGAGTTCGGATTGTCTGTGCAGTAAAGAACGCTTGTCCTTCCGCCTGCTGTGTAAACTCCGCCGTAAACCTGTGTTATAGCAGCGTTGGAGTTGATGATTCCGCCGATGATGTAAGGCTTGCCCTGTGTGAGCTTGCCTGATGGTACGATAGAACCTGATACTGTTACGGAAGCATTCTGTGTTGCTGTACCGCCGTTTCCAACTGTGAACGGAGACTCGGCTACTACTGCCTCGCCGTTTGCAGTCTTGGCTGTTATCTTGTAGAGGTAGCTGCCTGCGGGAAGTGTATTGAATGTAAGTGAATTATCGAACTTTCTTCTCAGGTCGTAGGAAGTAGAGTTCGGATTGTCTGTGCAGTAAAGAACGCTTGTCTTGCCGTCTGCACTGTAAACTCCGCCGTAAACCTGTGTTATAGCAGCGTTGGAGTTGATGATTCCGCCGATGATGTAAGGCTTGCCCTGTGTGAGCTTGCCTGATGGTACGATAGAACCTGATACTGTTACGGAAGCATTCTGTGTTGCTGTACCGCCGTTTCCAACTGTGAACGGAGACTCAGCTACTACGGCCTCACCGCCTGCTGTCTTGGCTGTTATCTTGTAAACATAGCTGCCTGCGGGAAGTGTATTGAATGTAAGTGAATTATCGAACTTTCTTCTCAGGTCATAGGAAGTAGAATTCGGATTGTCTGTGCAGTAGAGAACGCTTGTCTTGCCGTCTGCACTGTAAACTCCGCCGTATACCTGAGTTATGTTAGCTGTTGAGCTGAGAATTCCTCCGATGATGTAAGGCTTGCCCTGTGTAAGGTTGCCTGAAGGTACTATCTTGCCTGATACTGTGATAGCTGTATTGGCCGGAGTCTGAGCTGCTGCTGTACCGTTTCCTACTGTGAACTTGGACTCAGCTACTACTGCCTCACCGCCTGCTGTCTTTGCTGTAATCTTGTAAACATAGCTGCCTGCTGGAAGTGTATTGAATGTAAGTGAATTATCGAACTTCTTTCTCAGGTCGTAGGAAGTTGAGTTCGGAGTATCCGAGCAGTAAAGAACGCTTGTCTTTCCGTCTGCGCTGTAAACTCCGCCGTATACCTGAGTGATGTTGCTTGTGGAGCTGAGGATTCCGCCGATGATGTAAGGCTTACCCTGTGCAATGTTGCCCGAAGGTACTATCTTGCCTGATACAGCGATAGATGCGTTTGAAGCTGATGCAGTAGTCTGGGCTGTGCTGCCGTTTCCTACTGTGAACTGTGATTCTGCGATAACTGCGTCATCCTGTACAGTTCTTGCAAACACTCTGTAAACGTAGCTGCCTGGAGCAAGAGAATCGAATGTTAACTTATTGTCAAGGTAAGTTCTGAAATTGTATGTGGTCGAATTCGGGTAATCCTCGCAGTAAATGACCTTTGTCTTGCCGTCCGAGCTGTAGATTCCTCCGTAGATCATGTCGATAGTGTACTTTGATGAAACATTTCCTGTTATTATGTACGGCTTGCCCTGTGTGAGGTTGCCTGTAGGAGCTGTAACTCCCGAAACGGAAATGCCGAGTACGTCAGCGTTTGAAATAGCTGATGCGCTGAGCGGCTGTGCCGAAGGCACTACCGGTACTGCTACTGCTGCGATAGTCAGTAAGAGTGCAGCGGCTTGCTTCATTGTTTTTTTGTTTTTCATAAATATGCCTCCTTGTTTTTTGTTCTTTGTTCTTTGTTCTTTGTTCTCTTTCTTACATACAGATTGTAAAATCTGATGTATATAACTATTATATCACCATTCTTTCAAATTGTCAATCATGAATTTGACAAAAAATAAATTTTGTTAAATCCGTACATCTTCTCAACTTGATTCAACACAAGATTGTTGAAAACTGTCAGAACTTCGGAGGAGTTTTATAAGGATTCGTAAAATAATTCGGAGTTTCCCGAGGGTATATAGTGAAAAATGTTTTATTATTCTCCCTTCGGCAGTTTCTATTACAACGGGGATAGTGTTTGTTTTTTTACTTTTTTCCACGTCAGCATTTCACTGTCCTTCTGTCCGACAAGTCCGCAAATGAGGAAAATTGCTGTTTACCCATTGCTTTTTTATTTGTTATGTGTTATAATGTATTTGTATTGCGTATTTCGGGAGGTCCGATACGCGCTAAGCTCCGTTTATCCGAAAGAGAGGAAATGATATTATGATTATTCTGGACGAACTCAGAGTAGAGATGGTCGGCTACCGCAAGGAAATGAAAGAGCTTGCGGATGTTCTGAATATAGAAAATGCCAAGAAAAGAGTCGAGGAACTCGGCGAAGAGACCGCTAAGGACGGCTTCTGGGACGATCTTGAAAATTCCCAGAACGTGCTGAAAGAACAGAAGTCCCTCGAACGTAAGATTGAAAAGTTCAACAAGCTCAACGACAGCCTTGAGGACCTTATTACCCTCATCGAACTTTCTATCGAAGCTGATGACGAAAGCGATATCGAGGAGATAAAGTCCGAAGCTGAGGCTTTCAAGAACAAGCTCGAGGACGAAAAGCTTTCAACTCTCCTTAACGGCGAGTATGACAACGCTAACGCTATCCTTACATTCCATGCGGGCGCAGGCGGAACAGAGGCTCAGGACTGGGCTGAAATGCTTTACCGTATGTACAACCGCTGGGCTGAGCGCCACGAGTTCAAGGTTGAGCTTCTCGATTACCTCGACGGCGATGAAGCAGGTCTTAAGTCCGCTTCTATCCTCATCGAAGGCGAAAACGCTTACGGCTATATGAAGTCAGAATCAGGCGTTCACAGACTTGTCCGTGTGTCTCCTTTCGATGCTCAGGGACGCAGACATACTTCCTTTGCTGCCCTCGAAGTTATGCCCGAACTCGACGATTCTATCGAAGTTGATATCCGTCCCGAGGATATTGAAATGGAAGTTTACCGTTCAAGCGGTGCAGGCGGTCAGAAGGTAAACAAGACCAGCTCCGCTGTACGTCTTATCCATAAGCCTACAGGTATCGTTGTATCCTGCCAGACTCAGCGAAGCCAGTATCAGAACAAGGACTACGCTATGAAGATGCTCCGCTCAAAACTCGTTGAGATCAAGGAGAGAGAGCACCTCGAAAAGATCGAGGATATCAAGGGCGTTCAGAACCAGATCGCATGGGGCTCACAGATACGCTCATATGTATTCATGCCGTATACCCTTGTAAAGGACACTCGTACAGGCTTTGAAAACGGTAACATCCAGGCTGTTATGGACGGCGATATCGACGGCTTCATAAATGCTTACCTCAAATCACTCTCACACGGCACTCTCGAAAAATAAGGACGGTGCATTGCAATGAGTAAGCGCACTATAGGAATTATTTGGATATGTGCAGGTATGCTCTTTCTGATATCGGCAATAGTGTCAAAACGCTTTGTTATGTATATCGGACTTGCAGCTGTCGATTTCTTTATAGGAATAGCCAACCTGGTACAAAAAGATAAAAAATGATCCTCACAGAGCAATAAGTTAAATATAGGGACCGCAGGAATACTGCGGTCCTTCAACTTGTCAATAAAGCCTGAAACCATTAATTTTGGGATTCTAAAGGGATACTATCCCTTTAGCGGATTCCAAAGGCAGAGCCTTTGGCAGGGTGTGGGACAGAGTCCCACAAACGAAGTGCGCTCAGCAAAGGGTGAATTTCAAAACAGTCTGGTGGACTGTTTTGAAAAAGTATAATAATAAAGCGGCAGATCTCTCTGCCGCTTTATTATTTGATAGGTTAGGTGGTGTGGTTGACATTATTTAGAAAAAATGTTAATATAAGGTATGTTTGAATGAATTACACTAACGATCGATCAGCCGAAAAGCCAGTCCCACATACGATCCCACTCCTTTCGTTGAGCTTTGATGCTATTATAACACCTTTGCGCGGATATGTCACTGTTTTCCGAGTAAACGGTAGTTTTTTCAGAGCGAACGGTAGATTACTGCCCAAAAATTAACTAAGGAAGAGGCTAAAAATTATGAAGATAGCAATTTGTGATGACAAACCGCTCCTCCACAACGACCTTAAGAAATGTCTTGAAAAATATGCGAAGGACCGTCGTCTCGTATTTGTATACGATGATTTCACCAACGGTTCGGATCTTCTTGCAAGCAGGATCGAATACGATATTATTTTCATGGATTACCAGATGGACGGTCCCGACGGACTTGAGACCTGCCGCAGACTAAGGAAGAAAAACAGCGATGCCGCTATAATATTCCTTACGGGTTTTCCACACATAGTCTTTGATGCCTTCGAGGTAAATACGTATCGTTTCCTTGTAAAGCCGATAGACATAGAGAAACTGTCTTCCGCTATGGACGACTATCTTGCTGATCACGATGATGACAAGTTCATCATAATAAAAACCGACGACAATAACCGACGTATCAGGATAGACGATATAATCTATGCTGAGGCATCGGATAAATACTGCTGTATCAGAACGGCAGACGAGAACATACTTTTCAAAAAGACTCTTTCCGAGTTTGAAAAACTGCTTCCTCAGGACAGGTTTTTCCGTACTCATCGTACCTATCTTGTGGGATTCCGCCATATAGTCTCGCACACTTCGGCAGACATTCTCTTCGACAACAAGGAAAAAGCACTTATAAGCAAGCTGAAGTACGGTGCTTTCAAGAAAGCATTTGTTGATTACGTAAAGAGATTCAATTTTGCAGGAAGGTGACTGGTATGCTTTACGCTTTATATTTCTTTTCATCGGTAGTGCTTTCCTTTTTCACCGTGAGACTAACGGGCAAGGTACTCGGATACGAGGTGACGAAGAACAGATTTCTGTTCTGGTTCTGTATGGCTGCGATAGCAGGAGATTCACTGCTTCTGACGCTTCCTGCCGAACTTTTCTATGTTCCCGTAAGAATGGTGATACTGCTTGTTGTAATGCTGATGAACAGTCTTGTATACTCACTGCTGTTCCGTAAATTCGAGCTGAAGATGCTCTATCTCAGCCTTCTGACCTTCGTGACAAATGCGAACTATACCACGATATTGCAGATGTTCATAAGCGAGAGAATATACTACAAGATAGTGGCATGTTATCTTGAAACGGCAGTTATAATACTCCTTCTTGTGCTCATCAGAAAGAAAAAGAAATACGGAGTTATAATAACCGAAAGCATAAATCTGATACCCCGTCGGCTTTATGTAGTGATACTTATTTTCCTATATCTTATGAGCCTTTACGAGTATATCTCGATAAGGACCGATTTCGTACACTTTGCAAGGTTCCTGATATTCCCCGTGGTAGTGACGATATTCTACATAACCGTAAGGATAATGCAGATAAGTATAGCCGAGCGTGAACACGAACAGATATCCGCACTTTTGTCTATGCAGCTTGAAAATCAGGTGGAATACTACAGGAAGATAAACGAGATATACAACGAATTCAGGAGCTTCCGACACGATTTCGGCAATCATATGATATGTCTGAGAAGTCTCATAGCAGATGAAAAGAATGAAGAGGCGCTTGATTATCTTGCTGAAATGGCAACTCTCAGTCGTCCCACGAAGGAGATTTTCGACACGGGAAACATCATAGTTGATGCACTTCTTGATGACAAGAACGAAAAAGCGAATCAGTACAATACACATATCGAATTTTCGGGATTTGTACCGACAATGGGCATAACGAATGCGGACCTCTGCACCATTATATCGAATGCAGTTGATAATGCGATAGAAGCTTGTGCAAAGGACGAGGAAAACAGTGAAAAGACCATAAACATCGAATCAGATTTCAGATGCGGATACTTCTTTTTCAGGGTAGTTAATCCCATGTTTGAGAAGGTAGAGATAAAGAGCAGAGGACGGATAGAGTCCTCAAAGAAGGACAAATCGCTTCACGGATACGGACTTGCAAATATAATGAAAACCGCTGATAAATACAGCGGCAAAGCGGATATAAGTGCAGAAAACAGCGTATTTACGCTGTATATAGAGCTGATGCTTGACCAATCGAGAAAATAAAAAAAGATAGAAATTTCCCCGGAAAAGAACATTTCACTCCCGAAACCTGTCCGTTCACTCCCTTATTGTTGAGATGATCGGACATGCAAAGTATAATAATAACAACACCGCAGGAAGAACAGAACTGCTGAAAACACAAATGAGAGACGTCAGACTCTTATCCTTGAATACATGTGCAAATTCATGGTGTCCTATTATACTGAACTTTCAACGATCCCTATATGAAGTTTCGAGTCTGTTATGTGTTTTGAATTAAGCAGTGATGTTCTTCCGGGCGGGGTATTAAAAATGCTCTTTCGGGTACAGAAAGGATGACCTTACGGGCAGGATCAAGGGGCAGGGAAATATGCAGATAGTGGAACATCGCTCTCTGTTTTTTTGCAACCTTATTTCGTATAAAACTCATCTTGAAAGGGAAAAGCTTCCCGAATTCGCTGAACATGTAAAGAGGAACATAAGCCGTCTCGGAGTTGAGGCATCGGATAACATGCTTTTTACGGTAAAAAGCGGCGAATTCAGAAATATAGAGGTTCTTATACCGATAAGCGAAGAGCTGAAAAGCTGTAATGAATACAGTTTCAAGCCTGTATTCCGACTTATCAACGCAGTGTGTATACGTCATGAGGGAACTTTCGGCAGTATAGAGGAGACACTCGGTACGCTATTTGATTATATAAACAGCAGAGCATATGAACCGATAACAGCACCGTACTACAGTATAGTAAGACTCGGTACAGAGTGTATAATAGATATTTATGTAGGCACTAATTACAATATTCTTTAAACCAAGCGATCTTCTAACTATTTCCATCATTATTCTTTTCCTGTATGTGGGCGGCTAAATCAGCCGCCCTGTACTGTTTTATGAATGTTTATCGGGGGAAACCTTTCTGAGGAAAGGGTTCCTCTTACGGAGGCGGTCCCCTCTGCCTCACGTTGTTCGGCATCTCCCCGCACTGCGGGGAGTCACCCCGAGCCCCCTTCCAAAGACTTTTTGCCCCAAATTTTGAGCTTTACAAGGTACTCACTTATAGTATTACTAAACTGATAGTTTTACATGAGTACCCTGTAAGGCTCAAAATTTAAAGTAAAGGCTTTAAAAAGAAATTGAGGGAAACTTTTTTCAGAAGAGTTTCCCTCAATAATATACATAAAACTATTATATAAACATTCGTTAAGTTCCGCTATTTCTTGCAGCCATTGCAGTCTGAACAGTTACCGCAACAGCTGCCTTTTTTCTTCTGACGTATACAGCTTACAACTGCAAGGATGAACGCCGCAGCAATAACGGCAATGAGAATAATATCGATAAGGTTCATCATTTCACTCCTATCAGGATAAGAACGGCACGGACTATAAGTGCAGCTATCCATGCGATAACGCACTGCCATACAACAACGGTAGCTGCCCATTTGATACCGAGCTCACGCTTTATGGAAGCAACTGCTGCAACACATGGAGTATAGAGCAGTGAGAATACAAGGAGCGAAGCAGCCGAGAGTGAAGTCATAGCGGAAGTAACTCCGCCGCCGTAGAGTATCTCAAGGGTTGATACAACGCTTTCCTTAGCCATGAATCCGCTTACGAGAGATACGAGTATCCTCCAGTCGCCGAGACCTATCGGCTTCATTACAGGCGAGAAAATACCTGCGGCTTTAGCGAGTATGCTGTCCTCTGCGTTATCCACCATGTGAAGGTTGATATCGAAGCTCTGTAAGAACCACACAACGATAGTAGCAATAAGGATGACCGAGAATGCTCTTTGCAGGAAGTCCTTAGCCTTTTCCCAGAGAAGCTGTGTAACGTTGCGGAGTCCGGGAAGACGGTAATTCGGAAGTTCCATTACGAAGGGAACTGCCTCTCCGCGGAACAGAGTACCTTTATAAAGGTAAGCGGCAAGTATGCCGATTATTATGCCGAGAAGGTAGAGTCCGACCATTATAAGTCCGCCTCGTTTCGGGAAGAAAGCGCTTACAAAGAAGGCGTATATTGGAAGCTTTGCTGTACAGCTCATGAAAGGGGTAAGGAGTATAGTCATTTTTCTGTCACGCTCACTGGGGAGAGTTCTTGTAGCCATGACCGCAGGTACAGAGCATCCGAATCCGATGAGCATAGGAACTATACTTCTGCCCGAAAGACCTATTTTTCTCAGGAGCTTGTCCATAAAGAAAGCAACTCTTGCTATGTAACCGCTGTCTTCAAGGAGAGAAAGGAACAGGAACAGGGTAACTATAACAGGCAGGAAGCTCAGAACACTTCCCACACCTGCGAAAATACCGTCAATAATGAGGCTGTGTATCGCATCATTTGCGTTTGCGGCAGTAAGAGCGGAATCCGTCAGCTCGGTGAGTTTTTCGACACCTGTTTCAAGAAGTCCCTGAAGCCATGCACCGATAACGTTGAACGTAAGCCAGAATACCAGCGCCATTATACCGATGAAAGCGGGTATAGCCGTATATTTACCCGTAAGGAAGGTATCTATCATGCGGCTTCGTATATGTTCCTTGCTTTCCGAGGGCTTTGTGACGGATTTTTCGCACAGCTGCTGGATAAAGCTGAACCTCATGTCAGCGATCGAAGCGCTTCTGTCGAGACCTCTTTCCTTTTCCATCTGCTGAGTTATATGCTCTAATGCTTCTTCCTCGTTTTTATCGAGTTTAAGCTGAGTCAGTATCAGCGGATCTCCTTCGACTACCTTGCTTGCGGCGAACCTCAGCGGCAGTCCTGCTTTTTCGGCATGATCCTCTATAAGGTGCTCAACACCGTGCAGGCATCTGTGAACTGCACCGCCGTTCTGTGTCTTTCCGCAGAAGTCACGGAATACGGGACGTTCCTGATAGTAAGCAACGTGTATTGCGTGTTCGACAAGTTCCTCTATACCTTCGTTCTTGGCGGCAGATATGGGAACTACAGGTACTCCCAGCAGGTTTTCCATAGCGTTTACGTCAATACCTCCGCCGTTGGCAGAAAGCTCGTCCATCATATTAAGTGCAACGACCATAGGAATGTTCATTTCCAGAAGCTGCATGGTAAGGTACAGGTTACGCTCGATATTTGTAACATCCACAATATTGATAATAGCATGTGGTTTTTCGTCCAGTACGAAATTACGTGAAACTATCTCCTCGCTGCTGTACGGTGACATGGAGTAGATACCGGGAAGGTCCGTAATAAGGGTATCTTCATGACCTTTTATAGCGCCGTCCTTCCTGTCCACCGTAACTCCGGGGAAATTGCCTACGTGCTGTTTTGAACCTGTAAGGCGGTTGAACAGTGTAGTTTTTCCGCTGTTCTGATTTCCTACCAGAGCGAATTTCATTACAGTACCCTCGGGAAGAGGATCACCGCTGCCCTTCGGGTGAAACTTGCCGCCTTCACCGAGTCCCGGGTGGTCTATGAACTTCTTGTGTGCCTTTTTGCGTTCCTTATCATCGGTCTCATCGGTGGGACAGACTTCTATCTTTTCCGCATCCGCAAGCCGCAGTGTTAGCTCATAGCCATGAAGTCTCAGTTCTATCGGATCTCCCATCGGAGCGTATTTTACTATTTTTACGGTCGTGCCGGGGATTATTCCCATATCAAGGAAATGCTGCCTCAATGCACCGTCTCCGCCTATTTTCTCAACACGGACGGTCTTGCCGATCTCCGTTTCTCTTAGTGTTGCCATAATTCTCTCCCATCCACTTTATTAACTGTCTGTTATTTTAGCATATTATACGTATGATGTCAATGATGCGAACGCTTTATGGTTCACATATGGATAAATGAAGCGGTACTGATAAAAATGACGCCCCACTAATAAAGTGAGGCGTTGATCTGTATGCGCGGAATCTGCGCTGGAGCTTGTGACGGGACTCGAACCTGCGACCTGCTCATTACGAATTCAGACCAACGATTGTAGCAATGTAAGGCAAAGTGTCGTAAACCGCTTTATTATGCGGTTTTCTTGACGTGATGTATTTTGGCTTGCGGTTGTTTTGAACGATTTGAGGTAATAATAAGTGCCAAATAAGTACCACGTTTTTTACTATTGTATTTCAGCACGAATTATTTATACTTACCCATCAACCCATATAAACTGACTTTCTATTTCGTAAAACGACTTTCCATTCCAATATTTATCATTCAGCAAGTGCTCAAGACAGTCAGCTTTGCTGGAACATTCGTAATAATAGAATTCGTCAATAAAATGGTGAATATCAGGCATAAAACGGTCAATGTGTGTAAAATACAATCCTTTTTCTTTGCTAAACTGTACTCCATAGAAATAGTACAGATGTCTCTACAGCGTTCAACCGGAAGCGGTTGGGAAAATTACGGAGACTCCTATGGCGAAATACTCAATGGTTCATACGTGACATCATCACATAACTGGAGCAATGTTCCGAGCGGTCTTTATCGTGTAAACGTCAGCATAAGACCATATATAGGAATTTTAATTATGGAATACGCTTTTCACACAAGTGCACAGGTAAACCATTAAACCAAAAAGCAGTCCGGTGATATTATGAATTTTATGCAAAAAAGCATAGCCGCGAAAACGGCTATGCTTTTTTTAATATATGTGTGAGGAAAGGAAAAAAACCTATCAGATGTTCAGAATAGCACCGGATGCGCCACCTGAAACAAGTGCTGCATAGCGTTTCAGATAGCCGGACAATTGTTTTTGCTTAGGAACAAAGTTTTTCATACGATTTGCGACTTCCTCATCGGAAACTTTAAGTTCGATTCGGTTTTCCGGAATATTTACAGAGATTATATCACCGTCCTCAACAATTCCGATTATTCCGCCGCTTGCAGCTTCAGGTGTAACGTGACCTATGCAGGCACCTCGGGTTGCTCCGCTGAATCTTCCGTCTGTAATCAGAACAACGCTGCTGCCGAGTCCCATGCCCATTATTGCAGAGGTAGGATTGAGCATTTCTCTCATACCCGGGCCACCCTTAGGACCTTCGTAACGGATAACAATAACATCACCTGCCACAACCTTCCCGGCATTTATAAAGGCCTGCGCATCCTCCTCGCAATCAAAAACCCTTGCAGGTCCTTCATGAACCAGCATTTCAGGAAGTACAGCAGAACGCTTTACAACACTTCCTTCAGGAGCAAGATTGCCCTTTAATACTGCTATTCCGCCGGTTTCACTGTATGGATTTTCAATCTGCCTGATAACATCTGTGTTGAGATTTTTGCAGTTTTTAATGTTTTCTCCGACAGTCTTTCCGTTGACAGTCATACATTCTGTGTTAAGAAGTCCTTTTTTATTAAGTTCATTCATCACGGCATAGATACCGCCCGCTTCGTCCAGATCCTCCATATAGGTTTCGCCTGCCGGTGCAAGATGACACAGATTAGGCGTTTTGGCACTGATTTCGTTTGCGATATCAAGGCCGATTTCCAAACCGCATTCATGCGCTATTGCAGGAAGATGAAGCATGGTATTTGTGGAACATCCCAGTGCCATGTCAACAGTCAAAGCATTCATAAGAGCCTCTTTTGTCATAATGTCACGTGGTCTTATATTCTTTTTTACCATTTCCATTACTGCCGCACCTGCGTGCTTTGCAAGTTCAATTCGTGCAGAATAAACTGCCGGAATTGTTCCGTTTCCTTTGAGTCCCATACCGAGTGCTTCTGTAAGACAGTTCATAGAATTTGCCGTAAACATACCTGAACAGGAACCGCAGGAAGGACAGGCCTTGCACTCGTATTCATAGAGATCTTCCTCTGTCATTTTACCTGCATTAAACTTTCCTACCGATTCAAACACTGTGGAAAGGCTGGTTCTTACACCTTTAACTTTTCCTGCGAGCATAGGACCTCCGCTTACAAAAACAGTCGGAACATTAATCCTCGCAGCTGCCATAAGAAGTCCCGGTACATTTTTATCGCAGTTCGGAACCATTACAAGAGCGTCAAACCCATGTGCCAACGCCATGGCTTCTGTAGAGTCAGCAATAAGATCTCGTGTTACAAGCGAATATTTCATCCCGTTGTGACCCATAGCAATTCCGTCACAAACAGCAATAGCAGGAAATACAACAGGAGTTCCTCCCGCCATAGCAACGCCAAGCTTTACAGCGTCTACTATTTTATCAAGATTCATGTGTCCCGGAACAATTTCATTGTATGAGCTTACGATTCCTACCATAGGTCGTTGCATTTCTTCTTCAGTTAACCCAAGAGCGTGATATAAAGCACGATGCGGTGCATTATGGGCTCCTGAAATAAGCAATTCACTGTTCATTTTTATCTCTCCTCAAATATAAAATTGATTGCGAAGACAGTTTTATCACAATTAATTATTGATTAATTTATCTTCATCGCTCCAGCTGTATAACTTGCGGATATCTGCGCCGACAATCTCACTCGGGTGCTCTGCAGCAATCTTTCTCATAGCATTAAAATGCACCTGTGAACTTGATTCTGACATGTCAAGCAGGAAGTCCTTTGCGAATGTTCCGTCCTGGATATCCTTCAAAACCTTTTTCATTGCTTTCTTTGTTTCATCTGTAATGATTTTAGGACCTGTTATATAATCGCCGTATTCTGCTGTATTTGAAACAGAATATCTCATACCTGCAAATCCGCTCTGATAAATAAGGTCAACAATCAGCTTCATTTCATGGATACACTCAAAATAAGCATTTCTAGGGTCATATCCTGCTTCAACAAGAGTTTCATATCCGGCCTGCATAAGTGCGCAAACACCGCCGCAGAGTACAGCCTGTTCACCGAAAAGGTCAGTTTCTGTTTCTGTTCTGAATGTTGTTTCGAGAACTCCCGCTCTTGCACCACCGATACCGAGAGCATATGCAAGACCGATATCAAGCGCATCACCTGTAGCGTCCTGTTCTATGGCAATAAGACAAGGTACTCCTTTTCCTGCCTGATATTCACTTCTTACCGTATGGCCAGGACCCTTTGGTGCAACCATGATAACATTTATGTTCTTTGGCGGTTGTATACATCCATAATGAATATTAAATCCGTGAGCAAATGCAAGTGTTTTGCCTTCTGTGAGGTTAGGCTCAATGCTCTCCTTATAAAGCTTTGCCTGCTTTTCATCATTTATAAGAATCATGATTACATCGGCTGCTTTTGTTGCCTCTGCAGCAGTCATAACAGTCAATCCCTGTGTTTCTGCCTTTTTCCAGCTTTTACTTCCTTCATAAAGACCTACAACAACTTTTACACCGCTATCTTTAAGGTTAAGAGCGTGTGCGTGTCCCTGAGAACCATAACCGATAACTGCAACAGTCTTACCCTCCAATTTCTGAAGATTGCAGTCTTTCTGATAATAAATTTTTGACATAATAATTACCTCTTTCTGTTTAGTTTTTATATTTTAATTTTACGTATCGTTGTGTTTCCGCGTTCAAGAGATGCAACTCCTGTACGACAGATTTCAAGTATTGAAAAATCACGCATAAGGTCAATAAAAGCATTTATTTTACGCGTACTTCCCGTAAGCTTCAGAATAACTGATTCTCTTGTGTAGTCTACAGTTTCTGCACCATAGGAATCTGCTGTGTCACGGACAGCTGCACGGTTTTCAGGGTCATTTCTGATTTTGACAAGCAGAAGCTCAAAGCCTACTGAATCCTTATCTGCAAGCTCCCTGACAAAGCAGACATCCACCAGCTTTGAAAGCTGATCTATCAGCTGACATTTTTCTGTATCGCATCCATAAGATGTTACTGTAATTCTTGAGTATTCATCGGTTTCCGTCTCACTTACACTGAGGGAACGGATATTGAATCTGCGTCTTCTGAACATACTTGTAACTCTGTTAAGAACGCCGTATTTGTTTTTTACAAGAACAGCCAAAGTAAATTCATGCAAATCAATCACCCACCTTTACGATTATATCATCCATTGAGCCCCCCGGCGGAAGCATCGGTAAAACGAACTCATCCTTATCTATCATACACTCTATAAGATACGGACCGTCGTAAGAAAATGCCTTTTCAAGTGCCGGGCTGAGTTCATCTATGTTGTTTACACGAACACCGTCAGAGCCGAATGCCTTTATAAGCTGTACAAAGTCAGTTTTTCTGTCAAGCACCGTGTTTGAATAATGCTCGTTAAAAAACAGTGTCTGCCATTGACGAACCATACCAAGCACGCCGTTATTAAGCATAAGGATAACAAGAGGAATTTTATATGATACAGCAGTTGCAAGCTCCTGAAGGCACATTCCAAAGCTTCCGTCGCCTGTTACAAGTACTGTATGTTTACCTGTTCCTATTTGTGCACCTATGGCAGCACCTATCCCGAAGCCCATAGTACCGAGACCGCCGCTGGAAATAAACCTTCTGCTTTTTTTGAAATTAAGATACTGAGCTGCCCACATCTGATGCTGTCCTACATCTGTAGCTACCGGAGTATCAGGAAGCAGATGCCTGTTTAGCTGCTCCATTACTCTTAAAGGGGTAAGACCTTCACGCTTATCCATGATAGCTGTTTCCTCTGCGCGAAGACCCTTTATAGTTTCCCACCACTGCGAATGTTTCACAGGAGCAAGGTATTCTATAAGTTTTTTTACCGTATACTTTACATCGCCGCGGATTGCATATGCAGGTGAAATTATTTTTGATAATTCAGAGCTGTCAACATCTATGTGAATTATTTTTGCATTCTTTGCAAACTTTTCTCGGTTGCCTGTAACTCTGTCATTAAATCGTACACCAAGAGAGATTATACAGTCTGCACGATGCATTGCAACTGATGAGGCATAATGGCCGTGCATGCCCTGCATTCCAAGGAATCTTGGGTGATCAGTTTCAACCCCTGAAATCCCCATAAGAGAGCAGCCTATCGGGGCATCAATTAAATCCGCAAGCTGCATAAGCTCATCTTCAGCATGTGATGAAATAAGTCCGCCTCCGAAATATATAAAAGGACGTTCCGCTTCAGAAATACATTCTGCGGCTTCTTTTATACTGATATCGTCCGCATGTATGCGTTCATCAGGAACACAAGGGGCTTTTGGCTCATGTTCACATTTTGCTATCTGTATATCCTTTGGGATATCAATGAGAACAGGTCCCGGTCTGCCTGAAACTGCAAGTCTGAAGGCTTCACGGATTGTGTCGGCAAGCTCATCGACACTGCCGATAACATAATTGTGCTTTGTAATAGGAAGTGTTATTCCTGTTATATCAATCTCCTGAAAGCTGTCAGAACCTATATATGAGGAAAAAACATTTCCCGTAATAGCTACCATCGGGATTGAATCGAGATATGCAGTAGCTATTCCTGTTACAAGGTTAGTTGCTCCCGGGCCTGATGTTGCAATAACAACTCCGACCTTTCCTGTTGCTCTCGCATAGCCGTCAGCAGCATGGGAAGCCCCCTGCTCATGAGCTGTCAGAATATGAGTAAGCTCATCACGGTATTTATACAGGGAGTCATATACATTAATAATCTGTCCTCCGGGATAGCCGAAAACGACATCACATCCCTGTTCAATCAAGGTTCGTACAACAATATCTGCACCTGATAATATCATGTGACCATTCCTCCTATCTTATGTGGGACGTTATAAGTCTTCCACATTCTTTACAGCCCACCTTAATACACTTTTCTGATTCGTTTTTATCAGAAGGCATAATATCCGATGTGCGGTATCCTTTGTCAAGTATCTCAAAAACAGCATTTTCTATTGCCTGTGCCTCGTCATTCATTTCGAAGCTGTATCTGAGCATCATAGCGGCAGAAAGTATAGTTCCGATTGGATTTGCGGTATCTGTTCCTGCAATATCAGGAGCTGAACCATGAATAGGCTCGTACAGTCCGCATGATGTGGCGCCAAGAGAAGATGAAGGAATCATTCCGATTGAACCTGTAATCATAGACGCTTCATCAGAAAGTATATCTCCGAACATATTTTCTGTAACAATTACATCAAACTGTGAAGGGTCCTTTACAATCTGCATAGCGCAGTTGTCTACCAGCATATCTGAAAGCTCAACCTGCGGATATTCATCCGCAAGTCTGTGCATAACACTTTTCCAGAGACGGCTGGAATCGAGCACGTTACTTTTTTCCACCGAGCACAGTTTTTTATTGCGCTTCATTGCCGTTTCAAATCCTATTCTGCCGATGCGCTCAATTTCGGACTCGCTGTATTTCAGAATATCAGTAGCTGTTTTTTCCCCGTCTGTATTTTCAGTCTTATGCTCACCGAAATAAACGCCGCCGATAAGCTCTCTTACGATAATAAAATCAATTCCTCTGTCTACTATGGATTTTTTGAGTGGTGAAGCACCTGCAAGCTGCGGCCATATTTTTGCAGGACGGTTATTACTGTATACTCCCATCCCCGCGCGAAGACGAAGAAGTCCTTTTTCAGGACGTTTATCTCCCGGAACATTATCCCATTTGTTGCCTCCCACCGCACCGAGCAGAACACTGTCGGATTCTATGCATTTTTTAAGCATATCTTCAGGAAGCGGATCACCGTACTTATCAATGGCACAGCCACCCATATCAACATCTGTATATGAGAAGGTGTGTCCGTAAAGCTTCGCAATTCTGTCAAGCACAAGAATGACCTGATCTATGATTTCCGGACCTATCCCATCCCCGCGGATAACAGCAATGTTTTTATTCATCTTCAGCCTCCTTTAATGATGCAAGCAGTCCGCCGCACTTTATAATATTCTGAATAAAAGGCGGAAACGGCTGTGCCATATAGTTTTTGCCTGTAGTAATATTTCTGATTTCTCCTGTATCAAAATTGACTGAAACCTCATCGCCTGCGCTGATTTCCTCTGCTGCCTGCTCGCATTCAAGAATAGGAAGTCCGATATTTATAGCATTTCGGTAAAAAATTCTTGCAAAGCTTTTGGCAATTACACAGCCTATACCGCATGTCTTTATAACAAGAGGTGCGTGCTCTCTTGACGAACCACAGCCGAAATTCCAGCCTGCCACAATTATGTCACCTTTTTTTACATTGTTTACGAATTCTCCGTCAATATCCTCCATGCAGTGAAGTGCAAGCTCTGCCGCATCGGAGGTATTCAGATAACGTGCAGGAATTATGACATCTGTATCAACATTATCCATGTATTTAAAAGCTTTTCCCTGTGTATTCATCTTTACTAAGCCTCCCTGTATTCCGTGATATAGCCTGCAATTGCACTGGCTGCCGCTGTAAATGGTGATGCAAGGTAAACCTCACTGTCTACATGACCCATTCTTCCTACAAAATTACGGTTGGTTGTTGCGATACAGCGTTCGCCTGCTGCAAGAATACCCATATATCCTCCAAGGCACGGTCCGCATGTCGGTGTGGATACAACCGCACCTGAGTCAATAAATGCTGTCACATATCCTCGTTCTACACATTCACGATAAATCTGCATAGTTGCAGGAATTATAATACAGCGAACATTATCAGCAATTTTTTTGCCTTTAAGGATTTTATAAGTCGCCTCCATATCTTCCATTCGTCCGTTTGTACAGCTGCCGATAACAACCTGATCAATCTTTATGTTGTTAAGTTCATCTGCATTTCTTGTGTTTTCAGGAAGGTGAGGACAGCTTACAGTCGGTCTTATCTTTGAAAGATCTATTTCATATGTCTTTTCATATTCCGCATCCTCATCAGCCTCATAGATGACAGGCTTTCTCTCACAGCGGTTTTTCATATACTCTGTTGTTTTTTCATCAACAGAGAAGATTCCGTTTTTAGCACCTGCTTCAATAGCCATGTTACAGATACAGAGACGGTCGTCAATAGAAAGTCCATGCACACCCTCACCTGTAAATTCCATGCTTTTATATAATGCACCGTCAACGCCTATCATACCGATAATTGAAAGAATTACATCCTTTCCGCTGCAGTTATAAGGAAGCTTTCCTGTCAGTTTGAAGCGAATAGCGGACGGCACTTTAAACCATGCCATACCTGTCGCCATACCAGCAGCCATATCAGTGCTGCCTACTCCTGTTGAAAATGCACCAAGAGCACCATATGTGCAGGTATGACTGTCAGCCCCGATTATACAGTCGCCTGCCGTTACAACACCCTGTTCAGGAAGAAGAGCATGCTCTATTCCCATTTTGCCGACATCATAGAAATGACTTATACAGTGATCGCATGCAAATTCTCTGCATGTTTTTGACTGCTCGGCTGCCTTTATATCCTTGTTAGGAACAAAGTGGTCCAGAACAATTGCAATGCGTTCCTTGTCAAAAACTTTATCAAATCCGGCTTTTCTGAACTCATTTACAGCAACAGGTGTTGTAATATCATTTCCGAGAACAATGTCAAGTCTGGCATTAATAAGCTGTCCTGCACTCACAACATCAAGCCCTGCGTGTGCAGCAAGAATTTTCTGAGACATCGTCATTCCCATTATTAACTTCCTCCTTTAGTCATGTTGTGATATGCGCTGAGAAGTGCGTTTGTACTTGCCTTAATAATATCCGTATCAGTGCCGGCACCCCAGAACATTTCACCGTTTTCATTTTCAAGTCCGATATACGAAGCAGCTACACTCTGAGAACCCTGCCCCTGCAGACTGTGCTGAGAAAATACCTGCAGGTGGTACTGGTTACCTGTATATGCTTTTAATGCATTATTAATAGCATTGAGCGAACCGTTGCCCTCTTCTTCCATTTCGGTTTCAACGCCGTTCTGCATAAATGTGATATTAATTTTTACAGTCTGATTTTCACGCATAAAATCGAAATCAGTTACTGTTATATCACTGTCAATGTTGAGATAATTTTCTGTAAATATTTTGAGAACATCATCAGGCTTGAGTTCCTTATGTTCACGGTCAGATATACTCTTGCACATGTAACTTAAATGCTCACGCATTTTAGCCGGCAGCACATAGCCGTATGTATATTCGAGCAGATATCCGATTCCGCCCTTGCCTGACTGTGAATTAACACGTATTACATCTGCATCATATGTACGTCCTATATCCTGTGGATCAATAGGAATATACGGTACAGACCATTCGCAAAGCTGGTTCTTGCATCTGTATTTCATACCCTTGGCAATAGCATCCTGATGGCTTCCTGAAAAGGCTGCAAACACAAGTGCTCCTGCATATGGGGCACGTGCATATACATTCATGCGTGTGCATTTTTCGTATTTTTCAACCAGATAAGGAATATCGGATAAGTCAAGCCCGGGATCAACACCGTGCGAATACATATTCATAGCAAGCGTGATAATATCAACATTTCCGGTTCTCTCCCCGTTTCCGAACAGGGTTCCCTCTACACGTTCAGCACCTGCTAAAAGTGCAAGCTCTGTATCTGCAACACCGGTGCCTCTGTCATTATGAGGGTGGAGTGAAAGCGTTACAAACTCCCTGTATTTGAGGTTTCGGCTTATATATTCTACCTGACCTGCGTAAATGTGCGGAAGGCTCATTTCAACCGTTGCAGGGAGATTTATGATAACATTATTGCTTTCTGAAGGTTCAAGAACATCAAGAACTGCATTACACACCTCAAGTGCATATTCAGGCTCGGTTCCTGTGAAGCTTTCAGGTGAATATTCAAAACGGAAGTTTCCCTCATATTCAGATGCTAATTTCTTGACCAGCTTTGCTCCGTCAACAGCTATCTGCTTGATTTCATCTCTTGATTTTTTGAAAACCTGTTCACGCTGAGCAACACTTACAGAATTATAGAAGTGGATTATTGCACTCGGAGCGCCCTTGCAGGCTTCAAAGGTTTTACGTATAATGTGTTCACGGCACTGAGTAAGAACCTGAACCGAAACATCCGGAGGAATCATATTGTTATCAATAAGTGTACGGAGAAATTCATATTCAGTATCGCTTGCCGCCGGAAAACCTACTTCTATTTCCTTGAAACCAACATCAAGTAAAACTTTGTAGTACTCCAGCTTTTCCTCGAGGCTCATAGGAATAATAAGACTCTGGTTTCCGTCCCTCATATCCACGCTGCACCACACAGGCGGTTTTTCTATGTGGTCACACCCGACCCATTCATTAAATTCTTTTGGTGCAGGGTAATAACCTATTTTGTATTTCTTTGCATCCATCATTTTAAATACAGCTCCTTTCTGCTATAACATCAATTTCAACTAAAACGTCCTTAGGAAGTCTTGAAACCTCCACACAGGAACGTGCGGGCTTTCCGGTAAAATATTCACCGTATATCTCGTTAAATCTTGCAAAATTATTCATGTCACTTAAAAAACATGAGGTCTTTACCACAGTTTCAAGGCTTCCGCCTGCGGCAGAAAGAACTGCTTTAAGGTTCTCACATACTCTGCGGGTCTGTTCATCAATATTTTCACCTGTAACACTTCCTGTTTCAGGATCAAGTGAAATCTGACCCGATGTAAAAATCAGATTTTCGGAGCAGACAGCCTGTGAATAAGGTCCTATCGCTTTCGGCGCATTTTCTGTGTTAATCAGTTCACTCATATCAGTTTCCTCACTTCATTTATAATATTTTAAAGCCTTCATCACGCAATAACTGCGTGATTGTCTGAATATGCTCGTAATCTCTTGTTTCCATTTCGATTCTAAGGAAGCATCCGTTTACGCTCTCGGTATTACCTTTCTGGTAATGTACACCTGTTACATTTGCACCGTTGTCAGCGATAATTTTTGAAATATCCTTGAGCTGACCAGGTTTATCAATAAGCTCAATCAAAAGGTTTGACGAACGTCCTGATTTAAAGAGTCCTCGTTCGATTACTCTAGAAAGACTTGTTACATCGATATTTCCACCTGAAACGATACTTACAACACGCTTTCCTTTCAATGAAAACTTATCAAACATAACCGCAGCAACAGCTGCTGCACCCGCACCCTCGGCAATCATTTTCTGTTTTTCAATCAGTCCCAGAATTGCTGAGGCAACCTCGTCGTCTGTAACAAGCGCAATATCATCAACATATTCGCTTACATATCTGAATGTATTCTCCCCCGGCTGCTTTACAGCGATACCATCAGCTATGGTCTGGACATTCCTCAGACATTCAATACTGTTGCATTTTACCGAATCATACATACTTGGCGCTCCGACAACCTGAACTCCGTAGATTTTAACAGACGGTTTTATCTGCTTTGCTGTAAATGCGATACCGGAAATAAGTCCGCCTCCACCTATAGGAACCACAATAGCATCGATATTTTCCAATTCATTAAGGACCTCAAGGGCTATTGTCCCCTGCCCTGCAATCACATTTTCATCGTCAAACGGGTGTACAAATGTATAACCTTCGCTGTCCCTTAGTTCTAAAGCCTTTTTGTATGCATCATCATAGCAGCCCTTTACAAGACATACCTCAGCGCCAAAGCTCTTCGTTGCCTCGATTTTTGAAAGCGGTGCGGTATCGGGCAAACAGATAAGTGATTTTATACCGCTTTTTGTAGCTGCAAGAGCAACACCCTGTGCATGATTTCCTGCTGAACAGGCTATAACACCGTTTAATTTTTCTTCGTCTGACAGCATCGCAATTTTGTACGCAGAACCTCTTATTTTAAACGAGCCTGTGATCTGTAGGTTTTCCGGTTTAAGGAACAATTCACATTCAGGTGCAATGCCGTATGCACGGACAAGCTTGGTTTCCCTGATTATATTTTTCAATACTGACTGTGCATTAAAAACCTTGTCAAGAGTTAGCATAAATATTCCGCCTTTCATTTTTGATTCTGCTTTATGAAGGGTTATAAAAAGCAAAACACCCGTCTCAAAGCATTTGTTACTTTGAGACGGGTGTAATAATTTATATACACTCGCGGTACCACTCAAATTGCGAATAAAAATCCGCCACTCTTCGAAGTCTATCAACTTCTATGCACTGACGCTGCATACGCGGGAAACGCCTACTCTGGAAAAACCATTTTGGGCTTCCGGCTCAGAAGGGATAAGTCATTAAGGAAGAATCATACCGATTTGCACCAACCATCGGCTCTCTGAAATGCTTCAGCCTTGACCGTCTTCGTCATAGCCTTTTCTTTTCGAAGTCAATAAACCTCTATGCGCTAACGTAGCATACACGGGATTCCTTACTGGGCTGTTAAACGGTTCAGGGCACCAACTCAGAGGTGAGAGATCTTTAAAGTGTTACATACCGATTTACATCAACCATCGGCTTTCTGAAATGTATTTACCTTGATCATTCCTCGTCATAGTTTTTAACGATTATTTGTTATTAATTTTTTATATTCTAGCACATATAAAATTTTTTGTCAACCCTTTTTTTAAAAATATTTTTAAAATAATTTTTTAAAAACCTCTACCAAATTATTTCATAAACATTTCTATATCAGAATCAACATCACCGATTCCTGCAATTCCGAACTTTTCTACAAGAACTTTAGCAACGTTTGGTGATAAAAATCCAGGAAGTGTAGGGCCAAGATGAATATTTTTAACGCCCAGATATAACAGAGCAAGTAAAACTATAACAGCTTTTTGCTCATACCACGCAATATTATAAACAACAGGAAGCTTGTTTACATCTTCAAGTCCGAATACTTCCTTAAGTTTAAGTGCAATCAACGCCAGTGAATATGAATCATTGCACTGCCCTGCATCAAGAACTCTCGGTATGCCACCGATATCTCCCAGTCCGAGCTTATTATATCTGTATTTTGCACAGCCTGCAGTAAGAATAATCGTATCCTCCGGAAGCTTACCGGCAAATTCAGTGTAATAGCTTCTTGACTTCATACGTCCGTCACAGCCGGCCATAACAAAGAATTTTTTTACTGCACCTGATTTTACAGCACCAACGACCTTGTCTGCAAGAGCAAATACCTGATTGTGTGCAAATCCTCCGACAATAGCATTATACCTTCCCGTTTTTGATAAAACTTATCAGCTTATCAAGATCATCAAAGTCATCATATTGATCGGGCAATCTTTAATGGTAAAACTTCTGGTATTTTTTGGATACGGTTATCATTTTTATTCTTTCGCTATCACATCAGCTCTGTACCGCTACCCCACGCTTCACCGACTTTTTCACCCATAACATGATAAGCCCTGTTGAACGGATCAAAGCAGAGCGGCTGAACCTTGCTTATATCAACCTTATCACCTGTAATGCATAATTCGTCAACACTTACGTTTACTATCTCGCCTCTGAGAATACATGTCTCTTCATTGAAGTCAATAATCTTGCATTCAACGCATACTGCAAGTTCATTTATAACCGGTGCATTGACAAATTCACTCTTAGTTGCTGTAAATCCGGCTTTGGTAAATTTATCAGCAATATCATTGCCGCTCGCTATACCTACATAATCACATCCTGCAACATGTGCTGCATCTGCCATACTTACTGTAAATGCTCCTGTATTTGCAAAATTTTACATGTCTTGTGTTCAGGTGAAAGGCAGATAGAAATCTGATTTTCCTCAGTGATTCCGCCCCAGGCTGCATTTAGCACACCAATCGGTGACATTAATATGTGTGCCGCCCGCAAAACCGCCATAAATCACTTTATAGTATAACACATTCTTTGGCAAAATGCAACAAAATACATATTGTTTCGGCAAGTCGTGCAAATCACGATTTGCCTTATTTTATGTCTGAAAGGAGATTGAACATTATGTATCAAAACCGCACATTTTCACGTTTGAATAGTAGGGATATAACTATCTTACCGACACCACCGTAGCCGTTCTGACAGCCAATGTGTAGCCGATATTTCGGGCAAACACACCCCCGAAACGCTACACTAAAATTATATAATCACCCGTGAACCGTTTGAGAAATCAAGCGGTTTTTTATAAAATAGTGGAACACCTATCACGTTTTTCGGCATATAAAAATGAGAAGATTTTTCGCCCATCCCCTCATTTTTTCGGCATATAAAAGTAGATGGATATTTTGCGTTAGTATTCCTGCATAATTTACTGCGTAGCTTTTTGTTGAAAAAGGAGAATTAACATCTAAAAATCAGATTTATGGTTTCCACCCCCTCATTTTTTCGGCTTATAAAAGTAGGAGGTATTTTTATAGCACCTTGACAATTGAATAAACCGTGTTGTTTCCATACATACCGCTTCGGCGGATGTCGGCAGAAATGCCGAATTTCATTTCAGGAGGTCATAACTTATGACAGAAAAGAAAAAGGTCTTAACAATCAAAGAAGCAGCACAGCTCATCGACGGTCTTACCGAATACCGTATCCGTCAGATGTGCAAAAGCGGACAGCTCCCATGTTTTATGGCAGGGAAAAAGTATCTCATTTCGGCAGAAGCGTTATTCGCCGTTGTTTTCGGAGGAGGTAATGCAGCTTGAGCATTTACGAAACTGTCAAGGAGCAGCTTGACCTGCGTACCGTTGCTGAGCGGTACGGCATTGACAGCAGAAACGGAATGACCGCTTGTATTTTTCACGATGACCGCAATCCGTCAATGAAGCTGTATCAAGACCACTTCTTCTGCTTCGGTTGCGGAGCTTGTGGCGATGTGACTGCTCTGACCGCAAAGCTGTTCGGTATCTCACAGGCGGAAGCCGCACAGAAGCTTGCTTCAGATTTCGGCATTGCGGAAGTACACAACACAGCGAAACCGTCAATCAAATCACAGCTTACCGTTATAGGGGAACGTCAGAGAGAGCAGGAGGCATTCCGTGTTCTCTGCGATTACTGCCACTTGCTACGTTCCGCTCGAACAGAGCTTGCTCCGAAATCGGAGAACGAGCCGTTTCACCCGCTGTTCATCGAGAGCCTGCAACACCTTGCCGAATATGAATTTTACTGCGATATTTTAATTTCGGGCAGTAAGGAGGAAAGAACGGAATTCATGAACGAGAGGAGAGATTTACTCAATGAACTCAGCAGAAAACTGCACAACGCTTATCGTGCCACCGAACGAAATAATTGTGCCACAGCAGGCATTATCGCCTGAGGACGCACGACAAGAAAAGATTGCGGAAGCGATTGACACTTCGCAGATACCGCCCTTATGGTTATGCGGAAATAAAATTCTTGACGTTGCTTTTTGTGTGGATTATCTGACACGCTATGATTTACGCTGTATCAACGGAAATTTTTTTGACATTGACGGCACTATATCCGACAGTGAGGTTGAAAGTAATATCTATGAGATGATAAAGCCGTTTATCTCCAGTGGTCTGGTAAACAAGGTAAAACAGCTTGTCGGCACGTTGAAGATGGAAGCATTTGCGTTGCCGCCGGAAATTACCTACGACAGAATTCATCTTGCGAACGGAACGCTTTACACCAACGGCAATTTCATTGAGGAGAAACAGCCGTGTTTTTCAAGATTGAACATCACCTATGACACAGCCGTAGCTCCGCCCAATGTGTTTCTTGCATATCTTTCGGGATTGCTTGAAAGCGAGGATATTCCGACTATTCAGGAATGGCTCGGTTACCTGTTCATTCCGTGTGCAAAGGCACAGAAAATGCTTATGCTTATCGGAAACGGCGGCGAGGGAAAAAGCCGACTTGGTATTCTTCTGAAATCATTTTTCGGGAAAGGTCTTGCCACAGGCAGCTTACAGGCGCTTGAAACAAGCAGATTTGCAAGAGCAAGCCTTGAAAACACTTACTGTTTCATTGATGACGATATGAAAATGGAGGCTCTGCCGCAAACCAACACGCTGAAAACGCTTGTTACAGCCGAGGACGAAATTGAAATTGAGCGAAAAAATATACAGCCGTATCAAGCGAAAATCTATTCACGCATAATGGCATTTGGTAACGGTACATTGTCCTCACTCTATGACAAATCGGACGCATTCTACCGCCGTCAGATAATCGTCACAACCAAACAAAAACCGCCCGAAAGAATTGATGACCCTTTCCTCACCGAGAGAATGATTTCAGAGAAAAGCGGGATATTTCTGTGGGCGTTCGAGGGTTTGCAAAGACTGTTAGCAAACAATTTCCGTTTCACAATCAGCGAGAGAGCAAAGCAAAATCTTTTACAGAGTATGGAAAGCAACTGTAATATTATTTCGTTCTTCAAAGCGACGGATTGGATTTCATTTGTTCCCGACGTTTTCATTTCCACCAAAGACCTTTATGCGCATTATGTCTGGTGGTGCGATGAGAATTGTGAGAAGCCTATGCAACAGCGCACGTTTTCGGGGTATATCAATCAGAACCTTGACAAGTATCAGCTTCGCATAGACACCAATGGGATAGGCTCATCGGGGCATCGTTCACGTGGCTACAGAGGAATAACCATACGCAAATAAACACAGTACGCACATTCATTACACATTTGAAAGCACATCAAAACCCGATGATTACGGCAATACACACTTACACAGATAAAATGCAAGTTGAGTTACAAATTCCGTGTGTAAGTGTGTAAAAGCCGAAAAAGCCTTTGTTTATCGCATTTCTATTACACAGATAGCTCTGTTGTATATGTGTGAAATGTGTCCTAGTCAAGCAAAATTGTAACAGTACAGTCCAAAGTAATTAAGCAGAGCAGCGTTTTTGAAAAGGCGTCTTACCTTTGTTAAAAGTATGTGGGCGGATATGGTTATACCAAATAAAAGCAAAGTCAGAAACCGCCAAATAAAGCTGTTCTTCAGAGCGGTAATAATGATGATAAATCAGCTCGTTTTTGAGCGTGTTGAAATATCTTTCCATTGGAGCGTTATCATAAGGGCAGCCGGCACGGCTCATGCTCTGAGTAACACCGTTTGCTTTACAAAATTCTGTAAACTCTTTTGAAGTGAATTGCGAGCCTTGGTCACTGTGCAGGATAATCCCCTTAACAGCCAGCCTAGGCTGGCTGTTAAGGGCTGTGCCAAGAGTTTCAACCGCAAGCTGAGAAGTAATATTTTTGCCAGTAACGCTGGCTACGACAGACCTATCAAACAAGTCAATTATTGTGCAGTTATACCGCATAGAGCCGTCTGTCAGAGGCAGATATGTAAAGTCAGTACACCAAATTTCATTAGGCTTTGGGGCATAAAATTTCTGCTGTAAAATGTTTGGAAAGACTTCGTTAACAGCACCTTTTTTATAGTTGGACTTTTTTCTTCTAACAACGGAAAACAGCTCTAAATCAGTGTTCATATACTTGTGAGCAGTCAAATTGCTAATAAAAATATTCTTTCTCTCAAGTAAATTCTTTATCATACGATAACCTGGAATGCCGTTATGCTCATGATAAATTTCAGTGATTGCCGCATAAATCTTGTCTTTTTTTCCCTGATAGACCTGCTTTCTGTGTTTCAGATAGTTGTAATAACCGTTGGGATAAATATTACATCTCCCAAACAGCCATCTGAGTCCGAAAGTCTTTTTGTTTTTTTCAATAAACCGATATACCTCTAATCGATTTCCTTCGCGAAGAATGCCGCCGCTTTTTTTAGGAAAAGGTTCTCTTTTTGTGCTTCTTCAAGCTGCTTTCGCAGCCGCAGATTCTCCGTCATTAAATCGTATTCCGCCTTGGTTTCGGTATTTGTTTGGCATTCTTCACGGTATTTTTTTACCCAGTTTGATATTCCTGATTTTGATATGTTGAACTCATCAGAAAGGCTTTGAATACTGCGCCCGTTTTCAAGGTGCAGCTTCACTATTTTCTTTCTAAATTCCTCATTGTAATTTCCCATTGTTTTTTCCTCTTTTCCTTGTGATTTTATTATATCACTTTGGACAGGGGTGTTACAACTTTATTATAGCAGGACAATGTGTAGCTGAATGTGTAAAACGGAAAGGAAAATTTATGCCGAGAATGAGCAAGCGCAACAAGCTCGAATGGAGCTTTTTCCTCTCTGAAAACGGGCGCAGGAATTACAATATTCTGTGCCGTCATTGCAGAGAAGAATGCAAGCAGAGTTACAGAGCCGTAGTTATCGAATGCAGAAAATACGCTTCAAAGCGAGGAAAAGAAACCGCATAATCTTTGAATAAGCCTTGTCAACGACTGCGGTCGGGACTAACGGAGCAAGCATATGATTTGTGGTCACACTACCACAAAATCAGCTTGTTGGGATAATCCCAAACCCTTTTAGATTTCGACAATGCTGTCGATGAAAACGAGAAAATCTATTTTGAAAGGAAGAAAAAAACTATGGCAAAACGTGACCGTGATATACTGATACGTTTCTTTGTAACCTCCGAGGAAAAGGCGGTTATACAAAGGCGAATGGAGCTTGTGAGATATACGAATATGTCAGAATACCTCCGAAAAATATCTATGGACGGGTATCTGATAAATGTCGATTACACCTATATAAAAGAGATGAACGCAGAGCTTTCCGCTATCGGCAGAAACATCAATCAGATAGCCGCAAGAGCAAATTCAACGGGAATTATCTACGACGGTGATATTATGGAAATCAAGAAAAAACAGGAGGAAATATGGCAGTTACAAAAATCCATCCTATCAAATCTACGCTGAAAAAAGCACTTGACTATATCGTTAATCCGAAGAAAACGCTTGACGGACTGACGGTTTCATCTTTCGCCTGTTCTCCCGAATTTGCGGATATGGAGTTTGGCTTCACAAAAAAGAAAGCCTGCAAGGAAAACGGCATTCTTGCTTATCATCTGATACAATCGTTCGCTCCCGATGAAACAGACTTCAAGACGGCTCACGAAATCGGCGAGAAGCTATGCGAGAAATTTCTCAAAGGAAAATATGAATATGTCATCAGCACACACATTGATAAAGGGCATATTCACAACCACATTATTTTCAATTCCGTCAGCTTTGCTGATAATATGAAATACAACAGCACTCCGCAGAGCTATTTCTATATCCGCCGCACGAGCGATATTCTTTGTAATAATTTCGGCTTGTCCGTTATTACTCCAAGCAAGGATAAAGGAAAAAGCTATTATGAATACACAGCCGACAGCAAGGGTATCTCGTGGAAAACAAAGCTACGCAGGATGATTGACGAACAGCTTTTATACGCTCAGAGCTATGATGATTTCCTGAAAAGAATGGGAAGTCAGAATTATCGTATCAAGGAGGGCAAATACCTTTCGTTCTGCGGCGAGGGGCAGGAGAAATTCATCCGTTCCAAGACGCTCGGTGAGGATTATTCCGTTGAGGCGTTGAAGCTTCGCATACAGGGACGATATAAGCCGTACAAGGCGAACGTAATCATTGATATTCAGAACAATGTCAAATGCGCTCAAAGCAGAGGTTACACACAGTGGTGTCAGATACACAATCTGAAAACTATGGCGGCAATGATGAATTTTCTTAGTGAAAAGAACGTGCGAACGCTTGACGACTTGGACGGTATGGAGCAGAAATTTCTTTCGGAAATGACTTCCGCAAGGAACAAGCTCAAGCCTGTTGAGGCTCGTATGAAAGAGCTTAACGGCGTAATCAAAAATATTCAGAAGTACCGTGAAAACAAGGAACGCAAGGACGACACGCAGGAAATTTTATACAAGGCGGCACTGAAAGAATTACAGCCGTATATTCAAGATAACAAGTTGCCGAGTATGGCTTCGCTGAAAAAAGAGTATGACAGGCTCGATGAGCAGAAACAGGAATTGAGCATTGATTATTTCACCCGAAAGGACACGCTGAAAGAGTTCAGAGACGTGAAGAAAAATCTTGAAGCGGTTGTTCCCAAGTCTCTTGTCAGAGAACAGCAGAGAAAGCACAGCGGAGAGTTGGAATGATAGAATGTGCAAAGGTTATTGCAACGTTTGTTGCGGTTACTTCTGCACAAAACCAACACATAAAAGTATGAAAAAAGCCGATATTTCCGTAACCTCTTGACAAACAGGCAATATGCGTGTATAATCGCTTTAAAGCGTTAAAGTAGTGTAAAAACAAGTCTTTAAAATTAAGGGGGTACACCTATGAAATTAGCAAAGAGAATTACGGAAAACAGCATTGATTATGTACTTGATGAGGCTACGGAAACCTATCTGCCGAACCTTGAAATCGCTCAGACAGAGCCTATCGGCAAATACGGAAGGCTTCGTAAGAAATACCTCAGAGAGAACCACAACTCACTATATCAGGCGATGCTGATAAAGGGAACATTGGACGAGCATCTTGCGGAGACCGACAGAACAGCAAATGAATATCTTGACCGTATTATAAAAGGTATGGTAGCAGCTGATGGTCTGACCGAGGAAATGAAAAATACCGATATGCTCCGCTGGGTTGGCTTGATGAATAATTATAAGGCTTGCGCAGAGGAATTTATTTTACACGAATTTATTTACACTTAAGGAGGGTTTTATTATGGCTGGAATAATTGAAAGAAAGAATAAAAAAGGGGATGTGACCAGTTACAGAATTAAAGTTTCAATGGGATACGACATTAATGGGAAACAATTATCAAAAACAATGACTTGGACACCGCCATTGGATATGACAAAAAATCAGATTAAGAAAGAATTAAATCGACAGGCAGTACTCTTTGAACAGAAATGTAAGCAAGGACAGTGCGTTGATGAGAGTATTCGCTTTGCGGATTTATCTGAAATGTGGTTTACTGACTATGCGGAGAACAATTTGAAAAAAAACAACGCTTGTGAGCTACAAAAAGATGTTAAAGGTAGTGCTTCCCGCAATAGGACACATTAGCATCGGAAAATTACAGCCTCATAATCTGAACACATTCTATAATATGCTTCTCGAACAGAAAATCGGTTGTAACGTAACCTGTCACAGCGACGAGGATTTCAGAAATTATATCAACGTTCACAATGGAATAAAATATGATAAGCCAAGAATGTCGCAAAATGAGCTTGCAGAAAAGTCGGCTGTTTCTATAGCAACGATACACAAACTGCTTAAAGGCGACGTAATTTCGGTAGAATGTGCCAAAAAAATATGCGAAACGCTTGGATTAGAATATAAGAAAGTATTCAAGGAAACGGACAGGAATACAATTTCTCCAAGTACCGTAAAGCGTTATCACGCTTTAATCTCATCAATTTGTTCGTTCGCAGTTTTACAGAATATCATTCCGATAAATCCGTGCACAAGAGTTAAGCCACCAAAAGTAAACAAACACGAAGCGGATTATCTTGATGAGGAAGAAACGACAAAGCTTCTTAATACATTGCAGACAGCACCTCAACCGTTCAGAACAGCAATACAGCTTCTCTTGTTCACCGGAATACGTCGTGGAGAAATGTGCGGTTTGTCGTGGGAGGACATAGATTTTGAACACAATGTAATTCGTATTAAACGCAATGTCTTATATACACAGGAAACGGGAGTTTATGAGGATACACCCAAAACAGCGACATCGGTCAGAGCTATTAAGATTTCGTCACACGTCATAGGACTAATCAACGATTACAATGAATGGCAAAAGGAACAGCAGCACAAGTGTAGTAATCAATGGTGTGAGAGTAAAAGGGTGTTTACCAACGATTTAGGTGTTCCGCTTCATCCATCATCAGTGTCAAAGTGGTTTGCAAGGTTTAATCAGCAGAATGGTCTGCGTCATATTCCGCTACACTCACTTAGGCATACGTCAGCTTCTATCCTTGTAATGAATGGTGTGCCGCTTAATGCGGTATCAAAGCGATTAGGACACGCTTGCGCTGCTACAACGAGTAATATTTATTCACACGTTTTCAGAATGGCAGATGAAATGGCAGCCGAGGCGCTTGATGATGTAATCTTTAAAAAAACAAGCGAAAATCATTCGGCATAATAAGGCTAATGCGGTTGGGAGAAATCCTGACCGCATTGTTTTTTCGTTTATAAGTGCCAAATAAGTACCACAGTACTGTAAGTAATGCAATTCACGAAAAAAATATCACAGAGCAAAATAAATCTTGTAAGTACCAAAGTACCATTTTCAAAATTCTTTGTTCGGATAAAGCAATAACCACACACTAAAAAGTGCGTGGTTATGCGGTTTCTTGGAGCTAATGGCCGGATTTGAACCGGCGACCTGCGCATTACGAATGCGCTGCACTACCACTGTGCTACATTAGCAAATATTCATTTTTTCAACAGACCTGCTCATTACGAATGAGCTGCACTACCAACTGTGCTACACAAGCATATTTAATTTTTGAATTTTGTAAGGTGTTGCACGCTTGTCGCTTTATAATGAGTCCGAGACCTGCTCATTGTCGGTCAGAAATAAGTCGCACTGTTTCGCTGACGCTTGCATTGCTCCATATTTCATCCCTTCGCAAACTCCCTTCATCTGCCACTGGCAGCGGTCGTTTGCTCAGCAAATTCGCTGCACGGGGAGCTGTGCTGCACAAGTGCATAAATAATTATACATCAAAACGGGATAAAAGTCAATAGCAGTGAGACAAAAAAGTACAGGGCGGATGTACACTTGTCAATGATCTTGGACACTAACCCTCAAAAAATAAGATGTTAAGCAGATAATGGCAAATTCACCTCATGTAGGAGCCGTAGGCGACGGAGTGAGGTGAATTTGCGGCGGCTCACCACA
>Ga0209407_1000095_pt1 | contig 122217 bp, 115 predicted proteins | sample AD_JPNHG3_MetaG_FD_184410 | JGI IMG/M metagenome (GOLD analysis project Ga0209407, IMG submission 184410) | Active sludge microbial communities of municipal wastewater-treating anaerobic digesters from Japan - AD_JPNHG3_MetaG (SPAdes) (version 2) | ecosystem: Engineered > Bioreactor >... | reverse complement strand
CCTCGCTTGGCATAAGGCCCTGATCCGCCCAGAACTGCGCCCAGAGAGCGGGTTCCTTGTCCGTGGTCTGGATACTGTTCGGGAAAAAGATGGGAGCCTTGCCGGCAAAGGTTGCCTGGCGCGAAACGGAGGTGAGCGAAGGAACCCAGGCAAAGACCGCCTGCTCCCGGAATCGAAAACCGGGCTTTTTTGTGGCGAGTAATTCGCGGACCACCAGCCATTGGTCCATGGCAAGGCCGTCCACCACGATCAGTGCGATCTTGAATTTGCGGTCTTCTCCCATTTGGCGGGCAAGAAATCGCGGGAGGTGATGCAACATGACCGGAGGGACCGGTGGCAGATTGACCAGCCCGGCATACCGCTTGAAGAGCCAGGCTGCGAAACCGGCATCCACCTGTGCCTGCAAGTTCTTGATGCGTTCGCCCGTCGGTTCGGAAATCGCTTCGGCCTGATCGTTCGCCAGCAGGATCGTCTCCGCCCATCCGCGGGCAAAGTGGAACCAGTCCGTGTGCTTCGCGTCCTCGGCCGGAATGGATGCCTCCAGGCTGTCGATGAGCTTGCCCAGGCGACGGGACCTGTCTTCGATGGGAGCGGTTCGAACGCCGATGCCTACCCAGGTCTTGGACAAGGTGTCCGCATGCTCGTGTGGAACTGGGTGCAGCAACCCCTCGACGAACAGGTTATCTATGTAGACCCGGATGTCATGGTGGTCGAAGGGAAGTTCGATGGCGCCCGCAATGGACAAACTGTAGGACTTCTCGTCCTCACGAACGCCGGACTTCACTTTGGCTGCTTCACGGTTAAGGAAGATCGGCCAGCGCTCCTGGAGGAATGCGAAGAACGCCTCCCGGTCCGGAACCAGCGTCTCAAGCGGCCAGTCGTCGAAGACGTTGTTCTGGCGCAGAAGCTGGATGAACCGCTCGTCGAGGTCGGTTGGGATGCGCTGTCCGCGGTAGTGACGGCGCAGCAACACCCGCAGGAGGTCGGATGGCTGTTTGACCAGCTCTGGCGCGATTTCAAAGACGTGCCGGAGGACGAACTCCTTGGTGGCGTTGTCGCCCAACTGGCCGGGGGCATGTCTCTTCTGCGCCTCATACAAGGCATCAAGGTCCCCGCGATCCAGGGCGGTCACAACCGGGTAACTGAGGTTCGGGAAGATGTCGCCGAGGTTGAAGGAGAGTCTGCGACCGGCCTGGAGGAGATCATAGGGCAACCCACTGAGGTCGCTTGCTTGCGAGCGCAATACGACGACCAGGTCCGTGTGCTCACCGCGGTCCCAGCGGGAGCGGAACTTCGACTCGTAGGCATAACGGAACGCGATGTGGTCCTCAAACGGGATCAGCTCGAATCCGCGCTCGCGGATGCCTTCGAGAATCCCTTCTTCAAGGAGAAGTCCGTCCGGGTCGGCCACCAGGGTGAGTCGAGCGACCTTCGGGGTGAATTCCCGAAGAATGTGGCTTCGCCACGATTCTTCGGAGTGCGTGGTGCGTAGTGCGGAGTGCGTCATGATTCGCCACCCTGTTCCAAGGACTTTCTCAACGCACCAGTGAGATTGCTGATATCCTTGCAGAGGGAATAGATGCGGTCAAAATCCTCTTCGTCCACATATTGAAGACTTTGAGCCAAATACAATTGACTTCGGACCTCAGCAACCGAACCTCGTGCAACTGACAAGAATTGCCTGAATTCCGGCCTACTGTATCGTTCAAAGCCTTCAGCAATATTCGACATTACCGACACAGCAGCTCGCTGGATTTGATCTCTCAACCCGAAGTCTCGACAAAACGGTTCACGGCTCGTAAGACCATAGATAGCAACGGCAAGTTCATGGGCCTTCTGCCAGACAATCAAATCTTCAAACTTCTCAATTTTCCCGTTACGCACGACGCACCTCGCACTCCGCACTTTCGATCCGAATCACAAGCAGCGGCACCATTTCGGGATAGGCATGGGCCTTCTGATCGAGCTGCTCCTGGAAGCTCCGCTCTTCCTGCGAGAGGAGGTTCAGGCGATAGTTGCGGACCTGAGGCAGGCCGATCCGCTCGACGGTCTTGCGGCGCGCGGCAAAGGCGTAGTCGGCCTTCTCGCGCTCGCGTGCGATGCGCCCCCGGTGCTCTTGCACGAGCGCTTCGTAGATGGGCTTCCCGTGTTCTTCCGCGGCGCTTTGCAGTTTCTCAAAGGCAGCTTGCGAGACCGAAGTCTCCATCACTGACCGGACGTGTGTGCTTGCCGCGAGGAGCTGGTCCCATACGTGTCTGGCCGTCGGCATGTAGACCATGCCGTTGTCGGCCAGGAAGAGAGGCATGAAGCGCCTTCGGCGGGTCTCGGGTCCCGGGTCCAGCGTCACGGGTCCATCCCAACGACTCGCAACCCGCGACTCGTGACTCACGACGGATATTTGCCACAAGGACCAGACGCCCTGAACTTCCTCGGAGAGACCTGGGATCGACACGATGGGGACCGGCTGCCCCGGCGCAAAACGTGGGAGCCGCATGGCCAGTCCGCGGACCTTCGGATCTTCAAGCGTAAGATGCCGGGAAGCCGGACGCCTCTCGGCTTCCTTACCGGTGAAGACCACATTCTCGTAGGTCTCGCCGTCGGGCCAGGTGAGGTTCCAGCTCTGGCTTCTTTTCTCGGCCTGGCCGCCGTGCGCCTTCAGGTAGCTCACGGTCATGCGCTCGACCCAATGGGGCAAGGGGTGGGTCAGCAGCCGCTGGGCTTCGCCAGGCTCCAGGTCCTCAGTTGCGCCAAGGACGGATGCGGTCGTGCGCGCATCGCGGGCCTGCTCCTGCAAGCGGGCGACCACGCTCTCCACGGATTCCTCCACCTTTTCGGGATTGAGGATCGCCTCGACATACATCTCGTCGAACATGTGGCCCGCCTGGGCCGAGTCGAGGACGTCGCCGGTCTTGTCGATACCGAACTCCTCGAAAATGACGGCGAGCTTCTGCTCCAGTACCTCACGAACCCGATGCTCGACCGAGCCTTCGAAGACGAAGTTGACCGCTCGAACCGCATGGGCCTGGCCGATACGATCCACCCGGCCGATCCGCTGTTCGAGGCGCATCGGGTTCCAGGGGATGTCGTAGTTGATCACCACGTGGCAGAACTGGAGGTTCAAACCTTCCCCGCCGGCATCGGTGGAGATGAGAATGCGGACATCCTTGGCGAATGCCTCCTGGACTCGCTTACGTTCTTCCATGTCCATGGAGCCGTTCAGACAGACGACCGAGAACCCGCGCTCGGTCAGGAATCGACGCAGCATCTCCTGGGTGGGAACGAACTCGGTGAACACGAGCGCCTTGAGCTCCGGATCGCTCTCCTCTGACTGAAGGCGGTAGAGCCAATCGAGCAACGCCTCGGCCTTGGCATCCGGTCCCATCTGCTCGCAGCGGGCCGCGGCTTCCAGCAACAGCTTGACCTCGGCGCGCTCGTTCTTGAGCGCCTTGAGGCGGGTGCGGAGCAGCACGTCGATTTGCTCCTGGCCGTCCAGGTCCGCCCATTCCTCCTCGGAGGTGAGCGGGAACAGGGTCAGTTGTTCCTGGGGTGCGGCGAGAGCCTCGAGCCGCCTTTCAAGCGTAGTGCGGATGGCGCTTGTGCTGGAGACCACCAGGCGCTGCATCAGGATCATCAGAAAGCCGATGTAGCTCCGCTTCTCCCGCATGGCCTGGTTGTAGCCTTCGCGGACGTATTCGGTGACCGCCTCATAGAGGAGCTGCTGATTGCGGTGCCGCTCTTCCCATGAGACCGGGCCAAGCTGCGTGCGCCGAGGCTTGAACAGGGGCTTTCCATCGGCATCGATTGCGCGGCGCTTCTCGGTGCGGATGACATGCGGCTGGACTCGCTCGCGGGTGACGCTGCTGATATCCGGGAACTCCTGGGCGTCGATCAGGGAAACCAGCCGATGAAAGGCGTCGGTCTTGCCCTGGTGCGGGGTGGCCGAAAGCATCAGGAAATATGGCGCAGCCTCGGCCAGGCCCTGGCCCAACTTGAATCGGGCTACTTGATCGGTGCTGCCACCGAGACGGTGTGCTTCGTCCACGATGACCAGGTCCCAGCCGGCGGAGATCAGGTCCTCGAACCGCTCCCGGTTGTGCTCGCTCACCTGGGCCGCGCTCCAGCCGCGCCGCTTGTCCAGAGGCTTGACCAAATCCATGGGCACAACCACCTGGGAGAACATCTGCCATGCATTGGCGGGCAGGGCTTCCGGATCGTGATTCCCGTTTTCCGGGCCGGAGGACGGTGCGATCCGTTTCAGGGTCTTGATGTCCTCGGGGAGCACGAGCTGGAAGGTCTCCCCGAAGTGAAAGCGCATCTCGCTTACCCACTGGCTCACCAGCCCCTTTGGAGCGATGACCAGCGTCCGCTTGACCAGCCCGCGAAGCTTCAGTTCCCGCAGAATGAGCCCGGCCTCGATGGTCTTGCCCAGGCCGACCTCGTCCGCCAGGAGATAGCGCACCCGGTCGTTGGCGATGGCGCGGGACAGGGCCCGTATCTGGTGCGGTAGCGGGATGACGGAGGACTCGATAGGCGCGAGCAGGACGTCCTGGGTCAGGGCGTCGGCTACCCGCGCAGCAGCAGCGATGTAGGCGATATCATCCGGCGAGCCGGTACCCGCGCTCTCCAGGGGCTTGAGCCTGGAAGCCGGGATGCGGACCACACAGTCCCGGCCGGGCAGCCAGACCCGGCAGGTCGTCTCACCCCAGAGCGTCTGGGTTTCGATGACCTGACAAAGCTGCCCGTGGTCCGGGCTGTAGTACCATGCACCTTGTGCGAGTGTGCCCATCATTTCCGTTTCCTGGCCCCGAACTTATTCCTGTGCTTCTCCCATATGGCATCCACATCGATTCCGTCGGTTATTGCAGACTGAAGCCGATCTAATGCCATCTTGCTATAACCCTTGAAGGTCGTGGACTTCCTTCGCAGAACCTTGAAGCAGTCCTGATCGTCCTGAATCTTCAGCTCAAGTATCAAAGCGCTGGTCCTTGGTCCGGATATGCCGAGCTTCTTTGCAAGATCATCCCGGCCAAGGTTGTACTTGTCCCAGATGTTGACCTCCTGCTTGATCAAGGTCCCGGTAACCGGCTCACCGTCCTTGGCAACGCGAACCGCAATATCGGCGTCCTTCTTGATTCGGAGGAAGATCGGAATGCCGTCGCCTTGCGTTTCAAGTTTGAGCTGAGCGACCTCTGGAAGAATGACGCTCCAATCATCTCCCCGCCGCCTCCGGATGATGGCCTTTCGCAGTTCACCTTCGGTCACCCGCTCGGCGTCAGATCGAGTCGCCGTGGCCATGGCCAGAATCGGCCGCAATCTGGCCGCTGCCTGAATCCCTTTGCGGCTTCCCGCTTGCAGGAGTGCGTCGACCTGGCTCAGTTCGCTGTCTATCAGCACCTTCAGGTCCTTGGGTGGCCGCGTCGAGACCGGCAGCACACGTTCAGGGATGCAGTCCGCAAGCCTCTCCTTGAAGGTCCGGCTAAGCAGATCGTCAAACAGTGTGACCGCTGCTTGAGCTTGAAGGTAAAGAAGGTCCTCTGAGACGTCCTGGTAATAATGAATGGCAGTGTCTCGGTGGGCATCTAAGATGGATAGGGTGGCACGCTCATCAACCGAGATCACCTTGATTTCGTTCTGGGCCACCTCCAAACACTTGTCGAAACCGAAGGAGTACTTCTCCCCCTTGGCGTGAACAGTCCCGGTTCTGTCCTTGATGATCGCCTTCAAGAGCATTTCGAAGGCATGGTGCAGAAGAATCAGAACACCTTCGGCGCGCCCCTGATCGTGGGGCCGGTTGAACAGCTCGATGCCGAGCACCAAGGAGTTGATGGCGCGTTTCTTGAGTTCAGCCACATCTCTCTTGGCTTTGGGCATCGTTCACTCCTCCCCCGAGCGGGTGAGCGCCTGGTCGTACCACATGAGGAGCTTGGGGTCTTCCTGGAGGACGTTCTCTGGGACCTTGCGGGCCACGGTAATGATCGTGGCGTAGTCGCGCTCCTGCCAGGCCTTCTTGAAGCCGGCCCGGACGGCTTCAAGGCGGAACACCTTCAGGCGCTTCTGTGTGGTGGTTCGGTACTCCTCGAATTCCTTGAGCAGCGACCGCTCGCGCAGCTTCTCCAGGTCGCCGGCCTTGTTCGGGTCGGGCACATACCAGCGGTCCTTGGCTTCACGAATAAGTGCGTTGTGCGTGGTGCGCAGTGCGCCTGAATCGTCTGTTTCGCACCTCGCACTTCGCACTTCCGCACTGATCAATTCCCGCAACTGGGAACTCTGTTTCATCCACGAAACAATTTGAACGGGAATTGATCCCTTGCCGTCGTAGCGGAGAAAGTTCTGCTCCAACAATTCCGACAGTTCCAACGGCTTTTCATGTTTTTGCCAGCCGCCGATTTCCTTGAGGAATTGCGGGTGGAGCTCTTGGAAGGTCTGAGGCTTCTTGAGCAGTTGCTGTTTCAGCCACTGAATGGCCGAAGATTCGTCGGTGACGAAGAGCTGGAGTTGCAAAACCTCTCGGACGGTCATCCGCTTCTTGTCGTACTCCGCCACCTGTTCGGGCAGAAAGTACATGCCATCCCGCTCGGAGAAGCGTTGGGCGAGACCAGCGTAAAACTCCGCCGCGGAGAGAGGCACCATCACACCCCTCTGGACGTGAAAGGCTACCATGCGGTCGAAGAGCAGGTAGTTTTGCCGCTCGGCAATGATTTCCGCCTTGCCGTCTTTGGCGACGAACACCGGCAGTTGTTTCAGATGGGTGCGGACGAAGTCCCAGACACCTTCCTCTGTTCCCGCTTCGAGTTTGAATCGTTCCTCCAGGCCGCCGTTGGGTTTGTAGGCGGAGATGACCAGGTCCTGCTTTACGGCCCCACCGCTCGTCATTTGCTGCATTGTCATTTGTTTCTTATCAAGCGTTCTCACATCCGCAACCACAAAACCCGCCCTCTGCAAAGCTTCTTGGATTGAGTTCCATACACTGTTCTTTGAATTATGGAACTCCACGGTCATCCACCTCCCTGGCTTTAGTTGCTTGAAATAGGATGTAAAGCACCGTGTCATCAATTCCTGATAGTCCGCCAATACCTTTCGTTGCGCATTGCTAATGACCGCCTCTAGGCCATTGTTTTCATAAACGTGGAGCCAATTCTCCCAAAGAAAGTTCAAGTCGGAATACATTATGTTTCCGCCGAACGGCGGGTCGGTAAAAATGTAATCCGCTGAATTTGGTCCAAGAAGTGTATTACTCGCCGACTCGGTACTTACCCAGCAATGAGATGCATTGGAATTGGTAAAGAAAGTCTTTGTCATGCGCCCAACCTTGCCGTGAAGCGCATATCTGGGACTTACTTCTGTAACGAACGGCGCAACATATAGCGTGCCCTTAAGGTATCGATTCACTTGTGAGAATGACGCTTCCAAGTAACGATTAAGACGTGTGAAACCGAGACCAACGCTCTGGAGCCAGAACATGAGGCTTAGCCGCTGTTTGCTTTGCTGGCACTTATTCCAAAGAAGGGATAAAGCTGATAATGTGCGCACAATATAAAAGTGGTGTGAATGCGTTAGGCCGATATCATCATTTCTGCGTGCTTCATCACCTTCCGGCATTCGTTCAGTTTTGAAGTCCGCAACCGCAGATTCAATCGAGATTCGGCTTAGCAAATTCCGATCATTCTCATCAGGTTTCTTTTCATACTTAGTTGGACCGATTGAGTAGTTAATCAACACCGGCTCAATTTTAACCTGTTTAATCGTTTCCTTTAGGAACTGGTCAAAAATAGTTGTAAAAGCGCGTTCCCATCCATGAAGAGGAGATTTGGCGCTACAAGCCGGGCATGGAATAGAATCTGCTTTCCCCAACCGATATCTCGTTTCTGGATCCACGGCGAACTCCCAATAAGTGCCTTCGTGACCACACTCTGTGCAACGAATTACCTCGCTCCACACCACATAATTGATGCGGCCTTTAGTCTTACCGTCGCTATGAAGCGTCTCATACATCCACCCACATTCATCCTCGACTTCCTTCAAGATTCGCTTTGCTTCGCGCTCGAAGGCATTCACGTCCACAGGCGTGTTGTAGTTGTAGGCGATGAAGGTGGCTGCGGGTGACAGATCATTCAGCACCGCCCGCCGTGCGCCGAGCTTCGAGAAAGGCTTCCAGACGGATTTCCCGTTCTCATCAATCTCCTGCTGAGAGATCGTCCCATCCTTATCGACTCGATATCCCAGCGACTCGACCACCGCCTTGTCACCGCACATCTGGGCCGCCACACCCGTCATCCCCGTCCCGCAGAATCCGTCAAAAACCACGTCCCCCGGCTCTGTGTAGTGCAGGATGTACCGCATTATGGCCTTGTGTGGCACCTTGGTGTGGTAGGAGTGGGCGTTGTAGATCGGGTCGTTCTTGCCCTCGCTCACATCCGTGGCGAACGGCTCGCGGCTATATGGCTTGCTCGGGTCGTAGGGCTTGCCGTAATGCTTGATGAAGTCGGCAATGAAGGGGTTCGGGCAGGCGGTGTAGTACGGCGGGTCGGACAGCGCCAGGATGTCCTCGTCCGAGCCGATGGGGAATCCCTCGATCTTGCGGAACTCGGGGTCCTTCAGCTTCTCGCGCAGGATGCCGAGGAAATGCTTCCGCCGCTCCTCGTCGTTCGGGAACGTCAGCCCCAAGCAGGTCACGGGCGCCGAGTCGCGGGTCGCGGGCCGTTTCGTGTCGAATAGTGTCTGCTGAAACTGTGGCTGATCTTGCTTACTCATTCACCTACCCCTTCCACCACCCTCTTTCCTTTATCAGTAAGGCGGTATTTCTGTTTGCTGCTTCTCGGCTTGTCCGGAATGGTCATTTCGACGAGGTCCAGACCCATCAAGGGATCGAGAACTTGATCCCTGAATTTCGTTCGATTCTTCCTCCCAATGATGCGCATCAACTCCGTGATCCCCCGATCTGCTCCGAGATGAGCCAATATCTGAACTTGCTCCGAGCTTAGTCCCAACTTAGTCCCAACTTGGTCCCAACTTGGTCCTTCGGGGGCCTCGACTCTGGCTTCATTCCGCTTCGTCTCCGCCTCCTCTGCAGCCAGAGTCGCAAGGTATCGCTGCCGTAAATGGGAAGCGAGGGTGTACACTTTCCCCTTCTCAAGCGGTTCCAGCAGCCTCTGCAGGACGAGGTGATCCAGTATTTCAGCCGCTTCAGATGCGCTCGAAGCCGCAACCGCTCGTGCGTCGTTCAGGGTAAGACGCTCTCGAAGGCAGGCGAACGCGAAGACTTCTGCTTCCCTGTCGCTCAGGTGCACGCCAAGTTCAGTCTGGAAGCGTTTTTGGTTGGCGGAGAGGAGAGGCTCTTTCAGCAGGGTCAGTTCAAATGCCTTTTCATCTCGCTTGTTGAGCATCTGCGGTGGGACGTTGCCGAGCTGGCGCCAGTTTCGAAAGATAGCACGGATTCCGGTGCCGGCCTGATCACTCAAACCGATTCTGCGGAAGGCGGCCACAATGCTCGGGTTACGGACCTCCTTGGCGCCCGGGTCCAGGAGTTGATCGAAGCTGACGAATGCGTCACCGGGGTTCCAAAACCGGCTCCTGTCCCGAAAGATCTGGATTTGAGCATGGCGCCCCGTGTCTCCGTAGTCCTGATGAATGAGCAGGTTGATGGCAGCCTCTCGGAAACTGATGTAATCGGGGGGCTCGTCATGACGGCGCAACGTGGTGGCATCGATTTCGAATGGTCGCTCGGCTATCTTCATGTAGCGTTCGACGATGGTCAGCCATGCCTGGATGATATTGTCCTCGACCACAACCCTGTCAGCCCAGCGCCGTTCAGGGTTCCACTCGTCATATTTCTCGAGGATGATCTGGAGATCAACTACCGGCCTTGGCAAGCACTGTCTGACGTGTCGCCCTTTGCCAAACAGGAGGGCCCCTGCCCGGGTAACCGCCTTCTTCCCCTCCACTTCGACAACGAATCCCCACTCCAAAAGAAAGTCGCGATCGTTCAGGGTTTCATGTCGGCCGGGCTCACGTTCATCGAAACGACGACGGTACCAGGCCAGGGTGGGCTCATCGTAAAACGACTCCGGGTCAAGATCGGGCAGGACTTTGCCGTCGAAGGGCTGGTCGGCCGCATCCCTCAAAAACCGCTCTATCTCTCTCGGGGTGCAGCGTTCATCTCCACCACCCCGGCGAATGTAGGATTGGCGGATATCTCCCTTGAGATAAACGGGTTTTTCAGTGCGGGGCAATTCCGGAATGTGGAAGACCAGAACCGTTTTGCCATCCAGGTTGTGGAGTTCCCCACGAGCATCGATGGCACGGCTCAGTTTCCCCACAGTGCGCAGAGAGCTCAAGAAATCATTCTGTACTTTGTCGACATCCTCGACACCCGCCACTTCCAACTGATTCCCCGATTGCTTGATCCCGAAAACCAGCCACCCACCTCCCGTATTGGCAAAAGCCGAGACGGTGCTGTAGGCATCTTCAGGGAGACCTCGTTGAGCTCGTTTGAACTCAATGTCATCCCATTCGTAGCCTTTGAGATGTTCGATCAGCTCTTCCTTGGTCATTTCCCTAATCCAGGACGATTCTAACTTTGGCCGGCTCTTTGCCCTTGGTCAGCCCGTCCAGGTATTCCTCGAACCGCTTCCGCATCTCCGCCGGGGTGGCCGGTGAGCCGCCCGAGAGCAGGGCATCGCGCAGGTCCGCGATCTTGACCGAGACCTTGGTGAGCCCGGAGAGCACCTCCTGCAAGGCGTGGATGAAGTCCTGGTCCAGGTCGTCCGGAAGTCGCCGCTTCTTGATGAAGCCATCCACCAGCTTGCGCGGCTCGGGCTTGAGCAGGCTCAGGTTACCCTTGGTGGTTGGGTCTTCGAGGTTGGCGAGCAGCGTTTGGGTCCAGTTCTCGACCAGCTTGTCGAGCTCGCCGTCCAGGGCGTCCAGCATCGTCGCCGCGGGAGCGGCAGGCGGTTCCGAACCCGGCTTGAAGTTGCAGTGCGGGCAGACCGGCGATGCCTCAAGTTCCTGCTCGGTGAGCGCAAAGCAGCTTTTCAATCCGGCGAGCCGGTTCTGGAAATCCGAGAGATGCTGGCGCGGCATCAGGTCGATGGTGGAGAGCTTCTGTAGGTCCTTGAGCCGCTCGTCGCCCATGAGCTGGGCCTTGCGCTTGTCCTCGTTCACGCCGAGACGCGCTTTGGCGTGCATGGAAAGGTAGGCCAGCAGGTAGGCTTTCTTCAAATTCGTCAATTCCTGCCGAATTTGAGTGCGTAGTGCGTGGTGCGCAGTGCGTACAAATCTATCAGCGGCGATCTTATCGAGAATGTCGTACTTCGCACTTCGCACCCTCGCACTCCATTCATGGTCGGTGGGCAGGACGGCCTCGGCAGTGGAGAGGTACGATGCCGTGGACCCGAGGTCGACCACCAGTTCCTCAAGCGACTTGATCTCGGCAAGGGATTCGAGCCCGCTCCGCTGAGCGGTCACTTCCGAAGCGTCATAGCGGAAGTTCTTGAGCTTGCCGGTTGTGGTGTAGGCTTGCAGGGATTCCAGAAACGACTTCGTCGTTTCCAGTTGCGAGTTGCGAGTTCCGAGTTCCGAGTCGGAATACAGCCGCTGACCCCAGAAATGGAGACCATCTTTTAAAGCCTGCTGCGTCCGGACAATGTCTTCGACATACTTGGTGACTTTGGCTTGCAGCTCCTGAACCGGCTCGTCCTTGCCCTGGGTGACCAGTTGCGCCATGCCCGGCGTTAGCCCGAGCAGTTCGAAAAGCGCCTTGAGTGCCGGAAGGTTCCAGTCCTTGGGCCGCTCGATGTGCTTGAACTGGGCCAGTTCGTCGATGCCGGTCCCGGCCAGTTGCGCCAGACCCGTGGCATCGAACTTCTTGCCCGGGATGGAGAGGACAACCTCGCCGGCATAGACCAGCGCAGCCAGCACCACCACGGCCCATTCGGGTTCGAGGTGCAGCTTCTGCGGCGCGAGGTATTCCACACCGAGAACGTCCTGGATCAGCTCGGTGCGGTTGACCACCTGTCCGTGGCCCTTCTTCTTGGCGACACCGAGGATGTGCTTGGCGTACTTGGACCGGTAGGGATCGAGCCGCTCACCGTCGAGAAGCTCCAGGGCATCGAGCACCGCGGTGGCCTGCTTGGTGCGGTTCTGTCCGGCTATGGCGCGCAGGGCGTCCTGCGCGGCCTGGGCCCGGTTCGCTCCGGTGATGAGCACCGAGAAGAAGGGATACTCAGGCGCAACATCTTGAAAATGAGAACTCAGACAGACGCCCGCGATGGTATTCACCAGGTCGCGGAAGTTGATGCGCTCGTGGGAGCCGATGCCGGAAAGCTCCCGGATGGACTTACCTTTGGCCCATTCGGTCAGGGACTTGGCGCGCCCCTGGTAGGTGACCTCGAAGGCCGTGGTCATGTTCTTTTGGAGCCACTGCACGAGGTCGCGCAGGAAGTTCGATGCCTTGGATTCGTAGGTGGACTTGGCGTGACCCGAAGCGGTGGATGCAAGGTCCAGGGCTGCGGCGTAGCTGCGAAGCGAGGTGCGGAATTCTTCGTCCGTGTTGGTCAGGCGCAGGAACAGCTCCTCGGGTTTTTTCTCGTCCTTGAAATGCGGCGCGTCAAAGGGCTGGATGAAATAGAGGTAGAAGTCCCGCGGCGGCACCGCTGTGGAGCGTTCGTTGGGCGCGCCGAAGAAAAGGTATCCCTGGCGCGCGGCCTTGCGCTCCAGCCATTCAAGCTCGTGCTGCCAGATCTTGTAGCCCGTGACGTAAGTCTGGTCCGTGCACTCCATGACCCGCCGAAGCGCCTCGTAGTAGTAGCGGTCGAGTTGCGAGGAATCGAGGCTCTCGGCCCGCTTCTCGATCAGCGCGTCGAAGTCGTCGGTCTTCTTGAGGTCCAGGTAATACTGGCGGTTGTCCGGATTGGACGAGATGAACTGGCCGCTGACCGTCTTGTGGATCTCCCGCAGGACGGTTTCCACCTGGGAGAGCAGGTCATCGGCGGGATCGCCGCCCAGTTCCTCGATGCCCGGCTGGAAGAGGCACAACCCGTCGCGCAGTTCCTCCGCTGTCGCGCCCAGGGGCGCGTAGATGTCGCCGGTTGTGAGCCGGTGGACGGACAGCGCATGGATGAGCTGGGTCGCCATGGGCTTGTATGCCGGGCGGGTGAAGGCCTGCTGGATGCGCGACTCAAGCACTATACTGCAATCGATGACCGCCTTGATGTCCGGAACGGCGCGGAAGGACGGATTCTCGCGCAGGGTCGTCCAGTAATTGTCATAGGCGATGACCCCGGGCGGATGAAGTGATGAGGACTGAGGACTGAGTGATGAGTCGAGGGTTGGAAGCTCCTGATTGAGAATTTTGGCTATCTCACGGCTAATAGTCTTGAGAACTTCACGTTTTTCGACGGCCCGGATCTGTTCGAAAACATCTATGTAGTCCGGATGCACGGGGAAGAGGCGCACGAACTCGTCCATGCGCTCGTTCATGCAGCCGTAGAACTTGGCGAAGGGAGTCAGGTACTCTCGGATTTTCACCTGCTGGTCGGCGGTCTTCTTGAGCAGACGCTCGGCCACCACGAACTTGACGTCCTTGCGGGCGATGAGGATTTGCTCGAAGCGATCCTTCACCCGGCGGATGCTGTCGGCCACAAAGGAAAAACGAGGGCTGTCGAAAATGGCTTCCTGGACACCGGCGATGAAACGGAATCGCAGGTCCTTGCAGACCTCGCCGATCTCGCGCAGGAAGTTGAGATCGAGGATGAGTTCATGGTCCTTGCGGGTGCGCAGGTAGTCGAGCAGTTCGTCCACCACCAGGAGCAGACCGTGGTCGGGATGCTCTTGGTGGAAGGCGGTCATCATCTCTTCGAAAGAACGTTTGTTGTTGGACACCTTGTCTGCGGGCGGGAAGGAATAAGACACGCCCATTGCGGCCAGATGCTCCTCCAGTTCGGCGACGAGAATGTCGCGCAGGGACATGGTGGTCGCGCCAATCTCGGTTCGAACCACCTTGAAGCGTCCACAGATCTTTCCCGCGGCTACCGCCACATTCTTGTCATTCAGGCTGGCTGCGAGATCGCCGTTTTCGGCCAGGGCGGAGATCACGGACATGAGGTGAGACTTACCGGTGCCGTAGTTGCCGACGACCAGGAGCCCCTTGTTGTCCATGGGCTGGTCGAACTGAAGAATTGGTATTACTATCTCGCAAAGCCGCTGGGACATATCCTCAGAAATAACGTATGTGCGGACAAAGCCCTGCGCACGGCTAAAATCATCTGCATGTCGAAGTTCGATGGTCGATTCGATGGGCTCGAATTGGATCAGGTCTCCGTATTTGAGGCTCGCCATCCCTGGCTCGCCCCCTTCGGGCGCGCCTTTGGCGCGTCCAAATTTGCTATCCTGCAAATTTGTCATCGCGACTGCCCTCCTGCGCTTTCGTTCCTTGTCTTCATGCAACGGCCTCCGGGTTCACTACCAGGAAATCTCGTAAGGGATATCGTTTGTATTCGGGGTGATCCGGCGTCGCATAGACCATGTGCTCGCCGTCGATGGTGCCGCTCCAGGCCACAACCACCGTCTTATTTCGCGAGAGCCCCTGCAGAAGCCGCAGCGGGTCCTGCTTGAGCGAGACATCGAAGAGGACTTCGATGTTGTCCAGAAGAACCACACCTGCCTGCCGCTCCGCTTCGCTTTGCGGCGCAGGCTGGCCTGCTGCAGATGCGCCCACGATCTCCGCGAGGAGGCGGGGCAACTGTAACGCCCGCTGGCGCTCGGTGAGATCAAGCATGCGCCGGGAAAGCTCGAGGTTGACGTTGACCAGCGGAGCCGCCGTGCGCTTATGAACTTCCTGGAGCGCGGCGGTCTTACCCGCACCGGCCGGGGCAACCAGCATGACAAGCCGGTGGTACAGCTCGGCAGCCTGGCCAATTCTCTCTATGACTCTATCGGCAAGTGGCTCCGCCATTAGCGATCTCCTTTTGAACCGGACTTGTTTGCTCTCGTTTCTTCAAGCCAGTGGTCAAAGGCTCCTTCCCTGAAACACCCGTGCCTGCGGATATCCTGGGAGGGGATCTTGCCTTTCCGAATGAGCTTGCAGTTGGTTATCAGATAGTGACAGCTATTGTCAAACAACTTAAAATGGTTGAGCTATTTAGAAGACGAGATCATTCCTGCCAATTGTCAGCAAGATTCTTGTCCGGGCGTCCGCTTCCGCTAAGGGCCCCGCCGCCGGTTTTACCCCAAATGGATCTGTTCCGCGTCGATCTTGATGTGGCCTTCGGCGGTGTGCATGGTGTTCTGGGTCTGCATGGTCAGGGTGCCTTCCACGAGCATGCGGGTGGAGGCCGACTGGATCTCCTCGTGTTCCTCGATATAGCGATAGGAAGCGGTCAGCCGCTGCACGGCCCGGCGGACGACGGTGTCGAGGGTGTCGGCGATGTGCTTGACCGTTTCCACCTGACTGTGGAACAGCCGGCCGAAGAAGGACAGCTCCTCGATGCGGGCCGACCCCTGCCGGGCGTCGAGATTCAGCCTCTCCGCGGCGATGGCGATCTGCTGTTCCGAGGTCAGCGACAGGGTCTCGGCGGCGGCGATGTTCAGCCCGCCCCGTTGGATCCGGAGCTGCACCTGTCCGGCCATCTCCAGGGTCTTGGGGGCCGTTTCTCCCCCCGGCCGCTCCAGGACGGACAGGATATAGCCCTGGCCGGCGGCGTCGAAGGCGAGAAGAACGGTATCCCCCTTTTCCGGATATACGAGGCAGCTCACGGCCTTGCGGGCCGCGTAACGTTCTCCTTCACTGACGACGGTAAAGACCCCGGCCCGGGATTCGTGGATGTAACCGCACTCCAGCGCCGGTTGCCGGCGCACTGTTTTTCTGGCGAGATCATTCATGCTTTCATACTCCTGATTGCCCCGGCGGTAGCGGGTTTTCTTCGGAAATCTTCCTTATCCGTGTTCGTTTCGTCTGTGGGGCTTGTTAAACGGCGGCGCCGCCGGTGGGTCCCCGCACCGTCCCCGGGCCGGGGGCGCCGGGCGCCCTATGTGTCCTCCGCGGCGGCGAGATCGGGGTCCGTTGCCAGCGCCGCTTCCCGGTTCGCCCCCTGCCATTTCGTCTGTTCTTCCCGGATCCGGTGCAAATTGGCCCGGAAGAGCCGCGCCCCGGAAAAATCCGCCGCCCGGAGATCGGCGTGGGAAAAATCGGTGTAGTCGCACCGGGCGTCCAGGAATTTCGTCCCCGGGCAGACCGCCCGGTTGAAAAGGGCCTGCTCCAGGTTGGCACCGGTAAGATCGGCCCGGGTCAGATCCGCCCCCTCGAAGCAGGCCTGGGCGAGATCCGCCCCCCGGAGACTGACGCCGGGGAGGACGGCGTCGAGAAAAACCGCCCGCCTTCCCCTGACCCCTTCCAGGGCGGCACCGGTGAAATCGGCGTTCATGAAATTGGTCATGGTGATATCGGCCCCGGTGAAATCCGACCGCCGGCAGTCGGCCCCTCCGGCCTGACACATGGTAAAATCCGCCTCCCGGAAGTCCTGTCCCGATAGATTGCAATCTCTGAGAAAGGTCTTGAAAAACTTTGCCCCCTGGAGCCGGGCGCCGGAGAGATCGGCGGCGAAAAAGATCGCCCGGGACAGGTCGGCGCGGGAGAGATCAGCCCCCTTGAGGGAGGCCCGGTACAGCATGGTGCGGAAGACCCTGGCCCCGGTAAGTTGGGCGTTTTCCAGGTTGGCGTTGTCCAGGACGGCATGGGAGATGTCGGCGCCGGCGAGATCGGCCGCCGAGAGATCGGCCCCGGAAAGGACGGCCCGGTGGAGGATCGCCCGCCGGAGGATGACGCCCCGGAGATTCATCCGCATCCAGAGCACCTTCGTCAGGTCCACATCGCTGAGGACGGCGCCGAAAAAATCGCAGCCTTTGAAGCCCGTCCGCTGGATCCGGGCGCCGGTGAGATCGGCGCCCCGGAAGGACACGTTTTCGAAGCGCGCCCCGGACAGGTCCGTTCCCGAGAGATCCAGACCGCCCAGATCGCGGCCCTCGATAGTTTCGTCCCGGCCGATGGCGGCCAGCAGTTCCCCTTTGGTCATGGCGTTTTCCCTGTCATGCAGATAGCAATAAACTTAATAATTACAATAATATGCATTGCCTTGGGCCCTCATTCCGGGGGACGGTGTCATGCGGTCTTTCCGGGCCGCCGGTGCGGGCGGCGGCGACCAAATAGGTTCCTTGTCGATAAGGCCGCCGGCCGGGCGCGTTTCCTGACGCCGGCGGCGAACACCGGGACGGGAAAGGTCCGGGGCGGCGCGGCCGGTCTTCTATCCCAAAACGAGGACCGTCACCTGGCTCGGGGCCAGCGCCACGCCGGGGGCGTTCATGCTCACGCCGTTGTGGCCGGTAATGCTGGTCAGGCGCTGGGCCGGGGCCCCCTCCTTGATCACCGTGAGACTGCCGAGGATGAATTCCGTGGGCCCCATGACCAGTCCCGAGGCCACCCCCATGTTGACGCCGGCGTTGTCGCCGTTGCTCATGGGGATCATGGACATCTGGTTCAGGGAAGGCATCCCGTCGGTGAGGACCGTCAGGGCCGTCGTGGCGGGATTCGCCGTCGCCCCCGTGGTCATGTTCGGATAGGGGACGGGGATGGGTCCCACCGGGGTCGGGGTCAGGCAGACATCGGGAAAACCGAGGTTCATCCCCCCGGCACTGGTCAACTGAAACATCTTCTTCTCCTCCTCCTTGTCTCCGGCGCAGGGAGCCTCCCGGCATGAGCGGCTCCCGGATCGCCTTTCGTCTTCCCGCGCCGGGGGGCGCCCGCGGGGTCGGCGCGGCGCTTTTTCAGGGCCTCTTTCGTCTTCAGGGGCGCGGCTTCTTGCTGTCCGGCCGCTCCGGCAACAGGTCGGTGCGCTTGTGGAGCTTGGTCATTTTCAGGTTGGCGCCGTCGAATTTCGTTTCTCCCACGCCGGTGCGGAAAAATTCCGCGCCGTAAAGGTTGGCGTCCCGCAGATCCGTCCGGACGAGCTTCGCCTTCCGGAGGGAGCCCCGGAACAGCTTCATGCCCCGGCAGTTCGCATCGGTCAGGTCGGATTTGGTGAACCGGGCCTCCCGGGCCGCCGCGCCGGCCAGATTGACCCCGGTCAAATTGCATTCCTGGATCAGGCCCCGCTTGATGTCCAGACCGGCAAAATTGCCGCCCGTGAGGTCGGAATTCATCCATGTGGCCTTTTGCGCCCGCGCCTGGCGGAAATCGCCCTCCGGGAAAGCCGATCCTTTGAGGATCCGGACGTTGAAGAGATCCGCCCCGGAAAAATTGACCTTTTTCCCCCCCGAGGCCACGAAGAGCACCTTCGCCGCTGTGGCCCCGGAAAAATCCGCCCCGTCCAGGGTCGCCTGCTGGAAGATCGCCTTGGTCAGATCGGTTCCGGCAAAGCTCGCCCCGGCGGCGTCTACGGCGATGAAATAGGCCTGCCCGGCGGCGGCGCCGTTGAGTTTGGCTCCCTTCAGGAGGGCCTTTTCGAGCAGGGTCTTGTTGAGGCGGGCATCCCGGAGATCGGCCCGGGAAAGATCCGCTTCCGTCATCACGGCCTTGGTGAGATCGCCGCCTGCGAGGTCGGCGCCGGTGAATTTCGCCTTTTGGAAGATCCCCCGGGAGAGTTGCGCCCCCCGGAGGGAGGCGGTGGTGAAATCCGCCTCTCCGGCCAGGACGTGGGTCAGATCGGCGCCGTCGAGGCGGCAGCCCTGGAGATTCGTCTTCATCAGCTTGGCCTTTCGCAGGTCGGCCCCGGACAGGTCCAGTCCCGACAGATCCAGCCCGGCAAGATTCTTCCCCGCCAGGGAGAGCCCGCGGCTATGTCTGTCCACAACCTCCTCTTTGGTGAGCGGTCTCAGCAGGGTGGGATCGTCGGGATCGAGCCCCGCCCGGGCAAAGAGTTGCTGCGCCCAGGCGGGCAGACCGGCGGCGGCCTGGGACTCCGCCGCCTTCAGGCGGGCCATGCCCTCCTCGTACTGGGCGGCCGCCCGGGCGAGGACATCGGTGTTGATCTTCTCCGCTTCCGCAATCTTCTCGGCCAGTTGCGGGGTGAGACCGCCCTGTTTTTCCAGGTGTTGCCGGATCTTCGCAATCTGTCCGGCGTTTTTTTCCTGGACGGCCCGAAAGGGATTCGCGGCGTCGAGCAGGGATTTTTCCGGGGTCTGGAGCAGTTCATCGAGATTCATCCCCTTGGCGGCCAACCGCTCCCGCGCCTTGTCCAGGACCTCCTTTTTCCGGGCCTCCAGGCGGTCGAGATCGGGCTGGACCCGGGCCGCAACCCCTTCCCGGACCGTCTTGATCAGGGCCGCCACGTCGATGACGGGGATCAGGGCGGTGAGCGCCCCCGGTTTGTCCATGTCCACCTCCCGCGGTTTCGCTTCCGGGGCGGGGGCAAGCTCGGGTCGCAAGGCGGCGACGATCCATTGCCGGATGTCCACGCCGGCCTTTTTCGCTTCGTAGAGGTTCCGGCCTGCCGGCAGGGTCAGGGGTTCCGCCCGGGGATATCGCTGCCGCCAGGGAGCGATGTCCCGCTCCGCCGCTGCCTCCGCCTCGGGATAAAGGAGGACGAGGAACTGCGGCGCCTCTTTCAGCCAGGCCGCCGCCTCTTCTTCCAGTTTTGCCTCCGGATCGCTCAGGGCGGCGACGGTGCACAGGGCGCCGATTTCCTGATTGAGGAGGATCGCCTCGAACTCATAGGCCACCCGGAGGAAGGGTTTCCCTTTTCCGGCGGCGAGGATCATGGCCTGCTCCCCGGAGCCCTCGAGCAGGAAGTCTTGGGTGATTTCCCGGCCCGCCGTAAAGGTGAGGGTGGGAAAATCCGGGGGGGGATAGGTCCGGCGACGCAGGGAACGGATCCGGATGCGGTGGATGTTTGCCTTGTCGAAGGTGGGCACGACGAGACCCCCCGGCAGGGTCAGCTCCCGGGGATGCTCCCGTTCCGGGTTCTCCGCCGGCAGTCCCCAGGCGAGCGGGTCGTAAGTTTCCATACCGGGATGGACGCCGATCCAGAAGCGCTTGATCGTGTAAGGCCGGAGTCCCATGGCCGTGAGCATTTTCATGATCTGCGGGTATTGCTCCAGGTTGTTCCGGCATTTTTCGAGGAAGCGCATCCCCTGTTCCTGCCAGGGGTCGGGCGCCGGCATTCGATACTGTTCCACATAACGTTCCGGATCGTCCAGGTTATGCTTGGCCAAAAGCGCGGGGTCGATCTTCCCCTGGAGGCTTTGCACCTTGTCCCGGATCCCCGCCAGCGCCTTTTCGTGGTCCGTGGCGACGGCGGCGGCCATGCCGGGGAGGGCGGCCAGCTCGGCCTTGGCTGCCGTAAGCTGGGCGCGGCCCCGGGCGAAACCGCTCAGGTCGATCTTTACCAGGTGTCCGAATTTTGCCTTTGTCTTCTTCAGCCGCTCCTCGGCGGTGTCGAAGAGGGTGATTTTATCGTCGATGTTGGCCTGGGCGCCGGCAACCAACTCCGCCGTGGTCCGCACCGGGCTCGGCGCCATTCCCAGACCCTGGGCGACGGCATCCTCGATCTCCCGGGGCAGATCCTTGAGGCGCTCCGCCAGGGCGGCCAGCTTTTCCCTGGCCATGGCCCGGGCCTGCGCCGCTGTGGCCGCCGCCTCCGCGGGGATTTTCCGGTTCAGGCGCTTCTTGAACTCCTCGTGATGCTGTTCGAGAGTCTGCGGCGGCGTTTCCTTCCTTTCCGTGACCAGGTACAACTGCCGGACGTCCAGGGCTTCGTCGTCGGCCACCTCGACCGCCCCCCGGAACAGGGCGATGCCCCGCTCCGCATGGGGAAAGAGCCAGACGGTTTCGAGGCGGGTCTTCACCTCCCGGAAGCGCTTCTCCCCCCCGGGGTCGTTCGGGTCGGCCAGGACGTTGACAAAACAGCGCTGGCGTAGTTCCGGCAGGCGGGACTCGATGAGGGGTTTATCCTTGTGGAGATGTTTCAGGATGATCTTTTCCCCGCCGGCGAAGAAGTCGAGCTGCTGCTGGTCCTCCGGGGCGGCGTTGAAGTATGACCAGTCCATGTCCTCCGGGTAGCCGGGCCAGCGGTTTTCGAACCAGCGCCGGTCGTAGGTGCCGAGTTTTTTGGCCCGCCGGGGATGGGTGCCGTCCAGGGGACCGACCCCCACCGGTTCGGGACGGTCGGCAGGAGAGGCGATGAGGCACAGGGGATTCTCCAGGTTGGGGAGCGGCCATATCTCTTCGCCCCGCTCGTTCCGCCCGGGGGCATATCCCTTTCCCAGGGGATTGCGGTCGAACCCCGCACCGCCGAAGGCCCGGTCGTAAGTGAGGGGCATGACGGTGAAGGGCGCCGGAGCGGAGATGACGGAGAGGATATTGCCCCTTCCCTGCCAGTACCGGTCGCCGAAGACATAGACGGTCTTGGCGATGGGGCCGACCCGGAACTCCACGGGCAGGGCGGGGACGGCCTTGCCCTGGGGGGCGAAGGCATAGCCGTGGATGAGGACCTCGCCCTGGGGCTTGGGCATGGCCGCATCGAGGACGGCGTCCGGTCCCAGTTCCTGCTGGACGAAGGGCCACAGCTCCTGCTCCGGCAGGGCCTCATCGGGGGCGGCGAAGGCGAAGAAGGTCATGATCGTCACGGCGAGGTAGGAGCGGTTATCCACTTGGAAGTGATTGATGAGGAGACCGTGGTTCGTTTCCTTGATGACCTTCATTAGTTGTTTCTCTCAGTTCTGGGAGATCAGGGGGGCGTCCGTGGCGTGAATGCCCGCGCTGTTGACCGACAATCCCATGTCCTTGATTTCCGTGCCGATGCTGGAGGTGGCCGTGCCCCCTTCCTCGACGATGACGCCCAGGGTGGCGATGGCCATGCCGGTATCCTGGACGGCCGTGCCGATGGACTTGATTTCATCGGCGCAGGCCCGAATCGAGGAGGTGTGGGCGGACAACTGGTTGTTGATGGCTCTGAGGTCGTCGTTGTGGGCCCGCACGTCCCGATTGACGGCGGCGACCTGCTCGTTGACGGCGGCGAACTTGCTGTCTATGACCTGCAGCCGTTTCATGAGGAGATCGTAATGCCGCCGGCCGACGCTGCGGATCTCGTCGGCCAGCTCCGTCTTCGTCGCCACGGTGGCCTCCAGGTTCTTGACGTGGGTCTCCAGATGTTCCGTGTTGACCGTGGCGTGAAAGTTCTCCAGCTTCATCTTCTCCGGCAGATGGACCTCGAGGATGCCCCCGAAGACCCAGTGGAGGTAAAGGCCCATGACGATGCACCACTCCCAGCCGGCGATGAAGTCGTTGACCCCGCCGCCCACGAAGGTCGTTTCCTCCCCCAGGATGACCTTGTTGGCGGCCTCCGCCGAGACGGTGAGGAGCTTGTTCGTGAAAAGCTCGATTCCCCAGACGTCTTCCGACTTCTCCATGGTCTCGTATTCCCCGAAGGTTTCCTTCATCCATTCCACGTACTTGTCGAAACCCTCCTTGATCTTGTCGATGTCCGCGGGGTTGAAATACCGCCACCGGTCGCTTCCCGCCCCGACGGTTAAGGAGCTGCCCCGGTTCGGCGTCTGGAGGTGGATCTGCTCCTTTCCCGCCTGATCTTCCACGGCGATCTTGTTATGGCTGCCGGACCTGAAGATGGCCTGGGTCTGATTGGCGTCCCGTACCGGGCTCGGCGTCTCGGGGTTGGGGACGGCGCCGGTGATGATGGGACGGTCCGGATCCCCGTCGAGAAAGGTCAGGAGCACCTCCGCCCCCTTGCGGAGGGGAAAGTGCATCCCCGCGACGCCGCCTCCGTAGGGCTGGGCCATGCGGATCCGGGCCGAGGCGGTACCGTCTTTTCGCCCGGAGGTATCGAAGGGGAGGATGACCTTGTAACGGCCGTGTTCGTCAATTTCCGCATATTGTCCCGAGCCGGCGGCGTCGATGCGCGCGGAGAGGGTCCCCGAGATCCGCGGCCTTTCCGCCCGCCGTTCCGGGCGGAATTGAACCTCCGCCGGAATGGCCGTGAAGGTGTTCTTGTAGGAGACCTGCTGCTCCCCGCCCGCCAGAGACGATCTCAACCCGCTGATCAGGTAGCCCGTCTGGCTGCCCTCGTGACTGACTTCGGTGGTCAGGTAACTCCGATTCCACGCGGATTGGAAATGATCCCGGAGCGTGAAGGTGAATCCCGGCGATAGATAGGGGACGGTGCTTTCCCCGTGGAAGGTCTCCCGGCGGCACCGCAGGGCCTCCGCCTGGATGGCGGCGAGGCGGTTTCCCTCCTCGCGGGTGGGGAAATGGTCGCCGTAGCGGTACAGACGACCCCGGCCCTTGTCGTCCACCGCGGCGGTGCCGCTGATTTCCAGGGACGGACGGAGGTAATTGTAATCCTTCAGCAGCACCGTGGCGGGCACGAGGTGACAGCGGCGGTGGAAGGCGCTGACGGTCTCGGCGGCGGGCCGGCGCTCCAGACCGGAGAGAGCGCGGTAGGAAAGGGCCTCCCCCTGGGGGAGGGCCGCATGGGCGATCCGTGTGTCGGTGAAAACGACCTTTTCCCCGGCGGCGGTCTGCTCGAAGAAGTAGTAGATCCCCTCCCGCTCGCACCAGCGGGAGATGAAGTTCAGATGGCTCTCTCCGTACTGGCAGACATACTCCCGGGACTCGTAGCTCTTCTGCAGGCGCAGTTCGAAGTCCAGGTCGGTCAGCCCGGCGTCCCGGCAGCAGGCCGCAACGATCTCGGGGATCGTTTTGTCCAGAAAGACCTGGTGGTGATGCGTCAGGGAGAGCCAGAACAGGCGGGGAACGATGCGGGTGCGGTAGAAGAGATAACCGTCCACGGCGTGGAGCTGCTCGCAGAAAAGCGGGACGCCGGCGTAGTCCGCCGCCGGCCCTCCTTCCCTGAGCAGCGAGAGCTTGACCGGACTTTGGAGGACCTCCGTTATCTCCAGGTCCCCCCGGTCCGAAACCAAAAGGACATCGAAGCCGTAGCAGGTGGAAAGCCCCTCTTTCCCGGAAAAATTCACCACCCCGAAGGTGTCCGGGGGGAGCTTGAGCGCCTGAAAGGTAAATCTCTGATCGGCCAGACAATCCATCGCGACCTCCTTTACCGGGATAAAGTACAGGGAAAGCCCTCCCGGTGTGTCAATGTAATAAGCGGCCTCCGGGACAGCTCCCGCCGGCGTAAAACCATGCCGTTTGCATCTTGGTGACGGCACCCGTTCCGGGGCTGCCGGCGTTCCTGACCCGCGGGAGATATTTACGGAAAGATATCGCTTAGCTCGTCGTAATCGACGCTGACGATGACCGGCGTCGTTCCCCCCTGATCGGCAAGCAGCCACCGCTGACGGGAGCGAAAGGTTCTCCTTTCCTCGAGAAAGGTCCTGGCTTCCCAAGAGACGGTGAATTCAGCGAGAAAACCTCCCCGGGCGTCGGTTTTCACCGTCACGTTGGTCACCTTGCTGGCATTGGTTCTGGTCTTTTTGAGCATGGCGGCGTACCAGTTCTTGAAATCGTCCCGGCTGCGGATCACGGTGCCGGGAAGTTTTATGAACAACCCCCGGTCGGCGAGGAGCGGCAGATAGTTGGTCACGTCGGCGAGCTTGTCGAGATGGGCGTACCAACTGAAAATAACACTTTTCACGTCGTTTTCGTCGAAACGAGACGGGAGGGGAGGGGCGCGCAGGTCTTCCCGGGCCGGGGTGAAAAATTCCAGATACGCTGCCTGGTCGGTGAGGGGCAGAACGGCATAGTGGACATTGGAGGGGACGATGTAAACCCCTCCCGGCCCGATATTCTGCACCTCCTGGTCGATCTTGACGAGGAGATTGCCGCTGATGACGTAGCCGGTCAGGTCGTGATAATGGTACTGAGTGTCCACATCACCACCCTGTTTTTTCTTTGTCGCTTCGTAGATGACCACCGTTTGCCGATCGTTGAAATAAACCTTCCGTCTCAGGTTGGCGTTGACGGTTTGCCAGGGTTGGGCAGAGGAAACAATCTCCGGTCGGACGGGGATGATCGCGCTGTGAAAGGAGTAATCACGGGCCAGTTGAAGGTGATCGGTTTTGACGACATCCTTGCCGGGGCTGCTGCATGCCCCCAGGAAAAAGGCGATGCCAAGGAGAAGCGATCGTATCCACATAAATTTGTCATGTCTCGCGGTGAAAGGATAAGAGGACGATAAAGAATGGATGCGGAGGTGTCAAGGAAAAAAGGCCGGTCCGTATTGTCAAGGCCTAAGGGGTGTGTTATGCAAAAGGTGAGGTCGGAAGTTATGAATGACGGAAAGAAAGGAACCTTGGGGGATTTCTTGCGGCGGGAACGGGAAGCCCGTAAGGTCGAAAAGGAGGTCATGTTCTGGAAGACGAAGATCCCCTTTCCCATCCTTACGGCCCTGGAAAACGATGACTGGGATGCCTTCCCGAATAAAAAAGAGATCCCCGCTTACCTGAAGCGCTACTGCCGTTTTCTCCTCCTCGACGAAGAGGAGGTCCTCCAGCGTTTCGAACGGCAGCCGGCAAAGAAAAAGCCGGGGCTCGGTAAAGGCGGCACCGCGGCGGTTCCCGGGACGACGCCGGTGGAGGCGTCCGGGGCGGCTCCGGCCGTCGGCGATTCCGCCGGGCAAGAAAAAAGATCAGGCAGCCTGCGCCGTTATCTCCCCTCCGGTCCGGGAGTGCTCATCCTGGTGATCCTGATCGGCGTTTTAGGAGGATTTGTCTTCTATAATCATTCTCTTTACGAACCCGCCGTTTCCGGAAAGGAAGGCGGGGGCGAGAGGGTGGTCGTCCCCCCGCCGGCCCCTTCTCCGGCCGCCGCTCCCAAGGCAACAGTCGTGGGGGATCGTAAAAAAGGGCATTATTATCTCCCGGGGATGAAACAATACAAACAGATCACGCCCGCTGACCGCGTCGAGTTCGCTTCGGAGGGGGAGGCGATCCGGGCCGGATACCAAAAAGCCCCCGATTGAAGGCGGGAAGGGACCGCGCCGCACTCCCCGGCCCCGGTAATCAGTGCCTAAACAGCCCCCTGCGGTGTCCTCAGACCAGGGACAGGACATGGACCTCGGCGTTGTCATCGGCGGCGTACGGTCCGAAGAGGATCTTGTCCGGCGCGCCCTGAGTGCGGACGTAATAGGAAAGGGAGGCGTCGAGGCGGTTCCGGGCGGCCCAGGTCGTGAATTCCTCTTCGCCGAGGGTTACCTTCATTCCCTTGACCTGATATTCCAAAACCGTCCGGGCGGGGATCCCGTCCGCCGGGCCCACGCCGTGCGCATCGATATCCGCCCCGTGGACACCGAACATGACCCCTTCCCAGGGGAAGCCGTCTTTTGCCGGTCCGACCTCGAACCACAGGCCGATGCCGTGGAGGGCGTGGAGGTTGAGACGGTATTCAGGGACGGGGGCGGTGGCCGGCCGGCTGGCCAGGGCCACGATTTTAGGACCCGGCGCGGACGTGGAGAGAGGCAACACCTCCGCGCCCCGGAAGGGCGTGGGGAGGCCGTTGACGTCCATCGCCTTTGCCGCTGTCAGCAGCAGGATCGGAAACCCGTAACCCCGGCGATGCTGTACCGCCAGGGCGAGGAGCGACAGCCCCTTCCGGACCGAAGGCTTCTCCCAGGAGGCCTCCCCGCCCATGATGATCCATAGGGCGGTCTCTTTCGCCGTCAACGGTTCCAGGGCGCCGTCCCAGGCCATCTTTTCCAGGTCGTCCACCCAGAAATGTCCGTCCCCGTTGAGACCGTATTGCCTGACTGTTCCCAGCAACCGCTGGACATCTTTCTGGTCCTTTTCCAGGGAAGTTATCCATACCTTTTTCATATTCGTGCCTCCTGTTTTTCTTCGTTTCCCGCCCCTTGCCGGACCGTTCGCACCGGTTGCGGAGGAGGGGCGAAGCTGATTTTTTGGCGACTTCCTCCCCGGGTCCGGGGTTTTTTACCAGGTGAAGGTGAACGCCAGACACCTGGTATCCGGTGATACCGACGCCGGCGGGGTGAAGGTGATGCTCAGGTCCTGCCGGTCTTCTTCGGCGGCGGCGACGGTTTCCACCCGGAGATCTCCGGGCGGTTCCTTGCCGGTGGCGGCGAAAAAGGCCGTGAGGGCCGCCGATACGTATGCGGCCGGGTCTTCCCCGCCTCCTTCCCGGTCATAGACATTTCGCATCCTGATCAGGAAGCCGATGATCCGGGAGAAGAACATCCGGGCCGGCAGGGAGGCCCCGGAGGCCACCGCGGCCCGGGGCAGGCAGGCCGCATCCCGGTCCGCCGCCCCGGTCAGGGTCGTCATGCCGATTTCCCCGAACTGGCGTAGCCGTTCTTCGGAAAAGATCGTCTCTGTGACCGCCCGGTCAGAAAGTGACGATTCCTGCTGCGGTCCCGCAAGGGCCAGGTCCGTCAGCCGTATCTGCATGTAATCGGTAAGGCGGGTAGGCCAACCGAAATGGTTGACACTCTGGGCGGCCAGGGCCCCCAGGGCCCAGACAGGGCTGATCCAAAGGGGTTCCGCCTCGGAGAACGTCACCGTCCGGGGCGGATTGTCCTTTCCGTAGGGGGGACGGGTGAGGAAACGGTTGCAGGTTACGACCAGCCAGTCCCCGGCTGCTTCTTTCCGGAGTTGCCGCCATTTGGCATAGGCCGCGTCTTCCAGGTGGTGCTTCAGGTAGGCCAGGCGTTGTAATTCCCGCCAGGTGGAGAGGTGAAAAAACTCCGGGGTGATCCAGGTCGCCGTGGGCGTGAGGAGGCCGGCGGCGCCGTTGCCGATGCCGTTCAGGGTCGCCATCCCCCGGGGGGTGTTGTCCAGAGGACAGTCGATGATGATCAGGTCGGGGAGATCGGCGGCAAGTTCCCCGCGCAGGTTTGCCCAGGCGACGTCCAGGGTCGGGGGGGAAACCGGAATGATGGTCAGGGAGACCGGTCCTCCCGGCCGGATGCCTCCCTGACGGACCAGGCATTCCACACCCCGCCAGGCCGCTTCCCAGGTTCGGAACTCCCGGTTGCCAAAGATGCATTCCATGTTGGCTGTCAGCAACCCCCCTATCTGTTCCCGCCAGCTTTGGGGCCCGCCGCCGTTCCCCCCGGGCGGTGTTTGGCCTTCCGGGACGGCTACCATCGCCAGGATATCGGCGACGGCGTCTGCGGACCTTGCCGCCGGCGGCCTCGGGCCCGCCGGGGACAGATCGAGGGGCAGATCGGGCCAGGTAGACCGGATCTGGGCGGCGATCTCTGCCGGGGTCAGCCGGGGATGCCTGGCGGCGATCAATTCGTCGGCGGTGGCCAGATCCCGTAAATAAGGGGTGGTCTGGATGATGGCGTCGGGAGAGAAGTCCCTGATCCGGGCCGGCTGCAGTGTCAAGCCGCCGTCGGGGCAGATCTCCTTCGGAACCGGAACCCAGAAGCGGGGATTCAGAGCGGTCAGGGCGTCACCGAGGGTCGGTGTTTCCACGGTGACGGCGGTGAGGGAGAAGCCGACCTCCGGAACGGGGGAGAAGGATCCTAAGGCCAGAATCCTGTAAATAGGTCTGGGTATTTTCATCACCGGTGTTCCTTTCTTTGATCGCCAACCGCGGTATGCGCCGGGGCCGGCGTCAAATGATCCCTCCGGCCGCCAGTCCGGAAATAATTCCCAGGAGGCACATGGCCAGGGCCGCAAAGCCGATCCGGCGGTGCCAGGGGCGGAGGAGGCGGATTTTGGCCTTGAACTTGAATTGCAGTTGGCCGATGGTCGGGGCGGCGGTTCCCGCGGTAACGGCAGTCAGACCCAGCCAGGCATGGGGGAGCCCGAAATGGCCGTTTCCTCCTTGGGAAACCATGATGACCCCGGCCGCCAGACCGGCGCCCAGAGACAACGCCCCGGCGATCCCGGCGGCCCGGTGAAATCTTAGCCACCAGGGGCGCCGCCGGAAGAACCGGGCCGCCGTGACACCCGCCGCCATCAGGGTCGCGCCGCCGGTCATGAAAATTATGTGGGCATAAAAAGGGTTCATTTTTGCAATTTTTTGCCTCAAACTTGACCACTCATCCGGAGATGTTCTTCCTGTCACCCCGGGACGCCACGGGCTGAAAAACAAGCTCAGGGAAGCTTCGAGGCCGGTGCCTGACCGACGGTTATCTTTCCTGTCCGGGAGCCGAACTTGTTGCACACCGCCTTGACCTCCAGGACGTCGCCCGCCGCGGCGTCAATCGGGAAGGTGTAGGTGAAAGTCTCCGCAGCCTGGCTCTTGTAAGCCCGGTTGAGGACGACTTTGCCGTTCCTGCTGATCTCGATGGCGTTGATGTAATGATCGGCGGAGAAGCGGTTGTGGGTGACGGTGACGGTCAGGATTTTGGACGTCGGATCGTAGGCCGGAACGACCGACTGGGGACCGTGGGCTCCGGCCACGGTGGGGGCGAGGGTGAATGTGGAAATCAAAGCGATGATGAAAATCAGCGTTGCCGCAACCCGGCTTTGTCTTTGCTTCGACATGATTACTGCTCCTTTCTGTTTCTTGACGGACCCGTTTATTCTCCCAGGTAATCGACTTCCGTTGTTTTTACCTTCTATTTAAACCATTTACAGGCCCCGCCTCTGTCCGTGGACCATCATTTTATCGGCGCGACGTTGAAAACCAGGGCGCCGTTCATCAATCAGAGCGTTCCCGTTTCGTTGTCCCCGAAAGCGAAGGTAAACGTCCCCTCCGCATCCAGATCCAGATGGACCCGGGAGGGCATGCCGCCCTCGCTCATGTGGGTGAGGATCGTTTGGGACAGCCTGGGCAGGACGTTGCTGTTCAATATATACTCGATATTCCGGGCCCCGGTCTCCACCTCCGTGCAGCGTTCGGTGATGGCAGCGACCACGGCGGGGGCATAGGTCATCGCCATCTTGTTGTTTTCCATGAGGCTCTTCTGGATCTTCTTCAACTTCAGCTCCACGATGAGGCGCATGGCCTCGGCGTTGAGGCTGTAGAAGGGGATCACGGTCATCCGGGCCAGCAGCGCCGGTTTGAAGTGGGCGGAGAGGATCGGCCGGACCGCCCCGGTGACCACATCGGCCGGCGGCGTTTCTCCTCCCGCCGTCATCTCCTGGATCACGTCCGAGGCGAGATTGCTCGTGAGGATGATGATGGTGTTCCGGAAATTGATTTCCTTCCCCTCACCGTCGTTGGCGATGCCCTTGTCGAAGATCTGGTAGAAGAGGTTCATGACGTCGATATGGGCCTTTTCCGCTTCATCGAGGAGGACGACGGAGTAAGGGCGCTGGCGGACCGCCTCGGTGAGCATCCCCCCCTCGCCGTAGCCGACATAGCCGGGAGGGGAGCCGATGAGGCGGCTCACGGTATGGCTTTCCTGGAATTCGCTCATGTTGATCGTCACGGTGTTCTTCTCACTGCCGAACAGGAGGTCCGCCAGGGCCAGGCCCGTTTCCGTCTTCCCCGTACCGCTGGGCCCGGCGAAGAGAAAGACGCCAAGGGGCTGGGTGGGGCTCTTGATCCCGGACTTGGCGGCCCGGATGACCTCCGCCAGGGCGCTCATGGCGGCATCCTGCCCCTTGATCCTTTCCTTTAGGCGGTCTTCGAGGTGAATGATGGTTTCCGCCTCGTCTTTGAGCATCTTCCCCAGGGGGATACCGGTCCAGTCGGAAACGACCTGGGCCACGGCATCGGGATCCACTTCGATCTGAATCAGGGGCTCGTCACCCTGAACGGCTTTCAAGTCCTGATCGGCTGCTGCCAGTTGTTTCTTTACCTCCTCCTTTTTTTCCTGATCGTCCCCGGTCAGGGCGTTGAGCTCCTCCCGGAGGGCGATGACCTTGTGGGCCGCCTCCTTTTCCCGGAGCCACTTTTCCCGTAACTTGTCCCCCTCGTCGTTGACCGTCTGCCGCTTCGCCACGGCGTCGGCGTATTTCTCTTCGTCGATGGGAACGCCGTTGTTCCGGTCCCGTTCCATGGCTCTGATTTCCCGTTCGCAGGCCTGGACGATCCGTTCCTTCGCCTCCAGCGCAGCGGGCTTCCCGGTGAGATTGACCTTCACCCGGGCGCAGCTCGTATCGAGGAGATCGATGGCCTTGTCGGGGAGGAAACGCCCGGTGATGTAACGATGGGACAATTCCGCGGCGGCCTCGACGGCGTCGTCCCGGACGACCACCTTGTGGGACTTCTCGTAGTTGGCCTTCAGCCCCCGGAGCATGAGGATCGTCGTGGCCACGTCGGGTTCGTCCAGCTTGACGAGCTGGAAACGGCGGGCCAGGGCCGGGTCCTTCTCGAAATATTTTTTGTATTCGCTCCAGGTGGTGGCGGCGATGGTCCGCAGTTCCCCCCGGGCCAGAGCCGGCTTCAGAAGATTGGCCGCGTCGCCGCCGCCGGCGGCGCCGCCGGCGCCGATCAGGGTGTGGGCCTCGTCGATGAAGAGGATAATCGGTTTCTCCGAGGCCTTGATCTCGTTGATCACTCCCTTGAGGCGGTTTTCGAATTCCCCCTTCATCCCCGCCCCCGCCTCCAGGGCCCCCATGTCGAGGCCCAGGAGGGTTACGCCCTTGAGCATGTCCGGGACGTCCCCTTCGATGATCCGCAGGGCCATCCCTTCCACGACGGCAGTCTTGCCCACCCCCGGCTCGCCCACGCAGATGGGGTTGTTTTTCCGGCGCCGGGCGAGAATGTCGATCATCTGGCGGATCTCGTTGTCTCTCCCGAAAACGGGGTCGATATCGCCTTCGACGGCGCGGCGGGTGAAGTCCATGCAGAAGCGGCTTGTGAAGGAGCCGTCGCCCCGCACAGCGGTTCCTTCACCCCCGGGGGTTTCTCGTGCCACCCGCTCCGCTTCCGTGGAGGTGCCGGTAAGGGCCCAGAAGTCTTTCATGAGGGTCTCCCGGCCCACAGGCTTGAGGAGTTCCGCGTAGCGACCGGTGGCAAAGAGGGCGGGCTTGGCCAGGAAGGCCAGCAGCACGGCGCCGGAGCGGATCTTTCCGGCCCCCAGATCGATGGACGAAATAAGCCAGGCATCCTGGATCAGGTCGAGGAGATGGGGGGAGAAGACGGGTTTGGCGGCGTTGCCCGTTTTGTAATCCTCCAGGGATTGTTCCAGGGCCTTCTGGAGCCTTCCCACCTCCAGACCGAATTTCGGGAGGATCAACGGCCAGTCGGACCGGGGTTCCTCCAGGAACTTGGCAATGAGATGCTCGACGGTGATCTCGTAATGGGTTCGGGAGACGCACAACCCGGCGGCGTTCTGCAGGGCGTTGGTGCAAAAACTGTTGAGGTGGAGCAGCAAAGACTTGATATCGACGGCAATCATTTGAACCTCCTTTATTCTTTTTTATAGTCGCACCGGGTAAGGGCGCCGCCGGCTTGGTGGCAATATCCATTACGGGGCCGATGTTTCCATAAGACGATCAGTGCCGGGTTGAAGCCGCAAAGAGGGCGCGGCATTCCCCCGGGATGGCTGCCCCGGAAAAGATCCAGGTGTTGCAACCGAGCATGGCCTCCCGACCGATTCCTGCCGTGACGGCTTCCAGTGGATTCATGATTACCTCCACATCCCATTCCAGCGGCTGATCGAGGTAAAACCCGATATATTGCGACATCTTCCGGAAGGCAGGCTCGCCGGGAAGATAGCGGCTGAAGACTTCCCTGCCTACCGGGCCGATGTGGACGCGGAACTTTCCGGTCCGATCGGCGATTTCCCGGCCGAGATAGGCATCTTCGCCCAGGACGTTTCCCGATTTTCCCAGCATGAGCCGTTGCGTAACAGGAATGTCCGCCCGGCGTTCCTGGCACTGCGTGATCTTGATGGCCCCTTCGGCAAGCCCGTCGGTGAGCAAGGCCCGCAAGCCTTCCGCAGATCTGGGAAACTGGGTTGCCAGACCGATATAACGCAGCATTCCGTAAGGGTTATCGATGCTTTTCCTCAGTGTTTCACTGCCGAGACCGACCAGGCAGAAGAGCCGCTCCATGACTTTCGGGTCCGTTTCCTCGGCGATGCTGTAAAACAGATGGTGGTATTTCCAGATGGCAAAATAGATCGCGTATAGTGGGTAGTTGAAGATATCGAAAAAATCACGGCTGACCGTGCGGTCCTGGGCGAGCTCCTGGAGGAGGTCTTCCGTATAGAAGGTCGGCAGAGGCGACGATGACCCGTAGAGCCCGAGAAAGGCGGCGGTGATCCGGAACCTGCCCGGAGGGGGAGTCGCCTCGATCTTGACCATATCCGCATCGGGAAAGGCCAGCGACAGCTCGGGGCGGACGCGGATCTGCCTCGTCAAATCGTAGATGTCGAGATCTTGACCCGCTTCCTGGCGCAGTTGCCGGAGGAGAAAGCGGTACGCCTGGATGAAGGTGAAACGGTGCCCCTCTTTGAGGAGTCGCTCGATCAGCTTAGCGGGCGATCTCCCATTCGTGTCGGCCATATAAAGGTTTCTCCGGTCAGGGTTTCCTTCAACTTGAAGGAGATAATGGTATTGATGCTGCTGTAAACTCCGAAGAAGAGATCCAGAATGCATCCGAAGAGGTAGAGATCTCCGAAGCCGGCAAAATGGTCCTGCCGGGCCGTCATCTCGATTTCCTGGCCCCTGAGGACCATGCCTCTGAACAGCCGGTCCGCCGGTGTGACGCGGAAATCCATGATACCTTCGATCCTTTTCACGTTGGCGGCGATCATCGCCTTGTCTCGGGCTTCCGGAAGGACATAGAGGCGGAGGAGTTCCCGGAGATTTTCCAGATTCGCCAGGGATAGGTAGTTGAGCGATAGATGGGACAGAAAACGCCAGGCGGCGTTTTCGCCGAGCGGCGGATCGATGGGTGCCGTCGGCGGCAGGACGTTGCGGAAGGTCAGCAGTTCCGGAGATTCCGAGGTGGGAACGGAAATATCCCCCAACTGGAGACGTTCGGGAAGGGTACCGTTGGTGCAGGTCAGACTGACCGAGAGGGTTTCGTTGACCGGGTCGGTACCGTCCGCCGGATAGGAGAAGGACAGATATGTTTCCGGGGCGTTGCTGATGTGGGACCGGGCGTAGTTGACCTGATAGACCGATTGCCGCCGGTCCGTGTCCGGAAATAGCGTCAGGGGCCGATATTCCTTCTTGGCGACGCTCCCCTGTTCATAGCCCGTAACCTTGTCGACGCTGAATATCTGGTAATGTTCGGGGTTCTGGGACACGGGACGGATGCGCACCTTTTCCAGGCGATGATCGAAGAGGAAGGGATCGGCTTCATGCTTGAAGAGATTGATCACCGGCGTGGCATTGAGGATGAACAGATCCCGGGTCACTTTGGGCGGTGCTATGGGAAAGGGGGCCAGTTCGAAGATGATCTCGAATTGCTTGCCGTTTCCCCGGTCCTGCCATTTTTCCCACCCCCGGAGCTCGAAAAAGGTGAATTTCCGGGGGAGGATGAAGAATTCCTGAAGGAGGCGATAACCGGAGAACGAATGCCCGGGGTAACTCAGCAGGGCCCTTTCCGTGTCGAATCCGATCGGTTTGAGGTCCGACGGTGCGAGCTCGCAATCCCTGCCGCCGGTTGTCGGCCTGAGGGTGATTTTCCGGAGGTAATGATTCAAAATGGCGAAAAGATCGGTAGCCTGGGTGTGGCTCCCCCCCAAAAAGAAACCGAGACGGACCGGGGCCCAGCGGGATAGATCCGGGCCCGTCAATTCCAGAGCCAGGCGGATCCGCTGCGGTTGTCCAGAGGATTGGATCAGCTCCGCCGACGCCAGGTGCAGGGGATGGACGTCGATGTCGAAGCAGGTCTGAAAAAGACAGGGTGTTCCATCCACGGGAACCGAGGCCAGGGAGATGCCCTTTTTTACATGGATGGTTTCGGGAAGATTGGGCTTGGGGGTGAAGACCACAATGGAGGTGGCGGGGATGGGTCTTATGTAATGGGGAAAGGTGACCTCCATGAGGCTGTGGATGATTTCCGGAAAATCGTCGTGGAGCTTCTGGTGCAAAAGACCGCAAAGAAAGGCCACCCCTTCCAGGAGCCGCTCTGCATCGGGATCGGCGGTGGGACCGCTGAGCATGGGCGCGGTCGCCGGATGGGCCTTGGCGAATTCCACGGCGGCATGCTTGAGATTCTGGAGCTCCTGTTCGTAGTATTTGTTGAACATGATATAATAAAAGCCTATTTCTCTATGTGAACGGCGCCTTCCGCCGTTACGATCGTTTCGAAGACGATGGGGGTGGTTTTATCCCGATCGGCCATTATGGCCCCTTCGAGGCGGAAGCGCAGGATGGATGTCTCGCCGGGTTTAGGATCGAAGTGGACGTCCACATGAATCAGCCGGGGCTCGTATTTTTGAATCACGGTCTTGATCATGTGTTCGAGTTCCGCCGCCGCGGCGCCCAGATTGTCGCCCGGAAAATTTGTCAAATCGGGCATGCCGTAATCCTCGGCGATCGGGACGCTTCCCTGCCTCGTATTCATCATCTTCTGCAGGTGGTTCAAAACGGAGTTGATGCCCAGGGAGATATCCCGCGCTCCCCGGGCTTGCGGATCCCTCTCCAGATGACGAATCCTTTCCAGTAGAGTTTCTTCGTACATGGGTGCTCAAGTTATGGACACGCCCGGGTCCATCGGCAATCACGGCTGCCGCCGACCCGGGCGATGGCCGGTTATCAGGCCTTGGGGGCCTTCCAGTTGTCCTCCGCCTCAATGCCGTCGGGCGTATACGTCCAGATGATGTCTTCGTAGGTGAAGGCGATTTCCTGCAGGTGCTTGAAGGGTTTGTTCTCCTCCAAAAAGGTATAGGGGAAGAACTCCCGGGAGTTGACGATGATCGCCTCCTTGAGTTTGATGGTGAAGTACTTTTCCTCCTGTCCCTTTTCGCTGATCCGGAAGAACGTGATCTCCACTTCGAGATGCTCGCCGGAACAGCAGGCCTGGAAGAGCTTCGGGGTGTGTTTGCCCATGTTGGTTACGACCTTCAGGGGCAGATGGATGCGCTGGCCGGTGGGGAGTCCCGTGTGGGTGTCTTTCGGGATTTCCACCGCGTGATCCATCTGGTAACAGAGGATCAGATTCTCTCTGCCCTGCTGGGTACAATCGCCCTGAATTTCGCCCTGATTCTTGCCGGTCACCTTCATGTAAATCGTCATAGCCATGGTTCATTTCCTCCTTCCATTTATTTGGTGTCTTTTATTTTTTGTCCAATTTACCCGCTAAGGAGAGGGTAAAAGACGCCCCCATATACTTGAAGTGGGGCTGCACCGTAAGATTGACGCGGTACCAGCCGGGGTCGCCTTCCACATCCGAAACGGTAACCTGGGCCTTTCTCAAAGGACGCCGGCTCCGAACGCCGGGTGAAACACTGTCCTGATCGGCGATGTACTGGCGGATCCAGTTGTTCAGCTCTGTTTCCAGATCGCCCCGCTCCTTCCAGGTGCCGATATTCTCCCGCTGAATGACCTTGAGATAATGGGCGAGGCGGCTGATGATCAGGGTATAGGGAAGCTGGGTTCCCAGCTTGTAGTTCGTCTCCGCCTGTTTCCCCTCCGGCGTGTTGGGGAACACCTTGGGTTTCTGGACGGAGTTGGCCGAGAAGAAGGCGGCGTTGTCGCTGCCCTTGCGCATCGTCAGGGCGATGAACCCTTCCTCCGCCAGTTCGAATTCCCGCCGCTCCGAGATGAGGATTTCCGTGGGGATCTTGGTCTGGAGCTCCCCCATGGCCTCATATTGATAGATCGGCAGATCTTCGACGGTCCCGCCGCCCTGGGGACCGATAATGTTGGCGCACCAGCGGTACTTGGCGAAACTGTCGCTGACCCGCGACGCAAAGGCGAAAGCGGCGTTGCCCCAAAGAAAGTCGCTGTTGCCTCCCGAGACGTCCTCCTTGTAATTGAAGTTCTTGACCGGCTTCGTGTCCGGGCCGTATGGGAGGCGAAGGAGGAAATGGGGGAGCGTGAGGGCCACGTTTCGTGCGTCCTCGCTTTCCCGGAAGGACTGCCACTTGATGTACTGGGGCATCTCGAAGATGGACTTGAGGTCCTTGAGATTGGGGAGACCGGCAAAGTCCGTCAGACCGAAAAACTCAGGTCCCGCCGCCGCCACGAAAGGGGCATGGGCCATCGTCGCCACGGCGGCGACGTGCTGCAGGAGGCTGATATCCTGGGCGCCGGGGCCGAACTCGTAATTGCTCACCATCATCCCGTAGGGCTGGCCGCCGAACTGTCCATACTCGCTTGTATAGGCGGTCTTGTAGAGGCCGGATTTGGTGATTTCCGGGGCGTCCTCGAAGTCATCGAGGAGGTCCTGTTTGCTGACGTTCATCATTTCGACCTTGATGTTTTCCCGGAAATCAGTCTTGTCCACCAGGAATCGCAGGGAGCGCCAGGCGGATTCCAGTTTCTGAAACTGTTCATTGTGAAGGATCACGTCCATCTGGGCGCTCAGCTTCTGGTCCAGGTTGGCGATCATTTCATCGACCAGACCCTGGGTGACCCGATCCACGACTTTGCCGGGTTGTAAAAGATTGTCGATAAAGGCCTGGAGGCCCTGTTTGGTCGCGGCGTAACCATCGTCCGTAGGCTTCAGGCGCGTCGCCTGCACGATTTCGTCGAGGAGCGAGCCCTCCACCGCGGCGGCCGGCGCCGGCGCTTCCTGCAACTTTTTTTCTTCCTCTGCCATCTGTGCTCCCTCCTTTCTTTATGATTCTATGTTCAGCTCTTTGAGCAGCCGGGACCGGGCCCCTTCATCCTTGATCATATCCTGGATCTTTTTCCTGAACTCCGGGATGTTGCCGAGAGGTCCCTTGAGGGCCTTGAGGGCCTCCCGGAGCTCGATGAGCTGCTTCAGTTCCGGAACCTTCTGGATGATCGTGTCGGGATCGAAATCCTTCATGCTTTTGAAATCTAGGTTCACCGTCATCTGCGCTTCCGGATCCGTGGCGAGCCGGTTGGGAACCACCGCTTCGATCTTTACGTCTGCCGCCGCCAGGACGTCGTCGAAATTGTCCTTGTCGATGTTGACCGGTTTCCGGTCTTCGACGGGACGTTCATCTTTAGCCCCCGTGAAGTCTCCCATGACGAGGAACTTCAGGGGCAACTCGACCTCTTCCTTGGCGTCGCCCGTGGCGGGTCTGTAAACGATATTGACCCTTTCTTTTGGAGCAACAGAAGCTTCCTTGGCCATTTTCCTTACCTCCCTGAAAGTTTATGGTGTTGTTGACGCTTTTTTCTTGGTCCTTCGGCGCACCCTGTTGCTTGCCTCCCTTTATTTGAGAGCATCGCGAAAGGCATGCCATCAATGATCTACTTGAAAAAACAGCACTATTTTCCGCAACATCATTTATGCCCGCCAAAAAACGAGGCAGATCGCCTACCTTTTTGGCAGCCGCGTCTCGCCCGAAGAGGTCCGGGAGCGACGGTCTTTCTTGCCTCACCCCCTTGCCGTCGTAAAAAACTCCATGGCTTTCACGGGATCGAGGGTGGTAATCCTGTTCAGCACCGTTTCCAGAAGCGCCGCTTCCCTTTGACCTTCCTGGGAACTCAGGCCGGTATAAACTGCGGCCAGGGCCTCCACGGCCAGTTCCGGCTCCCAGGTATCCACCCGGTAAGTGTCTAGGGTTTGCAGCAATTCCCGCAAATGCGGTCCGGCAAGACGCGTTTGCTTAACCAGGAGGAGAAGCCGGCAGAGACCCAACTGCCAGACGAAGCGCTCCCGGGCGGACGGGGCGTGGTTGAGCTTCTCGAGGAAGGACCCCAAAGCGGCGGCCAGGCGGTTTTCCCGGTTGGCCTTAAGGGCCGCTTCGATCTGGTTTTCCACCACCCGGCGAACGTCTCCGCCGGCATCGCCCGCGGCGGCGGATGATTTTTCCCCGCCCAAGGAGCCGAGCCAACGCCTTGTTTCCTCATCGGCAAAAGGCATACCGTTTTCGAAGGCCAGCGTTTCCAGCCCCGGCAGCCTTTGTAGATAATGGTAAGTTTCCGCCTTCACCACGGCACTCGTTTCCGGACGCCCGGATTCATCGAGGGCGAAGACGACATAACGGTTGAGATCGAGCCAGAAGAGATACTGACGGATTCTTGATTCCGCCGCCGCTATCAGCTCGCGCCAATTGCGGGCTTGATAGAGTCCTTCCAGGACGTCCACGATCTGTCGGTCCGGTGCGGGGATCAGCGTTTTCCCCGCGGTGGCGGGAGGGAGACTCTCTACGGATGTCCAGGCGGCGATGCGGTTCAGACGGAACGCAAGGGGGGCAAGTGGTTCCTGTCCGGCCAGGAGTGTAGCCGCTCTGCCGACGGCCGCCAGCCCTTGCTGCAACAATTTTTCGGCGTCCTGTTCCCTGCCGCCGGTCTGGTCCGGACTCGTTGCCGGTGCGGCGGCGGCTGCCGTTTCGCCCGCCTTTGCGGCACCGCCCGCCGGGATGGGTGCCGCCGGGGCCGGGGCGGGTGTGTCCGGCACCGGTATCCCGGGGTCTGCCGGCCCCGGGGCCGCCGGCGCTTCGGCTGTCACCAGTTCGCCGATATTGTTGATCATTGCCAAAAGCAGGGGGGCGTCTTCCATGTTTTCGCCGAGAAAGGCGTCGATGGCGTGGAGATCGTCCATAAAGACATCCCGGTCCGCTTGCGGCCATTTTTCGGCTCTCAGGGACGGCAACTGACCGCTCACCTGATCCTGCCACCATTCAATGGCGTTTTTTCTCCCCCGCATCCTCTTTTTGGGGGGGAACATGTCGTCCCAGAAAGATGCCAGGGCCTCCCGGATAACATGAACGCTGTCGGCGAATCCCCGCAGACCGGCGGTTTTCAGAAGCGCCACGGAGAAATAGGCCAAAACGAGGAGATCCTTGCTTTTTTTCTCCAGGATTTCCTCGGACAAACGGAGGATGCGCTGCCAGTCCAGATTCCCGGAAAGCGTCGGCGACGACATCTTTTCGATCTCCCGGGCAAGCTGCTCGAACTCGGTGTCACTGCGCACTTCCCGGCCCGTGGGGAGTTGCTCCGAGATGGGTTTTTTGCCAAGCTCGCGTCTGTCCATGGCTCAATATGCCTCACACTTGACGATCTCCAGCGGGACGCCGGCGGGAACTTTCTTTAAGAGGGCAAGGATCGGTTTGGCCCCGCTGATTTTGTAGGAAACCTTTATCGACGTGACCCCCATGCCTTTCAGTCCTGTCGCCGCCTCGGGAAAATCGCCGCTTCCATAGGTCTTGCTGCCGTTTTGGAAATCGACGAGAAAATTGGCGAATCCCATCTGGCCGCCGTAGGTTTTCGTCAGCGTCAGATTGTTGAACATGATCTGCAGCGTCGTGTCGCCGCATTTGTCGGGTGTCCAGCGGAAGGAGGTCTTTTGGGGATAGTTGTAGTTCTTCAAGGTCACCTGGGCGTCCGTGCATTTGAGGGTTAAGATGTTGGCGTAGGGATCTACGCCGGCGCCGTCGTTTACTTCGATGGGCAGGGTTTCCATTGTCACGGGATAGTCCGGCTGCGCCACCAGGACGCCTTCGGCGCCCTTGTTGAGAAATACGAAGAAATCCCGTGTGAAGGGAACGGAAAGCTCATAGCCGGTTCTGATGGCGGCCTTGCGGGGCACATAGCCGACCCGCGATTTGGTGATGAAGGAGTTCGCCGGTCCGTCGAGGTATTTCCAAACCAGCCCGTTCGTCTTGTCGAAGAGGAGGGCGGGCACTTTATCGGGTGTCGCTCCCTGGATGCCGCCCACGATCTGGCCTTCCCACTGCTGTTTCAGGTAGCAGGCGGTCTGGCGGATGCAATAGTTGATGAGGAAGTCGATGGGTCCGATCAGGATGTCCCAGGCATCGGTCAAATCACCCTTGAGAGCCAATGTGCCCTTGAGTTTCAGATAGCTGCTGTAGACTTGATAGATCGCCGCCTTGCTCTCCTTGGTGTCGGCCGGCAGGGTGAAGAAGTCGGCGGCCATCCGGTAGGCGACCTCCTGGGATGTGGCGGCAGGTTCGATCTTATCGAGGTTCTCCAGAAACTCATCCCAGATCTTCACCGCCGCCAGGCGTCTTTTCACCGTGTCGATCTTTTCCCGGCCCGCTTCGCTTCCGAACTCCCGGGAAAGTTCCCGCACTTCCCCCTGGATCTTTCCCACCAGAGATTTGCCTGCCGTTTGCAGCTTCCTTTTGGAAAGCTTATGGATTTCGTTGATATCGATCAGGACGGCGATCCAGGGCGGCAACCGGTCTTCCTCAATCCAGGCGGATTCTTCGGCGATCCTTTGCAGGAGCAAGAAATACGGGCTTTTATCCGTAGTCATGAGGGTGGCCATGGTGCGCTGGCTCGCCTGGGTCTGGAGCCCCCCTTCTCCCTCGGAAAAGTTACGGGCAAAAACCGTCCAGGCGTTGATGAACTGTTGCTGATACCATTTCCAGAATTCGTTTCGCCGCTTGTCGAACCAGCTTTTATCCGCGGTCGCCGCCTCGACCTCCTTGAGAAAAGCCTCGATATTCTTCCGGCCTTGGGCGGTATAGGCCCCGGCAACGATGGTATTGGTGTGGAAGCCCGTACTTTCCGGTTCGCCCCAGAAGTTCTTCAAGAGCACGTCATCGGCTTCGGGAATCCATTTTCTTACCAGCCATTTCAAATCGGGAGCCCTTTCCTCCAGGGAAGCGAGGGCGGCATGAAAAAAATCACGGTCCGTTTCGAGCTTTATTTTCTGATTGGTCCAGCTCAGATAGGCGTAGTAATTGTCGGCATAGAGGGCGGCGATGTCGGGGGGCGTCTGGGGGTACATGGCGACGATGACGTCGGAGGCGCTCTTCTTGAAGGCCGTCGACGGTTTTACCTTACCGCTTTTCAGGAAGTCCTGGAGGATGTTCAGCCGGGAAACGGTATAACTGAAACAATCCGCCAGTTCGTCCTCGGGGGTATGCCCGGTCACGCCGTCCAGGCGCTTGATGAACCTCCGGTCGAAACCGGCGATGACTGTGGAACGGAAGGCCCGGGCGTATTCCTCCTTGATCTTTTCTTCCATCTCCAGACTTTCATCGAGACCGAGACGGGGTAGAAACCAGCGGCGGTTGTCCTTTTCGAGATCCAGGATCCGGCGCCGCAGCCTTTCAAAAATAATCAGGTTTGCGCCCTCGTCTGTGCCTACGGTTGCGTGCTGCCGGTCGTATTCCGAAAAGAAATTTTCGATGATCGCCCGGTTATGGAGAAAGGACATGGTCAAGAGACCGGCCAGAGAAAGACAGATCAGGAGGATGGCCACCAGAGCGGTGTTGCCGGTGAGACGCCGCCACCGGACGAATTCCATGATGGGGCTGAAAAGGTTGCGGTCCCCCGGCAGGATGGTACCGAAGATGTCCTTCAGGAAAAAGTCCCTTCTTGATTCCTCGTCACGGGAACCGCCCGCGGGTTGATAGGTGTAACCCGGGAGGGGGCAGAAGGGAGGGGCACCGGCCTGCCGGGCGCTGGAAAAGTAAATTCCCCGCAGTGGTGGTGTCTCCTGATAGGGGTTTTCGGAAAAGACGGCCTTAAAAAAGGATTCCAGACCGGGACGGAGACGTTCGAATTCGCCGGGAAAGACCAGCGCCGCCGGCTGTGTGTCGGCCCCCGTCAGGTTGACCAGGGTCAGACGCAGTTCGCGGAGCCTTTGCGTGATGTTCGACCACGCCTCGTCCAGTACCTCGTGCCAGTAGGGGTTCTGTTTGCGGTTGATGTACCCCATGGCCTGGGATGTATATCCTTCGGGAAGGGCGAGAAAGAAATCTCCGAAGCCGAAGACCATATCCATCTTGGTCACCAGGATGTAAACGGGAAATTTCGCCCCGACGACCCGCATCAACTGATCGATGCGCTTGCGGATACTCTGCCCGTCCAGGCGCAGTTTGTCCTTGCTTCCGGAGAGGATGGTGTCGGCGGCGGCGGTGACGATGAGCCCGTTCAGCGGTTCCCGGCGCCGGTACTGGGAGAGCAGTCCCAGGAACTTCTCCCATTCCTCCCGATCAGCGGCCTCTTCAATGGGAATGGTGTAACGTCCGGCGGAATCCAGAATGATCGCCTCTTCGAAAAACCACCAGTCACAGTTCCGGGTTGCCGCGATGCCGGCGGTCCGGGCGATGTCCGTGAGGGGGGAATTCAAACGGGCGCTCTTGATGGCCGTGGTCTTTCCCGATCCCGATTCGCCGATGACGAGATACCAGGGGAGGGCGTAAAGGGGATTGCCGCGTTTGCGCAGGTAGGAATCCCGGAGGAGTTCCACCGCTTCCTTCCATTTGTCCTGGAGCTCCTGAAGCTGCTGCCGCTCCCGGATGGGGAGGTCTTTGATGGCGGCATCGTCCAGTTCCACGACGCGACGGACGAATTTCTTCTCCCGGCGTCGCAGCAGGTATCTCCGCAAGAAAACGATCCCCAGAACGAGGCCGATGATTCCGGCATAAATCGCCGCTCCGACCCACCAGGGCCAGCTCATTTTGATGTTGAGCCAGTAGACGAGGCCGGCCAGCAGCAGCAGGAGGAGAATAATCCCCGATATTTTCAGGATCTTCTTGATCATTTGGGTATTATTAAGTGGCTCTTTTCGTGCTGGATTTGATCCAGCATTCCCGTGAGGATCGTTTTATAGGTGGAAAACAGAGTGGCGATACCCAGGATGATGATAACCACCAAGACGATTGCGTAAAGGGATAGCCCCCGGAGCCAGCGTTTGCGCTTCACCGGACCGGGTAGGCCGCTGTAAGCCTCGGGAAACAATTTCTCTTCCCCCTCCGCTTCCTTGTCTTCCCCCAAGTAGTGCATAACGACCTTCCTTATCTCCTGGATCTTGTCGGCGTCTTCGGGCAGAAAATAGCGGCCTTTGAATCCCAAAGCGAGACAGTAGGCGTACACTTCCCTTACCGGCAGTGCCTCCGGGGCCAGGGCGTTCAAACGGGAGAAAAACTCGTTGCCGGCGTTGGTGGTGTGAAAATGAACCAGTTGCAGTTGGTTGTCCTGCCACCGGTCCCGCTCGCTCCATTCCGAACAGAGAACGGTTTCATCGATCCAGGCACAGACGGCGAACAGGGCTTCCTCCCATTCCTCCTGAAAGCCGGCCTCGATGCAGGTCCGGCGGGTGTTCTCGATGAGTTCGTCGATATGTTGCCGGGCCTCCGTGTAAGAAGGGGAGGCATCGAGACGTCCCTGACACAGGCAGACCGTATAAGCCATGACTTCCATGAAACAATCGCCCAGTTTCAGCATCTTGACGGGTCAAAGACCTCCTTGTCGGTAGTTCGTCGCTTCGCCATCACCGCTCTGTTACCGCCTGATGATAACGAGGTCGGCGCCGGCGTCTTCCGGAGCGCGGCCCCAGTACAGGCAGATGTCCTGCCGCCGCTGGATCTCTTCCCATTCGGGGCTGCTCCGGTCGAGTTTGAAGTAAAGGGAGTCGGGGCGACGGGGCAGCCCTGGGGGCGGAACGGCGATCCTGTCGAGGGGCATCCCGGGGAGGGCACGGCGGATCAGCACCGGCAGGCGCTCGGTACTACTCGTCTTGATCATGTTCATGATATTCCGGTCCTCATCGTCGGAGACGGCGGTGCTTCTCAGGACGAGATAGAAGGCGTTGCGGTTGTCGAAGGTCTCGGGAGGGATGCGTCCCTGGAAATAGTCGCCTTCCCGGACGAGATGGATGATGTTCTCCGCGCCGACCATGATGCCGTTGAGGAGTTCACTGATCAGGACGCGGGCCTCGGCGAAACAGGTGCCGGCGTCATCGTGCCGGTAAACGGGCATGAGCTCCGCTCCGTCCTTCAACCTTCCCATGATGTCGATCCGGTCGGAAAAGGTGCTCAACTCCCCCACCAGACTCCGCAGGAGGCCATAGGCCATCCAGGGATGGCTCCGGGCATCGTCGGTGAGGTGATGGAGCAGGGGGACGTAGCGGCTCTAAGATCTCAGGGCGAGGAGAAAAATGGTGTAATTCGTCTCGTCTCCGGACGGGGCGCCTCTTGTGGCCGGAGATGTGCCGATGCGCTTGTACTCTTCCAGGACATGGCAGCGGAGCGTCAGCTCCTCGCGGATCCCCTTGACGGTTTCCGTCAGCGCCGGTGAGGCGGTCAGCGTCAGGGAAGGGGGTGCGAAGTTCCGGGCGGGGACGATCTCGTTGCCGTTGAATTCCAGACGTGCCGCCGGGAGCAGGTCGTAGCTCCCCGCCCCGTCCAGTTCATTTTCCCAGAAAATCCGCACGGCGTGATGCAAAAACTTTATCTGGGCATGGGGCGCCTGCTGATAGAAATCCCTTACCTCCTCCGGATCGGCGCGGGAGACGAAGCGGGCGTCTGCCGGTGCCGGATCGTCGGGAACTTTTATCTCGGTTACGTTCTCTCCGGCCGGATTCCATTTTCGCAGGCCGATGTAGATGTTGAAAGGCTTGTCCATCTCCGTCCAGACCCCTTTGAAGGAGCGGGAGGACAGGGTGGAGTTTCCGGGGAAGACCACCCACGAGCCGTCCTGGAACAGGGCCTCGCATTCCATAATCTCGAATGTTTCGTTCTTCAGGACGTCTTCCTGGATGCGGAGTTTCGCGAAACCCCAGAAGTAGGGGTGTCCGTAACTCTGGAAGGGCCGGAGCCGGAACTGATGGAGGAGGTCCTGCCACTGGAAGTGCTGGGGCTGGAGAAAAAGTCCCTGATACCAGAATATCGGCCTGATCGGATCGTTCATCTTACCATAACCTCATGGATGGAGTTGGGCCCCAGAAACAGCCTGATCGACACGGGCTCGATCCAGGATACGGTGGACCGGAAACCATAGATCCCCCGTTTTTCGGTTCTGGCCGGGACATCGAAGATCCGGGTTACCTGTCCCGGCTGGAGGTCGTAATATCCCGCCACAACGGCGACGGCCTGGGTGTTTTCATAGCGGTCGAGAACGAGTGCCTTTTCCTCTCCCGGTTCGATGAATGTCTGATCCACCCCCGTGACGCTGTTGTCGAATCTTTCCGCCTGGAGCAGCCTGCTTAAGCCTTCCGCCGTCTTGATCTGTTGATTGAAGGCGTTGAGGCCGCTCAACTGATATACGACAAGAAGAATAGTGTGAGCACGGTTTTCATAAAAATTTAAATTGGCGGCGGCCTTGTAGTTGATCCGGACCGCCTTGGGCCCGAAAACGCGGTTCGGCACCGCCCCCTCCGTAAGCGGACTCGGTCCCGGGGCTGTGGAGGCCATGGGCGTTTCGCCCGGGGGTGGTGCGGCCGTACCCTGTCCGGACGGTTTTGATGAGCAGGAACAAATGGTTATGAGAACTACTATCAACAACAAAGTCCTGTAGATCATAAGGAACACCGGTCGGTTGTGGTCGGGTTTGCACTTGTGCCGGCTCACGCTTTCCGTAAGCCATCGTTACTTGATAATTTGGTAATTTTAGTTATATAAGGCGCTCCTGTCAACGGATATATTTCATTAGAGACGTTTTTCCCCCGGTAAAACATCGTCCATCCAGGCGAGATAAGCTTCACTGCCGTCACAAATGGGAAGGGCGACGATTTCCGGCGTGTCGTAAGGATGCATTTCCCGGAGGAGCGCGGCGATCCGGGGGAATGCCTCTGCCCGGGCCTTGATGAGGCATTGCCATTCCCGGGCCGTTTCCACCTTGCCCTCCCAGCGATAGGTGCTGGTGATCGGACCGACAACCTGGACGCACGCGGCCAGGCTGTTTTCCACAAGACTGCGGGCGATTCGCCCCGCCCCTGCTTCCGTGTCGATGGTCGTTACGATCTGGATGAATTCGGTCATGGTTTGCTCCTCTCTTTGCCGATTTCGTACATCATGATGGCCGCCGCCTGGGGCAGACTTAGAGATTCCGCCTCCCCGGCACCGGGGATGTGCCATCGCTCCGCCACGCATGCCAGCAGTTCCTCCGGCAGGCCATGGGACTCGCTGCCCAGCAGCAGGGCGGTCCGAACTCCCGTCTGCCGGGGGCGGATGCCACCGCGGACGTCGCTGCCCACGAGGAGACAGAAGCGGCATATTTCCGGCAGCAGGCTGGAAAAATCGAGACGGTCGGCGATGTTAAGGTGAAAAATGCTGCCCATGGAACTCCGGACGACCTTGGGATTGGTCCAGTCCACCGCGGCGGCGCTCAGGAATACCGTCTTGAACCCGAACCAGTGGGCGGTGCGCAGGATCGCCCCCAGGTTGTTGGGGTTGTTGATCCGATCCAGAAGCAACACATCCCCGGATGCGAGCTCCAACAAATCCCGCCATGACGGAAGGGGCCTTTCCCGGACCAGGGCCATGATCCCTTCCGGCTCCCGGTCCTGACTAAGCCTCTTCCAATCCCCCGCTTCGAGCAGATAAACCTTGCCTTCCCCCTGGCGCCGGGTCAGATACTTGTCCACGAGCGATTCCCAAACGCCTTCCTTCCCGTGCCGGCAGAGCAGCGCCGCGGTTTGCCAGGGACTGTTCAGGAGTTCGGCGACGACCTTCCTTCCCTCGGCGATAAACATTCCCGCCTGTCGCCGTCCCTTCCCCAGCTCCAGTCTGGCCCAGTTGGCCAGCTCGTTTTTGGACGGCCGGGGAAAGCGGTGGCGTCGGATGGTGGTGTCCCCGCTCATTTTTCCCCTTCCGGTTTGACCACGGCGGGGATCTCCTCGGGATGCAGGACGGAGGCAATGACGGCCAGAAGCAGGGTCCCGGCGATGAAACCCAGGGACCAGCCGATGGGGATGTGGCAGAGGTCCTGAAGAAGCATCTTGATGCCCACGAACATGAGGATGACCACCAGGCCGTGGCGGATATAGCGGAAGAGACGCATCAGGCCGGCCAGGGCGAAAAAGAGGCTACGCAGGCCCATGATGGCGAAGACGTTGGAGGTGTATACGATGAAGGGATCGGTGGTGATGGCGAGGATCGCCGGGATGGAGTCGATGGCGAACATCAGGTCGGTCGGTTCGATAACGAGGATGACGGCGAAAAGGGGTGTGGCGTGCAGAACGCCGTTGATGCGGACGAAAAACTTGCCGTTGCCGTAGTCGGAGGTTACGGGGATCACCTTGTGGAGCAGGCGCAGGGCCGGGTTGTTTTCCGGATGGATATCCTTGTCGTGCCCCCGGGCCATTTTTACAGCCGTATAGATGAGGAAGGCACCGAAGATGTAGATGACCCAGTGGAACTTCGTCACCAGGGCCACGCCGGCGGCGATGAAGACCGCCCTCATGATCAGGGCGCCGACGATCCCCCAGAGGAGGGCCTTGTGCTGGTAAGGGCCGGGTACGGAGAAGTAAGAAAAGATCATGAGAAAAACGAACAGGTTATCCACACTTAGGGAGTATTCGAGGAGATAACCGGCAAAAAACTCCAGGGCCTTGGTCTGACCCTCGAAATAGTAGATGCCGGCGCCGAAGGCCAGGGCGAGGCTCACCCAGAACCCGGTCCACTTCAGGGCGTCCCGGATGTCGATCTCCTTGTCCTTGCGGTGGGCGACAAAGAGATCCAGACATATCATGACCATGAAAAGCACCGCAAATACGAGCCAACCGATTATTTCCATGACGATCTCAACCCTTGTTCAGTTATTGCCCGGCATTTACGGCCGTAGCCGCCTTTCCCCGCCGGCGGGCTTTCAAAGCTTTCTCATCAGACTCTGCGCCGTCAGATGGATGATGTCCCAGGAACCGCTGAAAGGCGGGGCGTAGGCCAGATCCAGATAGGCGATTTCGTCGAGGCCCAGACCCGCCCAAAGGGCGGCCGCCAGGGTGTTGATCCGCCCGACGACCCGCTGTTCCCCAACGGCCTGGGCGCCCAGGAGACGGCCGGTACTCCGGTCGGCGACGAGTTTCATGCCGATCCGCTTCGGTCCCGGCATGACGCCGGCGGTGGCGTTTCCCCAGACGACGGCGGCGACGGGGTGAAAACCCGCCGCCGCCGCCTCCTGTTCCGTCAGTCCCGCCGCCGCCGCCTCCCAGGAGAAGATCCGGAAGGACTGGGACCCGACCACGCCGGGGAAGGTCATGGCCTTGCCCCCGATGTTGCTCCCGGCGACCCGCCCCTGTTTGTTGGCGATGTCCCCCAGGGGGATATTGACCCACCGCCGGCTCACCCGGTGGAAGGATTCGCAGCAGTCCCCGGCGGCATAGATGTTTTCCCGGGAGGTGCGTTGGGAGAAGTTGACGGCGATGGCACCGGAGGTGCCGATGGTAAGTCCCATGGTGCGGGCCAGCCGGACATCGGGCCTGACCCCCACGGCCAGCAGGATGATATCCGCCTCCCGGGGACCGTGGCCGGTATTGAGGCGGAGACGGAAACTCGTTCCCTCCTCGATGGAGACTACCTCTGTGGCGGGGGTGAAGATGAGGCCCCGGCGCTTCATTTCTTCCAGCAGGGCCGCGGACAGCTCGGGGTCCCAGCGGGAGGCGGGAAGGTTTCCCCGGTGGATCATCTCCGTCTCGATGCCCCGCTCGACAAAGGCCTCGCTTACCTCCAAGCCGATAAACCCCGCCCCGATGACAAGGGCGCGCCGGCAGCGGGTCTCGGCCAGGTAACTCTTGATCGCCAGGGCGTCGGTGAGCTTTTTGAGCAGGAAGACCCCCGGACGGTCCTCGCCGGGAATCCCCGGTGTCAACGCCTCGGTCCCGGTCCCTAAAGCGAGGAAGTCATAGGGACGGGATAGGCCCCCGGCGAGGCGGACCGTCTGACGGTCGGTATCCACCTCTTCCACGGCAGTGTTGATGATGACCTCGATTCCTCCCTCCCGGAATTTTTCCGGGGTTCTGGCCGTCAGTCGACCCGCATCCTTGATTACATCGCCGATGTAATAGGGCATCGGTCAGGCGGCGGTGGCGACGTGGGGCCCCTGTTCGATCATGGTCACTTCCAGGCCGGGATCTCTCCGCTTGGCCTCGGCGGCAACGGAGCCGCCCGCGGCGCCGGCGCCCACAATTATCAATCTCTTAGTCATGACATCCTCCTAAAGTCGTTTCGGAATCCCGGAACAAAACACCCCGTCTCCCCGGCGCAGCGGGGCGGCGGGGGACCGTTTTTTATCCGCGGTCCGTCTCATGCCTTCTTTTCCCTCTTCCGGTAAAGAATGATTCCCGCCCCGCCGGCGATCATGATGAGGCAGAGAATCTGCCCCATGGTGAGCAGGCCCCAGAAATACCCGAGCTGGGCGTCGGGCTGGCGGAAAAACTCGATGAAGAAGCGCACCAGCCCGTAACCGACGAGATACATGGCCAGAAGGAAGCCCTCCATCGGGCTCTTCTTTCTTATGGACCACAAGACGACGAACAGCACGATCCCTTCCCAGAAGGCCTCGTAGAGCTGCGAGGGGTGGCGGAGGAGACCCTCCTGGTCCAGGGGGAAGAACATACCCCAGGGGACGTCGGTGGGCCGGCCGTAGAGCTCGCCGTTGATGAAGTTTCCGATCCGGCCGAAGGTATAGCCCAGGGGGATGGCGGGGCAGAAGAGGTCCGCCAGCCGCCAGAAATCCAGACCCCGGCGGCGGCAGAAGATTACCGCCGCGGCCAGGACGCCGAGGGCGCCGCCGTGAAAGGACATGCCGCTGATGCCCACGAAGCGGATACCCGCGGAGAAATCGAAGGGCAGGATGATCTCCCAGGGATGGTGAAGGTAGTAGTCGCTATTGTAGAACAGGACATAGCCCAACCGGCCCCCGAGGATCAGGCCGAGGATCAGCCAGAGCATGAGATCCTGAATCGTCTCCGCCCCGAACGGGTATTTTTCGTCCCGGATCCGGTAGAGGACGAGGAAATAGGTCAAAGCGAAGGCGACCAGATACATCAGGCTGTAGTAGCGAATCTGAAAGGTGCCGAACTCGACCAGAACCGGGCTCAGGCGACCGGGGAGATGCTGCCAGAAAAAGGTCAGTGCTTCCACTCAATACGCCTCTCCCTTGTAATCTTCCACGTACAACTGGGCGGAGTAGGCGGCCGTCGCCCCGTCACCGCAGGCCGTGACCACCTGGCGGAGGGATTTGTGGATGCAGTCCCCGCAGGCGAAGAGACCGGGGACGGAGGTGCGCATTTCCCGGTCCACGATTATGGAGCCGTCTTTCTCCAGGGCGGCGAGATCTCTGACCAAACCGGTCTGGGGGATCAGCCCGGCAAAGATGAATACCCCGGCGGCGGGTATCTCCCGCTCCTCGCCGGTATGGACATCCCTTACCCTGATCCACTCCACGCCCTGATCACCGCCGATCTCTGACGCCACGGTGTTCCAGGACATGGTGATTTTGGGATTGGCCAATGCCCGCTGGGCGAGGATGCCGGCGGCCCGGAGGCGGTTGCGGCGGTGGACGATGGTCACGCGGGCGGCAAAGTGAGTGAGAAAGACCGCTTCCTGGACGGCGGTGTTGCCGCCGCCGATGACTACGACCTCCCGGTTCCTGTAGAAGGGGGCGTCGCAGGTGGCGCAATAGGAAACTCCCCTGCCGGCGAATTCCTCTTCTCCGGGGATGCCCAGCTTGCGCCAGTACGCCCCGGTCGCCATGATGACGGCCCGGGCGTCGCTGACAAAATCGTCGGTTTTCACCCTCCAGAGCGTCTTTTCCCCGGCGGCGGTCTTTTCCAGGGCGCGGACGTCGGCGGCGACCACTTCCAGGCCGAACTTACGGGCCTGCCGGTCGAACCGCTCCATCAACTCGAAACCGTTGATCCCCTCGGGGATACCGGGGTAGTTTTCGATGAGATCCGTGATGGTGATTTGGCTTACCGTCGATGCCCCGGAGATGAGCCGGGAGGAAAGACCGGCACGGGCGGTGTAAAGGCCGGCGGTGAACCCCGCCGGGCCGCCGCCGACGATGATGACGTCATAAATTTTGGCTGCCGTTTCGGGTTCCATGGTTTAAGTTGCTCCTCCTTTCATGTCCGGTTGGGTTTCGAGGCCCGTGTACAGGCACTGCCGGCCGTATAGAATAAATGAGCTGCGGAGTCAAAAGATATAAATTCTTATGCGGGGGCGGCACCCGCGAAGGATGAAAATGGTTTATGGACATCACCCCGGTGTATTTTCATATTAAAGTCACTATTGAACCACCGGCCGAGGCAGGGTAGTTTTTTTTCTGACTAATGACGGCGGGTTCTCATCCCTTCTTATTTCACCGTCAGGCCGGCGATCCGATAGTTGAATTCGTAACTCAGGGCGCCACTCCAGTCCTTGTCGAAGACGCCTTTATAACGGGTGCCGTCCACCGGTCCCACAGGCTTCCCGTAGGTGTAGAACCAGTTGACGATGGGGCTTCCCGTGAATCCCAGGGCGATCCAGTAAGATCCGGGCATGAGCTCCAGGTTTTCCCTGGTGAAGTCGAAATCCTCCCAGCGGTAGCCGGGGCGGGGTGAAATCTGTTCCAGGGCGATCATCTCGCTGGTGGCCAGCAGCGTCCCGGGTTTGCCGCGGTTGTCCTTGAAAAGATCGATCCAGAGCCAGCCGTCGCCGCCGAAATTATGAAGAGCGAGGCCGACTTTCTTGAGCTTGACCGGTTTTCTCAGGACAAAGATCTGGGCGTACTGCGTGCGCTGAGAGGTGACGTATTCCGCCGTTTCGACGAGAAAATTGTTCTGGGTTTCAAACTGGTCCCCCCCGGCGGCCTTGATCCCCCGGGGAAAGGCGAAGTCGATGTTTTCCGGATAGTCGAGATTGCCGTAGAGGAAAGGGATTTCATAAATGAGCCGGAGCGGGTCTTTGGGCGGCGGTGGCGGCGGCGGTGGCGGTTTGACGGGCACCTGCTGGAACTGAGCCAGGACCCTGGGAGTCAGGAGGAGGTTTTTGGGTCCGTAGGATTCCCGCTCACCCCGGAGCTTCACCTGGTCGGCGGCGAAATCGGCGTTGATCGTTTCCTGCAGAGTCGGGGTCGGGGCCCCCGGGACCTGCGACCAGCGCATGAGTCCGTCGTTTTTCGCCTCGTTGTTGTCCAGGCCCGTTTCGATGCGGAGGAACCGGTTGGCGACGAAGAGAACGGAATTCTGAGGATCGAAGGGCACCCAGCCGAGATCGGGGAACCAGACCTCGATCCAGGAATGGCGACCCTGCCCCATTTTGAAGGTCAACACCCCCTGCTTCCAGGCGATGTCATAGGGTTGGTTGAGGGTCACCCCCACGGCGATGCGGGTGGGTATCCCCTGGGAGCGCAAGAGGGCGGCGCTCAAATGGGAGTAGTTCTGACAGTTCCCCTTTCCCGTTTCCAGGGAGTAAAGGGCGTCGTAGCGCACCGGCGGGGTGACGTAGCGGACGTTGTCCACAACCCAGGAGACAATGCGCAGCACGGCGTCGTATTCCGTTTTCACCTCTTTGGTGAGGGTGGCGGCGAGTTGCCGGATTCGGGGGTTGTCGGCCTGGACCTGCTCGGTAGGCTGAAGATAATCCGTCAGTTCCGGGCTCAGGTCCCGGAGCGGAAAAGGGGCTTTTGTTTCCAGGGCCGCCAGGTTGGTACGGCTGTCGGACCGGCAGGAAAGCCGGACATCCACGGCGCCGGGGACGCGGGTCCACGTCGCGTTCAGCACCAGATTCCCCCGCTTGTCCTTTACCTCCGTACGTTCCTGGGGTTCGGGACTGAAGACGGCCCGGAAATCGTCGATCTTTTGACTGTAGGTGAGGGAGGAAAAACTCCGGGGAACGACAAAACTCAACACCAGTTTTTTGACCCCTTCTCCGGCCTCGATACGTTCCCGGAGTTCATAGCGGATGGCGGCGTCCATGTTGCCCTTCAGGGTGTAGTTCTCTGCCCAGAGCGGACCGGCTGCAAGAATGATAAGGGCGGTAAAAGAAAGTATCCTTCTCACTCGTTTCCTCCTGTGGAAAATATTTGCCGTCCCTCCGGACAGCCTGAGCGCCGCCTGCCGCGGCGCTTGACGGGGTGATTGTAACAAAATATAATGAAAAGAAACAGACTTTTCGTGAGGGGATGGCGGAATGAAGATCAGCAGGGTGGAGGAAATACGGGCGATGGATCGCCGGGCTGTAGAGGAACTGGGGATATCCGAGGAAATCCTTATGGAAAACGCCGGTCAGGCGGCGGTTTATGTCCTGGAGAAGGAAAGAGGTATCCGGGGGAAGAGGTATGTGATTCTCTGCGGGGCCGGGAACAACGGCGGCGACGGTTTTGTCGTCGCCCGCAAGATCCTTTCCCACGGGGGATTCCCCCAGGTGTATCTGTACGGAGATCCCGGCCGCTGCCGGGGAGCGGCAAAGACCAACCTGGATATCCTGTCGCGACTGCCTCTGGAGGTGTCGCGGTCGGAGACGGTGGCGGCGCTCCGAGGAAAGATCACCCATGCCGACGGGGTGGTGGACGCCCTTTTCGGCACCGGCCTGGACCGGGAGGTCGGGGGATTGCACCGGGAGGTTATCGCTGCGCTCAACGGCTGCCGCGCCTGGGTTCTCAGTCTCGATATCCCTTCCGGGGTCAACGGCGAGACCGGGGAGATCATGGGTGACGCCGTCCGGGCCGACGCCACCGTTACCTTCGGTCTCCCGAAGCCCGGCAACGTCCTCTATCCGGGCTGTGAAAGAGGGGGAAAACTCTACCTGAGCCATATCTCCTTTCCCCCCGCACTTTACGACCGTGAGGACCTGAAGATCCAGCTCAACGATTACCTGCCCCTGCCGGTCCGGGGAGGGGATGTCCACAAGGGTGCCATGGGAGACGTTCTGTTTATCGCCGGGGCAAGAAATTATCTCGGGGCCCCCTACTTCGCCGCCATGGCCTTTCTCAGGGCCGGGGGCGGATACGCCCGCTTGGCGGTGCCGGCGACGGCCATTCCCGCTATTGCCGCCCAAGGAAAGGAGCCGGTCTTCATCCCCCTCCGGGAGACGCCCGAGGGGAGCGCGGCGGCGGACAACTTCGACGATCTGTGCGCCGTCGCAGCCTTGACGGACGCCGTCGTCATCGGCCCCGGTCTTTCTCTGGTTCCGGCCACACAGACCCTCGTGCGCCGTCTGGTTCCGGCCATCGAAAAACCCCTCCTCATCGACGGCGACGGCCTCACGGCGGTGGCGGGACATCGGGAGTTGGTTCGGGAAAGAAAATTCCCCACCGTTTTGACCCCCCATGCCGGGGAGATGGGGCGCCTTACCGGTCTGGCGGCTACGGAGATCCGGCGGCGCCGGATAGATGTCCTTCAGGAGGCCTGTGCCGCCTGGAACGCTTATATAGTTCTCAAGGGAGCCCATTCCCTTATCGGCTGTCCCGACGGTCGGGTTTATGTAAACATGACGGGTAACCCCGGCATGGCCACCGCCGGTTCCGGGGATGTCCTGGCGGGCGCCATCGCGGCCATGTACGGCCTTGGCCTGACCTGGCCGGAAAGCGTTCGCAAGGGTGTCTATATCCACGGTCGGGCCGGCGACCTGGCGGCGGCGGAACGGGGCGAAGACGGTGTCACCGCCGGCGATATTCTCGCCTGTCTGCCCCAGGCCGTCCGGGATGACCGTCGGGAGGGGGAACGGCTGTACGCCATGACGGTGGAAATCTGTCCTTGAAGGCGGGAGTCAGAACTTCCGGGTGACGACGTAGTCCGCCAAGGTCATGAGATCACGCCGGGGAGGGAGGTCGGGGAAGAGGACCAGCTGCCGCTTTCCCGCTTCGATATAGGTGCGGGCCACATCCAGGGCGTAAGGGATGCCGTCGTGTTTTTGCATAATGGCGAGCACCGTCCGCAGGGCGTTTTCGTCCCGGGCCGGGTCGCGGATGATTTCAACGATCCGCTGCCGTTCCTCCGTCGGGCAGCGTTGCAGGGTCCGGATCAAGGGCAGGGTAATCTTCCCTTCCGCGAGATCTTTGCCGATGGCCTTCCCGAATTCGCCGGCGTCGGCGGTGTAGTCCAGGGAATCGTCGACGATCTGGAAGGCAAAGCCCAGATTGAGGCCGAAACTGCCCAGGGCGTCCACCTTCTCCCGGTCGGCCCCGGCCAGGAGCGCCCCGACGGTGCAGGCGGCGGAGATGAGGTGGGCGGTCTTCTTCTCGATGATCTCCAGGTGATCCGACTCCGTTATCTCCGGATCGCCTTTTTTCATGAGCTGGAACACCTCGCCGGCGGCCATGAGGTTCGTGGCCCGGGCCAGGATCCTGATGATCTCCATGTCGCCGTGCTCCGTCATGAGGCGGAAGGCCTCGGAATAGAGAAAATCACCCACCAGAACACTGGCGGCGTTGCCCCAGACATGGTTGGCTGCCGTCTTGCCCCGGCGCGTGTCGGCATTGTCGATGACGTCGTCGTGAAGAAGGGTGGATGTATGGATAAATTCGATAACGGCGGCGAGGGGATGACGCCGATCTCCCCGATAGCCGCAGAGGGCGGCGGCGGCCATGAGGAGCAGGGGCCGGAAACGCTTCCCGCCGCTGCCGATCAAGTGTCCGCTAACCTGGGGGATGAGGCTGATATCGGATGACAGGGCGGAGGACATGTAGTCGTCAACCTGCTGCAGATCGTCTTTGTATCTTTGGAATATTTCTTGAATATCGTTCATCTTTCCAACCGGAGCCCGGGATCGCTGTTCATATCGCCGCCTTATATTGCCTTCAGGGGGAATTGTCAATCACCTCGCCGAAAAGGTCGTAATCATCGGCGTCGGTGATGCGTACGGAAACGAACCGACCGGGATCGAGCTTTTCCCCCCGGACTAGGGTGAGGCCGTCGATCTCGGGGGCCTGACGACTGTTCCGGCCGACGAAGGGATAATCGGGATGGTCGCTCTTCCCCTCGATCAGGACCTTCATGGTGGTGCCGATGCGCTGCCGGAGAAGTTCCCCGGAGATCGACGCCTGAATTTCCATGATCATCTCCCGCCGCCGTTCCTTTTCCGCTGCGGAGATCCGGGAGGACAGCTTCGCCGCTGCCGTGCCCTCTTCCCGGGAATAGGTGAAGACCCCCAGATGGTCGAAGCGCGCCGACCGGACAAAAGCGACCAGGGCCTGGAATCTCTCTCGGGTCTCTCCGGGAAAGCCCACAATGAGGGAGGTCCGCAGGGCGATATCCGGTCCTCTCTCCCGGATCATCTGCAGAGTGGATCTGATCCGACCGCTGTTTCCCCGGCGGTTCATGGCCGCGAGGATCGTGTCGTCGATGTGCTGGATGGGGATGTCCAGATAGGGGCAGACCTTTTCGTTTCCGCTCAGGCAGCGGATCAGCTCCGGATCGATCTTTGCCGGGTGGGAATACAGAAGACGTATCCAGACCGGCTCCTCCAGGGCGGCCAGCTCCCTGAGGAGGCCGGCGAGGGTGGGACCTCCGGGCAGATCCCGTCCGTAGGCGGTCGTATCCTGGGCGATCAGGACCAGTTCCTTTACCCCCCGGCGGGTAAGATTCCGGGCCTCGGCGATGATGTCCCGGGGATCGCGACTCCGGGCGGCACCGCGGAGGGCGGGAATGACACAGTAGGAACAACGGTTTCCACACCCCTCGGCGATCTTGAGGTAAGCCGTGTGGGGCGGGGTCATGAGCCGCCGGGGATGGGCGGCGTTCATCAGAAAGGACGGGCGTCCGGCGTTGATCCGGGGGATCTTGCCGGGGACGGAGATACCGGCAAGGTAGGCGGCGATATTGGGGATCTCCCCGGTGCCGATGAAAAGATCCACCTCGGGGAGGGCCTCTGCCAGCTCGGCCCCGTAGCGTTGGGGCAGGCAGCCGGCGACGATCAGATGCCGGCAGGCCGCGGTTTTTTTATAGGTTGCCGCCAGAAGAATCGTTTCGATCGCCTCTTCCCTGGCGGGGAGGATGAAGGCGCAGGTGTTGACGATGATGATCCGGGCGTCCCGGGGATCCGTCACGGGTTCGTATCCCCGGGACGTAAGCAATCCCGCCATGACTTCCGAATCGACGAGATTCTTGGGGCACCCGAGGCTGAGGACATGGAAACTGGTTTGCTGTTTGTTTTTGCTCATCTGTAGGCGTTGCCGGCTCCTTCGTCCCGGGATCCTTTCCCGGGCTGCCGGGACAAACGGGGGTCGTTCATCGGGAGGCGAGTTTTTTCGCCAAAACCTTGCGGGGCTTGACTCCGTCCGAAGGACCGACGACCCCCTCCGCCTCCATCCGCTCGATGATCCGGGCGGCGCGGTTGTAACCGATCTTCAGATAACGCTGGACCAGAGAGATGGATGCCTGCCCCAGGTCGGCGACGAGTTCCACCGCTTCGTCGTACTTTTCGTCGAACGCCTCCGGATCCTGTTCCTTATTGTCCAGGGAAGACTCGTAATCCGTGAGGGAGGAATCGTAATCCGGCGTTCCCTGCTTTTTCAGGAAATCCACGATTCTGCCTATTTCGCGGTCCGTCACGAAGGCGCCGTGAATACGGGTCATCTTCGAGGTTCCCGGGGGGATGAAAAGCATGTCGCCGGCCCCCAGGAGCGCCTCCGCCCCCAACTGGTCCAGGATCGTCCGCGAATCCACCTTGGACGAGACCTGGAAGGAGATGCGGGTGGGGAAATTGGCCTTGATGACACCGGTGATGACATCCACGGAGGGACGTTGCGTGGCGATGATGAGGTGGATTCCCGCCGCCCGGGCCATCTGGGCGAGACGCGCCAGAGATTCCTCCACGTTCCGGGGGGCGACCAGCATCAGGTCGGCCAACTCGTCGATGATGATGACGATATAGGGCAGACGGGGCATTTTTTCCTTCTCCGCCTGTTTGTTGTAGGCCTCGATGCTCTTACCGCCCATGTCGCCGATGAAGGCGTAACGCCGCTCCATTTCCTCCACTGCCCATTTGAGGACCTGGGCCGCCTTCTTGGGGTCCACGACCACGGGATGGATGAGGTGGGGTATCCCCTCGTAGGCGGAAAGCTCGATCCGCTTCGGATCGATCATCAGAAACTTTACCTCTTCCGGGGCGGAGCGGAAAAGGATGCTGCAGATCATGGCGTTTAGGGAGACGCTTTTCCCCGAACCCGTGGTGCCGGCGATGAGGAGATGGGGCATCCGGGTCAGATCCTGAACCACGGGAGAGCCCATGATGTCCACACCCAGGGCGATGGGGAGCTTGCTGCGGGCGCCGCTGAAGACATCGGAATCCAGGACGTCGCGAAGATGCACCGCCTCTCTTTCCAGATTGGGGATCTCGATGCCGATCACCGCTTTGCCGGGCAGGGGGGCGATAATACGGATGCTGGCGGCCTTCAGGGCCAGGGCGAGATCGTCCGCCAGGTTGGTGATCCGGTTGATCTTCACCCCCGGTGCCGGTTCCAGTTCGTAGAGGGTGATGATGGGGCCGGGATGGATCTCCGTTACCTTTCCCTCGACGCCGAAGTCGGAAAGCTTGTTCTCCAGGATCCGGGCGTTCATGATCAGGCTTTCCTTCTTCAGCCGCCGGTCCCGGCGTTCCTGTTCGTCCAGGAGTTCCAGGAGGGGAAGGTTGAACGTTCCCGGCAGGGGGAAGAAATCGAAGTGGGTTTGCCGGGCCTTGACGGCCTTGCCCTTTTCCGGTGCCGATGCCGGCGCCGAGATGCGGGGATCGTTCCGGCCGCTCGGTTTGGCGACATTTTCATCCGTCGGTTCCGGTCGCCCGGACGGGGAGACAGCCCGTATGTGCCATGATTTCAAGACTTTTTTCGCCGCCTGGAAACGTTCGACGATCCCCCTTCCCAGGGCGACCAGGGAGAGCCTGATCAGGAGCATGAAGGCCAGCACCAGCATGAGCAGCAGAATGATCATGGCGCCGGCGAGGTTGAAATAGTGGGTAAGATAAGATCTCACGGCGTCGCCGACCAGGCCGCCGGCCCGGAGGGATTGATCATGGAGGGACAGCTCCTGAACGACGAGCGCCGCCAGCCCCGAGAAGGAAAGGATGAACAGCAGAGCGCCGCCTGCATGAGAGGAACCGAGGCGAAAGTTCCCGTTGAGGAAGAATTTTCCTGAACAGACGAAGAGGACCACGGGGAAAAAGAGAGAGGTGAGACCGAAGATCCTGATCAGGCTGTCGGATGTGTACGCCCCGAAGGCGCCGATGAGATTGTGGACTTCCACCTCCCCGGGATAGAAGCGGGTGAAGGAAGGGTCGTTCGGGTTGTACGAGGCGAGACAGAGGGTAAGGAAGAGCCCGGCGGCGAAACAGACACTGCCGATCATTTCCGCATACCTCGTTTTGGGTTCCGGTTTTTCCGTCATGGGTTGTCTTGTCTCCGCCATTCGTCATAATTTTTCAAGATGACGCCGCGGACCCGGTCCATGAGTTCCGGACGGGAGGCATCGTCATAGGCGCCCGCATCGATGGGCTTGTCGATGATCATGGTGATCCGGCCGGGGTTGATCTTCAGGGATCGTTTGGGCATGATCTCGGCGGCGCCGACGATCGTGATAGGCACGATCGGCACCCCCGACTCCAGAGCCAGATGGAACATGCCTTTCTTGAAGGGTCTGATACTCCCGTCCTTGCTCCGGGTGCCTTCCGGAAAACTCATGACGGATTTTCCCTCCCTTATCTTTCGGGCCGCCTCGGCTAGGCTCTGGAGGGCCCGTTGGTGATGCTGGCGGTCGATCTCGATATACCCGGCATTTTTCATCGCCCGGCCGAAGACGGGAATCCGGAAGAGCTCCTTCTTGGCGATCCAGCGGAACTGACCGGGGAGAAAGGCCAGGACGATCAGGATGTCGAAATCGCTTTGATGGTTGGACATGAAGATTTGCGGTCTATCCGCTTGGACGTTCTCCGCCCCGACAACCCGGACCTGGACGTTGGAGAGGATCAGGAGGACCTTGGCCCAGAGCCTGGCCATCTTGTGAAGGGAGTTCTCCGCCGCCCCCAGGAGGGAGTAAATGACGACGCAGGATGAGAAAAATGCCGTAATTATAACGCTTACTGCTACAAGCAGGATGGAGCGGAACATAATATCCTTTATCCCCTCCGGGAAGATGAAATTATCAAACATGCTGTATTTAAAGAATATATGACGTCAAGTCAATGTAAATCTTGGCCGGGGGGATGGGGAGGTGTGATAATGATTGACAAATCTCCCCCGCTAAAATAAGTGAATCCGTTATTATTTAAAAATCCGGATCAAGGAGTGTCCCCAGTTATGCGCCGGCTGTTTACGAAAAAGAGAACCCTGGAAATCATGGAGCGATTTTCCCAGGCGAAGGTGCTGGTGGTGGGGGATATCATGGTCGACCACTTTATCCGCGGCCGGGTGGCACGGATTTCTCCGGAGGCGCCCGTACCGGTTGTGGATGTCCATTCCGACCATCTGCTCTGGGGTGGGGCGGCCAACGTGATGAACAATATCCATGCCATGGAGGGCCGGGTCTATGGGGTGGGAGTGGTGGGCGACGACGAAACCGGTCGGCGTCTCCTCCGGGAATTGACGGCGAAAGGCATCGCCACGGCGGGGATCGTTATCGAGGAAAACCGGCCGACGACCCTGAAGACCAGGATTGTGGCCCACGGCCAGCAGGTCGTCCGCTTTGACCGCGAGAGCCGCGCCCCTGTCGGGGAAGATACGATCGCGAAGCTGATCGCCTTCATGGAGACCCTCCGGGACGAGCTGGGGGCGGTGGTCATCTCCGATTACAGCAAGGGGGTGGTGACGGCACCGCTGCTTCAGGGGGTGCGCCGCATCTTTGCCGGTTCGGGGGTGATAATCTGCGTGGACCCCAAAAAAAATGATTTTTCTCTCTACCGGGACTTTCACATCGTGACGCCCAACCATCATGAGGCGGCCCGGGCGGTGGGTTTCGAGATCCAAGACCGTTCCTCCCTGATCCGGGCCGGGCGGGAATTGATGAAGAAATACGGGTTCCCGGCCCTCCTCATCACCCGGGGCGAGCAGGGAATGAGCCTTTTCGAGAAGGACGGAACGATCCGGCACACGGAATTTCCGGCGGAGGCCCGGGAGGTCTTCGACGTGACCGGGGCGGGTGATACGGCCATCGGCGTTCTCTCCCTCGCCCTGGCCTCCGGGGCCACGTTTCGGGAGGCGGCCTTCATGGCCAACCGGGCGGCGGGCATCGCCGTGGGGAAGGTGGGGACGGCTACCGTAACCAGGAAGGAATTGAAACGGACCCTATGAGCAGCCCCGGTCCGGCGCCGCCGGTAAATCTCTTCATGAGTGTCATCGGTACCGACGGCGAGAGCATCGCCCGGGCCCTCGTCCTCCTCATGGAACATTTCGGGGAGGCGGATTACATCAGTTCCTGCCGGAAGTTCGCCTATACGGACTACTACGAGCGGGAGATGGGTACCGGACTGCGGCGCCGCTTCGTTTCCTTCGCCGGGCATGTCCTCCCCGAGACCCTGCCGGAGATAAAGCTCCGGACCAATGAACTGGAACGGCTGCTTGCCGCCGGGGCGGCCAGGCGGGTGAATATCGATCCGGGATATATCGCCGCCGCCCACCTCATCCTGGCGACGGGGAAGGGATACAACCACCGGCCCTATCTGCGGGCGGGTATTTACGCCGATCTGACCCTGGTGTACCGGGAGGGGTCTTTCCGGCCCCTGCCCTGGACCTATCCCGATTACGCCGCTCCCGAGACCGTGGCGATCCTGAATACCGTCCGGAGGAAATATCTCGAGCAATTGCAGAAACGCAGGAAGGAGCAACATGATCAGCAGCATGACCGGCTTCGGCCGGGTTGAAGGAACCGCCGCCGGAAAAAGGATCCAGGTGGAGATGAAGTCCCTGAACCATCGTTATCTGGAGATTTCCGTGCGTGTGCCCTCGGCACTGGCGGCGCTGGAAATGGAGATAAAAAAAAGGGTCGGGGAGAGGTTTTCCCGGGGGAAGATCGAGATCACCATCCGCCTGGAAAGCGACGGTCAGCAGGGGGATGCGCCGGCGCTGACCCTCGACATCCCCCTGGTGCGGCAGTATCACGCCCTCCTCAGCCGGATCAAAACGGAACTGGGCCTCCCCGGTGAGGTGACCCTGGAGATTATGGCGGGTTTTCGGGATATCTACGTCCCGGAAGATCAGGAGGAAAAACTTCCGGCCCTGTGGGCGGGGTTGGAAGGGTTGCTGGGGCAGGCCATGGATAAACTGGCGGCCATGAGGAACGCCGAGGGTGAGGTCCTGAAGCGGGACCTGGCGGCGCGAATGGAGGTAATCCGGCGTCTTCTCCGGGAGATCGGCTGCCGGGCCCCGGAAGTGGTCCATGAATATCGCCAGCGCCTTGTCGACCGGGTACGGGAACTGACCCAGGGGATGATGATCGACGAGGCCCGCCTCCATCAGGAGGTGGCCATCATGGCGGAAAAGAGCGATATTACCGAAGAGGTGGTCCGCATGGAGAGCCATATCGCCCAGTTCGGGGAGTTTCTGACGGAGGGGGAGGCCGTGGGGAGAAAGCTGGATTTCCTCATCCAGGAGATGAACCGGGAGATCAACACCCTGGGCGCGAAGAGCCAGGACGGCGAGATCGCCCGCCGGGTCATCGAGGTCAAGAGCGAACTGGCGAAACTGCGGGAGCAAATCCAGAATGTCGAATGATTCCCTGATGATGGTCGTTTCCGCACCGTCCGGGACGGGAAAGACGTCGATTTGCCGCTCCCTCCTGCGGGAGTTTGCGTCCCTGCGCTTCTCCGTGTCCCTGACGACCAGGCCGCCCCGGCGGGGAGAGATCGACGGCCGGGATTATCACTTCGTGACCGCCGAGACCTTCCGGGAAAAGATCCGGGCCGGGGAGTTCGTGGAGTGGGCGGAAAACTACGGGCATTGCTACGGGACCTCCCGGGTCGTAATCGAAGCGATCCGTCTCCGGGGAGAAGACCTCCTCCTGGACGTGGAGCCCCGGGGTGCCCGGGCTCTCAAGGAGATATATCCCGACGGGGTGTTCGTTTTCGTCCTTCCCCCAAACCTCGAGGAGCTGCAGCAACGTCTCCGGAAGCGGGGTGACGGAGACGAAGAGATGCGGCGCCGGCGCTTTCAGAAAGCAAAGGATGAAATTCGGGAAGTTTTCTGGTATGATTACATTGTCGTCAATGACGTCCTGGAGAGGGCCGTTGACAAGGTCCGGGGCATCTATCTGGCGGAAAAGTGCCGCCGGGAGAGACAATTGGGGGTCGTTGCCTCTTTTCTTGAGAAATAATGGAACGGACGTTTTCATGGTAAATCACCATGCCGGGGAGGCACCCGTGAAAGATGAAAATGTCGCCAAGGAAGCCGGGGGGATTTTCAGACTAACCCCCGCGCCCGGTGCGGCACGGCGAAACATGAAAATAATCGGGTGCTTGCCGGCATTTTCATGTAAATCATCAATGGAGACGACGATGTCGTCAACGATAAAAGACTAAAATATTCGGCTATTTTGCCGGCACAGTCATGTGAATGGCGTTTGGATGTTTTTGAAGGAGAAAGATACCTATGGCAAGAATTACCGTTGAAGACTCGTTGCGGGAGGCCAAGAACCGCTTTGCCCTGGTGCTGCTCACTTCCCAGCGGGCCATCCAGCTTTTGAAGGGTGCCCAGCCCCTGGGGGAGGTGCGGAACAACCGGGAAATCGTTACGGCACTCCGGGAGATTGCGGCCGGAAAGGTGACCTACGCCCATCCGGAGAAACTGAAGCACACCCAGGATAATTTCCGGCCGATTCTCGATCATACAGAGTTTATCGAGGATGATGAATACACGGAGTGAAAACCCTCGCGAGCGGCTGATCTTTGCCCTCGATATCGGCGCCGGCGGCATGGCGGAACTTATGACGTGGGTCGACAGGCTCCAGGGGCACGTGGGGCTGTTCAAGGTGGGCAAGGAGGCCTTTACGATCCATGGCCCGACCCTCGTGGAAAAGATCCGGGAACGTGGTGCCGGGGTTTTTCTCGATCTCAAGTATCACGACATACCCAACACCGTGGCCCGGGCGTCGGCGGGAGCCGTGGGACTCGGGGTGGCCATGTTCAATGTCCACGCCGCCGGTGGCAGAGCAATGATGGCCGCGGCGGCGGCCGCCGCCCGGGATGAGGCGGCGAAACTTCATAAGCCGCTGCCGCTCCTTATTGCCGTCACCGTCTTGACGAGCCTCAATGACGGTGACTTGCGGGAACTAGGTTTCCGTAAGGGCGCCCTGGAAACGGTGCAGAATTTCGCCCGTCTGGCCAGGGAATCAGGTCTGGCGGGGGTGGTGGCTTCCCCCCGGGAGATCGGGGCGATCCGGGCGATCTGCGGAGATGATTTCGTCATTGTTACCCCCGGTATCAGGGGGGTGGATACCGTCGTCGGGGACGATCAGAAGCGGACCCTGGACCCGGAAGAGGCGATCGCCGCCGGCGCGGATTACCTGGTCGTCGGAAGACCCATCCGCACGGCCGCCGACCCGGTCGCCGCGGCGGACCGGATCGTGACCGCCATCGCCGCGGGGATGGCGACCAGAGCCGGGCGGCGCAGCGGGCAGCCCGGCGGCGCTCATCTGCCCGGCCGGGGCGGGGACGAGGGGTTCCCGGCGGACCGGTAAGGGCTGCAACATCGGCAAGGCGCGACGATTGCCAGGACGATCGCAATGATGTGCTGCAGTGACCGGCTGCTTTCACGTTTCGTTGCGTCTGTCCGCAGGCGCGGGGGCTGCATGATAATGCCGGCAAGTGAGCGATTCTATGCGTGTATCGTTGCGTCTGTCCGCAGGCACGGAAGACGGTCCGGATGTGTAGGCGGCCCGCTGCACCGGGACGTAGCCCGATGACCGGGGGAATTACGGATACTTACGAATCAGATGCCGACCGGGGGGATAAAAACAGGCGTCCCGAACCGCGGCGAACGGTCATACCCCCGCTTGGCGGACGGGGGTTGGGGCAACCGCCGGTGAAGAATCCCGATGCGCCGCGGGGAGAATCCGCTCCGGTGGTCTACGGCGTAAACCCCCTCTGGGGGCTGGTTAACGACCATCCCGGAGAGCTGTTGGGCCTCTACGTCACCGCGGGGAAGAAAGGGCCCCAGATCATTAAGGTTCTCGCCGCCGCCGCGTCGTGTGCCATTCCGGTCGTTGAGGTGGATCGTGTCCGTTTGCGCAGATTGGCCGGTTCGGAACATCACCAGGGGATTGTCGGTGTGGTCCGGCCTTATGCGTACGCCGATTTCGAGGAGCTGACACAAATCACCCCGGGCCGCGTGGCCGGCAGCATGGTCGTGGTCCTGGACGGGATCACCGATCCTCAGAACCTCGGGGCCATCATCCGTACCGCCTATTGCTTCGGTGCCGCGGGGTTGATCATTCCCCGGGACCGCGCCGCCGCTGTGACGGCGGCGGTCGAAAAGGCATCGGCCGGGGCGGTGCGGCAACTGCCGGTGGCGAGAGTCACCAATCTGTCTCGGGCCCTCGATGATCTGAAGGACCGTGGTTTCTGGGTCTACGGCACGGACGTGACGGGAGGACAGGATGTCCGTTCCGTGGTGTTTGCGGAAAGGACCGCCCTGGTCCTGGGCAGTGAAGGGAAAGGTCTCCGGGACCTGGTCAGAAAAAAATGTGATTTCTTTTTGTCTATTCCCATGGTAGGAAAACTTGGTTCTCTTAATGTATCTGTGGCAGCGGGGATCATCATGGCGGAAATCTTCCGCGGGCGGCGGGAGCTTCAGGGCGGTGCGGCGTGAAGAATCGTTGGCGGTGACTAAGGTTGCAAAGAAGAGTGGTCGTGGCGACAAAGAAATAAGGAGTCTCTCGGGGTGAGGCGCGTGAATTCCGAGCGATGAGCGGCATTTATGAATACGCCGCCGTTAGGGATGGTGACGCGTGAGCGCCCCATCCGGACTTCTTGCCGTGTCGTCGGCGATTGCCCGGCGAGCTGAAGAGATCGGACAGGAGAAAACATGCCGGTATTTGTTTGGGAAGCGACGACCAGAAGAGGGGATGTCAAGAAAGGGGAGCTCGAGGCGGCGGATGAGGCGGCGGTCCGCAACCAGTTGCGACGCCAGGGCTACCGGTCCATCAACATCAAGGCCAAGCCCAAGGAACTCAGCGAATACCTTCCTTTTTTGAAACAGAAGGTGACCGAAAAAAACGTCGTGGTCTTCGCCCGTATCTTCGCCACGATGATCAACGCCGGCCTGCCCCTGATCCAGTGCCTCGATCTCCTGTCCCAGCAGGAACAGAACAAGACGTTTGCCAAGATCATCGCCGAGGTGAAGACGGACATCGAAAGCGGGGCCACCCTGTCCGATTCCCTGAAGAAATATCCCAAGGTGTTCGACGAGCTGTTCGTCAATCTCGTCGCCGCCGGGGAAAGCGGCGGCATCCTCGACGTGATCCTGCAGCGCCTCTCCAATTACATGGAAAAGGCCATGAAGCTCAAGGCCAAGGTCAAGGGGGCCATGACCTATCCCGCCAGCGTCCTCGTCATCTCCATCGGGGTCGTGGCGCTGCTTCTCCTGAAGGTCATCCCGGTCTTTCAGAAGATGTTCGAAGGGATGGGGGGCGAACTGCCCGGGCCCACTCAGTTCCTGGTCAACGCCAGCGCCTTTGCCCAGAAGTATTTTCTCCTCATGGCCGCAGTGGTGGTCGTGGCTTATATCCTCTTCAACCGCTTCCTGGCCACGGAGCGGGGGCGTTATCTTTTTGACCGTGCCGTCCTGAAGGCCCCCGTCTTCGGCGACCTGTTGAAGAAAGTGGCCGTGGCCAAGTTCACCCGGACGATGTCCACCATGATGTCCAGCGGGGTGCCCATCCTGGAGGGACTGACGATCGTCAGCAAGACGGCGGGGAATGTGATCATCGAAAAGGCCCTCCTGGAGACGAGGAAAAGCATCGCCGAGGGGAAAACCATCGCCGAGCCCCTGGCGGAGACCGATATCTTTCCCGCCATGGTGGTGCAGATGATCGCCGTGGGCGAGGCGACGGGGGCCCTGGACACCATGCTGGCCAAAATCGCCGACTTTTACGACGACGAGGTGGATACGGCCGTGGAGGCCCTGACGTCCCTGTTGGAGCCGTTCATGATGGTCTTTCTGGGCGGCGTGGTGGGCGGCATGATCATCGCCATGTACCTGCCCATCTTCAAGATGGCGTCGGTGGTGGGAGGTTGAAAAAAATGGTCGGGATGGCGCGATTTGAACGCGCGACTCCTGCGTCCCGAACGCAGTGCCCTACCAGGCTGGGCCACATCCCGACATCGCGGTTAAATATAAAATTACCGGCGGAATGTCCAATGTTTTTTTCCGGGCCGGGAAAATGAGGTTATATATTTGATATAGCTGGGAATATTTCCTTGCTCCGGGAGAAAATCCGTGATTGTCTATGATTTGCGCTGTGCCCGCGGGCACAAATTCGAGGGTTGGTTTCAGGACCGGCAGGCCTTTGCGGACCAAAAGGAAGGCCGTCTGATTTCCTGCCCGGTCTGCGGGAGTATGGAGGCGGAAATCGTCCCCGCGGCAGTGAATGTTGTGGGCCGGGATGCCCGTTCTTCCGGCGGCGGTAAGGAGGCGGAAATTTCTCCCGTGCGGTATCTGGAACAATTGCAACAGCAGCTGGAGAGATACTTTGACAATGTGGGCGACCGGTTTGCCGAGGTGGCCTTCCGGATCCACCGCGGTGAAGAGGAACGGCGCAATATCCGCGGTACCACCACCCAACAGGAAGAAGAGGCCCTCCGTGAAGAAGGGGTGCCTTTCGTGAAGATTCCCCTGCCGAAATTCGACAGTTAACAGGTTGACCCCGACCGTGAAACAATCTTTCACCAATATTCTCGGTACGATCGGCAATACGCCCCTGGTGGAGATATGCCGTCTCAACGAGAATCCCCAGGTGCGTATCTTCGCCAAAATGGAATGTTTCAATCCCGGCGGCTCCATCAAGGACCGGGCGGCCCTGGCCATGATCACCGGGGCGGAAGCGCGGGGGGAGCTGACGAAAGACAAGGTTATCCTCGAGGCGACCAGCGGCAATACGGGCATCGGTCTGGCCCTGGTCGCGGCCGCCAAAGGTTACCGCCTCTGCCTCACCATGTCGGAGGCGGCCAGCGAAGAGAGGAAAAAGATCCTCCGGGCCATGGGGGCGGAGCTTCACTTCACCCCCGCCAATCTCGGTACCGACGGTGCCATCGAAGCGGCGTACCTGATGATGAGGGAAAACCCGGAAAAATATTTCGGAACCGATCAGTTCAACAATCCCGACAATGTCCGGGCGCACTATGAGGGAACGGCCGAGGAGATCTGGCGGCAGACCGGCGGCCGGGTGACCATGGTGGTCGTCGCCCTGGGCACGACGGGGACGGCCATGGGACTTTCCCAGCGCCTGAAGGAATACAACCCCGCCATCCGGATCATCGGTGTGGAGCCATATCTCCAGCACAAGATTCAGGGCCTCAAGAATATGAAGGAGTCTTACCGTCCCGGGATCTTTGACCGGAAGCGGCTCGATGAAAAGGTCAACATCCTGGACGAGGACGCCTTTGAGATGGCCCGCCGCCTGGCCAGAGAAGAGGGCCTCCTCGTGGGCATGAGCTCCGGGGCCGCCATGCATGTGGCCCTGCAGCAGACCCGGGAGATGACCGGCGGTATCGTGGTGGTCATCTTTCCCGACAGCGGCGAGCGTTATCTGAGTACCGATCTGTTCACCGACAAGGGAGAAACGACCCTGCGCCTCTATAATACCCTCCACAGGCAAAAACAGTTCTTCAAACCCCTGCGGCCCGAAGAAGTCAGGATGTATTCCTGCGGACCCACGGTCCACGATGTGCCCCACATCGGCAGTTACCGCCGGTTCGTAGTTTCCGATCTCCTCCGGAGATATCTGGAGTACAAGGGCTATCAGGTCCGGCATGTAACGAATATCGTGGATCTGGCCGACCGTGCCATCCGCGGGGCGGAGCGGAGCGGCAACGACCTTGCCGCCTACACCAACCGCTGTCTCGAGGCATTTCTGAGGGATATCGAAAAGTTGAACATTAAGAGCGATGAGGTTTATCCCCGGGCCAGCGCCCACGTCGACGACATGATCCGCATGGTGGAGAAACTGGTGGGCAAGGGGTACGCCTATGAAAAACTCCGCTCCGTTTATTTCGATATCTCCAAATTCAACGATTACGGGAAACTGTCCAAGATCGATCTGAGCAAGGTTCAGCACGGCCGCACCAGCGATCTCGACGACTACGAGAAGGACAGCCCGGTGGATTTCACCCTCCTGAAACGTTCCACCCTTAGTGAACTCAAGAAGGGGGTGTACTTCAAGACGCGCTGGGGAAGCGTCCGGCCCAGTTGGCATCTCGAATGCGCCGCCATTTCCCTTAAATATCTTGGGGATACCTTCGATATCCATGCCAGCGGCGCCGATATCACCTTCCCGCACTGTGAGAATGTTCTGGCCATCGGCAAGGCGGCGACCGGTCGGGATACGGCCAACTACTGGCTCGCCACGGAGTTGGTGATGATCGAGGGAAAGAAGATGTCCCGGTCCCTGGGGAATGTCCTCACCATGGAAGACCTGGAAAAGAGGGGTTATGAGGGCCGGGATATACGTTTTTTCCTGCTGGGGTCTCATTATCGCAAGCCGCTGAACTTTTCCTGGGGGGCCCTGACGACGGCGAGGAACACCGTCCGGAAGCTGAACCGTTTTATCCAGCGCCTCCTCGATTTTCGCGCCGGGGCGGGCTGCGCCGATACGGATCAGTGGATCTACGATGTCAAGCATGGTTTTGCCGATGCCCTGGATGACGATCTCAATATCTCCGGCGCCCTGGCTTCCCTTTTCGATTTCATCAACAAGGTGAGCGCCCCCCTGGAACAGGGATGCTTCAATCAGGCGGAGAGGGACCGGCTTCTCGCGGTGATGAGGGGAATCGACGGGGTGCTGGGGATTATGGACTTTGAAGAAGAAAAAGTCGATGCCCAGGTGTTGAAACTGCTGGACAAGCGGAACCTGCTGCGGCAGGAGCGCCGCTGGGCGGAAGCCGATGCCGTCCGCGCTGAACTTGCCGCCTTGGGAATCGAAGTCTATGATACCCCCCGGGGCAGTTTCTGGCGACGGTATTGAAGTGCCGAAAAAAGTTCTTGACAAAATAAGACAATAAATTTAGGGTTCCCAATTCGCACTTTAGGCGCGGTTTGCCGATGACGGTAATGTCTTGATAAGTTCTTTGAATTGTTGGCATATCGTGTTTTTGCTGGCGTAGCTCAACAGGTAGAGCAGCTGATTTGTAATCAGCAGGTTGCGGGTTCGAGTCCCATCGCCAGCTCCGATAATAATGGCGGGTACCTTATGGAGGGGTTCCCGAGTGGCCAAAGGGAGCAGACTGTAAATCTGCCGGCTCAGCCTTCGGAGGTTCGAATCCTCCCCCCTCCACCATAATTACCAGGGTATGCCGGAACCGTTGCCGATAGATAAACGCCTGAATGAGGAGGATAAGCGGGAGTAGCTCAGTGGCTAGAGCGTCAGCCTTCCAAGCTGAGGGTCGCGGGTTCGAATCCCGTTTCCCGCTCCATCAGGAAAAATCAGCCCACGTAGCTCAGTAGGTAGAGCACATCCTTGGTAAGGATGAGGTCACCAGTTCAATCCTGGTCGTGGGCTCCATTTTGAAAAGGCGATTTCTTTATGAGAAACATCATTACGTTGTCTTGCACGGAGTGCAAGCAGAAAAATTATACGACCACTAAGAACAAGCGCACCATGCAGGGCCGTTTGGAACTGAAGAAGTTCTGCAAGTTCTGCCGGTCCCACAAGCTGCACCGGGAAACGAAGTAGCGGTCATCCCGCTGCATCGTCGTGTTGAGGTATCAGACAGGCCAGTAGCTCTAATGGATAGAGCGCCGGACTCCAAATCCGGATGCTGGGGGTTCGAGTCCCTCCTGGCCTGCCATTTATTTTGAACGGTTGACTTGATGGATAAAATCAAGATCTGGATAGAGAAAATAAAGGTCTTTCTTTCCGAAGCGAAAGTCGAGCTCAAGAAGGTGACCTGGCCAACGCCGAAACAGACCCTGGCGTCCACCGCCGTCGTGATCGTCGTTACGGCCATCGTCTCCACGTTTTTGGGGATCGTCGATTTCGGCTTGACCAAACTCGTAAAATTACTGCTGGGATAGAAACATGGCTCAGAAATGGTACGTCGTCCACACCTATTCGGGTTATGAAAACCGGGTCAAGCTGTCTCTGAAGGAGCGTATCGAAGCGGCGGGTAAACAGGAGTATTTTTCCGATGTTCTCATCCCCGAGGAGGATATCGTGGAACTCGTCTCCGGGGAAAAGAAGACCTCGAAACGTAAGTTTTTTCCGGGGTACATCCTGGTCCGCATGGAGTTGAACGACGATACCTGGCATATCGTGAAAGACACCCCCAAGGTCACGGGTTTTATCGGCGGGAAGGATAAGCCCTCCCCGATCCCCGATAAGGATGTGGAATCGCTGCGTACCCGGATCGACGAAGGCACCCTGAAGCCGAAGCCGAAGTTCAAGTTCGAGGTCGGCGATCACGTCCGGATTATCGACGGCCCCTTTACCAACTTCGACGGGGTCATCGACGAAGTCAAGCCCGAAAAGGGCAAGTTGCGGGTCATCGTCAGTATTTTCGGCAGGTCCACGCCGGTGGAACTGGATTTCATCCAGGTAGTCCAAAACTAACTCAGCGAAGATAAGGTGGAGAACTATGGCTAAAAAGGTAATTGCCAACATAAAATTGCAGATCAAGGCGGGCAAGGCCACACCTTCGCCGCCGATCGGGCCGGCCCTTGGTCAGCACGGCGTGAACATCATGGAGTTCTGTAAGGCCTACAACGCCATGACCCAGAGCCAGGAGGGCACGGTTATCCCTGTCGTGATCACCGTTTACGCCGACCGGTCCTTTACGTTCGTCACCAAGACCCCCCCCGCCGCCGTCTTACTCAAACAGGCGGCGAAGATCGCCAAGGGATCGGGGAACCCCAACAAGGAAAAAGTGGGGACGGTGACCGCCAAACAGATCAGGGAGATTGCGGAACTGAAGTTCAATGATCTCAATGCGGTGGATATGGAAGGCGCCATCAGCGTCATATCGGGGACGGCGCGGTCCATGGGAATTACAATCGAGGGTTAATCCCCGATCTTAGAGGTTTGATCATGACAAGCAGAGGGAAAACATTTATCGAGGCGAAAAAGAAGGTGGAACCGGGGAAGCGTTATACCCTCAGAGAGGCGGTAGAGCTCGTCATTGCCACCAAGCGGGCCAAGTTCGATGAAACGGTGGAGATCGCCCTGCGTTTGGGCGTAAATCCTCAACATGCCGATCAGATGGTCCGGGGGAGCGTCGTGCTTCCCAACGGTCTGGGCAAGACGGTACGGGTACTGGCCTTTGTGAAGGGCGACAAGGAGCGGGAAGCCCTGGAGGCCGGTGCCGATTACGCCGGGGCGGACGACCTGATCGAAAGGATCAAGGGCGGCTGGCTGGATTTTGACCGCGTGGTGGCGACCCCGGATATGATGGGCAGCGTCGGCAAACTGGGAAAGATCCTCGGCCCCCGGGGCCTCATGCCCAATCCCAAGGTGGGCACCGTGACCTTCGACATCGCCAGGGCCATCGGCGAGTTGAAGGCGGGCAAGGTGGAATTCCGCGTGGAACGGGCGGGGATAGTCCATACCCCGGTGGGAAAGGTATCCTTCGGTGCCGACAGGCTGCTGGAGAACATCGCCGCGGTCATCGAAACCATCGTCAAGCTGAAACCGGCCGCCAGCAAGGGGACCTACCTGAAGAGCATCTCCCTTGCCTCCACGATGGGACCCGGGGTCAAGGTCGACCCTCTGGATGTGAGAAACATATAGAGTCCGCAACAGGCAGTAATGTCAAACAAATGAGTGATTGAGTCTGAGACAGCAGGTACGGGTGTTTAAACGGTTCTTGCAGGCCTGCCGAGACGAAAGAATAGCCATGATTCTTAATTGGTCGTCATCGTCTTTTTTCCTGTTACCTGCGGTTTTGGAACTTTCGATTGCTTAACGCCGGTTGAGCGGCGGCAGGCCGTCACCGGCGAATAAGTCTGAAAGGAGGTTGAAGATTGGATCGAAAGGAAAAAGAGCAGGTAGTTGCCGAACTTCACGAAAAGCTGAAGGGTTTCAAACTCGCGGTCCTTACGGGCTATTCGGGCATGGATGTGTCCCGGATTACGTCCCTGCGGGTGGCCCTGCGGAAATCCGGTTCCGAAATTAGAGTGGTAAAGAACACCCTGCTGCGCATCGCTTCCCAGGGTACGGATTTCAGCGCCATGAACGAGCATGTGAAAGGGCCCCTGGCACTGGTCCTGACGGACAAGGATGTGGTCGAAACAGTCAAGGTACTGGTGGAGTACGCGAAAAGAAACTCCGAAATGGAGATCAAGGCGGCCATGCTGGAGGGGAAAATGCTGACCCGGGAACAGGTCAACGCCGTGGCCCTGCTCCCGAGCCGCGAGATCCTCCTCGGCAGACTGCTTTCCGTGCTGATCGGTGTTCCCACCGGTCTGGTGAGTGTGTTGAGCGCCGTTCCCAGAGGGATGGTGCAGGTCCTGGATGCCTACCGGGCGAAAAAAGAATCTCTCCAATAAAAAATAATACAGGAAGGAAGAAGGAAAAATGGCAGATCAGATTACCAAGGAAGATGTCGTAAAGTTCATCGAAAACATGACCGTTCTCGAGCTGTCCGAACTGGTCAAGGAGTTGGAACAGCGCTTTGGCGTCACCGCCGCCGCCCCCGTCGCCGTTGCCGCCGCCGCCCCCGCGGGAGGGGAAGCGGCCGCCCAGGTGGAGGAGAAAACGGAATTCGACGCCATTCTCACCGGTTTCGGCGATCAGAAGATTCAGGTCATCAAGGTGGTCAGGGCGATCACCGGGCTGGGTCTCAAGGAAGCCAAGGATCTCGTGGACGGCGTGCCGAAACCCATCAAAGAGGCCGTTTCCAAAGACGAAGCGGCGGATATAAAGAAGAAGATCGAAGAGGTCGGCGGTACCGTAGAGATTAAATAACTACCGGTGATACGGCTTATTCGGATCTCCAAACCGAAAGGATAATATGGGCGAATTTCGTAAAAATTTCGGGCGGATAAGGAAGATTGTCGATATACCCAATCTTATCGATATCCAGGTAAAATCCTACGAAAAGTTTCTTCAGAAGGATACGGCGCCGGATCAGCGGGGGAATTACGGCCTCCAGGGGGCCTTCAAGAGCGTCTTTCCCATTTTCGATTATAGCAAGAAATGCTCTCTCGAGTTTGTGAGTTACAAGATCGGGGACGTTCGCTATGATGTCAAGGAGTGCATTCAGAAGGGGATGAGTTATGCGGCGCCGCTGAAGATCGTCGTCCGGTTGCTGATTTTCGACGTCGATCCGGCCTCGGGTCAGAAGCAGATCAGCAATATCAAGGAGCAGGAGATCTACTTCGGCGAAATTCCCCTCATGACGGAGAACGGGACGTTCATCGTCAACGGTACGGAGCGGGTGATCGTCAGCCAGCTCCACCGCTCTCCCGGTATCTTCTTCGATCACGACAAGGGAAAGACCCTGGCCAGCGGCAAGCTCATCTATTCCGCCCGGGTGATTCCCATCCGTGGGTCCTGGCTGGATCTGGAATTCGATTCCAAGGATCTGCTTTACGTCCGCATCGACCGCCGGCGCAAGATGCCGGTGACGATCCTGCTGAAGGCCATGGGGAATTCCACGGAATTCATCCTCAATTATTTCTATAACATCGAGACGGTCTTTATTGAAGATGACCAGTTCTTCATGGCCGTGGACAATTCCCTTCTGGGCGAAAAGGCCCCGGAGGACATCCGGGACACGGCCGGAGACCTGATCATCAAAAAGGGCCGGAAGATCAACAAACCCCTCCTGAAAAAGATGTCCGAGGCTTCGATCAGCCGCATTGCCGTGAGCGAGGCCGAAGTCATCGGCAAGATCCTCTCTGCGGACATCATGGATCCGGCGACGGGCGAGATCATGCTGCGCTGCAACGAAGAGCTCACCCCGGAGGGTCTGGACCTCCTGCGGTCCAAAAACATCCGGGAGGTCCGCTTTATCCACCTCGATGAGGAACTGGGCAATGTGTCGATTCGGGAGACCCTCCTGGCGGACCGGATCGAGACCATGGGAGATGCCATCATCGAGATCTACCGCCGGCTTCGTCCGAGCAATCCGCCTACGCCGGAGACGGCCCAGGCCTTCTTCCGGAGCCTCTTCTTCGAACCGGAGACCTACGACCTTTCCGACGTGGGGCGGGCCAAGATGAACTACAAGCTGCGCCTCGACGTCCCCACGGATGTCACGGTGTTGAGAAACGAAGACATCCTGGCGGCGGTCAAATATCTCATCGACCTGAAAAACGGCGTCGGGGACTGTACGGTGGACGACATCGATCATCTCGGGAACCGGCGGGTCCGCTCCGTGGGGGAACTCATCGAGAATCAGTACCGGATCGGACTGGTGCGCATGGAGCGGGCCATCAAGGAGAAGATGAGTCTCCAGGACATCGAGACCATGATGCCCCATGACCTGGTGAACGCCAAGCCCGTTTCGGCGGTGGTCAACGAGTTTTTCGGCAGCAGCCAGTTGTCCCAGTTCATGGATCAGACCAATCCCCTTTCCGAGATCACCCACAAGCGGAGACTGTCCGCCCTGGGGCCCGGGGGCCTCACCAGGGAAAGGGCGGGATTTGAAGTCCGTGATGTCCATGCCACCCATTACGGGCGGATCTGCCCCGTGGAGACGCCGGAAGGTCCCAATATCGGCCTTATCGTCTCGCTGAGTACCTATGCCCGGGTCAATGAATTCGGGTTCATCGAAACCCCTTACCGCCTGGTAAAAGAAGGGCGGGTCCTCGACGAGGTCCGCTACATGACGGCGATCGAGGAGGAGAACTACGTCATTGCCCAGGCGGACCGGCCCCTGGACAAGGACGGCCGGTTCATCGGCGAAATGATCACCGCCCGGAAGGGGGGCGATTTCATCACCGTGGAGCCGGAAGAGATCAACTACATGGACGTTTCCCCCAATCAGCTCGTCAGTGTCGCCGCGACCCTCATCCCCTTCCTGGAGCACGACGACGCCAACCGGGCCCTCATGGGCTCCAACATGCAGCGCCAGGCCGTGCCCCTCATGAGACCGGCCGTGCCTGTGGTCGGCACCGGCATGGAGGCGGTGGTGGCCCGGGATTCCGGCGCCGTGGTGGCCGCCCGGCGGGACGGGGTGGTGGAAAGCGTGGATGCCGCCCGCATCGTCGTCAAGTGCGACGGGACGGGCGACGACGATCTGGATATCGGCGTGGACATCTACAATCTCACCAAATACCAGCGTTCCAACCAGGATACGTGTTTCAATCAGAAGCCCATCGTCAACAAGGGGGACCGGGTGCGCCGGGGGGACATCATCGCCGACGGTCCGGCCACGGACAACGGCGAGCTGGCCCTGGGGAGAAACGTCATGGTGGCCTTCATGTCCTGGGGCGGCTACAACTATGAAGACTCGATTCTGGTGAGCGAGCGGGTGGTCAAGGAGGACATCTACACCTCCATCCACATCGAGGAATTCGAGACCATGTCCCGGGACACCAAACTGGGCAAGGAAGAAATCACGAGGGACATCCCGAACGTGGGGGAAGAGGCCCTGAAGAATCTCGACGAGAGCGGTATCGTCCGGATGGGCGTGTCCGTGAAACCCGGCGACATCCTCGTCGGCAAGATCACGCCCAAGGGGGAAACCCAGCTCTCTTCCGAAGAGAAACTGCTCCGGGCCATCTTCGGCGAGAAGGCCAGCGATGTCCGGGACACCTCCCTCCGGGTGCCCCCGGGGGTGGAGGGCACGGTCATCGATGCCAAGATCTTCACCCGCAAGGGGGTGGAGAAGGACAGCCGCTCCCAGGAGATCGAGGAGGAGGCCCTGCGCTCCATCGAGAAGGACCGGAACGACGAGCTCCGTATCGTCGTGGATTCGGTGAAGGCCAGGATCGCCGAGATGCTGATCGGCAAGGTTTCCGGTTCCAAGCTGGCGGACGGGAAAAAGAAGAAGCTCTATCTGAAAAAAGGCGATCTCATCGACAACGAGACTCTGGAGAAGATTCCCTTCGATCTTTGGAAAGACATCACCCTGACCGGTGACGAGGAAACGGAGGCGCAGGTCCGGGGCCTGTGCGAAAACCTGGCCCGGAAAAAAGAGCGGATCGACGCCTATTTCGAGGAAAAGATCGAAAAGCTCCGTGCCGGCGATGAACTGCCGCCCGGGGTCATCAAGATGGTCAAGGTCTATGTGGCCATCAAAAGGAAGCTGTCCGTCGGTGACAAGATGGCGGGCCGGCACGGGAACAAGGGGGTCCTTTCCCGCATCCTGCCGGAAGAGGATATGCCCTTCTTCGCCGACGGCACCCCCGTGGACATCGTCCTCAACCCCCTGGGCGTGCCCTCCCGCATGAACGTCGGTCAGATTCTGGAAACCCATCTCGGCTGGGCGGCCAAAGGGCTGGGCGACAAGATCAACTCCCTGCTGGAAACCCAGCGGAACATCGAACTGGTCCGGAAGGAAATCAAATCCATCTACAGCTCCCCTGAATGCGAGCGTTTCGTCGACGGGGCGACGGAAGAGGAACTCAAGAGATTCATCTCCCACCTGAAAAGCGGCATTGCCTTTTCCACGCCGGTCTTTGACAGCGCCGATGAAAACGAGATCCGGCAGATGCTCAGGACGGCCGGTCTTCCCGAGAAAGGCCAGACGGTCCTCTTCGACGGCCGGACAGGCGAGCCTTTCGATCAGGAAATCACCGTGGGCATGATCTACATGCTCAAACTCCATCACCTGGTGGACAACAAGATCCACGCCCGCTCCATCGGACCCTATTCCCTGGTCACCCAGCAGCCCCTGGGCGGCAAGGCCCAGTTCGGGGGCCAGCGCCTGGGCGAGATGGAGGTCTGGGCCATGGAGGCTTACGGCGCCGCCTATTCCCTGCAGGAATTTCTCACCGTGAAATCCGATGATGTGGCGGGGAGAACGCGGATGTACGAGACCATCGTCAAAGGGGAACATACCCTGGAGCCGGGCCTGCCCGAATCCTTCAATGTCCTGGTGAAGGAACTGCAGAGTCTCTGCCTGGATGTAGAATTAATAGAGGAAGAAAGTTAAGGAGAAGATGCGTGGAAGACGTATTCACCTACTTTGAGAAGCCCAAGGACCCCATCAGGTTCAATGCCATAAAGATTTCCATCGCTTCCCCGGACGAGATCCTGTCCTGGTCGGCGCGTCCCAATACCAACGGCGAGGTCAAGAAACCGGAAACCATCAACTATCGCACCTTCAAGCCGGAAAGGGACGGCCTTTTCTGCGCCAAGATCTTCGGTCCCGTGAAGGACTACGAGTGCCTCTGCGGCCGCTACAAGCGGATGAAGCACCGGGGCGTCATCTGCGAGAAGTGCGGGGTGGAGGTCATCCAGTCCAAGGTCCGCCGGGAGAGGATGGGCCATATCAAACTGGCCACGCCGGTGGCCCATATCTGGTTCCTGAAGAGTCTGCCCAGCCGGATCGGCAACGTTCTTGATCTTACCCTCAAGGAACTGGAGAAGGTCCTCTACTTCGAAGCCTGGATCGTCATGGATCCCAAGGGAACGTCTCTGAAGAAAAAGGAGCTGCTCTCCGAGGAGGAGGTCCAGGAACTCCGGGATCAGTACGGCGAAGACGCCTTCGAGGTGGGCATCGGCGCCGAGGCGGTCCGCAAACTCCTCGAGGAGGTGGATCTGGACAAGATGGACGGGGAGCTGCGGGAGGAACTGAAGACCGCCGTCTCCGACACGAAGAAAAAGAAGCTGGTCAAACGCCTGAAGGTAGTGGAGGCCCTGAAGAAATCGGGCAACAAACCGGAATGGATGGTCCTGACCGTCCTGCCCGTCATCCCCCCCGATCTCCGTCCCCTGGTGCCCCTGGACGGCGGGCGGTTCGCCACCTCCGACCTCAACGACCTCTACCGCCGGGTGATCAACCGCAACAACCGCCTCAAGCGGCTCATGGAGCTCAATGCCCCGGAGATCATCGTCCGCAACGAAAAACGCATGCTCCAGGAGGCCGTGGACGTTCTGTTCGACAACGGCCGCCGGGGACGGGCCATCACGGGCACCAACAAGCGCCCCCTCCGCTCCCTCTCCGACATGCTCAAGGGCAAACAGGGACGCTTCCGCCAGAACCTCCTGGGCAAGCGGGTCGATTATTCGGGGCGGTCGGTCATCACCGTCGGGCCGGATCTGAGGCTCCATCAATGCGGCCTGCCCAAGCAGATGGCCCTGGAGCTCTTCAAGCCCTTCGTGTACAACCGGTTGATGGATAAAGGTTATGTGGCCACGGTGAAAAGCGCCAAGAAGATGGTGGAGCGGGAATCTTCGGAAGTCTGGGACGCCCTGGACGAGGTGGTCCGGGAGTACCCGATCATGCTCAACCGTGCTCCCACCCTGCACCGCCTGGGGGTTCAGGCCTTCGAGCCGGTCCTCATCGAGGGCAAGGCCATCCAGCTCCACCCCCTGGTCTGCACGGCCTTCAACGCCGACTTCGACGGCGACCAGATGGCCGTCCACGTACCCCTGTCCATCGAGGCCCAGACCGAGGCCCGGGTGCTCATGATGTCCACCAACAACATCCTCTCCCCGGCCCACGGCAAACCGATTATCATCCCGAGTCAGGATATCGTCCTGGGGATCTACTACCTGACCCGGACCAAGGCGGACGTTAGGGGGGAAGGCATGGTGTTTTCCGGACCGGAAGAGGTGCGGAGCGCTTACGATGCCGGCAGTGTGGATCTCCATGCCCGGATCACCGTCCGGATCGACGGCGAAAGAAAGGAAACGACCGTGGGCCGGATCATGCTTTACGAAGTGATTCCCCGGGGGATTGCCTTCGATCAGGTCAACAAGGTGATGAACAAGAAGGAGCTGGCCAGCCTCATCGATTTCACTTACCGGACCTGCGGGGCCAAGACGACGGTGCTTCTCGCCGACCGCCTGAAGGACCTGGGCTTCAAATACGCCACCAGTTCCGGCGCTTCCATCGCCATCCACAATATGGCCGGTCCCGCCAACAAGAAGGAGATCGTGAACCGGGCGGAACGGGATGTGTTGAAGATCCAGAAGCAGTACATGGACGGTCTGATCACCGACGGCGAGCGTTACAACAAGGTCATCGACATCTGGGCCCAGGCCACGGAGAAGATCGCCGGCGAGATGATGGGCGGCATCGCCTCCACAGAGGTGACGACGGCTTCCGGAGAAAAGAAACGCGCCGACAGCTTCAACCCCATCTTCATGATGGCCGACTCCGGCGCCCGGGGATCGGCGGCCCAGATCCGCCAGCTGGCGGGGATGCGGGGACTCATGGCCAAGCCTTCGGGAGAGATCATCGAAACCCCCATCACGGCCAATTTCCGTGAAGGGTTGACGGTTCTCCAGTACTTCATCTCCACTCACGGGGCCCGGAAGGGTCTGGCCGATACGGCGCTGAAGACGGCCAATTCCGGTTACCTGACCCGCCGGCTGGTGGATGTGGCCCAGGACTGCATCATCACCGAAGAGGACTGTGGAACCATCGACGGCATCTACGTCTCCGCCCTCATGGAAGGCGGTGAGATCATCGAGACGGCCGGGGAGCGGGTCCTGGGCCGGGTGGCCCTGGAAGAGATCGTCGATCCCTTCACCGGCGAGACCCTGGTGCAGGCCAATCAGGAGATAGACGAGCCCCTGGCGGAACGGATCGACAAGGCGGGCATCGAGCGGGTGAGCATCCGTTCGGTCCTCACCTGCAAGTCCAAACACGGCGTCTGCGCCATGTGCTACGGCCGCGATCTGGCCCACGGCCACCTCGTGAACATCGGCGAGGCGGTGGGCATCATCGCGGCGCAGTCCATCGGTGAGCCGGGAACCCAGTTGACCATGAGAACCTTCCACATCGGCGGCACCGCCAAGTTCGAGGAGCACTCCACCCTCCAGGCCCGCCATGACGGGGTGGTGAAGTTCGTGAATCTGGCCACGGTGAAGATCCAGGCCGGCGGCGATCTGGTCGTCATGAACCGCAACGGCGAGATCCACGTCCTGGATGAGCAGGGGCGCAACCGGGGTAAATACCCCGTCCCTTACGGCGCCCATCTGAAGGTCAGCGAGGGCGATACGGTTTACGGTCCGGGCAAGGACCCCAAAACGGGGCAGGAACGCCAGGCCACCCTCATCGCCGAATGGGACCCCTTCTCCATCCCCATCCTGGCCGAGGTGGACGGGACGATCAAGTACGGGGATATCATCGAGGGTAAGACCATGCAGGAGCAGGTGGACGAGGTCACCGGCCTTTCCCGCAAGGTCATTATCGAGTCGAAGGGGACCGACGTGCGGCCCCGGGTTTCCATCAAGGACAAGAAGGGCCGGACGGCCAAGGTGCCCGGTACGAACATGGTGGCGCGCCACCTGCTGCCCGTGGGGGCCAACATCGTCGTCTCCGAGGGCGACCAGGTGAGCGCCGGCGACATCATCGCCAAGATCCCCCGGGAGACTACCAAGACCAAGGACATCACCGGCGGTCTGCCCCGGGTCGCCGAACTTTTCGAGGCCCGAAAACCCAAGGAATACGCCGTGATCAGCGAGATCAGAGGGGTCGTCTCCTACGGCAAGGACGCCAAGGGGAAGCGCAAGGTCATCATCACCCCCGACAGCGGCGAAGAAAAGGAATATCTGATTCCCAAAGGGAAGCATGTCAGCGTCCAGGAGGGAGACCGGGTTCTGGAAGGGGAACCCCTTATGGACGGTGTGCACAACCCCCACGATCTCCTCTCCATCAAGGGGGAGAAGGAACTGGCCCGCTATCTGGTGGATGAGGTACAGGAGGTTTACCGGCTCCAGGGTGTGAAGATCAACGACAAGCACATGGAGGTGATTGTCCGCCAGATGCTCCGGCGGGTCAAGATCGTCGATCCCGGGGATACGGTCTTCATTGCCGACGAGCAGGTGGAGCGTCATCGCTTTCAGGAGGAGAATGACCGTGTGACCGCCGCAGGCGGCAGACCTGCGGTGGGCAAACCGGTCCTGCTCGGCATTACCAAGGCCTCCCTGTCCACCCAGAGCTTTATTTCCGCCGCCTCTTTCCAGGAAACCACCCGGGTGCTTACGGAGGCGAGTCTGGCGGGGAAAACGGATTATCTGCGCGGTTTGAAAGAGAATGTCATCATGGGGCGCCTGATCCCCGCCGGGACCGGTCTGCCCATGTATCGAAAACTGGGCATCAAGACGGTGGCCGACGATGCGGAAGAAGAGGAAACACGGGAGCTGGAAGGCATTGCGGATGAGAAAATGCTTGACATGTAATCTCATTATTGGTAGAAAGCCAAACTTTGCCGTACCTGTCCGTGTGGACGGAAAGTGATTTTGGGAGGAGACATGCCGACAATAAACCAGCTGGTTCGCAAAGGTAGGACCAAAATAGAAGGAAAAACAAAGGCTCCGGCCCTGGTCGGCTCCCCGCAGCGGCGCGGAGTATGTGTCCGGGTTTATACATCGACGCCCAAGAAACCCAACTCGGCGTTGCGGAAAGTGGCCCGGGTGCGGCTCACGAGCGGATACGAGGTGACGTCCTACATCCCCGGGGTCGGGCACAATCTTCAGGAGCACTCCGTGGTGCTTGTCCGGGGAGGCCGGGTCAAGGATCTGCCGGGGGTGCGCTATCATATTATCAGGGGAACCCTAGATGCCGTAGGGGTCCAGGGAAGGAAACAGGGGCGTTCCAAGTACGGGGCCAAGAAGCCGAGTTAAGCGGGGATAGTTTATGCCGAGAAGACGAGAGGTAACAAAAAGGGAGATCGTACCCGATCCCAAGTATAACAACAAGATGGTGGCCCAGTTCGTGAACAACCTCTTGAAACAGGGGAAGAAAAGCACCGCGGAAGCGATTCTCTACGGCGCCTTCGATATAATCGAAAAGAGGATCAAGGAAACTCCTGTGGAGGTCTTCGAGAAGGCCCTCAACAATGTGAAACCCGTGATCGAGGTCAAATCGAGGAGGGTGGGCGGTTCCACCTATCAGGTTCCCACGGAGGTCCAGCCGTCGCGGCGGATGGCCCTGGCGATAAGGTGGCTGATCACCCACGCCAAGGAACGGGCGGAAAAGACGATGAAAGAGAAGCTGGCGGCGGAACTCATCGATGCGGCCAACAACAGAGGGGCGGCGATCAAGAAGCGGGAGGCCGTGCACAAGATGGCCGAGGCCAACAAGGCCTTCGCCCACTACCGTTTCTAAGCAGCTTACATAAGGATAAAGACAGGTCATTTCAGGAGCAAAGGGTCATAAATAAAAGAGATTTTTTCAAAAGACGAAGGAGGTAAGTAGAGATGGCTAAGAAAAAATTTGAAAGGACAAAGCCGCACCTGAATATCGGTACGATCGGTCACGTGGATCACGGGAAGACGACCTTGACGGCAGCGATTACCAAGCACTTGTCCAAGAAAGGCTTCGCCGAGTTCAGGCACTTTGACTCCATCGACAACGCCCCGGAGGAGAAGGAAAGAGGTGTTACGATCAATATCTGCCACGTGGAATACGAGACGGCGAAGCGGCACTACGCCCATGTCGACTGTCCCGGCCACGCCGACTATATCAAGAACATGATCTCCGGTGCCGCCCACATGGACGGGACGATCCTCGTGGTGGCGGCCTCCGACGGGCCCATGCCCCAGACCCGCGAGCACATCCTCCTGGCCCGTCAGGTCCAGGTACCCTACGTGGTCGTATATATGAACAAGGTGGATCTCGTCGACGATCCGGAACTCCTCGACCTCGTCGAGCTGGAACTTAGGGAACTCCTCAAAGAATACCAGTTCCCCGGCGACGACATTCCCATCATCCGCGGTTCCGCCCTGAAGGCGCTGGAAACGGACGATCCCGATTCGGAGGATGCCAAGTCCATCTGGGAACTCATGGAGGCGGTGGACAATTACATCCCCGAGCCGGAGCGCGTCCTCGACAAGCCCTTCCTCATGCCCATCGGCGATGTGTTCAGCATTTCCGGGCGCGGTACCGTCGTAACCGGCCGTGTGGACCGGGGCATCATCAAGACCGGCGAGGAAGTCGAGATCGTCGGGATCCGTCCCACCTTCAAGACGGTATGCACCGGGGTCGAGATGTTCCGCAAGACCCTGGATGAAGGCCGGGCCGGCGACGATATCGGCGTCCTGCTCCGGGGCACGAAGCGGGAAGAGGTGGAAAGAGGCCAGGTGGTAGCGAAACCCGGTTCCATCACCCCCCACACCAAATTCAAGGCCCAGGTCTACGTTCTCACCAAGGAAGAGGGCGGGCGTCATACCCCGTTCTTCACCGGTTATCGTCCCCAGTTCTATTTCCGGACCACGGATGTGACCGGGGTGGCGGTGCTGCCCGAAGGGGTGGAGATGGTCATGCCCGGTGACAATGTGGAAATGGAAATCCAGCTCATTACCCCCATTGCCATGGAGGAGCAGCTGCGTTTCGCCATTCGGGAAGGCGGTCGGACCGTCGGCGCCGGCGTTGTCAGCAAGGTCATCGAATAATAACTAAGGAAGCCGGCGCGACCATGAAAGACCAGAGAATAAGAATACGCCTCAAAGCTTACGATTATAAACTGCTGGACCGATCGGTGGAGGACATCGTCGAAACGGCGAAGCGTACGGGGGCCCGGGTTGCAGGACCCATTCCCCTGCCTACGGAGATCAACAGGTTTTGCGTCAACCGGTCGCCCCATGTGGACAAGAAATCCCGGGAACAGCTGGAGATCAGGACACACAAACGCCTGATCGACATCATTGAACCCACGCAGTCCACGGTAGACGCCCTGATGAAACTCGACCTTTCGGCAGGGGTCGATGTGGAGATCAAACTATAGTTTATATATCCCAGGGGATGGAACAAGCTTGGTAATTTCCATCTCCTGATTTTTTTCACGATTAGAGAAGCGACATGGCAAAGGGACTGATAGGCAGAAAACTGGGCATGACCCAGATCTTTACCGAGGATGGCGGTGCGGTACCGGCGACGGTGATCGAGGTGGAGCCTTCGGTGGTCATTCAGAAGAAGACCCGGGAGAAGGACGGTTACGAGGCCGTGCAGCTGGGTTACGGCCGGGTGAAGCAGAAACATGTGACGAAGCCCCTGCAGGGTCATTTCCGCAAAGCGGATAAAGGTTTTTTCCGCACCCTCCGGGAATTTCGCACGGATGCCGCAGGTTACGAGCTGGGGCAGGAACTGCGCGCCGACCTCTTCCAGGCGGGAGATTTTGTTGATATCACCGGCACATCGAAGGGAAAAGGCTTCGCCGGCGGGGTGAAAAGGCACGGGTTCGGCGGTGGTCGGGCGACCCACGGGTCCATGTTCCACCGTGCCCCCGGCTCCATAGGGGCCAGCGCCGAGCCTTCCCGGGTGTTCAAGGGGAAGAAGCTGCCCGGGCATATGGGCTGTGCGCGGACTACCGTTCAGAACATCAAGGTACTGCTGGTAAGACCGGAGGATAACGCCATCCTCGTAAAAGGGTCCATCCCCGGATGCAGACAGGGGATCGTGGTCATCAACCAGGCCGTCAAGAAAGCAAATGTTGCGAAATAGCGATTCAGGGTGGAAGAGATGCCAGTAGCGGCTGTGTATGATATAGAAAACAGGAAGACAGGTGAAATCGAACTCAGCGATGAGATCTTCGGTGCCGGCGTCAACGAGGCGGCCATGTATGAGGTGGTGAGGATGCAGCTCATTGCCCGGCGCCGGGGAACGGCGGCGACGAAAACGCGCCGGGACATCAGCGGCGGTGGAAAAAAACCATGGCGGCAGAAGGGAACGGGCAGGGCCCGAGCCGGAACTACCCGGTCCCCTATCTGGCGGGGTGGAGGCACGGTGTTTGGGCCCCATCCCCGGTCGTACGCCTTCAAGGTGCCCAAAAAGGTACGCCGTCTTGCCCTGGTTTCGGCTCTCAGCCAAAAATTCAAAGAAGAACGGATGATCATCCTTGAGGATTTTCCCCTGGGCGAAATCAAGACCAGGAAATTCAAGGAAGTCGTCGATCGCTTCGGGTGGAACAAGGCGCTGGTTGTTATCGACAAGGCCGATCCCATCCTGGAGAAGTCATCGAGAAATCTTAAGGAAATCAAAATGATCCGCTCGGAAGGCATCAACGTCTATGACCTCTTGAATCACGAGCATGTGGTTTTGCTGGCGCCGTGCGTGAAAAACATCGAGGGAGCGTTGCGATCATAATGGAATTATACAAAATTATAAAAAAGGCCCTGCTTACGGAAAAAACCAACCTTGCCCGGGGTGAGGCAAACAAGTATTTCTTTGCCGTCGATCGCCGCGCCAACAAGATCGAGATTGCTGCGGCCGTGGAAAAACTGTTCAAGGTGAAGGTCCTCGATGTGGCGGTGATGAATGTGCCGGGGAAGAAAAAGCGCATCGGCCGGATCGTCGGTGAAAAACCATCCTGGAAGAAGGCGGTGGTCACCCTGGCACCGGGGAACCGTATCGAAATATTTGAAGGCGTTTAATAAGTTTTAAGGAACGGAATATGGCAATCAAGACATATAAACCCACATCGCCGGGGCGGCGTTTTCAGACCTGCTCCGATTTTGAGGAGCTAACCTCTTCCCGGCCGGAAAAGAGCCTGTTGCGACCCTTGAAGAGAACGGGGGGCAGGAATGCCAACGGGCGGATGACCAGCCGGCATATCGGGGGGGGGCACAAGCGGCGCTACCGCATCATCGACTTTCGCCGGGACAAGATCGACATCCCCGCCCGTGTGGCGGCGGTGGAATACGATCCCAATCGCTCCGCGAGAATCGCCCTCCTCAATTATGTGGACGGAGAGAAGAGATATATCCTCGCCCCGGACAAGATTACCGTGGGCGATGTCGTTATCAGCGGTGAGCGGGCGGACATCAAGCCGGGTAACACCATTCCCCTGAAAAACATCCCCCTGGGAACCCTGATCCACAACGTGGAACTGAAGGTCGGCCGGGGCGGACAGATAATTCGCAGCGCCGGTTCCTACGGACAGTTGATGGCCAAAGAGGGCGGGTACGCCCAGGTCCGGCTACCCTCCGGAGAGGTGAGGAAGATCTTTCTCGATTGCCGGGCCACGATCGGCCAGATCGGCAATATCGAGCACGAGAATATCAGCATCGGCAAGGCGGGAAGAAGCCGCTGGCTGGGCAGGCGTCCCAAGGTGCGGGGGGTGGCCATGAATCCCATCGATCATCCCATGGGCGGCGGCGAAGGGAAGTCGTCGGGCGGCAGACACCCTTGTACCCCCTGGGGGATTCCGACCAAGGGGCATAAAACGCGCACGAATAAGAGCACGGACAAATACATCGTAAAGAGAAGAGGTTAGAAGGTGGCAAGGTCTGTTAGCAAGGGTCCATACATCGAGGCCAAACTGCTGGAAAAGGTGCGAAAGGCCGAGGCGGCGGGGAGCAAGGCGGTCATCAAGACATGGTCACGGCGGTCAACCATAACCCCGGACCTCATCGGGCATACCTTCGCCGTTCATAACGGTAAAAAGTTTATCCCCGTCTTTGTGACGGAAAACATGGTGGGACACAAGCTCGGTGAATTCGCTCCGACCCGGACATTCTTCAGCCATGCCGGGGACAGAAAATCGAAAGTGAGAAGATAAAACAGGCGCATTCCGCGCGAATGGCATGGGGTAAGTTTATGGAAGCAAGGGCTGTTGCCAAGTATATTCGCATCTCGCCGCAAAAGGCACGCCTCGTGGTGGATCTCATCCGGGGAAAGAAGGTTGAGGAAGCGGAGAAGATCCTTTCCTACACAAGAAAATACGGGGCGTATCTGGTGGGTAAGGTTTTGAAGTCCGCCCTGGCCAATGCCAGGCAAAACCCGAATATCGACGAGAACATCCTCTTCGTAAAGGGTGTCTATGTCGATCAGGGGCCGGCTTTGAAGCGCTGGCGGGCCCGGGCCCAGGGACGGGCGGCGGCGATCAAGAAAAGGATGAGTCATATTACGGTCGTGTTGGACGAGGCATAGCGAAATCGCGAGGAGGTGAAAGGTTGGGGCAGAAGGTAAATCCGATCGGTTTGAGGCTTGGCGGCGTTAAGACATGGAAGTCGCTCTGGTTTTCTGAGAAGAACTACAGTGAACTCCTTCATGAGGATCTCCGTATCCGCCAGTACCTCAAACAGAGACTCTATCACGCCGGCATCTCGAGGATCGAGATCGAAAGGGCCGCCAATAAGGCGAAGGTCAATATCTATGCCGCCCGTCCGGGAATCATCATCGGCAAAAAGGGTTCCGAGATCGAGAAACTCAAAAAGGATCTTGAGAAGGTCAGCAGCAGTGAGTTGATCATAAATATTCTGGAAGTACGGAAACCGGAAATAGACGCACAGCTGGTGGCGGAAAACGTCGCACTCCAGTTGGAAAGGCGCATCGCTTTCCGCCGGGCCATGCGCAAGGGTGTTACCTCCGCGATCAAATTCGGGGCCAAGGGAATCCGGGTCAACTGTTCCGGCCGCCTGGGCGGTGCGGAAATGGCCCGTGCCGAATGGTACCGGGAAGGCCGTGTCCCCCTGCATACCCTGCGGGCCGACATCGACTGGGGTTTTGCCGAGGCGCGGACGGCGTACGGGAAAATCGGCGTTAAGGCCTTGATCTTTCTCGGGGAGATCCTGGGAACCAAGAAAGAGCGCGAACGATAACGACAAGTTTGCAGAAGGATATAATAGGGGTTTTTGAACCATGTTGATGCCGAAGAGGGTAAAATATAGAAAACCGCAGCGGGGGCGCATGACCGGGCAGGCCATGCGGGGCAATGCCATCACCTTTGGCGAGTTCGGTTTGCAGGCCACGGAATGCGGTTGGGTTACGGCCCGACAGATCGAATCCGCCCGTGTGGCGATGACCAGGCACGTGAAGAGAGGCGGCAAAATCTGGATCCGGGTGTTTCCCCACAAATCGATAACGAAAAAGCCGGCGGAAACAAGAATGGGAAAAGGCAAGGGGGCCCCGGAGGAATGGGTCGCCGTCGTCAAGCCGGGGATGGTGCTTTACGAAATGCGGGGTGTTTCCCCGGATATCGCCAAGGAGGCCTTTCGCCTGGCGGCCCATAAGCTGCCCGTCGGCGTCAAGTTCCTGACCAGGGAGGCGATGGATGAAAACTAAAGAGCTGAGGGATCTGCACAGCGATGAATTGAAACAGAAAAAGGCGGAACTGGATGAAGAACTCTTCCGTCTGAAGTTGCGCCATGCGTCCGGGCAGCTGGATTCCACTGCCACTCTGGGGAAGACGAGGAGAGATATTGCCCGTATCAAGACGATCTTGAGGCAGAAGGAGGATCGATAGTCATGGAGGTCCGCGGAAACCGGAGAACGATCAGCGGCGTCGTGGTAAGCAACAAGATGGACAAGACCATCGTCGTCCGGGTGGAACGTCTGGTCAAACATTCAGTTTTCCATAAATATATTCGTCAATTCGTAAAATACAAGGCCCATGACGAAGGCAATGAATGCCGGGTCGGGGACCGGGTGGTGATTGTGGAATCCCGGCCCTTGAGCAAGGACAAGCGCTGGCGGATGCAATCCATCCTGGAGCGGGCCAAATAGCATAGGGACTTGAGTGAAGGCGGTAGGGTATTATGATTCAGATGCAGACCATACTAAACGTTGCAGACAACTCGGGGGCCAAAAAGGTTGCCTGCATCAAGGTGCTGGGGGGGTCGAAACGGCGCTATGCCGGCATTGGCGACGTCATCGTTGTATCTGTCAAGGAAGCCATCCCCAATTCGAAGGTGAAGAAGGGTGATGTCATGAAGGCCGTCATTGTCCGCACGGTCAAGGAGTTGCGCCGGCAGGACGGTTCCTATCTGAAATTCGACGATAACTCGGCCGTCCTGATTACCAACCAGATGGAGCCCATCGGGACGCGTATCTTCGGTCCGGTGGCAAGGGAATTACGGGCGAAGCAGTTTATGAAAATCATATCTCTGGCTCCTGAGGTACTCTAAACAGGCAGCGGGACATCGAAACAAGGATCGAGACAATGCAGGGAAAGCATTTGAAAAAGGGAGACATGGTACAGGTTACCGCCGGCAGGGAAAAAGGGAAGACCGGCAAGATAATCAGGATCATGAGGGACAAAGAACGGGTCATTGTGGAAAAGCTCAATTTTGTGAAACGGCACCAGCGGCCCGATGCCAAGGGCAAGGGCGGGATCGTGGAAAAGGAAGGGCCCATCAATATCACCAATGTTTCCTATTTTTGCAGCAAGTGTGAAAAAGGGGTCCGGCTGGGACACAAGATCCTCGAGGAAGGCAAAAAGGTCCGTATCTGTAGAAAATGTCAGGAGATAATAGACGCATAAGGCGATCAACATGGCAAGACTTAAAGAACTTTACCAAAAGGAAGTAGTCCCGGCATTGATAGCGAAGTTCGGTTACAAGAACCGGATGGAAGTGCCGAAGCTGGAGAAGATAGTGCTCAACATGGGCCTGGGCGAGGCAATCCAGAACGCCAAGATTTTGGACAGCGCCGCGGCGGAGATGGCGGCGATTACCGGACAGAAGCCCGTGATCACCAAGGCGCGGAAATCCATCGCCACCTTCAAGCTGCGCCAGGGGATGTCCATCGGTTGTCGGGTTACCCTGCGCCGGGAGCGGATGTACGAATTCCTGGATCGCCTGGTCAATATCAATCTTCCCCGGGTCAGGGATTTCCGCGGTATTGCCCCCAAGTCATTCGACGGCCGGGGTAATTTCGCCCTCGGACTGAAAGAACAGATCATTTTCCCCGAGATCGACTACGACAAGATCGACAAGATCCGGGGGATGAATGTGGTCATTGTTACCACGGCGAAGACGGATGAAGAGGCAAGAGAGTTGTTGAGGATGATGGGCATGCCTTTCCGGAGTTGAACCCAAAGAAGGGTGGGAGGAAGATATAAGTGGCAAAGAAATCCCTGATCGCAAAAGCAAAAAGGAAGATGAAATTCTCGGTCCGGCAGTACAACCGCTGTCCGCTGTGCGGCAGACCCCGGGCGTATTACCGTAAATTCGATATGTGCAGAATCTGTTTAAGGAATCTTGCCGCCAAGGGGGAGATCCCCGGGGTGATCAAAGCGAGCTGGTAGATCAATATTTAAGGAGTTTTATCCATGGGAATGACCGATCCAATTGCCGATATGTTGACCAGAATCCGGAATGCCAATCGCATGCATTTCAAGACGGTGGACGTGTTTGCCTCCCGCATGAACAGGAATATCGCCGAGGTTCTGAAAAAGGCAGGTTATATTTCCGGTTTTGAGCTGAAGAAGGAAAAAAATAGACACGAGGTCTTGAGGATCGAGCTGGCTTATCCCGATTCCAGAAACTATGTCCTTACCGACATCCAGCGGGTGAGCCGGCCCGGACGGCGGGTTTATGTCCACAGTGAGGACATCCCCAGGGTGCTGAACGGTTATGGGATTGCCGTCATGTCCACTTCGAAGGGGCTGATGACGGATAAGGAGGCACGGGATCAGAATCTGGGCGGGGAAATACTATGCCGGGCGTGGTAAATATTCTCCGGGCTTTTGTGCGTCGGGTTGGGAGATAGAAAAATGTCGAGAATCGGGAAAAAGGCCATCAAACTTCCGGCCGGGGTCAGTGTTACCCGGGAGGACAGACTGGTAAAGGTATCGGGTCCGAAAGGGGAGCTCTCCGCGGTTTTGCCTCCGGGGATTGATTTCATTCAAGAGGAAAATGCCGTTTCCGTCCAGCGGATTGAAGACAACCGGCTGGGGAGATCGGCCCACGGCTTGGCGAGGACCCTGGTGAACAATATGGTGGTCGGGGTAAGCAAGGGGTTTGAAAAGGGGCTGGAAATATCCGGTGTCGGCTACCGGGCCGAACTGAACAATGACGTTTTGAAACTCGTGGTGGGTTTTTCCACCCCCCGGGAATATGTGGTTCCGAAGGGGGTGGCCGTCAAGATCGAGAAACAGGTCAATATCCTCGTCTCCGGTATCGACAAGTATCTGGTAGGCAAAGTGGCTTCGGAAATCCGTGACTTGAGAAAACCTGAACCCTACAAGGGAAAAGGGATCAAATACGCCGGGGAGCAGGTACGCCGGAAAGTCGGTAAGTCCGTGGGTACGAAATAGGGGCAGTGATTATCGGATATTCTTTTTATATGAGGTAGGCGAATTGGCAGCGAAGGTTGAGAAAATCAGAGAGAAAAGAAAGGCCCGAGTCCGGGGAAAGGTTTCGGGTACCCAGCAGCGGCCCCGCCTGGCGGTATTCAGAACGGCTCGCCATATCTATGTTCAGGCCATCGCTGATGATCTGGGACGAACCCTCGCCCAGGCTTCGACCCTGAGCCCGGAACTGCGGGGGGAGCTCGGCGGGTTGAAAAAATCGGAAGCGGCCAGGGCGGTGGGCAAACTGGTTGCCATGCGGCTTAAATCCGCGGGGATCGAGGAAGCTGTTTTCGATCGCGGTCGTTTCCTGTATCATGGCCGGGTCAAGGCCCTTGCCGATGCGGCCCGGGAAGGCGGGTTGAAATTTTGACGACCAAAACAAGAGGGGCGATGAGATAAGACTATGACAGAAGAGCTTGAACTGATAGACAGAGTCATCACGATCAACAGGACCGCCAAGGTCGTCAAGGGTGGACGGAGGTTCCGCTTCAGTGCCATCGTGGTGGTGGGAGACGGACAGGGTTCCGTAGGGGCCGGTCTGGGCAAGGCCCACGAAGTCCCGGAAGCGATCCGCAAGGGTATGGAGCAGGCGAAGAAGAACATGAAGAAGGTGGCCGTTATCAACCGCACGATTCCCTATGAGGTCATAGGGACTTACGGGGCCGGCCGCGTGCTTTTGAAGCCCGCTTCGGAAGGGACGGGTCTTATCGCCGGCGGCGCCGTGCGGGCCGTGTTGGAGGCGGCGGGGGTCCACAATGTGCTGACTAAATGTCTAGGCTCTCACAATCCCCACAACCTGGTCAAGGCGACCATCGAAGGACTTTGCCAGTTGAAGGAACCGGCGGAAATCGCCCGGCTCCGCAGGCAAGCGACCTGGGAATAGTAAAAATTAAAGAGGTGTGTCTCGTGGGACGCAAATTGAAAGTCACATTGATTCGGAGTTATATCGGCAGACCGGAAAAGCATCGTCGGGTGCTGCGGGGCATGGGGCTCATGAAGATGAACAAAACGGTAATCCTGGACGATACCCCCGAGATTCGCGGCATGGTGAACAAGGTATGTCATCTGGTTTCCATGGAAGAGGTGGAGGCATAAAGATATATGGATCTGCAAACACTGAAGGCCCCCGTTGGAGCGAAGAAGAAGCGTAAACGCATCGGCCGCGGCGGCGCCCGGGGAGGAACGGCCGGCAAAGGTCACAAGGGACAGAACGCCCGATCGGGAGGCGGCAGCAAACCCGGTTTCGAGGGCGGGCAGATGCCCATGGCGCGCCGTCTGCCCAAACGGGGATTCCGCAATCCCTTCCGCAGGGAAATCATCACGATCAACCTGGAGCAGCTCCGGGGATTTGCGGAGAACAGCGTGGTCGATGTGGAGGCCCTGCTTGCCAGAGGGCTGATCAAGAAAAGGGGAGACGGGGTCAAGCTGCTGGGAAAAGGGGAGATACAGTACGCCCTCGCCGTTAAGCTTGATGCTTTGAGCCGGGGGGCCAAGGCCAAGATTGAAGCCGCCGGTGGTTCCGTTGTAGAGGTTTCCTGAATTGATCGGCGGACTCAGTAACATACCCAAAATCCCGGAGCTGCAAAAAAGGATTCTCTTTACCTTTTTGCTTTTGATCGTTTACCGGATCGGTGCCCATGTGCCGACGCCGGGTATCGACGCGGCGGCGCTGGCGGCCTATTTCGAACAGGCGAAAGGATCGCTGCTGGGGCTCTTTGATATGTTTGCCGGGGGCGCCCTGAGCAATCTGTCCGTATTTGCTCTGGGAATCATGCCCTATATCAGCGCCTCCATTATCCTGCAATTGCTCACCATCGCCATTCCTCATCTGGAAAAACTCTCCAAGGAAGGAGAGGCGGGAAGGAGAAAGATCACCCAGTACACCCGCTATGGAACGGTGGTCCTGAGCATTATCCAGGGTTTCGGCATCGCCATCGGACTGGAAAACATGGCGGGACCTACGGGGGCCTCCATCGTCATCGAAACGGGCTGGGGCTTCCGGCTCATGACGATGATTACCCTGACCGCCGGTACCGCTTTTATCATGTGGCTGGGGGAACAGATAACGGAGAAGGGGATCGGCAACGGCATCTCCCTCATCATCTTTGCGGGGATCGTATGCCGCGGGCCCGAGGCCATCATCAGCACCTTTCAGCTCCTGGCGGCGGGAGAGATGGGGATCTTTTTCATCCTTATCCTCATCATCATGATGGTGGCCGTGGTGGGTACGATCGTCTATGTGGAAAGCGCCCAGCGCCGGATACCGGTGCAGTATGCCAAGCGTGTCGTCGGCCGGAAGGTTTACGGGGGGCAGTCCACCCATCTGCCCCTGAAGGTCAATACCGCCGGCGTCATTCCGCCGATTTTCGCTTCGTCGATCATCATGTTCCCGGCGACGATCGCGAATTTCATTCCCCATCCCTGGATGAAGCAGGTGGCGGAAGCGCTGGTTCCCGGCCGGGCCGTTTACGAGTTGCTCTATGTGGCGTTCATCGTCTTCTTTTGCTACTTCTATACGGCCGTAACCTTCAACCCCGTGGATGTGGCCGAGAACATGAAGAAATACGGGGGCTATGTGCCGGGGATCAGACCCGGTAAAAAGACGGCGGATTATATCGACGGGGTCCTGACGCGCCTGACCTTCAGCGGCGCCATCTATGTGTCGGCGGTCTGTGTCCTGCCGAGCATTTTGATCTCGTACTTCAATGTTCCTTTCTACTTCGGCGGCACGGCGCTCCTGATCGTGGTCGGTGTGGCGCTCGACACCGCCGGACAGATCGAAACCCACCTGCTGACCAGGCAGTACGAGGGTTTCATGAAGAAAGGAAGATTAGCCAGACGGCGTTGAAGAAGGCCATTGCGGCAATATGGATGAGGTCGTTTCGATGGTCATTCTGAAACAGCAAAGCGAGATTGAAAAAATCCGGGCCAGTAACCTCATCGTAGCGGAAGTCCTGGCGATGCTGAAGGAGAAGGTAGTAGACGGGATCACCACCCGGGAGTTGGACCGCCTTTCGGAAGAACTGGTCTTGAGGCGGGGGGCCAAACCGGCCTTCAAGGGTTATCGGGGTTATCCCTATTCCCTGTGCGCCTCGGTGAATGACGAGATCATCCACGGCCTCCCCTCGGATCGGGTGCTGAGGGAAGGGGACATCGTGGGTCTGGATTTCGGCGCCTACTATGGAGGTTATTACGGTGACGCCGCCCTGACGGTCCCGGTGGGGAAGATTTCCCCGGAGGCGGCCCATCTCCTCCAGGCGACGGAGAGGTCCCTGGCGCTGGCCATTGAAGAGGCGCGGGTCGGGAACAGACTCGGTGACATTTCCGCGGCGGTGCAGAACCATGTGGAGGCGGCCGGTTACTCCGTGGTGAGGGATTTTGTGGGGCACGGTATCGGCAGGAGTCTCCACGAGGAACCCCAGATCCCCAATTTCGGCGTCCGGGGCCGGGGGGTCAAACTGAAAGCGGGCATGGTGCTGGCGATCGAACCCATGGTCAACGCCGGGACGTTCAAGATCAGGATGCGGCCCGACGGGTGGACCGCGGTGACGGCCGACGGCCGGCTGTCCGCGCACTTTGAGCATACCGTCGCCATAACGGAAAACGGTCCGGAAATATTGAGCCGTCTCCATTGACGGAAGAGGATCAAGGACTTAACAAGGAACAGCGATCAGCAGCAGCTGATATCAGGGTCATTGCTATGGTGAAAGAAGAGGCGATCGAGGTCGAGGGAAAGGTGATCGAACCCCTCCCCAATGCCATGTTCCGGGTGGAACTGGAAAACGGCCATCGGGTGCTGGCCCACATCTCCGGGAAGATGAGGATGCACTTCATCAAGATCCTGCCCGGAGACAAGGTGACGGTGGAGCTGTCCCCCTATGACTTGACGCGGGGACGGATCATCTATCGGACAAAATAGGGTGCCGGCGGTTAAGCGCCGGTCCTGATCGGATAGGAGTGAAGATCGTGAAAGTAAGGGCTTCCGTAAAAAAGATCTGCGATAAATGTAAGATCGTCAAAAGAAAGGGTATTCTCCGGGTGATCTGCGAGAATCCCAAGCACAAGCAGCGACAGGGATAAATCCGTAGCTGAGGTCAGGAGGACAGAGGCGTGGCAAGAATTGCAGGAGTTGATTTACCGAAGAACAAAAGAATGGAAATCGCCTTGACTTATATTTACGGTATCGGCAGAACGACGGCCCAGAAGATTCTTCAGAAGGCGGGTGTCGATGCCGACAAGAAGACCGACCATCTCGCCGATGCGGAGATCACGGCCATCCGGAATATAATCGACAAGGATCACAAAGTGGAAGGCGATCTGCGGCGGGAAGTTTCCATGGATTTGAAGCGCCTGATGGACCTGGGAACCTATAGGGGGCTGCGACATCGGAAGGGACTGCCCGTCCGCGGGCAGCGGAGTCATACCAACGCCCGGACGCGGAAGGGACCACGGCGGGCGATTGCAGGTAAGAAGAAGTAACGGGGAGGAGAAATGGCGAGACCGGCAAGAAAGACAGGGAAAAAGAAAGAGAAAAAGAATATCCCCGAAGGGATTGCCCATATCCAGTCGACCTTTAACAATACCATCGTGACCATCACGGATCTCAGCGGCAATGTCGTATCCTGGTCGTCTTCCGGTATCCAGGGATTCAAGGGCTCCCGCAAGAGCACTCCTTTTGCTGCGCAGATGGCCGCGGAAGATGCAGTGAAAAAGGCCAAGGAACACGGGATGAGAAGTGTGCAGGTTTATGTCAAAGGACCCGGGTCGGGACGGGAATCGGCCCTGCGGGCGTTGCAGGTAGCCGGCATCAACATCACGCTGATCCGCGACGTCACCCCTATCCCCCATAACGGGTGCCGGCCTCCGAAACGAAGAAGGGTTTGAGTTTATTGTCAGCAGTGCAGATTACAGCATAACAGGGAGGAACTTTGGCAAGGTATAGAGAATCCGTATGCAGGTTGTGCCGCCGGGAAGGCCTGAAGTTGTTTTTGAAAGGCGACCGCTGTTACTCCGAAAAGTGCGCCTTCGAACGCCGGGAATACGCGCCGGGAGACCACGGCCAGATGAGGAGGAAACCCTCGGACTATTGTGTGCAATTGCGGGCCAAACAGAAATTGAGAAGGATGTACGGACTTCTGGAAAAGCAGTTCCATGGCTATTTTGAAAAGGCCGACCGGTTGAAGGGGATTACCGGGACCAACCTGCTGATCCTTTTGGAGCGCCGACTGGACAATATGGTCTTCCGCATGGGTTTTGCCAATTCCCGGACCGAAGCGCGTCAATTGGTCAGGCATAATCACTTTTCCGTCAACGGCAGGAAGGTCAACATCCCCTCGTACCTGGTCAAGGCGGGGGATGAGATCGAGGTTCGGGAAGGAAGCCGCAAGGTTACCCGGATCGTCGAGGCCATGGAGTCCGTTGCCCGGCGGGGAGTGCCGCAGTGGCTGACCCTGGACAAGGATAACTTCAAAGGGTCTGTGAAGATGCTTCCCACCCGCGACGAGTTGACGATGCCGGTTCAGGAGCAGCTGGTTGTAGAGCTTTATTCAAAATAATCAAAACCACCGGCACCGCCGCGGCGGACCGGAACAACAAGGACAGAGAGAATGCAGCGAAACTGGCGCGGCTTAATACGACCAAAGCGGATAGAGATCGACGAGGGTACCCATACGAGGTTTTATGGTGAATTTACCTGCCAGCCTCTGGAGAGGGGGATGGGTGTCACTCTGGGTAACGCCCTGAGGAGAACCCTGCTGTCTTCGATACAGGGGGCGGCCATTGTCGCCGTCCGTTTTGACGGCGTCCTGCATGAATTTTCCACAATCCCCGGTGTCAAGGAGGACGTGACGGATATCATCCTCAATCTCAAGGGCGTCCGGGTGATGCTCCACAATGACGGGCCTCGCACGCTCAGACTGGACGTTGCCCGTGAAGGGACCGTCACCGCCGGAGACATCATCCATGACAGCACCGTCGAGATCCTCAACCCCGACCACTATCTGGCCACCCTGTCCGGCAAGGCGAACCTGAAAGCGGAAATGACGGTCAAGCTGGGGCGGGGGTATATGCAGGCGAAAAAGGAAAGGGATTATGATCAGCCCGAAGGGACGATCAACATCGACGCCGTTTTTTCGCCCATCAAGAAGGTGAATTACACGGTTACCCATGCCCGGGTGGGTCAGGTCGCCGATTATGATCGCCTCGTTCTCGAGGTCTGGACGGACGGGAGCGTCCTGCCTGAGGATGCCGTGGCTTTTGCCTCTAAGATCCTCAAGGAGCAGCTGGATATCTTCATCAATTTCAGCGATCAGGAAGAGGAGACGGAGCAGCCCGACGGAACGGAGGAAAAGGAAAATCTCAACGAGCAACTCCTCCGTCATGTCGATGATCTGGAACTGTCGGTCCGTTCGGCGAACTGTTTGAAAAACGCCGGCATCAATCTGATCGGCGAACTGGTCCAGAAATCGGAAGCGGAAATGTTGAAGACCAAGAACTTTGGAAGAAAATCATTGAATGAAATCAAGGAAATTCTTGCCGAGCAAGGTTTGGGTTTCGGTATGAAGCTGGATTTTCACCCCTGGAACGCCAAGGAAGAAAACCGGGAATAACCGTTGCACCGGGACGGCGGGGCAGCGCGGAAGAGCGAAGAGAGAGGATAACGAACTATGCGTCACGGAAAGGCGGACTGTAAACTCGGAAGGACGACAAGCCACAGAAAGGCGATGTTGAGGAACATGGTTACGTCCTTCATCGAGCACGAATCGATAAAGACCACGGATACCAAGGCAAAAGAGCTGAAAAAGGTGGCGGAAAAGATGGTGACCCTGGGAAAGAAAGGCAGCCTGCACGCCCGCCGGCAGGCCCTGGGATACATCCGCAGCGCCGAAACGGTGCGAAAGCTCTTCGATGAATTGTCGGTACGTTATCGGGAACGGGCGGGCGGTTATACCCGTATCGTCAAACTCGGTTTCCGGGCCGGTGACAGCGCACCTGTTTCCCTGGTGGAGTTCGTCAAAGACGGAGAGAAGGAAAAAAGCAGGAAAAAGACCGGCGCGGCAAAAAAGTCCTGAAGAAGAACCGTCGCGAAGATTGAGACCAGCAAAGGCCGGATTTAGTTCGGCCTTTTTTATTTGGGCTTGTCTTTTCAGGGAAAAAAGGATAGAGTCTCCCCACTGTTTCATTCCCGAGTGATCATGACGAAAGGAGGACTGAATATGGCGGAAGAAAAAATCGGCGAGGTGGTGAAATTTTTTGCCAAACCCTCGGTGGCGGCGGTAAAGATCGTCAGCGGCGAACTCCGGATCGGTGATACGATCAAGATAACGGGTCATACCACCGACATCACCGATGTCATAGAATCCATGGAGGTCAATAACCAGAAGGTGGAGAAGGCCGTGCCGGGAGATTATATCGGGGTGAAGGTTTCCGATCGCGTCCGACCGGGCGACGAGGTTTTCCGTGTTCTTCCGGATTGACGCGAGTCGGTTTTCCGGTTGTAATCTGAATTGATCATGCCTTTCGGCTTCCAGGCAACGATGGCGTGGCCAAGACAGCAAAAAGGCTCTGGAAGCGGAGGTGGAGAGCTCTCGAGGCGCCGGCCGGGTGAACGGCGGTGAAGACGTTTTGATTTCATGCGGAATAGGCCATGGATCGAATCTTGCCGGTTTGTCCGTGGCTTTTCCATTTTCCTGACCCGGCGGCGAATGACGCGCGTATTCGATCCCGACACCTATCTGCAACGTCTGACCGCGCTGGGCATCCGGATGGACCTCGATGCCGTCCGGGCGGCGCTGCAGTGTCTGGGCCACCCGGAGGCTTCCTATCCGGCGATCCTGGTCGCCGGCACCAACGGCAAGGGTTCGGTAGCCGCCATGACGGCGTCCATTCTGACCGCGGCCGGTCTGAACGTCGGGCTTTATACCTCTCCCCATCTTGTGGATGTCCGGGAAAGGATCCGGGTCAACGGCGAGATGATCTCCCGGCAAGAGCTGGCGGCAGCCGGGGGGGAAATCGCCCGCCGGGTTGCCGAACCGCTTACCTACTTTGAGTTTCTGACCGTTCTGGCGGGATTTTATTTTCGGGAAAGGAAGATCGATATCGCGGTGGTCGAGGTGGGCATGGGAGGGCGCCTGGATGCGACACGGCTTTTCGCGGCGCCGGTGGCGGTCATCACGAACCTGTCCCGCGACCACGAAGAGTATCTGGGACGGCGCCTGGGGGATATTGCGTTCGAAAAAGCGGCGATTATCCCCGTCGGTGGGGTATGTGTGACCGCCGTCCGGCAGCGCGGCGTCCGGCGGGTAATCGAAACCACCGGTCGGGCACGGGAGGTGCTGCTGCTGCGTCTGGGCGGGGAGATCAAGATCCGCCGCCACCGGGACGGAACCTTTTCCTATCGCAGTGCGACCCGGTATCTGCCCCGTCTCCCCTGTGCGCTCACGGGGGGGCACCAGCGGGAAAATGCCGCTTTGGCGGTCGCTGCCGTTGAGGCCATGGAAACCCGTGGTTTCGCTGTCCGCGAGGGAGCGATCCGGACGGGGCTGGCGGGTGTGAGGTGGGAGGGGCGCCTGGAGATCCTCCGGCGTGATCCCGCTGTCCTTGTCGACGGCGCTCACAATCCGGCGGGGATCGGCTCTCTTTGCCGGGCCCTGAGGCATGATTTCTCATACCGCCGCCTCATTGTCCTGTTCGGGGTCCTCCGGGACAAGCATTATGAGGAGATGCTGGAAAGGCTGGCGGCGCTCACACCCCTGCTCATCATCACCCGCCCCGGCAGCGAACGTTCCCTCCCCCCGGAGAGCCTTCTGGAGGCCGCGAAGCGTCTCTCTCCGGAAGCGAAGGCGATTCCCGCGCCGGCGGCCGCCCTCCGCCATGCCTTGGCGGTTGCCCGGCATGACGATCTCATCTGTGTGACCGGTTCTCTGTATCTGGTGGGAGAAATAAAAAGACTTTTCCTTACCGGCGATGCGTGACGGCGGTGAAAAGGATATGCTTCGGATCGTGAACAGCATGAAGGCGCCATGGTCCCCCACCGGGTTTGACAAGCCGGGGGTGTGCGGGGTCTCCCTCGCCCTGGCCATGATATTTATCCTGTTGTTTCCTTTGGTCTCCGGGGGCAGTGAAATCACCGTCTATCGGGGATCGGTGCGTGACCTCCAGGGTAATCCCCTGGCCGGCGTGGTGGTCGAAACGAGAGAAGATCCGGCGGGAGGGGTGACAACGGCTCCGGACGGTTCTTTTTCGCTGCCGGTCCCTGCGGGTTGGCGCCGGTTCACCCTGACGGCAACCCGGGAAGGTTATTTTCCTCATTATGAAATCTGTACCGCGACGTCATGGGGAAAGGACGGCCGGGTAATACTCCTGTCCCGCCTGCCTGACGCCGATACCGCCGTACCCCCCCCGGCGGGCGGCAACGTACCCGGCAGTCCCGTGGACATCGAGGCCGATACTTTGAGCTATTTCCAGGATACCGATACCTACCAGGCGGACGGCAACGTCGTCATCCTTTATGAACAGGGCAGATTGAATGCGGCGGCGGTCACCCTCAACCGGAAAACGGAGGAAGCCTTCGCCCGGGGCGGGGTGAAGCTGCAGAGCAAAGGTGATGTCCTGGAGGGGGAACGGTTGAAAATACATATTCCTTCCCAGACGGGAACGGTGGAGGAAGGAAAGATTTTCATCGCCCGGACCCACTTTTATCTGCGTGGTGATCGGATCGAGAAGCGGGGTGAGGCGACATATTTTATCGAGAATGCCCAGGCGACGACCTGTGACGGGGAAAACCCCGACTGGCGTCTCACGGGAAAACACCTCGATGTTACCGTCGACGGCTATGGCACTGTCAGCCACGGTAAATTCTACGCGGGGAAGTTGCCGGTAATTTACATGCCTTATTTCCTCTTTCCCGCCAAGACCACCCGCCAGTCGGGATTGCTGTTCCCCCGGATGGGCTATTCGAAGGATAAACTGGGCTGGGACATCGGCCTCCCCTTTTACTGGGCCGTATCCCAGGATGTCGATGCCACTTTCTATCAGCGTTACCTGAGTCAGCGGGGATTCCAGGAGGGGGTGGAAATGCGATATGCCCTCGGTGATTCGACCACGGGGACGCTCTATGGTGATTTTCTCAACGACAGCAAAGAAATCACCGAAACCAACGGCAGCATCAGCAGGAACTGGCAGTCGAACCAGAAGCGCTGGGCCTTCTACTGGAATCAGGAAACGCGTTTCGATGCCGGTTTGTACTTTCGCGCCGACGTCGCCAAGGTATCGGATAACTGGTATTTCAAGGATTTCTCGTCCCACAACTATTTTCTCGAGCATTACGCCGCCGATCGGGTGCAGCCGTTCAAGAAGGTTTCTTTTGTGGGCAACGAGGCGCTCACATCCCTCGACTCCACGCTGCGTCTGGTCAAGAACTGGAAACTGTTCAATCTCACCGCGTTGGTGAAAAATACCGACGATTATACCGTCGCCACCAATGACGGCACCCTCCAGAAGTATCCGGAACTGACCCTGACCGGGGCCAAAGCCCCCCTCTTCGGTTCCCCCGTCAATTATGAATTTACCTCGAACTACGATTATTTCTATCGGGATGCCGGCCAGCGGGGGCAATATCTGGATTTCAACCCCACCCTCTCTCTGCCTGTGAATGCGGGTGACTATTTCCAGTTGACCCCCTTCGGAGGCGTTCAGGGCACTTTCTGGTGGCGGGATGACAAACTGGAAGACGGGCTGGCCAAGCGGGGCGACCGGGAGGTTTATAAGGCCGGCGCCAACCTGGTGACGGAGGTGCACCGGATTTTTAGCATCGGCGGCGACCGGGTGGACAAGATCCGGCATGCCGTCCGTCCGGAGGTGACCTATACCTATATCCCCAACCCCAATCAGGACGGCCTGCCCAACTACGGCACGATCGTCGGCGAACAGAACACCGTTACCTATGCCCTGACCAATACCCTCGTCACCCGTTCCCGCGAAAAGGGCGGCGGGGCCGCCTATCTGGAGATGCTGCGTTTCAAGCTGGCGCAGGTCTATGACCTCAAAGCGGCCGCCGCCGGTTCGGTCCCCGCGGGAACGAGCCGCCGGCCCTTCAGCGACGTGGAGATGGAGATCGACTTCAAACCCGTCTCTTACCTCAACTTCATGGTCCGCAACAAGTACAACGTCTATGACACCAACTGGTCCCAGGCGAACTACGATCTCGGGGTCAACGACCGGCGGGGAGACAGGGCCACGGTCACCTACCGTTATACCCGCGATTCTCTGGAAGAGGTGAATCTGCTTCTGAAAGCGGTGATCACCAAGGGCCTGGACATCAATTTCGCCTTCAAGCGGGATCTGCTCAATGAAAAGAGTATCGAGCAGACCTACGGTTTCAATTTTCGCCGGCAGTGCTGGCATATCGGCTTCAGTTACGGAGACCGGGACAACGACAAGATCTATGAATTTCGCTTCGGAATTTACGGCATGTAAATTTGATGGATGTTTTTTCTTGACAAAACAGGATAAATTGCGTAGCTATCCAGCTTCATTTTATGAATTTGGTGAGTCGGACATGAAGACCTTCAATGCGAAAAAGGAAGAAATCAATAAAGACTGGTATGTCGTGGACGGTCAGGGAAAGATTCTGGGAAGATTGGCCAGCGAGATCGCCCGGCGCCTCCGGGGAAAGCACAAACCTGTTTATACCCCGCATGTCGATACCGGGGACTTCGTTATCGTCGTGAATGCCGGAAAAATTCATCTCACCGGCAAGAAACTGACCGAAAAGGTTTATTACCGGCACTCGGGTTATCCGGGAGGCTTGAAGCAGATTACCGCAGGGAAGCTGTTGGCGGAAAAGCCGGAGGAGGTCTTGAGGATAGCCGTCCGGGGTATGCTGCCGAAAAATTCTTTGGGCCGGGCGATGCTGAAAAAACTGAAAATTTATCAGGGGCCGGAGCATCCCCATGACGCTCAGTGCCCCCGGACGTTGGATATTCAATAACTACTGGAGGAACGGAAAGCAAAGATGGGTGCCACCGATAAACGCTATTATGCCACGGGCAGGAGAAAGACTGCTGTCGCCAGGGTTTACATGAAGCCGGGAACGGGGATCATGGTCGTCAACAAGCGGAATTTTGACGACTATTTCACCCGGGACAGTCTGAAGATGATCATTCAGCAACCTCTGGAAATAGTGGGAAAGAAAGATCAGTTCGATTTCTACATCAATGTCCGGGGCGGCGGCAGCGCCGGCCAGGCCGGGGCTATCAAACACGGCATTTCGAAAGCCCTCACCGAGTATGACCTGGAGTTGCGTTCCATGCTGAAAAGGGCGGGCTTTCTCACCAGGGATGCCCGGATCAAGGAGCGCAAGAAATACGGTCAGCCCGGGGCCAGGAAGCGCTTCCAATTCTCTAAACGCTAATTACAGGGAGGCTTTGAGCCTCCCTTTTTTTTGGGGTGCAGAAAATGATCAAGATCGGGATTTACGGAGCCAGCGGTTATACCGGCCAGGAACTCCTGCGTATCCTCCTGCGTCATCCGGAGGCGGAAGTGACGGCCGTGACTTCCCGTCGTTATGCCGGCCGTGCCGTTGCGGACATTTATCCTGCCTTTACGGGTTTGACGGACCTGTCTTTCATAGACGCTTCGCCCGAAGAGGTCGCCGCCGGTTGCGAGCACGTCTTCCTGGCGTTGCCGCACGCCGTTTCCATGAACGTCGCCCCGCTTTTTCTCCGGGTGCCCGGGATGAGGGTCGTCGATTTGAGCGCCGATTTCCGCCTCCGGAACCTGGAGGTTTATGAGGCCTGGTATGGCCGCCATACCGCCGCCGCCGGCCTCCGGGAAGCCGTCTACGGTCTTCCGGAACTATACCGCGAGGACATCCGGGGGGCGCGTCTGATCGCCAATCCCGGCTGCTACCCCACCAGCGTTATCCTGGGCCTGGCGCCGCTGCTGAAGGCGCGCTGGATCGATCCACGCTCCATCATCGCCGATTCCAAATCCGGAGTCAGCGGTGCCGGCCGGGAACCTCAGGTGGCGTCCCTCTTCGGCGAAGTCGCCGAGGCCTTCAAGGCCTACAAGGTCACCCAGCACCGCCATACCCCGGAGATCGAACAAGAATTGGCCGTTCTGGCCGGAGAGGACCTCCGGATCTCCTTTACCCCCCACCTCCTGCCCATCACCAGGGGCATCCTCAGCACCATCTACGCGTCCCTGCGGGGAGAAAAGACGCTCCGGGAGGTTCACGATCTCTATCGGGAATTTTACGAACGGGAACCGTTTATCCGCGTATATAAACCGGGCGAGTATCCCAATGTGTCCGCCGTGCGGGGCGCCAATTTCTGTGATCTCGGCGTGGCGGTGGACCGTCGGACCGGGAGGGTCATCGTGATCTCCGCCATCGACAATCTGATCAAGGGGGCGGCGGGGCAGGCGGTCCAGAATATGAACATTATGTGGGGCTGCCGGGAGAATCTCGGTCTGGAGATGATTTCCCTCTACCCCTGAACGCCGGACTTTGTTGACGAGGAGTCGCTATGGCAATAAAATTCTATAATACCATGACCCGCAGAAAAGAGGAGTTTCAGCCCGTCGTCCCCGGCCGGGTGGGGATTTACGCCTGCGGCATTACGGTTTACGATCTGTGTCACATCGGCCATGCCCGGTCGGCGATAGTTTTCGACGTGATTGTCAGGTATATGCGCTACCGGGGGCTGGATGTCACCTTCGTCAAGAATTTCACCGATGTGGACGACAAGATAATCGATCGCGCCCGGGTGGAGAAATGCGACATCCACGATGTCGCCGCGAAGTACATCCAAACCCACGACCGGGACATGGATGCCCTGGGGGTGGAGCGGCCTACCGTCGCTCCCCGGGCGACGGAGCATATCGAGGGGATGATCGGGTTGATCGCCGCCCTTTTCGACCGTGGGCTGGCCTATGCCGTGGATGGCGACGTCTATTATGCCGTCGAGAGGTTTCCGGGTTACGGGAAATTGTCGGGACGGAATCTCGACGACATGATGGCCGGGGCCCGTATCGACGTCAACGAAAAAAAGCGCCATCCCATGGATTTCGCCCTCTGGAAGGCCAGCAAGGAGGGGGAGCCCGCCTGGGACAGCCCCTGGGGAAAGGGGCGGCCGGGCTGGCACATCGAGTGCTCCGTCATGAGTCAGCGTTACCTGGGTGAGACCTTCGACATCCACGGCGGCGGCGAGGACTTGATCTTCCCGCACCATGAAAACGAGATTGCCCAGTCCGAGGGGGCCACGGGAAAGACCTTCGCCCGTTACTGGATCCACAACGGTTTCGTCCGGGTGAACAGCGAGAAGATGTCCAAATCCCTGGGCAACTTCGCCACCATCCAGGACATGCTCCGGGACTACCATCCCGAAGTATTGCGACTCTTCGTTCTCCAGAGCCATTACCGGAGCCCGGTGGACTTTTCGGAAGCGTCGCTCCGGGAGGCCCGCACGGGCATGGAGCGTTTCTATTCGGCCCTGAAAACCCTTGACGAAACCCTCCGGCAATACGGAGACGACGCCCCGGCTCCGGAGGAGACGGCCCTTCCGGACAAGGACCGTCAGGTTTTGGAAAAGATCCAAACCCTGCCCGAGCGCTTTGTCGAGGCCATGGACGACGATTTCAACACCGCCCGGGCCCTGGGTCATCTCTATGACGCCGTCCGGGTTCTCAACAGCTATCTTGCCCGGGGACAGCATTCACCCGGCGTCCCGGCCGTTACGGTCCTGACCCGTTCCCGGGAGATCCTGCGACAAACCGCCGCCGTCCTGGGCTTGCTGAAGGAGGAGCCCGAGCGGTATTTCGACGCCGACCGGGACCGGGAAGCGCGGAAGCTCGGGCTGGACGTCACGGCGATCGAGGCCCTGATCGCGGCGCGCCGCGAGGCCCGGGAGCGAAAGGATTGGCAGCGGGCCGACGAGATACGACGCCGGCTTTTGGACCAAAGGGTCATACTGAAAGACAGCCCCGAGCGGACCACCTGGCGGATTGCCTGACATCGGGGCAGGGAACCTCTTCCCTGGGAAAAACGATTACCCGCCGGAAAAGTGTATAAATTTTATCCTCCTGGGTATCCAGTGTGGATACTTTTTAGTCGTTCGCCTGTGTCCGCCCGTAACGGGTACCAAAGGGGAGGGTATGATGATATGATGAAACAACGGTGCGATCAAGCAGCGCCGGATATGTGCCTTAAGTAGCGGGGACAGGGGCCTTTTGCGGTTGGGCCCGCTGCTGTGCCGCGGGCCGCTCCGGTTGTGGCGCGATCATTGCTTCGGATATTTAATATCGATGGGGGGGACTGTCACACCACCGCGGCAGCGCCGGCAGGGGTGGCCGTCCCCGGTCTGGACAAAGCGACCGGGAAGGACGCGAAACGGCAAGCGCTTTCATGAAAGCAGGCGGCCCGGTTCTCGCGACCGCGAACGATTCCTTTGCCGGGGATCCCATAACCGCCGGCAGGCGCAACAAAAGGCGAGACCCTCACGACGGCTTGCCGTCGCCCGGGAGAGGGGAACGGGTCGGACACCCGTTCCCCCGTCCACGGCCGGGGAAGGGATGCTTATTTGAGTAAATACATGCAGATAAGGTTGAATTTTCCGGTGAAGCTATCCGGCCGGGAGGGGACATTTTCAACCCGAAACTACCATCGCCCCCGCAGGGGTACCGAGGGCCGCAGGTGGAGAAATAATCTTTATTTCCTGGCCGTCGGTCTAATCTGGGCGCTGACCGGCCTCAGCGGTTTCTTTTTCCTGCCCTGGGCGTCCGCCCAGGAGGAAACCATCACCCCGGGGGAGACTCTGGACCTGCAGCGGTGTATCCGCATGGCCCTGACCAGGCATCCGGCGGTCCTCTCCGCCGCCGGCGCCGTGAAAGTGAATGAAAGCCGTGTCGGCCAGGCCCGGGCCAATTATTTCCCCCAGATCGGGGTCTCGTCGAGCTATTCCCGAGTCGATCCCTATTACACCCCCGCCGGCACCGTCGCCCAACAGGCCGGCAATGTTTATAACCAATACGGCAACAGCGTTTCCCTCAACCAGACCATCTATGATTTCGGGAAGACCGCGGCACAGGTCGACGTCCAGATATACAATACCGACTCGTCGCGTCAGGACTTTCATGACGCCCGCCGCCAGATCGTTTACGGGGTGAAGCAGGCCTATTACAGTTACCTGAAAGCCAAGAGAAATCGGGATGTCGCCGCCGATACGGTCCGGCAGTTCGAACATCACCTTGTCCAGTCCCGGGGTTTTTTCGAGGTCGGGACAAAACCCAAGTTCGATGTCACCAAGGCGGAGGTGGATCTGAGCAATGCCAGGCTCAATATGATCAAAGCGGAAAACGACTTCCGGATTGCCAGGGTGAACCTCAATAATGCCCTGGGTTATCCCGATGCTCCGGAGTACGAGGCGCGGGATGTCGAATTTACGGTGTATCGCCCGGATATCGACTTTGTCGCCGCCCTGAAACGGGCCTATGAGGAACGTCCGGATCTCAAAGCGGCGGTCTCGAAGCGGGAAGCGGCGGAGAAGGCCGTCACCGCCGCCAAGAAGGGGTATTATCCGAATCTCACCGGTACGGCGGGTTACGGCTGGGGGGGACAGGAGTTTCCCTGGGACAAGGGATGGAATGTGGGCGCCACCCTGAATATCCCCATCTTCAGCGGCCTTTCCACAAAATATCAGGTGGATGAGGCCCGGGCGAATCTCGAGGTCGCCAAGGCCAACGAAAAGACGATCCGCCAGAATATCTTTCTGGAATTGAAGCAGGCCTATTCCAATTTCCAGGAGGTTTCCGAGCGGGTGGCCACGGCGGCGATCCAGGTCAAGCAGGCCGCGGAGAACCTGGAGCTTGCGGAAGGCCGTTATGCCTCGGGGGTGGGCAACGCCATCGAGGTGACCGACGCCCTCGTATCCCTGAATAACGCCCGGACATCCCATGCAGCGGCGGTTTACGACTATATGATTGCCCAGGCCGGCATCGAAAAGGCCACAGGTGTACAATGAAGAAACGATATCTACGCATCGTCGCGGTCCTTCTGGCGGTTCTGGCGCTGACGGCCGCTATTTATGCCTTTTCCCGCGGCGGTGACAAGCAGCGGAAATACCGGACGGAAAAGGTCGACACCGGCGATATCCGGGCGACGGTGACGGCCACGGGCAAGATCGACGCCGTCACCACCGTCATTGTCGGGGCCCAGACCTCGGGGATGATCAAGGCCATCTATGTGGATTACAATTCCGCGGTCAGGAAGGGGCAGGTCCTCGCCCAGATCGATCCGTCCACATTCGCCGCCAAGGTGGAGCAGGCCCGGGCCAATCTGCTCCTTGCCCAGGCCAATCTCGAGAAGGCGGCGGCCACCCTCCAGGACGCCAAAAGGACCAGGGATAGAAATGAGACCCTCTTTGCCCGCAACCTCATCGCCCGGAGCGATCTCGATGCGGCGCGGACCAATGTGGAAACGGGACAGGCCCAGGTCAACGCCGCCCGGGCCCAGGTGGAACAGGCGCGGGCGGCGTTGAAACAGGCGGAAATCGATCTGGACTACACGACGATCCGTTCCCCCGTGGACGGCATGGTAATCTCCCGGAACGTCGATATCGGTCAGACCGTAGCGGCGAGTTTCCAGACGCCGACCCTGTTCAGCATCGCCCAGGATCTTACCAAGATGCAGGTGAAAACCAGCGTGGACGAGGCGGACATCGGCCGGGTCCGTTTAGGTCAGCCCGTGGAGTTCACGGTGGATGCCTATCCGGAAATGGTCTTTCGCGGCGCTGTTTCGGAGGTGCGAAACTCCCCCACCACGGTCTCGAATGTGGTTACCTACGAGGTCATCGTCCAGGTCGCCAATCCCGAGCTGAAGCTCAAGCCGGGGATGACGGCCAACGTGTCCATCATCATCGACGGCAAAAAGGGCGTCCTGCGGGTCCCGAGTGCGGCTTTGCGTTTTCGCATGATCGAGGCGGGAGGGAAAAAAGAACCGGCCGGGGCCAGGGCGCCGCAGCTCTGGCTTCTTGTCGGGGACAAGCCCCGGAAGGTTTCCGTGGCAACAGGGATCAGCGACGGCACCTATACCGAGATCACGGGCGGCGGTCTGCTTGCCGGCCAGGAGGTGATTGTCGAATCCCTGGAGAACAGCAAGAAGCGGGACAACGCCGGCGCCCCGACGCCGCGGTTCATCCGTTAGCCGCCCCCGCCACCGCGGCGGCGATCTGTCGGGAATCTAATTCGGGCAACTTACGCGGAAGCTCCCGGCCCCCTGCGGGCGGGCCGTTTTGAGAAGGTAACTGACCATGATCCGGTCAACTCACTCGGAAGAAGGGCGATGATCGTCGTTCAGGATATAACCAAGATCTATCGGGTGGGCGAATTTACCGTTCCCGCCCTGAACGGCGTTTCCCTGACCATCACCCGCGGCGAATCGGTGGCCGTCATGGGCCCCTCGGGTTCGGGGAAGTCGACCTTCATGAATATCCTCGGCTGCCTGGACCAGCCTTCCGCGGGGAGCTATCTGCTCGACGGTGTGGATGTCGGCGGCTTTTCCAAGGATGAGCTGGCGGCGATCAGGAACCGCAAGATGGGGTTCGTCTTTCAGGGTTTCAACCTCCTGCCCCGGGCCTCGGCCCAGGAGAACGTGGAGCTGCCCATGCTCTACAGCGGCGTCCCCGCCGGGGAGCGACGGCGCCGTTCCCGGGAGGCCCTCACGAAACTGGGGCTGGAGGGCCGGGAACATCACCTTCCCAACCAGCTCTCCGGGGGGCAGCAGCAGCGGGTGGCCATTGCCCGGGCCCTGGTCAACGAGGCCCCGCTGCTTTTCGCCGACGAACCGACAGGAAATCTGGATACGAAGACCAGCCTGGAGATCATGGATCTTTTGACCCGCCTCAACCGGGAAGGCGGCATCACCCTGGTGGTGGTTACCCACGAGCTGGATATCGCGGCCTTCTGCAGCCGGGTCATTCGCTTTGTGGACGGGGTCGTGGTGAGCGACGTGCGGCGGGAAACGGGGGTTTGAACTGTCATGGCCGGTATTTTATCCACGATCAGGATCGCCTTTCGGGCCCTGTGGGTCAACAAGATGCGCTCCGCCCTGACGATGCTGGGGATCATCATCGGGGTCGGGGCCGTGATCACCATGCTCGCCGTCGGGCAGGGGGCGAGCGAGAAGATTTCCGAACAGGTGGCCTCCATGGGCAGCAATCTCCTCATCGTCATGCCGGGTAGTATGACCTCCGGGGGGCTCCGGATGGGCAGCGGCGCCCAGATGACCCTCACCCTGGAGGATGCCTACGCCATCGAGCGGGAGTGTCCCGCGGTGGCGGCCGTAGCCCCCATGGTCAACGGCGTCGCCCAGATCGTTTTCGGCAACCAGAACTGGTCCACGGCGGTCCAGGGAACGACGCCGGGGATCCTTGCCGCCCGCGACCTCGCGCTGGTTTCCGGCCGTCCTTTTACGGATCAGGACGTCCGCTCGGCGACCAAGGTCGTCCTGATGGGGCAGACGGTGGTGGAAAATCTCTTCGGACCCCATGATCCGGTGGGACAGATCGTCCGGATCAGCAAGGTGCCCTTCACCGTCATCGGGGTCCTGTCCGAGAAGGGGCAGTCAATTATGGGCCACGATCAGGACGATCTGGTCTATATCCCCGTGACGACGGCACAAAAACGGATCTTCGGCACCCATTTCGCCGGTTCGGTCCGTTCCATCCTCGTCAAGGCCGCCGGCGCCGCGGACATGGAAAGGGCGGAGGCGGAGATCACGGAACTTCTCAAGCAAAGGCATCGCATCGGACCGAAAGGGGAACAGGATTTCTCCATCCGCAACCTGACCCAGCTTCTCCAGGCGGCGGAGCAATCCACCCGGGTCATGTCCCTGCTCCTGGGGGCCATCGCCTCCGTTTCCCTGTTGGTGGGCGGGATCGGGATTATGAATATCATGCTGGTTTCCGTTACGGAAAGGACCCGGGAGATCGGCATCCGCATGGCCGTAGGCGCCAGGACCTGGGCGATCCGTATGCAGTTTCTCGTGGAGGCCCTGACGCTGTCGTTGAGCGGGGGGGTGATCGGGATCGCCCTCGGGGTGATGAGCTCGGAGATCCTCTCCCGGCTGGCCGGCTGGACGACCATCATCTCGCCTCTTTCCGTCGTCCTTGCCTTCAGTTTTTCCGGTTTCGTAGGCGTTTTCTTCGGTTTCTATCCCGCTTACAAGGCGTCCCTGCTCAACCCCATCGAGGCACTCCGCTATGAATGAATCGCAAGATATGGAAAGACGGCATCATATCCTGGTGGTGGATGATTCTGAAGAAATGCGGCAGATAATCGTCCACCAGTTGCGCCGGGCGGGTTACCGGCGGATCCGGGAGGCGGCATCCGCCGCCGAAGCCTTTGCGGTTCTCGCCCTGGAAGACAGGGAGGCAGCGGCCGTGAACGTCGATCTGATCCTCATGGATATAGTCATGCCCGGTATCGACGGTATCGAGGGCTGCCGGCGGATCAAGGAAGACGGTCGCTACCGGGATGTGCCGGTGATCATGGTCACCGCCCTGGGGGACAAGGGGACGCTCCAGGCGGCTTTCGATGCCGGGGCGGTGGACTACATCACCAAGCCCGTCGACCGACTGGAACTTGTGGCCCGGGTGAGGTCTTCCCTCCGCCTCCGGGATGAGATGCAACGCCGCCGCGAGCGGGAGGAAGAGCTGGTGGTCCTGTCCAGGCGGCTCCAGGAGGCCAATGAAATTCTCTCCCGGTTGAGCATGATCGACGGTCTGACCGGGGTTTCCAACCGGCGCCGGTTCGATGAATTTCTGGGCGAAGAATGGAAACGGGGGTTGCGGACCGAGCAGCCGTTGGCCCTCATCATGGCGGATATCGATCATTTCAAGGCCTTCAACGACCACTACGGCCATCTTGCCGGGGACGACGGCCTGAAGCGGGTTGCCCGGGCCCTGAACGGGGTCCTGAAGCGGCCGGCCGATCTCCTGGCCAGATACGGCGGCGAGGAGTTCGCCGCCATCCTTCCCGCGACCAACACCACCGGCGCACAGGCCATCGGCGAGGCCATGAGAACGGCGGTGCAGGACCTGGGCCTTCCCCATGGCTTTTCGACAGCCGGGACGGTAGTGACGGTCAGCATCGGTATCGCCGCTGCCGTGCCCAGGATGGGTTTGACGGCGGCGATGCTGATCGCCGCCGCCGACCGGGCCCTTTACGAGGCGAAGGCCGGCGGTCGAAACCGGATCGTGGTCAGCCCGTTCAGCCTTTCCTGATTCCCAGAATCTGCCTGGCCTCTTCCGGGGACGCCGGGGTGCGGTTCAGGGAGGCGGCGACCCGGACGGCCCACTCCACCTGCTCGTAGCTCCCTTTGGCCATTTCCCCGTTGGGCATGCGGGTGTTGTCCTCCAGGCCCACCCGCATGTGCCCGCCCAGCAAACAGGACATGACGTTGGCGGGGAACTGCTCGGGTCCCACGGCGCAGGTCGTGAAATTGGCTTGCGGCGGCAGGGCGTTTTTCATGGCGATCATGACCTCGGGACGGAATTTCTGGCCTCCCGCCACTCCCCAGACGAAGTTGAAGTTCATGGGTTGGGTAAAGAACCCCTGGCGGCCGATCAACAGCGTATTGTCCAGACCGCCGATATCGTAGCATTCGATCTCCGGCTTGATGCCGTTGGCCTCCATGGCCTTGCCGAAATCCTGGAGCATGGTGAAGGTGTTTTCAAAGACGTAATCGAAGAAGATCTGTCCGGAATTCCGGTCCATGATGCTGAAGTTCATCGTGTTGGTATTCAGAGAGGCCATCTCCGGACGGACGGCCAGGATCTGGGCGAGCCTTTGTTCCGCGGTCTTGAAGGCCCCGACCGCCGAGGACAGGCAGATTATCAGGTCCGGGCATCTCTCCTTGATGGCGTCGTACACGGCCTGGACCCGGGCGATTTCATGAGTGGAGTCGCCGTCGTCGGTCCGGGCGTGGACGTGAACCATGGCCGCCCCGGCCTGACGGCATTTTTCCGCTTCGGCGGCGAATTCCGCCAGGGTATAAGGTACGGAAGGATTGTTTTGCTTGAAAGTTGCCGCCCCGGTGAGGGCGGCGCAGATGATGACAGCCTCCGACATGGCTAAAGACCTCCTCCTTTGTTGATGGCGGTTGTACCGGCGACCGGACCCGGGGGCGGGCGCTCAGCCGGTGGATTTCTTCACGATGTACAAGCCGATGATGACGGCCAGGGCCACGAACAATCCGAAAAGAGTGAAGAATTGTTCCAGATAGGTCAGGCCGTCATACCAGTTCAGCAGTTGATCGTAATAACCAGAAATAAATTCCTTTGCAGAATCGATCATGATTTCCTCCGGCCGGGATGCGGGTGAAGAATTTGTCTTGAGCCTTCCATGGGAGGATATTCTACCAGGAAGCGGGGGAGATTGCCATAAATAATCTTGCTTTAAAGACGTTTTGTGATAAAAAACGGCCCGTTATTTTGGAAAGGAGCTGGAGGATGCCGAAAAAGGATGACAAGAAATACTGTCTCAACCACCCGGAACGGGAACTGGTGATCCTCAACGAGGATAATCCCGACACCTTTCATACCCTCCGTCTCGCGACCTGGATATATGGGAATCGCCTGAAGATGGAAAACAAATCCACGGGGTTCGACATCTTCGCCTGCCCGGAATGCGGCTACAGTGAATTCTATCTCACTTCCGCCGAATTGAAGCTGCTCCGGAAATCCTCCTGACCACGGAGCGGCAAAGGGAGCTCCCCCCGGGGAGGACCGGCCACTGCCCTTTCCGTTGCCGTCGCCTATCCGTTGCGCCCGGGGGTGGGGAGGTTAAAGATGGAAATATCCCATCATCTGTAAACAACCATCCATAAATCGTCCGGCCGGGGCATGGCCGGGAACGACTTATACACAGCGGCGGAATTATTTGCGCATGAATAATGACGTCGCCAATTATAAAGAACCTTCAACATGCGCATTTATTGATGTCGTTGTGTATAAAACTGCATCGGGCAGGCCGCCGAAGGCGTTATCCGAACGGAGAGAGGGGGGTGGATCATAATGTCGGCTTCAATGGTAGGCGGGCGGCTAAGCAGCGCCCAACCAGCGGCACGGTCGTTTTTCCGTTCCCGCGGCTTCCGGTTGCAATTCTTGCTGCTGCCGGTCATCCTGCTTTTTTTGTCGGGGACCGGTCGCGGGGAAGGGGAGCTCCGCTTTGCCGCCCTGGGTGACTTCACCCTGGAGAACGGGCAGGTCATCAAAGACTGTCGTCTCGGTTATCGCACCTTTGGCCGATTGAACCGGGAGCGCTCCAATGCCGTCCTTTTCCCCACCTGGCTGGCGGGAACCTCGGAAGATCTGATCCGGACCGGTTATGTCGGCCCGGGAAAACTGGCCGACACCGAAAGATATTTTGTCATCGTCGTTGATTCCTTCGGCAACGGGGTATCTTCTTCCCCCTCGCGGGAGGGGGGACAGCAGGGCCTCGCCTTCCCGGAGTTTTCAATCCGGGATATGGTGCGGGCCCAGCATCTCTTTCTGACCCGGCATCTTGAGCTGTCGGGACTCCATGCCGTAGTCGGCATCTCCATGGGGGGGATGCAGGCCTTTCAGTGGCTCTGCTCCTATCCCGGGTTTGCCGGGAAGGCGGTGCCCATCATGGCCTCCCCCCGTTTGACTGCCGGCGATCTGTTGATCATGAACGCCGAACTCAGGACCATCGAAGAGACAAGGGGTTGTCCGCGCGGAGACCGGGCCGCAAAGAAAATCCTCGCGGCCGTCCATTCCTATGCCGTCCGTAATCCCGGCTATTACCGCCGCACGGTGCCGCCGGCCGAATTGCCCTCTCTGCTGGCGGGGATGGAGAAGGGGCTCGCCAAGTACAATCTGGACGATTGGGCCTGGCAGCTCAAGGCGATCATGAGTCAGAACGCCTGTTTGCCTGCCGCGGCGGTGCCGCCGGGGACCGGGGGTCGGCCGACGAAGCTCTTTGTGATCGTGGCCCGGGACGACATGCTGGTGAACCCGGAGCCGGCCCTGACGTTCGCCGGGTCCGGCGGGGGGGAGACGATGGAACTGACCGGCGGCTGCGGACATTTCGCCTTCCTCTGCGAAGGTGAAAAAATCCGCGCCGCCGTGAACGCCTTCCTGAACAGAGGGGATTGACGACCTCGTAAGCAGCCGCTCATCGGGATCACGCTTCCTCCAGCGGTACGACGGCCGGTTCAGAGTATCCGGCCGGCAATGGTCCGGAAGGCGCGGGCCAGGGGCGGATATTTTTTGCGGATCGCACCCCAGGGGCAGACCTCCAGGCAGCAGTAGCAGCGGATGCACCGCTCGTAATGGAAATGCAGCTCCTTCCCGGTTTTTCCGATTGCCTTCGCCGGGCAGATTTTCAGACATTCGTTGCAGAGTTTGCAGAGGTCCGTTTCCGGGACGGGCCGCGGCAGGAAATACCTTCGTATGAGGTGCTGCCAGGATTCGGGGCCGTAGAGGAGGCCTTCCAGGGCCGGAAAGGCAAAGTCATGGACTTCCGGCCATTGACCGTCGACGGTCAGGCCGCCGTCCAGGAGTCCCATCGCGGCCGCGACCTGGAGGGTCGGGACGGCGGGGGGCGGCAGATTCAACATCAGACAGACCGCCAGATCGACGGCCAGCGGGTCCGTGGCGCCGATGAGGACGCCGATCCGGCGGGGGACGCCGCTGCTTCCCGGCCCTTCGCCTTCCATCGCCAGAATGCCGTCGAGGATGGTGAAGGAAGGGCGGAGGCGCCGGGCGATGAGCACGAGGAGCCTGGCGAAGAGATCCCGATCCACACCGGCCCGCAGATGCCATTCCGGCTTCCGGTAACCGACGACGCAGCCGAACATGTTCTTGACCCCCAGGGTCAGGAGCATCTGGCTGTGGGTCTTCAGTTTCGGCAGGTTGATCGTCACCTCGGCTTCCACGGCCTCCCGGGCCAGCTCGATGGCGCCGAAGGGAGGTCCGATATCCACCGGCACCGACGCCGCGAAGGGCTGACAGGTTACCTTCAAGCCGCTCAGGGCTTCTTTGATCCCGTTGTCCCGGAGAATCTTTTCGAAAGAACCGATGGCGGGGCTGTCCGCCACCAGGGGGATGCCCCGCCGTGCCAGGACGTATTCGACGGCAGCCCTGATGATCAGGGGGTGGGTGAGGACGGCCTGCCCCGGCCTTGCCGGGGACAGCAGATTCGGTTTGATGAGGACCCGGGCGTCAGGGCGGATCTTGTCGCCGCCCAGGGTATCCATGATGGCGAAGAAACGGGGTTTGAGATCGGTATAATCATAGGTGGCGGAACGGACAATGGCGTGCATGTGCCGGGACCTCGAAAAGATATCTCCGGTGGCGTCCGGAAATCCTTGTTATTTTTTCTTCGTTATGCCGATGACATTCGGAACGGGAAGAAATCCCTCCGGGGTGCCGTTTATGCCGGAGAAAAGGCCGTAACGGCCGGTTTCTCTGATCTCGACACCGTTATGGCGAAGATAGAGAGAGGCCTGAGATCCGCCTTCCAGATGTTGGGCGCATACGATTCCAATCGGCAGGGAAAGCAGGATATTCCCAAGGTTGTGCATGGTCAACGGGGATTTCGAAAAGATAAACAGCAGTCTGCCCTCCCGGTCCTGGCCCAGGGCCGCTTCGCTCCAGCGCTTGTCCTGGTGCGCCCAGCGATTGATCCCCGGCCGCTTGATCAACCTGAGATTCTGCACCACCGTGTCGTATGCGTTGATGATCTCACGGATGTTCTTCAGGTCGGTGTCGAATATCATCGGCCGATCGGCGGCCGCTTTCGGATTGAACGCAAATACGGACGCATATTTCTTATTGATGCGCCGGTTGTTTATGTGGCCGAAGTTCTTCATGTATCCCACGTTCGTCTTGAGATCCGTCTGGAACATCCCGGCATTGATCGCCGCGACTAACCGGTATTTCTCCGCCCATTCTTTGACCGTCAAACCTTCGGCTGCCGGAGACAGTTCCGAAGCGGCAAGCAGGCGGAAGGCAAAGACATCCGGATCTATCCGGACGATAACGATCTTTGCGTCACCGGCCCCGAAGTGCGCCGGCGCCTTGAAGACCCCGTAATCCAGTCCCGCATCGATGCTTTGCCAGGGCGGATCAGAGGCCGGCGCGGCGACGACGGCCGTGATGACCAGGAAAACCGACAGCAACAGAAATTTTGCCTTGCCGCTCAAAACGAATGCCTTCATTCCGGAACAATTCAGGATGCCGGCGGCGTTCCGGTCCGAACCACCGTTCTTCCGGGGCGCCACCTCCTATCCTATAACCCAGCGATGCGGATTATTCAATACGGGAAGCGGCAAAGATTGCATCGGCACCACGGCGTCGCGCCAAGCAAACCCCGCCGTAACCCCGGGGCGGCTAAAATAACAGACAAACAATTACCGTGATGACCGTCACTGGCCGACCTGACCGATACCGGGGAGGCCGGGGAAGGATTTGCCCAGACCGCAGTCTCCGGACGGGGAAGGGGCGTTGCTCATGGCGCGGTCGTCAATTTAGATTACTTGATTTTTCATTCCTCCTTGATTATAGTAAGTTCGTAAGGAATTAACTGCCGGAGGGGAACGGGATTTTGATGATCCGCAGCGCCGAGAGAAGGGGTTTCACCCTGGTGGAATTGCTCATTGCCGTGGCCATCTTCGCCATCCTCGGGGCGATCTCCATCCCGACCTTCCAGAGTTTCCTGGCCCAGCGGCGCCTCAACGGGGCGGCCCGGGAGCTCCATGCCAACCTCATGGCCATGCGGATGCAGGCGGTTACGGAAAACAGATGGATCGCCCTGAATATCGACAATGATCATCGCTATACCATCTTTCGCGACACGAACCAGAACGGGGTGGCGGATACGGGGGAAACCCTGGTGATCAAGGAATTACATCCGACCTATTACGATGTGACTTTCGATACCGGCGCCAGCACCGCCGTCGTGACCTTTCGCCCCAACGGCACGGGGAGTACGGCGACTTTGCGACTTACGGGTGCGACCGGCGTCAAGACCATCACGGTGACGTCCAATGGCCGCGTCAAGATCAGTTGAACGGACAGTTATGGAGCAGGGAAGGGATCAGGCCGGCTTTACCCTCATCGAGATCATGATCGCCGTCTTTGTCCTGGCCGTGGCCCTGATCGGTCTGGCGGCGGTGACGACGACGACGATCAAGGGCAACTCCTTCAGCAAAGCGATAACCACGGCGACGACCCTGGCCAACGACAAGCTCCAGGATCTGAAGGCCAAGAATTTCACCGGCACCTCGGTCGATGCGGATTTAAGCAGCGGCAGCCATACCGATGCGGGCAATCCCCTCCAGGGGATCTACAATCGTAACTGGACCGTCGCGGATACGGCGGGGGGCGGCGGCAGTATCCGCTACAAGACGATAACCGTGACCGTTTCCTGGACCTGGCAGGGGTTGAGCCACAGTGTCCAGCTCCAGACCATTCGCGCCCGGGATTGAACGACGATGAACGAAGGGAAAAAAGAGATTGCCTTTCAGGTAGAACGTTCCGGCCGGGGCCGGGCGGCGGGGATCTTCAAGACCGGGCGCCGCGCCTTCACCCTCCTGGAACTGCTCATCGCCATGGTGGTGGGCCTCGTGGTCCTGGGGGCCGTCTATGCCGTCTTCACGGTGCAAAACAGCCAGTTCAGCAGTCAGGAGACCCAGACGGAGATGCAGCAGAATGCCCGGATCGCCATGGAGATGATGGTCCGGGAGATCGGTCTGGCCGGTTACCGGGACGTCACCCGGACGATGACGGATGCGGACTGCTCCGGTTCCGGCGGCGCCCTGCCGAACTGTTCGGGGACGACCCCCTGGTCTACCGGCTACTGCCTGGGGATCATGACCGCGGCGGCCGACTCCATCAAATTCACCCTCGATATCACCGACAGCTCCGGAACGAACAACGCCCCCAATGGCACGGTGTGCGACGCCAACGAGATCATCACCTACGAACTTTATACCCCCGCCGGCGGCGTCCAGACCCTGGGGCGCAAATCGTCCGTCTCGGCGACGCGACAGCAGGTGGTGGAAAACGTCGAAGCCCTGGAATTCAGATACTACGACAGCGCCGGGACGGAGTTGACACAACCGGTGGATCTGGGCAGCATCGCCAACGTCAAGGTCACCATCCGGGTGAAGGCGGCCAAGGAGGATCCCAATTACACCCATCCCACCTACGGCGACCATTATCGCCGCTACGAACTCACCTCCCTGGCGATACCCCGGAACCTCCTGATCGCCGCCGGTGCCTCTTCATCCACGACGACCTCGGGAACCACTTCCGCCGCTTCCACGGCGGTGACGACCACCGCCACTTCTGCCGCTTCCACCGCGGCCAGTACGGCAGTGAGCAGCTCTTCCTCCAGTTCGACCACCACCACGGCGGCGACGACCACCACCGCCGCGACCACGACGACCGTGAGCGGTTCGCCCATCTACAACGTGACCCAGAACCCCGCCGGCAGCACGGTGGCGAACAATCTTACCGTTAAGGTCTGTGCGGACATCAGCGGCACCTATACGAGCAGAAAGCTGAAAACCAACCAGGGCGACAATCTCACGATGACGTTGAGCAGCGGCAACACCTACTGCGCCACCATTCCCAAACACAACAACAAGACGGTGAATTACTGGATCGAGCTCACCGACAGCGGCGGGACGGTCACCACCGGCAACACCTACACCTATAATCAGGGGAGTTGAACCATGAGGCGTAAGGAAAAAAGCGCGGTCTGGAGAAACGAGCGGGGCATGGTCCTGGCGGTGGCCCTGATCCTCATTGCCGTCCTGGTCCTCCTGGGGACGACCTCCGTCATGACCATCACCACCGATCTCAAGATCTCCGCCAATTACCGGGAGAGCGCCAAGGCGATATACAATGCCGACGCCGGGGTGGAGTATGTGGTGGATTACCTGCGGAACAACAGCATCACCTATCCCACGACCAACGCCACCCGCACTCAGATCGAGGCGGGGACCTGCACCTCGACATACTGCACCCAGTTCACCGTCACGCCGCCCGCGGGTTTTACCTTCGGTTCCACCGTCAAACTGTATGGTTTTGACGTCACCAACAAGAAATACCTTTACCGGATGACGGGAACCGGGGCGAACGAGGCGACGAAAACGGTGGAAATGGTGATCAGTCGCACCTCCATGGTGCCCCAGGGGGCCGACGGGGCCGTGGCCATGTACGGCGGCGGGCCAACGGTGACCCTGAAGAAAGGCGGCGGTGGCGGGACGAATCTCGACGGCAACGACTACGCCATCCCGGCCGATCCAAACTGCAACGGCAACGCCTGCCGGACCACCGGGACGTCCACAGGGGCGAAGCCGGGTCTCTACACCCCTGCCGTGACCCC
>Ga0209407_1000090_pt1 | contig 122745 bp, 175 predicted proteins | sample AD_JPNHG3_MetaG_FD_184410 | JGI IMG/M metagenome (GOLD analysis project Ga0209407, IMG submission 184410) | Active sludge microbial communities of municipal wastewater-treating anaerobic digesters from Japan - AD_JPNHG3_MetaG (SPAdes) (version 2) | ecosystem: Engineered > Bioreactor >... | reverse complement strand
AGTTAAGGAAATACCCGATTAACTCAACTGGGAGAGCACCTCTTTTACATAACTAACTCGCTTCCGAAACATCATGGAAAATACGAAGAAGATTGGCAATTTAACAGAGTTACAATGTGCAACACGTCTATATGAACTTGGATGTGCAGTCAGCTTACCTTTTGGTAATAGCGAAAGATATGATTTAATTATTGATTGGGATAATAAATTATATAAAGTTCAAGTCAAACACGCACAGCCTTTAAGTGAAAATGGAGAAGTATATGCCATCAAATTCAAAACTGTTTGGATTGGTCATAATAACAATGGCTATACAACTCATAAGTACACTTCAGAGGACGCAAATTATTTTGCCACTTTTTACAAAGGAGAATGTTATTTAGTTCCCCAAAATGAATGCAGTAATGAAAAGACATTAAGAATTATTCCACCTAAAAATGGTCAAAGAAAAAGAATAAGTTTTCTTGATGATTACAAAGCAGAGGAGGTTCTAAGGAAGCTTTGAGCATAGCTATCTAAAGGAGGGGTCGTCGGTTCGAGCCCGGCTTCGGGTACCAAAGCGTTGAGAGCTCAACGAATACGTCACACAACGCAATGTGACGGCACATATGGCTTGACTGTATGTGTGGCTAAGACCTTGTAATTCAGCTAAGTGGATTACTCCGAGCCAAGCGAGGGTAGAAACTGTCCCGGGCTTAGCAAGAAAAGTTTCATTCTTCTGGCGGTCGTAGTCGGAAGACGTAGTGAACCGCTCATACGATAAGTGAGCAAACCTACTGTCAAGGTGTTTTTAATAGCGGTTGACCTGCTTGCTGTGGAGCCGGATTAGGTTGGCAAGGAAGCAGTGAGTAAGGCGGTCAACGGGAGCGCAGACAGAGTTCCCCGCAGGCGGGAAGGACACTCATTGGGTGAGCCCGAGGAGTGGATGAAGGAGAGAATCTCGTAAAGAGAAGTTCTGTTGGCTACACAGACCAACTTCAAGTGTCTGGTGTTGTGTAGGGCAACCCAAGAGAAAGTCCTTTCCAAATGTAGTTTTCTTAAATAATTATCGGGGTGTGACGCAACTGGCAGCGCGTGGTTTGGTCCATGAGGCTGGGAGTTCGAGTCTCCCCACTCCGACCAACTAAGGCAGTTACAGCAATCCATAAAAATTCTAAGCATATGAACGCGGGTTCGACTTCTTGCGAAAAGCCACGGTGGCAAAGAACTCTATCGTGATTTATTATATTAAGGTAACACTAAAAATTGTTTTGAAAAATATTACGAGGTAGTTTAATTGGTAGAACCTCCGGCTCTAACCCGGAGAGTGCGGGATCATGGCCACGCCCTCGTAACCATATTACCACATAGTTTAATGGTAGAACTTCGGATTCTAACCCCGACGATGCCCGTTCGACTCGAGGCTGTGGTAACCAATAATGACGGGTCAGCAATCAAGAGAAAATCATTTCGCTTCATTCTTTGCGGAGTATTTACCGTCGAGTTTTAATAAGAAAGGAGAACATTATGTTCGTTACAGTTCAGTTCAAAAATAAGCAGCTTATCTTTGGCGGCAGAACTTATGACTATGAAGTTGTAGGCGATGTTCCTAAGAAGGGCGATGTAATTCGTATGCTTTCAGAGGACGGCACTAAGGCGGTATGTAATGGTACTCGTGTTAAAGTCGTCGATGTAAAGCCTACATCGACGTTTTCTATTCAGAAGATAAGTTGCGTTCAGAGTTCTCTTGATGAACCTTCTCTAAGCAAAAAGTAATCTTGATTGGAATTATTTAAAAACAAAACTTAATTTAATTTAATGGCAGAGGGAATTGGTCATCTCCACCAAAATTTTAATCTCAGAAAATCTTGACAAATTTCAAAATTTTTGCTATAATTATTATAGAAAATGAGAAAGGGAGAGATTGAATGAGAGTAAAAACACATCTTATTGTCACTGACCAGTATGAAGAATACTCTGTGAAGTGGCACAGACGATTACTTGACAGCAATCCCAAACTGATTAATGGTGTTCCGCTTTTTATTCTTATCCGTCATAGCGGCGGCAGAATGGAGCTTAATACTATTGACTTACCTTATCTTGAAAAGGTGGCGAAGAAATTTACCTTTCCGAGAGGTAGAGGTTCTGTTACAACAGACAAGACTGATATTTATATCAAGGAAGTCGATGGCAATGAAAAGCTGATGGCTACGGTCACTCATAATCATATTCGCAAATATGCCCCTATATATGACGAGATATAAAGGAGAGATTATCATGGAAAGAACATTCGTACTCAGAGCAAAAACAGCAGAGGGCTTCGGCGGCAAGGAGTTCTACACCGAGCAGGTTGTAATGACTGATACTCCTGACGCAATCCGTAAGGCTAAGAGAGAGTTCGCTCTCAAGTACAACGTTGAGATTGATTCTGTCGAGGTGCTGTGATATGAAAGTGGTAATCATCGGTGGAGTCATCTGGCTCGTAACAGCATTTTTGGCATGGATTTTCTGCAAGGCGGCAGGAGACGCAGATGATTCTCTCGGCATGAGAGATGGAGAGGAGTAAACTATGGGACTTGACTATGAAATGAGTATAAAGCTGAAGCGAAGAAAGGACAATGAAGTCGTTGCCAACTTTGAAATTGCTTACTGGCGTAAGTGTTGGACACTTCGCACTAAGACAATGCAGGTTGCAATGGCAAACGAAGAGAACGTAATCTCATATGATGAAGACTGGCAGCTTGAGGTTAAGCCTGAAGCTCTTGAGGATATCATCGAAACTCTTTCTGCCGCCGTGGCAGATAGGAATGATGAAATGTTCACAGATTCAATCTGGGGTGCTCATTCTGCTCGGCAGATTACCATTCGTCAGCTTTCAAGACTTTGTGCTTGGGATAATCTTTTCGCTCGCTTCGAAGATATTCTGGCTTATGAGAATATTGAGGACAGAGAACGTTATCTCAACAGCGGAGTTATCGCAGATGCAATTCGTGATATTGAAGATGAGGGCGATTATCCCGATACAAAATTTAATCTCCACGATGTGCTGATGACTCTTGAAGAGTATGAGTTCTCAATCGAAATCATAAATTCTTATTGAGTTAAGAGCTTTACAAAATTAAAAAATTATGATATAATTATTATAGAAAAGGTTGAGAAATACCTTTTCTGGAAATCGCGCCTTCTTCTAACTGGTCAGGAAGTCGCCCTCTCAAGGCGAAGATATGGGTTCGAGTCCCGTAGGCGTGACCATTCTTCTCGGATGCGGCAGGGAAGTAAAACATACAAGGCTGGCGGCGAGACATCGTGCCTAAAATATGTAGATGCAGAATATCTTCAATCTGTAGGGAATATTCTTCGCCCTGATTGACCTTCGAAAGGAAAGCGGTTGGCAAACGATAGGTGCCCGTTCATCCCCCTATTGAGTGAGAGAGCGAAAAACTAATAATAGGGGTGCTGTGCCGTCAGCAATAAGGTTGGTCACCAACGGTACATATGGGTATGTGGCGCAATTGGTAGCGCAAGAAACTTTTAATTTCGAGGTTGCAGGTTCGAGTCCTGTCATACCCACCATTTTACAGGAGGGGTGCAAATGAATACAGTTGGTATAGGTGATATAGGCGAAGCAATGGCGATTGCCGATTTCACAAAAGCTGGGTTTGTTGTAAGTACTCCTTTGAGTAACAATGCTCGTTATGATTTAATCATAGATAATGGTTAGAAAATATATCGAGTACAAGTAAAAACAACTGAGTCTATCAAAGACGACAAGATGGTTTTTAGCACTAAGACTACAAACTATTCAAAAGGTGCTTGGAAAACAACTCGTTATTCAACAAATGAAGTCGATGTATTTTATTTGTACTGTGTTGAAAATAATTGGTCGGGATTATATATACCTGATGATGTAGTTTTAACACAGTTAAATATAAGACTTACATTACCTAAGAATGGACAGAAAGTCGGTGTTAAAATGAAAGATGATTTTGAGTTCTCTACTCAAGTTGAAAAACTTTAAAGAAAAGAAAACTTGACAAACTCTAAAATTTATGATATAATTATTATAGAAAATGAGGAAGGAATTCCCCAAAAAATAAGAATGGCGGCACACGCCTTACAGTGCAGAAAGAGAGGCTATTATGGCTACTACATCTAAGTTCACAGAAAGAAACGCATGGGAAGAGGTTGCAACTCTTGAGACCGCTTCCGAAGACCTCAAGGCATTCGCAGTTGCCCGTCTTGCAAAGCTCGACGAGAAGAACGACAAGCGTAAGAACTCCGAAGCCGCAGTTGCTAAGCGTGAAGCTGATGCCGCTGCTCGTGAAACCATGCTCTCCGTAATGGAAGCAGGCAAGACTTATGTCGCTTCTGAGCTCGGCACTCTGGTCGGCGTAACCACAATGAAGGCTTCCAGCCTTGCTGGTGACCTCACCAAGGAAGGTAAGCTCGTTCAGTCTGAGGTTCGTTCCAACGGCAGAAAGGTGAAGGGTTACACCCTCGCCTAAGTCAGAGGGGCGGACTTCCGCCCCAAATCAAAAAATTTAAGGCAATAAAAATTTGACTTTTTCTAAAAAATATTGTATAATATTTATAGAAAGTTAAGAAAAACAAAATAACAAATTCGCTCAAAAGGGCGGGAAAGAGGTATCAAATGGATATTACAATCACTAAGGAGTATACACTGGCGAAAGCTAAGGCAGATGTGAAGAATGAGGTTCAGGAATATATCCTTGAATGTCTCAGAGAGAAGTACGGTACAGCTGAGATGATGAGAACTGGCTCTGATAAGTCCAAGACAAATCTTATCGGTGTTATCGTCGGCGAGGGAACTGGCGAAGATGGTGAGACAAACCCGATTGTCGTTGCAGTAAGTGCGGCAGTTAAGGAGTTTACAAATCACACTTCCGACAAGAAGACATACACCCCCTTCGATTTCTATGATTCGGCTGCACAGTATGACAGTTACATCACAACAAAGGCTGCAAATGATGCCGCTAAGGCAGAAGCTAAGGCAAAGCAGATTGCGGCTGATGAAGCAAAGAGAGCACAGGTTAAGGCTGAGGCTCAGGGTTAATAAGAAAAAGATAAAGTGCGATTTAAGCGGCGCACGTCGCCGCTTTATATTGCGGGGTAGAGCAGTCTGGTAGCTCGCCAGCCTCATATTCAATGTTAGTTATCACCGAGAGGTGATGTAAAATGTCAAATTTATTAAGTGAACAAATTCAAAAAGGAATTTCTACTGAATTAAGAAGTCTTTTGTATTTTACTAATAAAGGTTATTTATGTTCAATCCCTTATGGAAATGTAGGAAGATATGACCTTTTAGTTGATACTGGTAAAAAGATTGTAAGAATTCAATGTAAAAGTGCCCACAAAAATGATAATGGAAGTTATACAGTAAACACTTCTAATACAGCTATGAAAGCTAATGGAAATGTACGAAAATTTTATACTAAAGATGAAATTGATTTCATTATTACTTTTATTGAAGACAAAGCGGTTTTCATTCCAGTAGAAATGATTGAGAAATCTCAAAGTAAAATTTTTAGGACTGAGCTTCCAAAATATGGAACTAAATCAAACTGTAATCTTATTCAAGACCATTAACGCAGTAAGAATAATGTTTAGGAGCAGTTTGAATAAAAGTCTCAGCCTCGTACTCAAACTTCCACTGTCCAATGCCGCAAGAGGCTTCTTTATAAGTTAAACCAGAATTGACAAGGCGGCGAACAATTTCCTTGTTTTCTTTCTCTAATAGTTCTAAGACCTTTTCTTTATCACCCTAAAACTTAACCGAGTATACGTTTGAAAAAATGTTTGACAACTAAAGAAGAATATGAAGCTGGAGGTCGTTGGTTCAAATCCTTCCCCCGCAACCAATAATTACTTCCGCTACCTGCACGGCGGCGAAGAAAAGTGCAGGAACTCCTTTCTACAATAATGGCGTTAGGTTCAGTGTCAGAAATCCCACAAATAAACAAATCACTCCTTTGGAGGGACGCTTCTATAAATAAATTTTAGAGAAAAGAAATCTTGACAAAATCTAAAATTTATAGTATAATTATTATAGAAAATGAGGAAAAGAAAAAAAAGAAATCTTCTCGACCCGAGTAAGTCGTTTCGTAAACTGCTCTTCCTTTCTAAAATAACTGGTGACCGGTGGCACCGCTTGTAAACTCCACCGGATTCCTTTCGATTTCAAAAATTTTAGAGAATTGAAAAGTTGACATTTTCTAAAATTTATGATATAATTATTTTAGAGTTAAGACAAAAGAAAGTTACTTAAAAAGTACAACAGATTGGTTCGTAGCTCAGCTGGTAGAGCAGGCGGCTGTATCAGATACTTGTGGAAGTGATATTTAAAATGAAGACCTGTGAAATCTGTGGATGTTTATCAAAAAATATTTCTTCGTTAAAGAAAGAGGTTGATAAATGTATCCTGTTGTGTTCAAATTGTCACGCAGAGGAGCATGAAAGGCTTTATGAGCAAGGATATCGTCAGTTCAATCCTGACATTTGATGCCATAACCGTCAGGTCGTGGGTTCGAGTCCCTCCGTTCCAGCCAATAGAGGAGATAACCTCATTAAAAGAACCGAGTTTGTTAAGGCAACTACTCGTTAAAATAAGTAGCCTTGAAATGGTAGCGTAGTTCAGTTGGTTAGAACGCATGCCTGTCACGCATGAGGTTGTGGGTTCGATTCCCATCGCCTCCACCAGTAAAGACGGTTCAGCAAATCATAACAAAACATTTTTTGGTAATGTATTTCCCGTCTTGAGTTTATCGGCGTGTGGCGGAATTGGCAGACGCGCTAGCCTAAGGAGCTAGTGTCCTTCGGGACGTGTGGGTTCGAGTCCCACCATGCCGACCATTTGAGGGGTTAACATGGATTTTGCGGTTAAACTACCACCGACAGAAAGGTTAGTGATTAAGTTCACCAGCACCATCTGGTATGTGGCTTTGTGGAAAACGCCTCGTAAAAAAATAAAGAAGCAAAGTAAACCGATTTTAATGGTGGCGTAGCCTAATTGGTCAGGCACCGGACTGTCTCTCCGGAGCGAAAGCTATATGCGGGTTCGAGTCCCGTCGTCATCGCCAAAGGGTTAAGAGGTTTATCCCTGAGCATTCGGCAAAAACCTCAATAATGTGGAATTCGTTCAGCGGTTAGGATTCCTGCTTGCCGCCTCATTCGTCTAATGTAAGACATTTGCGGTTCGAACTGAAATAAAGAAATATTCAGATGAAGAATGGCAAAAGATATGAGTTCATTACTTGTATGAAGCACCAATGCAGGGGACGAGGGTTCGATTCCCTTATTCCACACCAGACGCCAAAGTACAAGGCGAACCTTTTGGCAAGTTTGATATAGGCTAAACTTGTGTTCTACTCTTGGAACTGAACAAAAGAGCGGGGTGCCAATTGACGTTAAGAGTGGTTGACTCCAGTGAAGAGTGCTGGCGTAGATATTCAAACTTATACGTAAAAGTAGTTAAGACGCTATAGTGGTAGCGATAGGAGAGCGTACGGCTCCACCATGTATATCTCGGGGTAGCTCAGTAGGTTAGAGCACACGGCTGATAACCGTGAGGTCAGGAGTTCGACTCTCCTCTCCTCTCCGAGACCAATAAGACGGTTCAGCAATCTATACTGTGATAGTTTAAGGTAAACAATTTCTCTTCCAAAGAAATAAAGCGGTTCAATTCCGTACACAAAGTCCCGTCTTGAGTATGCTCTCGTGGCGCAATAGGTAGCGCAACTGATTTGTCAATCAAACTCAAAAGAATATGGATAGCAAGATGGGGCTAAGAACTGATTTTCTTAAAGAAAATTTTAAAGTTCTTAGCCCTTTACTTTTTCTAAAATTTTTGTTATAATTATTATAGAAAATGAGAGAAAGAGAGGAAATGAGAAATATGACGACACCTTGTTATAGAAATATTCCGACCAAAGAGTTGGAAACGATGGCTACAAAAAATCTTATCGAACTCATGAGATACTATGACAACAATTATAATGACTCCTCTTGTGATTGCTACTGGGGCAACTGCCAGTGTCAAAAAGAATGTATTGAGCTTCGCAGGAGAATGTCAATGAGGATTTATGAGATTCTTAAGACAAGACCGCACATTCCAAATAAGATTGAAGCCAAGAAGTTAAGACAAGAACGGGCGGCGAAGAGATTCAAGACCGCATCCGCAAGATAAGAAAGGAAGGAAAGAATTATGAGTACACATTGCTTAATCGGTTATGCTTTCGGAGATAAGGTTTACTTCGCTTACTGCCAGACAGATGGCTACCCTGAACATATGGTTCCGATTCTGAGAACCATTCATGATGGTGATTTCCTTGCAAAGAAGATTATCAATGCAGGAGAGTTCCGTCACCTTTATGAGGATTGCAAGGTTGAGCCTTATGAAGATGCTGTGCAGCATACTTGCTCTCTTGAAGAGTTTATCAATGATGAAACAGGAATCTTCAGCGATTATCGTTATCTCTATAAGAATTGCAGATGGAAGTGCTATGGCTTTGGTCCTGAGGGCTATGATGAAGAGGATTGGAAAGAAGTAAAGCAAGACTGCGTTAACCTTTTTGACCTCGACAATCGTAACGAGGACGGTAGCTACAACTTCTATGAAGCACCGATGACAGACCAGCGTCAGTTCCTCGTTCAGAGAATTTGTAAGTGGGATGAAGATTCTCGTGATAACACAATCATGACTTCAAGCGAACTCATTCACTACATTGATATGCAGGACATCTGTACAGAGAACTACAAAATCTATGAAATTACAGAATTCGGAATGCCTGTTGAAATCTTCTACCGTGGTTGGCAGCCGGGTTGCTTAATCGAATTCGCAGACAGTAAGGGTCAGATTGTCCTCAGCGGCTACGGCACTGACCATTAAGAAAAGAGCGGGCGGCGGCAGACGACAGATTAAAGGAATGGGAGGAATAGAGAATGACTTACTTCGTGACATATATACTGCTTTTTGCAGATGGAAATACAAAAGAATGTGTTGAGAGTTTTGCATGTCATCCTTCTCAGCATGATATAAATGAGGTCGGCGGCGAACTCGTTGCCGAACACAATGCGGTTAACTTCTGTGCGAGCCGCGGCAAGAGAGATTGGAATGGAGAGTGGATAGATTATGAGTAAAATTTTTTTCACAAGCGACCTTCACTTCAATCACGATAGAGAGTTCATCTTCGGTCCTCGTGGCTTTAAGACTGTTCAAGAAATGAACGGGGCTCTCATTCGTAACTGGAATGAAACGGTCGGTAAGGATGACGACATCTATGTTCTTGGAGACTTTTTTCTCGGCACGGATTATGAATACATCAAAGAGGTTCTCGATAAGCTGAATGGTCGTATTCATCTGGTAAGCGGCAATCACGATACACCTTCCAAAATCATCGAATACACAAACTGGAGCAACATCGTTGAGATTGCTGATGCACTTCGTATTAAGTACAAGAAGAGAGAGTTCTTCCTCTGCCACTATCCTGTTCTTACTGCAAGTCTTGAGCAGGACCCTGACAGAGCAGTAATCAATCTTTTCGGTCACACTCACAGCAAGGATAAGTTCTACGAGGACCGTCCTTATATGTACAATGTGGCTGTAGACGCAAACGACAATAAGCCTGTTGAGATTGAAGAGATTCTCATGGCGTTCAATGACAAAGTTAAAGAGTGTATCGCAACACTCGGAGAGGAGAAGTAAATGAAAAGAACAGTTTATCTTATTGAAAGAATCTGTCTTGTGGACGGATATGAAAGCACAAGCAAAGTCACTACTACTTACATCGCCGCGGTAAATACTTTCAAAACATTCGTAGCAGACACCCTCGTCTTCAATGCTATCTGGGATATCCACACAGATGGCGAAATTGCTACCAGCGAGAATATGCTTCTCTACGGCGGCGGAGCTGATACCACTTATCGTATGTACACTCGTTGCGGCAAGCCTATCTATGAGTTCCCTCTTGAGAAAGGCTTCCTGAAGAATGACTATGACCACAATGATGATGAAGATGTTCCAATGATGACTGCTTGCGGCGGCGAAATTACGCTTGAAGTTGGTTCTTATATTTTCTTGCTTCGTGCAGTAGAGGAGGAGTCTTAATGTATTACTTAACTGACAGAAATGAACACATGGACCCAAGATGTTTTGGTGACTTGAAACTCCTCGTCAAGACTATCTTGATTGACGATGAGAAAGAAGTCATCGAGCACATCGACCGCGGCATGGAAGATGAACCGAATGCTTCAATCGAAGTTCCTTATGTGGGGGACTCTTACCGTTGGTGAGATTGCAGTCGACTGGGCAAAGCAGAACGGCAAATGGGATGAACTTGTTTGGAACATCGCAGAAGGAATGGCAGAAGAAATGCTGGACGCTTTCGCTGACTGCTGGATGGATGGCGAGGAAGAAATCCTCTATCTTGGTAGCTATGCAATCACTCACGACTGAATAATTTTTGAGAATTTTCTTTCTTTACAATTCTTAAAAATTATGATATAATTATTATAGAAAGTAAGGAAAGGAATGATTAAATAAATGAACGAATCAAAGGTGAGAGCAGCATTTCCAAGTGCTACAATTCATAAGACAGTAACGGCAACAACTCTGATGAACTTCTTGGACCTCCCGGCTGATGTAAAATCTTGGTTTCTCCAGAAGTTCACTGATAAGGACGGGGTGCTTCAGGCATTCGACCTTAGCGAGTATGTAAAGGAAATGAGACTCAAGCCTAACGACTGGAACTTAAAACTCCTTGAGGCTCGTCATACAGCAGGTGGTCAAATCAAACTCCTCACAAAGGTTAAGATTGAATTTGACTATGCGAATGATGAACTTTGCTTCTCTCTTCCTGAGTACGGATTCCCTAAGAAGAAGGGTGAAGGAGTTCTTGATTGGTCTGTGGTAAGCGAACACAAAAAGCAGTTACTTAATGCAGACGGCGCGTGGGGAGAGATTGTTCTTTCTTATGACTGCGGCAGAACCCAGTTAGTTGAGTTTACTCCCCTTTGCCCCTATACCACAAACCTCCGTGAATATCAAGATGGACGTAAGCAGTTTACAACAGCAGAATGGATTGATGTCCTTCTTGCAGGACTAAACTTCAATCCTGACGCAATGGACGAGGAAGCAAAACTCACTCTCCTTCAGAGATTCCTTCCTTCCGTTGAGAAGAGAATGAATCAGCTTGAACTCTCTATCAAGGGGTCAGCAAAGTCCTACTGCTACTCACAGCTTTCAGTTTACAACTGGCTTACATCAGGTACAGTTTCCAGAGCAACAGCTTTCTACAACAACACAACAAAGGCTGTTGGTTACTTCGGTAAGTACGACAACGTAATCTGGGACGAGTGTCAGACTCTTAAGTGTGCAAATCCTGAAGAGATGACTGGTGTCCTCAAGCCCTATCTGGAAAGCGGCGAAATCAGAATTGGTAACTATTGTGGTACTGCTGATGCTGGTTTAACTCTCGTAGGCAATATAGATATTGCACAGATGTCGCTTGATAAGAATATGTTTACAACTCTTCCTAAGATGTTCAATGAATCAGCTTTCATCGACAGATTCAGCGGTATCATTGAAGGTTGGAAGGTTGGTCGTTTCTCAGAAGAGAGAAAGTTCGAGGGTTGGGGCTTAAGTGCCAACTACTTAACAGAACTCTTCCACGAGATGAGAGATGAATTCTACTACAGAGCTATCGTTGATGAACTTCTTGAAGTGGAGGGTAACTGCGATGCGAGAAACTTCGAAGCAATCAAGAAGAACTGCACCGCTTTTCTGAAGTTACTTTTTCCTCACGTCAAGTCTGTAAAGGACATTGATACCGAGGATTTCAAGAAGTATTGCCTTACTCCTGCGGTAAGAATGAGATGGGGAGTTCTTTGTCAGCTTCGTCATCTTGATGAAGAGTATGCAAATGTTGAGATGCCTGTGATTAAGGTAAAAGAAATCAAATAAAAATTTTGAGCCCCTTATCTCTTTACATTTTCTATAATTTTTGCTATAATTATTATAGAAAATGAGAAAGGAAGTAAAGAAAATGAAAACATGGAGACCGGCATCATGGAGCCAGCAGGCTCGCAGAATGTGTGACTTACAGGTTGCATATGTGAACAATGGAAACGCTCTTATCGAGGACGCGCTTCGTTTCTTTTCAACTTCCTACCGAGCCCCAATCATCAGAGGTAGGGCGGAGAAGAGATTCGGCAGACTTCTGAGAGCGGGAAAGGTAAAAGAGAATATAGAGGAGTACAACAAGGCTTATACTTTGATGGTAAAGAGAAAAGGAGGAAAAGATTATGAATGAGAGAATGAAGGTTTGGTTGGTTGAATTTTCCAACGGTGAAAGAATCGCTCGTGTCGGCAGATATGAGGCTTGGAAGTCTGGTGATGAGTACATCAGAGACACTTACAACACTCTGATTGCTGAGGCGGCAGAAGAGAACGATATGGAAGCTGTTCGTTCTCTTACAATCGAGGGTCTCAAGGCTCTGACAGAATTCAAGGCTGCTTCTGCTAAGAGGGGTAGCTTCGAGTGCGATTGCCTTGTAAGAGTTACAGAATTGGAGGTTTACTAATGAAAAAAGATACTACTTCACTTCCTGAGGTATGGGTTGTTACTGGTTTCAACTATGATTGCGTTGGCGCAAGAGTTCTTGCTGTTTGCCCCACTGAGGAAGATGCACATAATGCAGTGACCTATTACCGCAAGCACTATGATGATGTTGAGTATGAATGCTTCTCACAGGAAACCTATGACCCGGCTCCTGTTTGTTACTCGGGGATATTTACCGCAGAGGTTCGCCCCTATGAGAACGGCACATACATCTTGGGTCAGGTAAGGATTACACAATCCGAGCAAACCCTTGATAACGACATTCCTGACCCGAAGCAATTCTCATTCACTCTTGTTAATAAGATTAGTGATACGGGTGTTGCGTCCTGTGAGTTGAATGGTGAATTCCTCTCAATGGAGAACGTTGGTAGGGCGGCAAGAGAATGGCTTATCGAAAAGGTAAATGAGAAAGGTGTTATCAAACTGGTAATTCCGAATTTCGACGAATAAAAGGGAGGGTGCCAAATGAGTAAAAAGATGAACGGCGAACTTAAGTTCCAGCTTGAATTAGTGAAAGGACTTTATACCGGCGAGATTATCACTTGCCTTCAGGTCTCCATGGGCGAACAACCCAATACTCCATTTGGCTACTGGACCTGTCAGATGATTGGAGACGGTAAAGTCTTTATGGCAATCAACCGCATGGTTATCAAGGAGCCAAACGTAGACCTTGGTGCTTATGACATCTACCAGCACGAGAACCTCGAAATGGGGGTAGGCTACAAAAAGGTTGAGCCTTGCGGCGAACTGAATGTGGGAACAGATAAGAAGAAAAAGATTTGCGTTGAGTTCAAAGGAGACCACGGCGTAAAGGTGTGGATAAGAGATAAGCACCTTGAGTACTTTGAGGACTACGAAGTTTGGGCAAGAGACGAGTTCAGTCCGGTAATCATCTTCTCTAAAGTTGTTCCAAGAATAGAGGGGGTTATCTATCCCTTCGTTGTAAGAAAGTAATGCGTGAGGTGAGAGAGGAATGATGCCTGAACTTTCCAATAATTAGAAAGCAATAAGGGTTGTTAAAACAGAGTCGAACGCAGACAATCCGTATTCAATTTTCAATTACGCCGCGTTACGAGAAGCGATGAAACTTCCTAATGCGGCGTTTAAGATATGGGCGTACCTCAACGCGCACAGTAATGGACACGAGTTCGGTTTGAGTTCTAAAGAAGTGTGCGAAGTTTGTAAGATGAGTCGTAACACTTATGACAAAGCGATACAAGTTCTAATAAGCGAGGGGTATCTTGTACAAGTTGAACTGTATCCGAACCTCACTGGTTATCTGTTTGTTGAGCGTAAGTTTGGCGGCGAAAAGAGCGAATAAAGTTTGTATCAATTTTAAGACGGAATTGTCCGGATTTTATACAATAAAATAATATAATATTATTATATATATTATATAATAAGTATTATAATATTAGGGGTAGGGTTAGTCAAAAAATGACCAAGGATTGGGTCATAAAATGACCAAGAAATATTATGTATATTATATATATACTATATATACTACTTATATAAATAATAAGTGAGCACCGAAGGTGCGAACACCCTTAAGGAGCGCGGCAGCGCGAGTTAAGGGGAGGGAAGAAATTTTCAAAAATTGAGCAGGGGTGTGCTCAAAAAATGAGCAACAAATATTATGTATATTATAATATATATATTATATAATAACTATTATAAGTAATAATAATAAATAAAAGGGGCTGGGTAGGAAAAAACGGGGGTAGGAACTGCTCTGAAATTAAGGGGTAGGGTCTGGAAAAACAATTTTAAGTCGGGGTAAAGAAAACTGGGGTTAAGTTTGGAAAAACTTTGTGGGGGTAGTCCCGATTGTGGAAAAACTTTTTCTGGAAAAAACTTTTCCAGTTGAATATAGGAAAAAGAAAAGCACTGGTTGGAAACAACTGGTGCTTTTTTTATTATAAATAAGTAAGGGAAAGAAGGGAGGTATAAGTGGGAATTAGGGTCAAGTACGGCGGCGAAGCAGGAATGCAATGGGAAGGGAAGGGAAGCAAAAGGAGTAGTGTAGGTTTTGATTGGGAAGGAAGGGAAGGAGTAAAAAAGGAAAAGGAAGAAGATTGGAATGAAAAGGGAAAGGAAGAAGATTGGAATGAAAAGGGAAGGGTTGAGGGAAGGGATTATAGTATAATAATAATAGTAATAATAAGAAAGGGAAGGGAAGGGTTAAGTAAGGGAAGAGAATTATAAGGGAAGGGGAAGGGAAGTAGTAGAAAAGGAAGGGAAGATATAAGTTAATAAAGTAAATAAGAAGGGAAGGGAAGGGAAGGGCAAATTGCGGTAAAAGGGGAAGGGAAGGATTTAGATGGAAGGGGTGGTAGGAAGGGTATAAGTGCTTGCTGTGTCCTGACGAGCAGTAACCCGAGCTATAATCAAGAGTCTGTAAAGGCGTTAAGTGGTGCCGGAAGTGCAAATGGTGAGGACGCCCACTATCCCTTGCCATAACGATAACGTTTCAATCCCCTACAAACTCACCCAAAACTCTCCGAAAACGCACCTATGAATTTTTGGGCTAGGCGACGTCGTCATCAATGTAAATTACAATGAATTTGCTTGACAACAATAGTATATAATAGAGGAAATCTCTGGCGCATTTTTGGCATGAAATTTGGACGGAATTTCACAGCAAATTTACAAGGAAATAATCATAGGCAAGCCTATAATTATATAATATAATAAGAGATTTTGAACGGTTGAATTCTCGCCGCACCTCAAAGTCGTGTTCGCGCATCCACATCGATAAAAAATAAAGTTTTTTTTATAAGGTGTTTTGTCAAGCTATTGACTCAAATCTTTTCAGAACGCGGCAGTTTTCGTTAATTTCTCGCCGCGGCGCCCAAGTTCTTGACATTTTTGTGTCAAGTTCTTTTCTTTTTAAAAATTTTTTGGCTCAAATTGCTTGACTTTTTGTAAAAATTATGTTATAATGAGAGGGGAAATATAAATATAAATAGCATATAGGCGTTGTTTGGTCCATTTTGCAGCTCATTTGCGCAGAAATGGGCTATTTTTGTGCAATTTTACGTCGCTGCGCTGGAAAAACAGGGGAAAATGCAGCTCATTTGCAGCTCCTTGCGACGCAGCTCCAAAATTCGTGGCGACGCAGCTCCTACAAGTGCAGCTCCTTTACGCGTCGATGCAGCTCATTGCAGCTCATTTGAACTTCCACCGAGAATACGTCGATGCATGACGTAGGGGAGGGGAGAAGGAAGGACGACGAGGGGCGGAACGGTAATCCTACTAAACCTATCGGAATAGTAGGAATGTTCACACTTTGTTCATAAATTTTCGCCGTTATAACGGTAGAAATTTGTTACAAGAATATGAACAAGTCAACACATTTAACTTACTTTAGCACAAAAAAGCGGTGAAGTATTCCTACCTCACCGCTCGGATTTAGAACACATAGAATGTGTGTCTCATTTTCTTATGCTGTCGGCAACACTTTGCGAAAATTTCTTTCTCTATCATACAGTCCTCTAAACCTGTATGACTTTCGATGAAAGTGTTATTGCCTGTAATGTACCTGTAAATGACCTCTGCTTTCATCTGCGGTCTGGGAACTCTATTGCGTGTCATATAACCATTTTCTTGACAGAAGCGGATATATGTTTTCTGTTTGCAGATAGTGTCAGCCGCCATTTGCAGAGTGTCCCACCATTCAACGTGACGTTTGAAAAATGAATTGTAGTGAAGCAGTCGGCTTGTATGGTTTGTAGACCTACAATCGAAGTTTGCATTATGGGCGACTACATCTGAAATGTCCCACTTTTCAAGCAAGGCATTTACAATCTGTATAATCTGCGCCCATGTAGCAAGTCTGCGCCGACCTGCCCGTAAATCTGCGTGATACTGCGGAAACTTGTTTGCATAATAGGCAGTCGCCGCCTGTTCTGCCATACCGATGAATGTGTCATGGACAACAAAACTATACTTTGCGTATACCTGTCCTGTCCTGTCAATGACTGCGAAGCCAATGTCATAGACAATAGGCTCGTCGAATCCGTTGAAAGTCTCTGTATCGACAATCAGAAATAACTTTCTGCGGATTAACTTTCCGTTGATTGTTACCATTATATTATATTCCTTTCTGTATAAGGGGTTAGTTTAGTCTGTTCCTTATGACATTATTATTATAACACACTTTGCGGATTTTGTCAAGGGGTTTGAGAAAATTTTTTCATTTAATCAATTCACACTTTGTTCATAGTTCTGTAATATTTTTGTACCGTTATAACGGAAAGAAATTGTGAACGAAAAATAAATGAGGGGAACGGATGTTCAGTCCGTTCCCTTTTGTTAATTATGTTTCATCTCCGAGAATTTCTTGTCTCTTTCCGGCTTTTGCCTTTGCTCTCTCCTCTCTTGCTTTCTTGTCCTTTGCGGCTTTCTCTTCCTTTTTGCGTTTGTTCTCCTCTGCCTTTGCCTTTGACTGCTCCACCTTGCGAGTGTATTCTTCTTCTTCTCTTATTCTCTCATAGGGCCGAAAGACTTTGCCGGACCTCTCCGCCACACGAACATCAAACTCCTTTGCTACCACTTCAATGGTACAACAAACTTCTCCGTCTGTTCCGTCTGCGAGTGTGCGAGTACCCAAGCAAACAGCGTACATATTTCCGTCCACTTGTGAGCTCTGCTCCGCTCCGTACTTTTCAGTGAGAAATTCTTCCAGGTCTGACAAGAGAATTTCCCTTGCTTTGTCTTTTGTGGGGTTTGATCCCTTTTTGCATTCATTGAAATCGTACATAGTATCATTCCTTTCTATACTCTCTTTAGAGTATGCCTTATTATAACATATTCTCTGCGGTTTGTCAAGGGGTTTTTGAAAATTTTTTCATTTAACTTATTCATAGTCTTGTAACTATTTTTATCCGTTATAACGGTAAATAAATGTGAACAAATTATGAACGAAAGGTGGGGCGGTATTCCTACCGCCCCGATATGATTACTCCGAAAGGAGAGATGTAATCATTTTGTCAATTTCTTTAATCAATGCCTTTGCTTCATCATCGTCATTGTAAGCATTAGCAAACTTTCTCGTTTCAACAGTTTCGTGTCTCATTATCATATATCTGTTTGTGATGTATGAACGATCAGGAGTTGACTTTTTGCGGATAAAGTAAACAAGATTTTCGCCGTTTGCAATACTGCTGTGATAGAAATGTCCTACACAATTATGTTGCATATTGCCCTCGTCTGTAAAGTCCTGTAAAGTTTTCGGAACGACAACAACAAAAGTGTCATTTGAAAGTTCCTCGATAGCACGGATTTTGTTTTCATTTTTAATGATTTTGTTTTCCATTTCTTTTCTTGCATTAGCAATAATGTTTTCAGTATTCCACTTGAAAGTTCTGTTAGTGTTTAACAGTTCTTCCCAGTTATCGGGGCGACGCCACTCGTCACGCCACTCGTCAAGCCAACTGCTCCAACCTATATTTCTGATAAATCTATCAATAAAAGTTGTCATTTCGTCTTTCAGTTGCCACGAAAGTGCTTTGATAGATACTTTCAGAATTTTGTTGAATTTGTGACGGAGTTCGGCACTCATTGAGAAATAGCACTCTTTGTAAGTGTCGTTATACCAAACTCTATCAAGCTGAGAGTAGGGAGAATTTTCACCTACGAAAAGAAGTTCATAAACTTCTTTATCTTCTTGTGTCATTCTCTTTAATGCCATTCCCCTTTTATAGTCGGTGAGATTTTCTTTTGTCGGCATTTTGTTATTATCTTTCAGCCACTTGATAAAACCTTTCGGGCACTCGTCAGCAAGTTCACTACAATCGCGAATAGTGCCGAGAATTTCGGGGTTGTTGATGAAAAGCTCTAACTTGCTGAGATTGCTTCTTACATCGCCCTTACTGCCAGACAGTAAAGCGTTGAAAAGAAGTTTCGGGATAATACCCGAAAAGCCGTCCTCAGACAGACAATAAGAGCCGACAGGGAAACGCTGAATATCTCTACCAGTGTATGAAGTGAAGCTGAGGTGTGCCATATCGAAAATGACAGGATTAGCCTTGCCCTCGATAGTTACGGTAACAATAAGACCGTTCTTCTCAATTCCAGTGATGTTAAAAACTCTTGACATAGCAATCAATTCCTTTCCGTTTTTAAGTCTTTCGTGACTTTATTGTGTAGTCCTCTTGACTACATTGTTATTATACCATATCTGAAACGATTCGTCAATACCTTTTTGAAAATTTTTTCATTTAACTAATTCACAATTCGTTCACATTTTCGTAACATTTATCTACCGTTATAACGGAAAGAATTTGTGAACAAAATATGAATAAGTTTGGGGCAGTATTCCTACTGCCCCAGTGGGTTTAATTCTCGGTGTTCTCGGTGTCCTCGGCGACAACTGCTGTGTAGCCGTTGACCTTTCTGCCCTTACCGCCGACCTTGTAATCATCGACCTTTGTGAACATACCCTCTTCAATACCGACAGCCATAACAGGAGTAATCTTGGCGGTCTTAATGTCGGGGTACTCAGCGGCAATGAGAGTGACAATCTCACTTGCGGCGTAGGTGACGTTCTTCTTCATCTTGGACTTGATAACCTCGGCGATAGCAAGGTTAGCGGAGCGATTTTCAGCGGATTGTTCAGCACGCTTGCCGTTCTTCTTCTCGGCACTTGCAAGCATTTCCCTTGCCTTTGCCTTAACCTCGTCATTGATAGTGCCGTTGATAACAGAAGTAAGCATTTCCTTTGTAGTCATAGTATTTTCCTTTCTGGTTTTTCGGTCTGTCCTTGACCTATTCATTATTCAGTATCGGTGTTCCTTACCTTTACTGTACCTATATTATACCACAACAATTTGAATTTGTCAAGGGGTTTTCAAAAATTTTTTCATTTAATTTATTCATAGTTTTGTAATAAGTTTCTTCCGTTATAACGGGGGATAATTGTGAACAAAATGTGAAGCGGCTTTCGCCGCCTCACTTTACCCCGTTAAAGCGATACCTTTTTCCTCTGCAAAATTTTTTAACAATCTCCACGCTACGCACGGTTTCCAGTCAATTTTTTTGTGAGCAGATAGAGCAGTTAAAAGAATTAAGTATTCGTCCATTACGTCAGCAAGTCCAGTATGTTCTTCTTCATAGTCGAGATTTCCAGTTAAATATTTTATCACGATTTCCGCTTTTGTCATTACGTTTCCTTTTTCCGTGATAAAGTCGTGAGCCTTGCAAAATTCAACATACTGTTTTGTTAAAAGTCTTGTGTAAACGATACCGCTGATAATATCGCAGTATTCAAGATTGAGAGCCATAAACTTTTCAATGCCTAAAAGTCGCTTTATACTACCTTTATCGAAATTGACGTTATAAGCGAAAAGTCTTTTGACCTTAAAATTTTGAACGTCAGCGGTGAAAATGTCAGCGAATTTTTCGGGGGATATAGGCTGATATTTTCTTTTGTGTTTAGGGAGTTCAATATCCCTCAAAATTTCCTCTACGTTCTTTTTTGTCATTTCCTCAGCGGAGCGAGAATTGACCATTGAAACGATATTTTCCCATATACAAGGGAGCAGAGCGAATGAACGCTTACGGTAAACATTTCCATATAAGTCAGCGACTATGTAACCAACATTATACGGACGGCAAGTTGAATAACCCTCAACGTCAAGCACGATAATTTTTTCACGCTTTGAAGTCATAAGGCTTGCAACACTACCGAAAAGATTTTTAATTTTATACAATGCACATCATTCCTTTCCGTACCTCTACGGTACACCTATATTATACCACAACTTTGTCATTTTGTCAATACCTTTTTGAAAATTTTTTCTTTTAACAAATTCACAATTCTGTAATGAATATCGTCCGTTATAACGGTGAATAAATGTGAACAAATTGTGAACAAAATGTGGCGGTCATTTCTGACCGCCAGTCATTTTTATTCCTTTGCTTTGAGCAATTCGGTGATTTTCTTGTCAATAATTTCAATCAATGCAAGTGCTTTGTTGTCGGTGTTGTCTCTGTTGTTAATCATTCTTGTTTCGACTGTTCTACCACAACAAGTGCTATAACGGTTTGTAATATATGAATGGTTTGGACTTGCCTTTTTGCGGATAAAGTAAATGAGGTTGTCGCCTGCGGCAATGCTGTCGTGATAGTGTGAGCCTACACAGTTATTCTGCATTTGCCCCTCTTTGGTGAAATCGTCCATTTCTGACGGTACAATGATAACAAAGTCATTGCTCTCAATTTCCGTGATACTGCGGATTTTTTCTTCATTAGCAAGGATTTTGTCATTTCTGACTTTATCCCTCTGCTGTTCGCAAGTGTTCACATTATAGCGGAAATCTCTGTTGCCGTCAAGATTTTCAACCCAGTTGTCACCCCATACACGCCGACCGCTGTTGGTGCCGATGAAAAATCTATACCAAGTGTATAAATCATCATACATATTCCAAGTGAAGCACTTGATTGTTGCCTTAAACATCTGACGGAATTTCTGACGGAGAACGGTGTTTTCTTCCTTTACCCACCATTCAATCAGTCTGTCGTTAAAACTGAAAGCGGTGCGGAGTTTTTCATAGACCTCTTTATCCTCTTTGGATAATTTGTTGATGTTCTGTTCAATGCGAAATTCGCCGAGGGTATCAACGGAAATGTCTTTGCCGTTGTCACGCACCCACTTGATATATCCCTGAGGACACTCACTAGGAAGACTGTACGGATTGCGAACAAGGTCAAGGACTGCGATAAACAATTCAAGTTTGCGAAATTCGCAAGTCATACCGCACTTAATACGTTCACGAACGGTATTGATTGCCCACCGTTCACCCTCGTTTACATCATCGATAGTACAGGACTGCGGAAAGTGCTTTACTGCTCTACCAGTGAATGAAGTGAGTTCACCAGTATTGCAGTTATACTTGATAGGGTTAGGGCGGTCATTCAGAGTAATGAGAATAACACTTCCCTCTTTTGAAATACCAGTCATAAAATGTTCTGCCATAAGTAATCATTCCTTTCTGTTCCCTTTGGAACAATTATATTATACCACATCTTTTGAAGTTTGTCAAGGGGTTTTTGAAAATTTTTTCTTTTAACTTATTCATACTTTGTTCACAATTTCGTAACATTTATCGTCCGTTATAACGGTGAGAAATTATGAACAAAAAATGAACAGGGGAGTGGAGCGGTATTTCTACCGCTCCCATAGGCTTACTCTGTTTCGACTTCCTCTGTTGCCGCCGTGAGCTTCTTGTAACCATTCTTCTTTCTGCCTTTGCCGCCCTCTTTGTATTCGGGATTGATTTCGACAAGTCCGTCCTCTTTGGCTACTGCCATAACGGAAGCGATTTTGTTCTTTGTGATTTCGGAGTGAGCGGCGGAGATGAGGGGGAGCAGTTCAGCGGCGGAATACTCCGTACCGTCAGCCATAACTGCCACGATTTCAGCGGCGAGTGCGGCATTTGCGGAGCGGTTTTCTGCGGTTGCTTCGGCTCTCTTTGTGTTCTTCTTCTCTGCGGCGGCGAGCATTTCAGTTGCTTTTGCCTTGACTTCGTCTGTGATTTCGCCATTGATAACGGCATTGAGCATTTCTTTTGTAGTCATAATTAACTCCATTCTCCGTTTGGTGAGTTCGGCTCTCATTGATTGTATTCAGTAGGGTTTCCGTTTCCCCTACTGTACCTATATTATATCACATCTTTTCTTTTTTGTCAATACCTTTTCGAGAAAAATATTGCACAAAGAATAGGGATTGAATTTGTGCATAATGACGGAGCAGGCGGTTGTTGAAAGTGTTGAAAGTTTGTAATAAGTTTTCTCCGTTATAACGGTAGAAAATAGTTACAAAAGTGTGAACGGGCGGCGAACCGCCCATTCATTTTAGATGTTAAGAAATTCTTTTTTCTGAAAAGCAATGCGGTATCTGTACCACTGTTCATAGTGTTCAACCTTATTGCCGTTAAGTCTGTATTTGTTTACATATTTGTCTGAATCAATGCTGTCACGGAAAATTCTGTCGCCATTAGTTCTGAAAATGAAGTCTCTTATAAACTCCTCAAAAGTCATTTCTCCCTCTTTTATCCACTCATAGCACCATTCAAGGTGGTAAAGCTGTTCAAAGTATGCTCGAGCAACGCCGTATTCTCTGAGTGTCTGAGTGAGTTCCTCACTTGTGAAAAGTCCTTTTGCTTTCAGTGCCATTGCACACTGATGAACTTTGCGTGTTTCGATTTCTCTTAAACGCTGTTTAATTTCCTTATCTGTCATAATTATCATCCTTTCTTGACCTCTTGTCTTGCCTTGCGTTGCGTTTTGCGACTTTCTTAAAAGGCCCATGTCCAGCCTCGCCAAGGACGCATGTCATCTGGTCCTCATAGCGGTATGCCTCGCTATCGCTCACCTTGATATAGAGGTCGCCGACGTAGACGAACTTACCACCAATATCGATTTCACCGAATTCGACATAATCCTCGTCATAGTCGTCATCGTCATCGTCCCAGTCGTCATCATCGTCATCGCTGTCCCAGTCATCGCTGTCGTCCTCGTCATCGCTGTCGTCCTCGTCATCGTCCCAGTCGTCATCATCGTCCCAGTCGTCATCATCGTCCCAGTCGTCCTCGTCCTCACCGAGAGAGATAGTGCTGTCAAGAACATAGTCGGGAATATCCTCGCCGATTGCCCTTGCGTATGCGATTGCGATACCGATTTCACGGTCATAGCGGTCAGTCGGATTGCACTTTGCAACACCGATAAGCGGCTCGTCCACGCTGTCAGCGTATGCCACGATGATAGTGTTGCCCACACCGATAGCGCCGATGTTGAGAGGGTTCTTCTTCTCGTCAGCGTAGAAGTCCTCAGTCATAGCCTTTACCCAGTCAGCCTTTGCCTTTGCGATTGCGTTCATAGCGATTTCCTTTGCGTTCATCATAGTAGTATTCCTTTCCGGTTTTTAAGTGTTGTACTCGTCACTGTTTTGATTTATTCAGTAGGGGTTTCCCTTACTGTACCTTTATTATACCACACTTTTTTGATTTTGTCAAGGGGTTTTCAAAAATTTTTTCATTTAATTTTCTCTGCCCTTTTGTGTGGCGGTTAAGTCCGTTGCCTTAACTCTGATATTATTATACCACAACAATTTGAATTTGTCAAGGAGTTTTCAAAAATTTTTTCATTTAATTTATTCACATTCTGTTCATTTTTATTCTCCGTTATAACAATAAGAAATTATGAACAAAATATGAACGGGCGGCGAACCGCCCATTTTCTTATAATACTATTGTTTCAAGATTTAAATTATATCCTAACTGTCTCATTATCTCCATTGCACTTTCTTCCTTATCATAAAAAACAATCGTACTTGTTATTTTTGCATTGCTTTTGTATATAATCTCTATCTTATTTTTGTCACGAATGACTGCTTTAATGCTGTCGATAGCGACTACTACATCACTATTAAAAAAAATAAACTTATGAACAAAAACGTCCTGTGTCTGTACTTCTTTTCCCTTTGACTTCCTCTTAAATAACATAACAATCAATTCCTTTCTAACTGAAACTCATAACGAAACTGCACAAAGTTAGTTTCTTTCTTACACCACGGACAATACATTGTCTTAATATGTCCATCTGACATTCTTCTTGCACTGGATTTATATGCAGTCATAACCACATTACATTCAGTACACTTAAACCGTCTCTCTGTCACATCTCTCTTTCTCACGATAAACACGCTCCTTATACTTATTCTTATTTTCCTTTCGAGTAAGGGGGTTGATAGACCAAGTGTTGCGGAACTGGCTGTAATATGCCTTGCGTTCCTTTTTGGTCATAGTTTTCAACTCTTTCATCGGGGTATCACCTTTCCTTTCTGTAATTATATTATATCACAAGTAGGGGTAAATGTCAAGCAAAACATTTTCAACAAAGTGGGGTGAGTTTTGGTGAAAATGACGAAAACATTTACTGGGGTTGCCGTAATAATTTTGTAACAACTTTCTACCGTTACAACGGCAAGAAATTATGAACAAAGTTTTAATGAGGAGCAGGCGGCTTTCGCCGCCCGTTGCTTACAGTGATACGTTTATGTAAAAGATTTGCGGTAATGTGTTAAAGATGTTAGTGGTAAGTGACTGATTGAAGAATGGTGTAAACAAGTCAAAGAATGTGTCTGTCTCACTTCTTTTCTCTGCAATGATTTTGTTTATATCATTGAAAGAGTGAACGCTGTTATCTTCTTCATCATTGATAATGAGAATGTTCATACATACGATTTTGGTGTTATCATCAATCTCCCACACATAGTTGAGAAGCACTTCTTCATCTCGTTCATCTTCTAACCACGCACAATAGAGTTTCTCAAATTCCTGAGAAGTGAGTTTGTAACCATAAACAAAACCGTGAATATTATTCATAAAATCAATTCCTTTCATTGGACTTCTGTCCTTTACTGTAATTATATTATACCACAAAAGAAATGATTTGTCAAGTGTTTTCTAAAAATTTTTTCATTTAACTTGTTCATATTTATCTGCCGTTATAACGGTAAGAAATTATGAACAAAGTGTGGGGCGGCGAACCGCCCCGACTATCACTCTACCTTGACAACTTCATTTGCGATTTGTGTTTTGATTGGTCTGCGGTTATCGTCAAGAGCAACCGCCCACTTGCCTGTCATACCGTTTCTTGTATTGGGAATCCAACCGATGAAAACAAGAATGTGATTCTTGTTGATAGAACTGATAAACTTGTCACCGTTTACAAGTTCCTCTCTCGAAATAGAAAGTGAATAGTCAGGCACAACCTCGTGATTGTATTTTGCCCACGCAATAGCCACGCCGTCACGAACGCTGAACACTTCTCCCATACGGCATTTCGCAATAGCCGAATGCTTTGAAGCGGTATTGAAGATTGTTGTCTCTCTTGTGATGAGGTCGCAGTGAATGAAGAAGTTGCCGATATATGCGTTCAGATAAGTGAGCAGATAACTTTTCTTGTCCTGAAGTTTAAGGCTCATATCTACCCACGGTCTACGTTTTTCGGGAAGTACCTGAGCGAAGCTGTCAAGTCTGCTGTCAATCCACGCTTCAAATTCTCTTTTATCCATAATCAATTCCTTTCTGGTGTTTGGGATTTTCCTTTCCCTTTTCTGATTATATTATACCACAAAATGCAGCTCTTGTCAAGTAGAAAACTCAGCTCATTTCGCAGCTCCTTTTGTGCAAATTGCACAGCTCATTGCAGCTCACAGCTCCGCTGGGAGAGATAGCCCACAGCTCCGCCGCAGGTCACAGGTCGCAGGACATAGCTCCGCCGAGGACTAATTCAACGCTTTAGCCCCCTAAAGTTCATTCCTTTTGCAGGGGGCATTATACCATACTATTGTGATAGCCGTGTGATAGGAATGTGAAAATTGTGTGAAAATTTTCATTTAACTTATTCACATTCTGTTCATATTTTTCTACCGTTATAACGGTGAAAAATTGTTACAGAATTATGAACGAGTTAATAAATAAAACAAAGGGCGGATTTCTCCGCCCTTAAAATGACTGCTTAGTTCCACAATGTGGCATCTGCAATTCTCACAACCACAATGCCGTTTGGTGTACCGAGGGTATAAACATAGTCGCCGTCCTCTGCAAAACCCCAGTTGCTCATTTCATGGAATCTGAAACCGAGTTTGGAAAGATACTGAATAAGATAGATGAAAATGTGCTGATTCTTTTCGTTTTCGATAACATCAATAATAACTGTGCTACCTCTTTTCTGTGTGGTGATTCTACTGTCAATAGTAAAATCCTCAATGAAAGTATTTGCGACTTCAAAAGCCATTGTCATATTTGCGTTCATAAAAACACGCTCCTTAAAATTTATTCGGGGTATTCTTTCCCTACTATTATTGTACCACATTTCAAGGAAAATGTCAACCCATTTCAGAAAAGTTTTTATTTTAATTTATTCATAGTCTTGTAACTATTTTCTACCGTTATAACGGTAAGAATATGTGAACGAAATATGAATAAGTTAAGGGAGCGAACTTAATCGCTCCCATTTGGTTAATTCTTTTTCTTTTCTTCCTCTCTCATTGCCTGCATATCAGCACGGGCGGCTTTCCTTGCCTGTGCCCTCTCCCATAAAGAACGCATATAATTTCTGAACTCGTCCTTTGTCAGTCCGTATGTGCCTTTTCTGTTTCTTACCATTACCATAATAAAACAACTCCTTTTAATTAAATAAGATATTAAATATATTCCAATCCGCATAAATCGGATTCGGTGTTGTGTTGTGTAAATCGGTATCAATGACACTTGCTACTAACCATATAATGCAAAGCCAACCCATTGCACCGATGATGAACTCCACTAAATGCTTTTTGTTTAATCTTCTTCTCATTGTTCTACACTCCATTCTATAAGTCGGGGGATTGTATTTCTTTTTCCCTCTATATATATAATACCACATTTCAAGCCAAAAGTCAAGTAAAACATTTTCAACAATTTTATTCTTTTTATGTGCAATCTGCACAACTGCCTGTTCATAGTCTGTTCATATTTCTTTCCCGTTATAACGGTGAGAAAATGTGAACAAAATGTTAAGAGAAAACGGCGATTACTCGCCGTTATCCTCTCCGAAAATAGCCTTGACTGTATCGGTGCTGTATGTGTACTGCATTTGATATTCCCATTTTGGCTGTTTGTCTGCGTGAAAAGTAAATGTTTTAAGTGCCTGATTTATATCATATATTTCCTGTTTGACAATACGTCTTTCTTTTCTTAAATCTGTTAGCCGCTTGACTGCCTTTGCTCTTTGTGGCGCGTTAAGCATTTCAAATTCAAGTAAATGCAAAACCTCTTGTATCTGTCTTTCAAGTTTGGAGTGTATCGGCTTTAGTTCCTCTAACCTTGCAAGCATATCTGTTTGAATTTGGCAAAGTCGCTTTGTGTACTCATTGATATGTGCGGTGTTTCCATTGGTTAATTCTTTCATCAAAATCAAGTCCTTTCAGTTGGGGGAGTGTATCCCTTTGATACTATTATTATACTACATAATGGGTATTTGTCAATAGGGTAGAAATATTTTTGTATGAATGCACAAAATCCTGTGGCACGGTAACTTTTATTTGTGCAAAGTTTCTAAACGTGGGTAGACTTTTATTTGTAAAATAAAAAAACTTTTTTAACACTTTGTTCATAATTTCGTAATAAGTTTTTTCCGTTATAACGGTGAGAAATTATGAACAAAATGTAAACGACAGACGGCGACTATTGCCGCCGTCCGTCTTTATAATGAAGTGTGTTTTGAAGATGTCATTTTTCTGTTGCCATAAGTCCACTTGCACGAATGGTATTATAAATACCGTCAAGAACTTTTGCAAGTTCCTTTTTGGTCATACGCTCTGTAATGTCTGCACAACCGCCTGCACTGTTTGTTGTCTTGCACAGACGATAGCCGCCGTATGCTTTCTGAATGAAATACTTGTTAGAAGTAAGACCGAGTGCGTAGTTGATGTTCTCCACCTTGATATTAAGAATGTCCTGTGTGATTGCGTTCATAAATAAACAACTCCTATTCATTATATAATGTAAAGGCGAACTGCTTCAACGGTGTGTTTACGTTCCTTTCCCTTTCCTTTACTATAACCATTATACCACAATATAATATAAATGTCAATACCTATGAGTGTAAAAGATTATCAACAATCTGGCGGCGAAATTGTGCAACCTGACGAATGAGTGTTCATAGTCTGTTCATATTTCTTTTCCGTTATAACGGTAAGAATATGTGAACGAAATATGAATAAGTAAAAAGGGTGAACTTAATCACCCTTGATACTTGCGAACGGCGGCCCACTTTTGACTGTCGTTCCCTCTCCAAATGTGGCGACTGCATCGGCTAAGCCTCGTCGTATGTGTCGCCCTCATAGTATTCCGTTGCGTACTCTTTGCCCTGTGGAGTGGTGACTATCCACCACCCCAACCATTTTCTGCCGTCCATTATGCCCACCCCTCGAACACTTTGGAAATGAGTTTGCCGTGGTCACGCTCCATAATAGAGAGTTCGTGTCTGCTGTAACCTCTTACAATAGAGACACAACCGTCTGCGAATGTGTAGCGATACCATTTAACCTTTTTCATTTAATCAAGTCCTTTCTTTAGGGGTTTATCCCCTTTACTATATATATTATATCACATCAAAAGGGGTTTGTCAAGTCATAATAACATTTTTCTACATATTACACAAAGAAATAGAAATTGCAAATAGATTTATATACAATATGCACAACGGGTATTATACATTTATATATAGATATATATAATAATATATTGTTGTGCAAAATCCACAAAAACATTTATAATAAATGAGGTGGAACTGTTCAAAATAACGGAGCAGGAGCAGCTCGGAGCAGGTCGCAAACTCAGCTAAAGATTTACAGGTTAGGGGTGGCTAACAGGTCACAGCTTGCAGGTCACAGCTCGCTTTAACGCTGTAAAGTGGGAAAAACATTTTAGCACTTTAACGTGCTAAAGCGGGTACACTTTAACGCTTTACCACTTTAGGGGTTTAGCACTTTAGCGTGTGAAAGTGGAAAAAGTTTTAACTTATTCATAATTTCGTAACAACTTTTCACCGTTATAACGGTGAGAATTTATGAACAAACTATGAACGAAATGGGGTATGTTTGTTCATATTTTGTTCACAACTTTTCACCGTTATTGTTTGGTAAAATGAAAAAACTTTATTCACATTTTGTTCATAACTTTTCACCGTTCGGGGTATGACTAAACAAAAAGGAACGGGATTTTTTATCAATCCCGTTCCCGATTTTTCAGAAAAGTTTGTTTATTCCTTCTTCATTTTTCTGAATTTCTAACCAAACTTTTTGCACATAGTAGCGGTCTGTAAAATCAGTTAACTTTTCAAGTAAGATTTTAACCGCCGTTTCAGTTTCACACGAACATTTTTGATATTCAGTGTAAAGTGCTGTATAAAATTCAGTTTCCATTGCTTCCCACATTGCAATACAAAGAACTGTATTAAAAAGCCTGTTTGCTATGCTGTGAGCCTGTTTGCTATATATACCGTTATCTTCTAACCACGTTTCAAGGGCGTTTATATCAACTTCTGTCTGTGTGTCCTCTGTGTAGTGACCGCCTGAAATAGCGTCTCTGTCATAACTCTTATTGATTGATACTATCAGACCATTGTCATTGACCTTTAGTCTAAAGTCAATATCAAGGACTTCTGCTCCATTCTCTCTGTGATATGTGTAAAAACTGTTTGCCTGTTCTATTCCCTGATATGACTGCATAACCTCCGTAAAGCTGATAACCTGTGCTGTGAGCTTGTTGTTTAATTTAACCATATTCATAATGATACCTCTTTCTTTAAGTTAATTGATTTACTTGTTGGTGTGGTGTGGGAACAAAATGTTAAGAGAAAGCGGTCTTTCGACCGCTTCCCTTTATGCGTTTATATATGTGTTCAAATGGTCTATTGCCGATTCAAGCCACATCTTGTCTTTTGTGCTGTGCCACATCTGACATTCTTCTAAAAAGCCCTTAATAACATTCCGCTGTTCTCTTGTCAGACGTTCTGTGCGGTTTACTATCTCACATACTGCCTTGACATACTGACAAGCATTATCAACTTCTAACTGCGGAGTAAGGCACATGAGCATAAGTTCCACCATTGTTAAATTTTTCATTAAATCAAATCCTTTCGTTAATTCAGTTAGCTTATTCGATCTGGTCTTGCAAGAGCCTTTCGGCTCTTGCTTGACCTCTTGTCTCACTTCTTTGCCTGACCGTTGAACCACTTGATTTCAATGTTCACAGTCTCACCATTCAGTTCCACGCCTTGCAGGTCACAGCCCTTATGCTTCCAACTCCACTCCCTACCGAACATTTCATAGACAACTCTTTCAAGAGCATATCCAGCGTTTTTCTGATGCAGGAACTCCGCATTTTCGGTCTTGATTTCTTCAAACCTATCAGCGGAGCAAACAGGTTCAAGGTTTGTATTGCCCTCACTGATTGCAAGGAATTGCAGGTCTTTAGCCTTAAAGCTAAAGCGGAAATGATTGTCGGTCTTTTTGGACTTGATAACGTGACGCATAAAGTCCTTACAAGCAGGTGACAGCTTTTCAAAGTAACCGTCTGAAATAGCGATGAAGTCGGACTTTGAAAGCAGAATAACCGCTACATCGTGAGAACCGCAAAGAGGGAAACCTAGAGCCACAACGTCCGCTCCCACAGCTTTGAAATACTTGTAAAGATACATTTTGTTTGCAAATGTCATAAAAAACACGCTCCATTCAATAAATATTATCAGTCGTGAACCGCTTGACGTCTCAGCCGTTCCCTTGACTGTATCTATATTATAGCACAATATACAGCAAATGTCAATAGGTTTTTAATAATTTTTCGCCGTTCCAGTGTAAAAAAATAGTGTTGAAAACTCTTGCTTTTTGTGCAGCTTGACGAACTCCACAGGCTTGTGGCGGTATACAGTCTGTATAATTTCGGCGGCTGACGGGGGGTATCATAGAATTGAATTATACCAAAAGTATAATCAGCCGCACCCCCTGCTCTCAAATTTTCATGGAGCAAATTTTTCGACATGTCCCCTCCCGGACAGACACCCCTAAATCTCCGAGAACAGGACCCCTCTGCTTGACTTTCTCTCAAATCTGTGTTATAATTTAATCAATGGAGGTGAGGTAGAAAATGCCTATGAGATTTAAACTTGACTTTAATCTTGAAACCTCCCAAGAAAGACTTTAGTACCTCAAGGATACTGTTGACTTTACACAACTTACCAAGAAAGACATTGAGACTTGTACAGATTACGTTTTATATGGTAAAGACCCTGAGAAAAACAACACATCAGTTGTCGACCGAAAAGAAGTCTACATTAAAACCCGTTATAATTCGTATAGCCAATCAGAACCAGTTTCTTTGGAAGCATTGATGGAAAGTCCAACATTTGACGAAACTATTTTTACTAAAGAGAAAAACATTTATAAGAAAGTTAAACCCGAATCGATTAGTTAGAACAGAGAAAAATATAAGGATATTCCTGGTATGAAGGAGCTTTGGGAGGCTATTGATTAGCTCGACAGACGACTTAAGCTTGCTAAGGGAGAAATTCAGCCGGAACGCGGCGAAGTTGTCCCACAGCTTGATTCCAAACAGATTTACCACTTAAACCATTAGCTTATTGAGTTGAGGAAGCAACAGTACATGTTGAAGGATTCAGCTCATCCAGAGTAGGTGGCGAACAAGAATTACGGTAGCTTTTATTCAAGTCCAATTGACTCGGAGATGAATTATCCGGTTTACCCGTGTGGGATGATGAGCTATGAGCATGATAGTGGTTTCATGCACCCGGATAGAAGTGGGCGTCAATTCGCCGCGAGGGACATCGAGAAAGAAATTGAGGAGCTTAAGAAAAAAGGAAAGCCCTATTTTAGTTTTTTAGATAAAGAGCATGTTTATTAGTTATGTTTGAATTATTATTAGATTAAGGATTAGGCTGAGAAGAATCCTGATTCGCCGCTTAATAATTTGTTATGGACGCTTGACTTCTATATTGAAAAAGCGAATTTGAGTGAACAATAGAAGCTGATTACTGAGGCGAAGAAGCATAATATGTTGAATAAGGAGATTTGTTAGCTCCTGATGGATAAAATGGGGATTTATCATTAGGAGAATTATATTTCGACTATTTGGAACAAAGTTTGTCAGCTAATTTGCGATGCCGCCGACCTTAATTATGATGAATGGTGTTGCAAGGATTATAAGCCTGCGTGGAAAAAGTGCAACTGCTGTAATGAAATTTTATTGCGTGACCCGCGTAATTTTGTAAGAAAATCTAAAGCCCCTGACGGGCTTACGAACCGCTGCAAAAGATGTGACCAAAAAAAACGACGTGGTGAAATTTAATGACAGAAGAATGGAAAGATATAAAGGGTTATGAAGGTTTCTATCAAATTAGTAGTTTTGGTAGAGTTAAGAGTTTATATTTTAATAGAGAAAAAATATTAAAATTATCTCTTTCCAAAGGATATTTGTAGGTTACACTTCATTTACGCGGCGAAGTAAAAACGAAACATATACATAGACTTGTAATGGAAACATTTAATCCAATTGATGATATGAATAATTATGACGTAAATCATAAAGATGAAAACAAAACAAATAATAGAATTGATAATTTAGAATGGATGATTCATAAAGATAATTGTAATTATGGAAATAGAAATAAAAAAGTTTCTAATAAACAAAGAAACGATATTAAGAAAAGTGTCCCAGTAAAATGTCTTGAAACGCAAATTATTTATCCATCTATCCGTGAAGCAGCAAGAGCAACGGGCTTGGATGATTCTGCAATTGCAAAAACTTGCAAAGGTATTTATAAAGCCACCCATGGTTATCACTGGGAGTATGTGAGGTGAGATTTGATGGGATTGGGAAATAGTTATGAAGCAAAATTGATGAAGTGTTTTACTTCGTTTGAAGTTAAGGATATACTTGGTTTTGCTAAGATTGTTAAAGTTGACCCAGAGACTATTAAGAAAGCAATTCTTAATGAGGATTGGGAAGAATTGATTATTACTACGGTTGAGTTCTATTCCGCTTTAGGTAGAAAAGAAAGAAGAGAGATTTTAAAGTTGGCAAAAGAGATTAAGAAAAATAATGATGAATTTTATAGAGTAAAGGAATAGAATAGTTCACCTCAAAATTAAGAGGTGAGGAAAAATGGCAAAGAAATGTTTGCTATGTAAAGAAGAAAAGAGCCCTGCCAATTTCATTGGTGTAAGGTCAAAACTTCTTAATGGTTCTATGCCGATTTGCCGCCAGTGCATTGCGAATGAAATTAGTGGTAAGTCGGAAACAGAGAGATGGAATACGGTTAATAAGCTGTGTCAGCTTGCTGATGTTCCTTTTGTTCCAGAAGAGTTTGAGAAAATTTACAAAGCTCATGGAACTGATGCTTTTGGAACATATTGTTATATGTTCAGAGAGAAGCCTTATAATACGCTCGATTGGACGATGTATAACGATGCGTATTTACAGCTTCAGGAAGAAAAACGTGTAGAAGATGGATTGCCGGAATTGAAGGAAGCAAGAGTTACAAAGCTCCAGAGAAGATGGGGTCCAGAATATGATGAGTAGCAATTGGAGTACCTTGAGAATTTGTATGTAGGTATTACTAATACTGCCGGCATTGTTGGTGCTTTGAATGAGGACCAAGTCCTTAAACTTTGCAAGATATCGTTAATTATTGAGGACAAAATCCGCGGCGGAGTTGAATTCGATAAAGATTTGAAGGCTTATGAGAACTTGTGTAAACTTGCTGGTATTACTACTCAGGCAATTAAAGAAGGTTCAGAGTTCAACTCTACTGGTGAACTTTGGGCTTATCTTGAAAAACTTGGATATAAGGTTTAGTATTACAATGGTGCGGTCAACGATGAAGTTGACAAGACTATGAAGGATATTCAGTATTGGTCACGTTATCTTTATATTAATGAGACTTCTATCGGTGAAGAGATTAATGAAAGAATTGAGAATTTGAAGGCTGCTGATAAACTTACGAACTCAGGATTCGACTGGGGCGAGTATGATGAATTCGCTAACTCTGTCGATGAAAATGAAGAGTTTAATGTTGAGATTTAAGGTGGTAGTATGAGTATTATATTACCGTCAGCCATGCTTGCCGCCACGTCAAAGGTATTAAGTAAGGGTGAGACTTTCTACCGTAATGGCGTGGCGCTTGAGAAAGGCGCAGTTATCACTGAAAAACGTATTCAGAAAAATATTAAATTATATGAGCAGTATTTGAATTTATTTGCTTCTTATCCAGACCTTTATCTTGAATTGATTAAACCTGTACATTCTAAGTTTAAGTTAAAATTCTTCCAAGTAATGTTTATCAGAGCATGTTTGAGATATGGACGTGTATTGACTATTGCTCCTCGTGCCGCCGGTAAATCATTTATTTGTATTCTTGCGCTTTACTTGATTTGTATTTTCCGTCCTGGTTCACACGTTTTCCAGTGCGCTCCTGGTAAAGCTCAGGGTGCTAAAATCGCCAATCAGAAGATTCATCAGCTTTGGGATTTCTTCCCACTTTTGAAAGATGAAATCATTGGTGGCGGTAACTTTGGTAATGACTATGTAAGACTTACTTTTAAAAATGGTTCACTTTTCGACGTTATGACGCCACTGAACTCAACTCGTGGTAACCGTGCTACTTGTGGTATTCTCGATGAGTTCCGTGACCATTTGGCTGAAGATATTAATGAAATTATATTACCACTTTTGAACGTTGACCGTCCTATGGTTAACGGAGATTTGAATGAAAATGAACCACAGCAGGTACAGCTGTGGATTACTTCTGCAAGTGAGAAAAATACTTTCTGCTATGATAAGACTATTGAATTGTTTGAACAATAGATTATTAACCCAAAGGAAACTTTCGTTTGGGGCTTCGACTACAGAATCCCAGTTTTAACTGGACTTCTTTCTAAAGACTATCTGACTGAATTGAAAATGTCGCCTACTTTTAATGAACTTGGCTTTGCTAAGGAGTATATGTCGAGGTTCGTCGGCGGCTCCGCAGATGCTTGGTTTGATTTTGAGAAGCTTGCTCGCGCAAGACGACTTATCAATCCGGAAACATCAGAAAAAGTTAGAGAAGGTATCGAATCTTTCTACATTATCAGTGTGGATGTAGCGAGAATTGGTTGTTAGACTGTCGCTACAGTCCTTAAAGTATTTCCTAACAATAGTGAAGGATATAAGATAAATCTTGTTAATTTATTTGTTCTTGGTAAAACAGTAGAAGAGAAAGTATTTGACCGTTAGGTAATTGAGCTTAAGAGACTTATTGAAAGGTTCAACCCTAAAGAGGTTGTAATCGATATTAACGGACTTGGTGTTGCTTTTGCAGATAACATGATTAAGGAGACTTGGGATGAAGAGTATTAGGTTACTCGTCCTGCTTATGGTTTCTTTAATGAAGAGTCTAAATATCTTACAGTTCAGCCTCGTAATGCGGTCAAAATTCTTTTTGGTATCAAGGCTAATGGACAAATCAACAGTGATATGCACTCTGCTTTATATTCAAAGATTTATTCTGGTCATATGAAATTTTTAATTTCAGAGCAGTCTGCAAGAACAAAACTTCTTTCAACTCGTAAGGGTTAGAGAATGAGTCCAGAAGCACAGAACGCAAGATTGATGCCACATATCTTAACTTCAAGTCTTATGAATGAGATTATGAACTTGAAGATTAAGCCTACTGGTATTAATAACCAAATTGCCGTTGAACAAATTAATGAGAGAACACTTAAGGATAAATTCTCAGCTTTGGAAATGGGAGTTTATAGAGTTGTGTAGATTGAAAATCAGCAATTGGCTCGCCGCCGTAATCGTGGTTTAACGAGACGATTGACATTCTGTAGTAAGGGAGGTGGAAGAAAGTGAGTGAAGTTAAAGTTGGAGCAACAATTCCTACAATTACTGCTGAAGAATATCGCAAACTGCGTGAGCAGAGAGTTGATACTTTCAGAAAAGAAATTGAGAATATGATAGCTAAAAGCAAAGCCGCGTTGATTAAGTCTAATAACCGTGAGCCTTCTGCAAATAGAATTAGAAGAGACTTTAGTAAAGATGAAATTCATCGTATTGTTACTGAAGGAAATTCCGTTGAAAAATGTCAGCTATCTCAATATTTCTTCAAAGTAAGCGGTGTTTATAAACGAGTTATTCTCCACTATGCTACTTTCCTTACCTATTCCTGGATTTTAGTCCCTCATATGAAAAAGTATACTGAGAAGCTTGGTAACAAGCAGAACAAGAAAGTTTATTTCGATGCAGCCGATTTTTGTTCTTCTTTTGATATTGAAAGAAAATGTGCTTGGTTTGCAAAGAATGTTCTTGTGGATGGCGGCTATTATGGTATTATTCATGACAGCGGTACTGATGTAGCTATTCAGGACCTGCCTTTTGAGTATTGTCGTAGTAGATATAAGAATCACCAAGATGTTGATATTGTTGAATTTGATATGCGTTTCTTTGACACAATTCGTGACGAAGAGTTAAGAAAGCAGATTCTTAAAACTTATCCTAAGTGTGTTCAGAAAGGCTATCGTGCTTTCAAGAATGGTAAAGAACCTTGGATTTTCTTACCTGCTGAACTTGGTATCTATTTCACATTGTTTGACGAAGTTCCATTCTTTCTTGATTTAATTCCTCTTATCGATGATTTAGAGGATTATAAGGCAATTGATAAGGATAGAAAATAGTTAGGATTAAAGAGAATTATCACACAAGAAATTCCACACGATGGAATGTAGCTTGTATTTGAACCAGACGAAGCCGCAGAGATGCATGACGGTGTTCTGGAGATGTTAGCAGATAATCCAGACGCCGACGTAGTTACTTCTTATGGTAAAGTTGGTTTGCTTGATTTAAGCGGAAACAATATGGAAAATACCGATGTTGCCGCCGCCCAGCAATTAATATACGATTCTGCAGGCGTATCGAAGGAACTGTTCAGTGCCACAACTGATGCAGGTATTTAGTTCTCATTGAACAATGACCTGTCTATGATGATGGTTCTTGGCAATGGATTTGCACACTTCTTTACTGCCTTGTTAAATAATAAATTTGGTAACCGAAAGTTATCATTCATGCTATTAGTACTACCAGTCAGCTATTACAATAGCTTTGAGTACACTTCAAAGGCTAAGGACCTTGCAGCATTTGGTTACAGCTTCTTGACACCTATTTTGTCAACAGGACTTAATTAGACTAATCTTGCAGACCTTAAGGCTTTGGAGAATGAAGTTCTCGATTTGGATGAAGTACTTAAGCCGCTCCAGTCAGCATATACTCAATCTGGCAAGACTAATGCTATTACTGCTTAGGCTGGAAAAGACAGCCAAAACTCTAATGACTCTACTACTGCTAAAAAAGACGAGGAACAGAAAGAGAAAAAAGAATCCTCAGACAAGGCAAAGGAAGATGATAGTTCTGCAGAAAAAAAGAGTGATGGAGGTGAGGATAAATAATGAAGCTTGATGAGAGTTTACTTAAATTCAATGTTACGCTTTTTGGCGATGTTGAAACTCTTTCTCCCACTCTTTCTAAATGCAGATTACGCATTTTTTATAGGGGACTCAATAGAAACCGTACATTTATATCGGAAGACTTCGCAAAACAATTGATTGAGTCTTTACCATATGCGCCAATTAAAGGTATTTTTGACAAAGACGGTCTTGATTATGAGGACCACGGCGGAGATAATACTGACGGACGCATTTATGGTGTGGTTCCTGAGGACCCTAACTTTGCTTGGGAGAAGCATGTAGATGATGATGGGGTTGAAAGAGAGTATGCTTGTGCAGATGTTTATCTCTACACCGCTCTCTATCCAGAAGCAAACCTTATCCCCGGAAAGTCACAGTCTATGGAAATCCATAAAAAAGGACTTGAAGGAGAGTGGAAGATTTGGAGTGATGGAGAACCTTACTTCGAGTTCCAGAAAGGACATCTGCTAGGTCTACAGGTGCTCGGAGATGAGGTCGAACCCTGCTTCGAAGGTTCTGCATTCTTTAGTTTATATAAGGATGCTAAAGCAATGTTTGATTACTTAAAAAATTCTAAGGAAAAGGAGGAGAGCAAAAAGATGGAGAAAAATCTCTTTAGACTTTCTGATGGCGCGAAGTGCGAGCTCTTGTTTGATGCACTTAACAGCACACCAGAAGATTATAAGATTATTTGCGACATTTATGATGACTATGCAATTGCATATGACGCTGTTAATAACAAGTATATTCGTGCTTACTACACAAAGGATAATGAAGCTAATACTGTTGCAATTGACAGAGTTGAAGATTGCTACATCGTTGATGTAACAGAAGCTGAAATGACAGCTCTTAATGCTATGAAGGCTGCAGGTTCATTTGCTGACGCTCAGGCTAAGATTGAGTCTTACGATGCAAAGGTTGCAGAGTTCACAGCTGATAAGGAAGCCCTTCAGGCAAGCCTTGATGATGCGCTCGCTCAGATTGAGGCATTCAAGAAGGATGATGACAAGAAGGACGACGATGATAAGAAGGATGACGACAAGAAGGATGACGATGATGACAAGAAGGATGACGATAAGTCTAAGAATTCTCTTGACAACAGCGCAGAACTTCAGTCACAGCTTGATGAGTTTAAATCTCAGCTTGAGGCAAAGGATGCCGAAATTAGTAGATTAAATAGCTCAATTAGCGACCTTAATAATGAAAAGTCAGAGCTTGAAAGCTTCAAGAAGTCTGTTGATACAGAAAAGAAGAACGCTATTATTGCCGAATTTGCTGAGCATCTCACAGAGGAGCAGACAGCTGATTTCAACGCTAAGATGGATGATTATTCTGTTGAAGACTTCAAGAAGGAAGTATGCTTTGCTGCTTACAATACTGATTCTTCTATTATCTCCGGTAAGGGAGAGGAAGATAAGCCTGACTTAATCTTCAAGAATAACGCAAAGAATACTGACTCTGGCGTTATCGCACTTTTATTAAAACACAAAGGAGGTAATAGATAATGGCTTTGGTAAAATTTGACCGCGGTCTTTACCGTAACGGAAATAGTGCTAAGGGTCTCAACTATGGCCAGATCGAGCCTAACCAGGTTTGGTTCGATAGAGCTGGTATGGTTGAAGCACAGAGCAGACTTGACCCAAGAGAGTTCTCCGATGCTCAGGTTGCTCCTCTCACAGTTTTCGTAAGAGAGACAACTCCTGGCGCAGGCGACGCTACAAAGATTGTTGCACAGAATGGTGCATTCCTTATGGTTGATAAGCATAACTACCTTGCTCAGGTTCCTACAAAGGCTGGTAAGGCAGCAGGACTTCGTGTAGGTGTTAACTACTCAACTGAAAAGCTCTACAATCAGTTTGCTCCTCAGAGAAGAAACTTCTTCTTGACAACAGAGGATTGGCTCCCAAGAATTGGTTATGTTGAGGCAGGCGAGAGAATTACTACAAACACAGTACAGTGGGATACAACTGCTGCAATCGCTAATGCTGTTGCATTTAACGGACAGGCTGCTCCTGCTATTGACTTCAGTGGCTTCACTGCAACTGCTGATTCTTATGATATGTGGCTCCAGGTTAAGAACTACATTCATGCAAATCCTAACATTCCGCTTTACGCCGCAGTTCGTGACGGTTCAGACGGTGAGTTTGTAATTGGTATTACACCTGATGAGGATGAAGACATCATTCTTGCTCAGGTTGTAGCAGCTTATGATAACGCCGACAGAACATGCTCATTTATGTTCCAGATTCTTAACGGCGCAACACTTTAATTGAAGGAGAGGTGAGAAAGTAATGAATAAAAATGATATCCGTGACCTTTATATTCATGCGTTCAAAGGCACTTCCCCTGCTACTGAATTCAGCGTTAAGGATGTAAAGGAAACTTTAAGAGCAGAACTCAAGGCTCTTGCTCCTAACAAGTACGAGTATGAAAAGAATAAGCTCGAAATCTTCCAGATTATCCAGGAATCTTTTGACGAGGTTCTTCCTGATTACGTTGGCAACTTTATCGGTCAGTTCGCTGAGATTAAGTCTGTACCAAACGGTCAGAGAGCTTCATTCATCGTAAAGCGTGGTCGTAGACGTGCAAAGACTTTCGTTACAGAAGTAGGTCTTGCAGGTGTATACGAGGCATTCAGACTTGATGTTGACACCTTCGAAGTAAGCGCTAAGGCTTACGGCGGAGCTGCATACATCGACTTCGAGCGTACACTTGATGGTTCTGAAGACCTTGTTGAACCACTTCAGCTCCTTCTTGATGGTCTCCAGGAGGCTATCTACAGAGAGCTTCTTAAGGCACTTATCGCAGCAACTCAGAACAGCGATATGCCTGCAGCAAACATTGCATCTACAACTAACTTTGACCCAGCTCAGATGCAGAGACTTTGCACAATTGCTAAGAACTATGGCGGCGGTAATGCTGTAATCTTCGCAACTCCTGAGTTCGTACAGGAAATGGGTCCTGATGCAATTGGTATGCCTATTTATGGTCCTTATGCACTTCCTGCAACACCAACTGCTGGTCAGCAGCCTGGTTATGCAACTCCTGTTTATAACCCTAACGACATTGCTTCAATTGCCGCTACAGGTTATATCACAATGTTCCGTGGTACTCCTATCGTTCAGCTTCCTCAGGCATTTGTTGATGAGAATAACGATACATACCAGGTACCTCCTCAGTACGCATTTATCTTCCCTGCTGGCAACCAGAAGATTATCAAGGTTGTATTCGAGGGCGATACAGATGTAAGAGATTGGCAGCACAGAGACCGTCAGATGGAGATTGAAATCTACAAGAAGTTCGGTGTAGCTATTCTTACAACAAATGACTGGTGCGTATATGAGAATAAGGCGCTTGCAGTACTTCCATCTGCAAGTTATGAAAACAACCTTAACCCACATGACTTTGCTCCTTACACAAAGTAATTTCGGTTAAGTAAGTAAGAATACGTGATTAAAAGGGGTGGGTGAGAATTCTCACCTGCCCTTTTATTATTGAGATTAAAGGAGGAATTTAATAATGGAAACAAGAATGGTAAAACTCAGAAGCACAGTTGCAAAGACAACTGAAATTTATGCTCCTGCTTATGGAATTAAAAGAGAATTTCCTGGTAAAGGCGTTGTTCAGATGCTCCCCTTCGAAACGGTAGAACAGCTTTTATAGGATAATGGTTTTCAGTACATGATTAAGACTGGTCAGCTTTATATTGATGATATGCAGACCAAGATTGACCTTGGACTTGAAAGTCCTGACGCAAAAGCTCCAACAAATATTAAGGTTCTTACACCTGAACAGATTTTGACTCTTCTTAAGGTTAGAAGTCTTGATGACTTTAAGAAGGAGATGGATACAGTTTCTCTTGAGCAGGTTAACGAAGTAGTTAAGTATGCTGTTGAGCATAACTTAATTGATAATGATAAGGTTAACTACTTGAAAGAGAGAAGCGGAAAAGATGTTATTGCAATGATTGCAAGAAAGAGACTTGAGGCTGATGCTGAAAAAGCAAACGCAGGTAAGGAAGAAAAGAGACCTGAAGGTGTATTCAGCCCTCGATAATGGGTGATGTGAATGGTTACTTTAATGGACGTTTATGGAGCGTTCTTAGCAAAAGTTAATGAAGACGACTGGTCACATAGCTACTCATAGGAAGATTTGGAATGGTTTCTCCTTGATTGGAGAGCCTTCCTTAATTCCGCTATACCTTATTTTAAGTTCCCGAGATGCCGCCTGGACATTGATGAAGAGCATCAGTGTTTCACCGATGAAAAGATGGGACAAGCTGAAATACAGGTGCTTGCAACTTTCATGAAGCAAGAGTGGCTTAAAAGAACGGTTGATTCTTGGGAAAATATTAAAACACAGTATGATGAAGCGGATTTCTCACAAGCTAACCTTTTAAGTAACTTTATTAAGTTAAAAGATTAGGTTACTGCTGATGCAAGATAGCTTGAAGCAAATTACTATCGTTCACCACAACATCGTACTTTTGATTATAAGAAATTATCAGGAGGAGGTGCAAGACGTGGACAAGCAAGATTTCGCCGCTAAACACAAAGAAGTCTTGAAGAACCGTCTTTACGGACTTCTCTGTGAAAAAGAAAAAGATGGGTCATGGGAAGATTTTCTTGACAACATTTTAGTTGATTTAACTGATTTGGCACCGAATGATGACCGCAGTTATGACTACTACATTCTCGTGGCTAAACTTTCCCGATGCAGATACCTGTCTTATAAATACTTCAGAAAGACAATTTTTGAATGTATGAACTTAATTGACAGGATTGATGTAATATGACAGGGAATTATTTTACAGATTGTTATTTGAAAAGAATGAACAAAGATGGTACAACAATTTAGGAGAGAGTAAGAACAAGCAAAGAACGTGAGTTTGATAGAATCAAAATGCCAAAGAGTAAGTACTTGGCTTGTATTTATCAGCTCAACGGTGAGCCGATTGAAATTCCATGTAATATTCAGCCGGCGAAGTGGAAACAAGAACAGATTCTCTCCAATATTCTTTGTTCAACATCTGCTCAGAAATTTAAGACAGGTGATATACTTAGAACCTTTCAGAAAGTTAAAGATGCAGAGTTAGACGAGTTTTATATTATAATGATGGTTAGTGAGGATTTGTCTCATGGCTATCAGAAATATGAAGCAATTAAACTCGATTCATTTATTAACAATACTGACGCTTATGGAGATACAATACGTACTATCCCGGCGAAGTTTGTAAGTGAAACATCTGTTTATGTTCAAGACAAATTCACTTCCTATGGTGCTGTTTCTTATAGGGAGCCGTTAGCTCATAGAAAGTTTATTACTAAAGACGAAGACTTCTTGTAGAAAAACTTGTATTTTGACTACAAAGGTAGAGGATGGGAGATAGTCGGTAAAGATAATTTAAGCATTGATGGCGTTGCTTTAGTTTCAATTGCTGAATACCTTGTTTCGCCGCCAGAGCCTAAAACATCTCAAGACTTGCCAGTTGGAGAGGATGATAATTTCTTCTTAAACGCTTTGAATAAGAGGAAAGGAGTTGATTGACAATGGATACATCAATGTTATCATAGGTTAACTACGGACAGGAACTCGGTCCGAATTTAGGTAAGATAGCTAAAAAGCTCTTGGATAATCAGAATTTATGTAAGCTCTTGATTAATACAGATTTGGACCCAATCAATCCAGATTTGCATCCTGATATTGAAGATACAATAAATGAGCTTTTTGGTAAAAATATAAGAATTGTTCCACTTGTAACTTCAGAGGACGAAACAACAGCAAGTAAACTTGTTCTTGTTTTCTCTGGTTCAGAGGTTACAGATGAAAATGCACATGAAGCAGTAACACTTCTTGTTTATTGCTATTGTCCTTATAAGGAGTGGATTATTGCTGGCAATCAGCTTCGTCCATTTGCGATAATGTCAGAGATTCGTAAATCTCTCCAAAATAAACGAATCAATGGTCTTGGTGAAATCAAGTATCTTGGTTTTGATATCTCATCTCTTACTAACCAAACAGGAAGTTATTTGATGAGGTTCCAAATTGTCAATTTCAGCTAATGAAATGACTGTTATAAAAGAACAGGCGTATGCAGGCTACCCCTCACGGCTTCCAGGAGTCTGCTATGTTCACCCTGTTCTCGTCGGAGAAATGTTGAAAATGGGAAGTAATGTATATAGTTCTCGTTTAGGTATGTTGTTGTTAACCTCCGACGAAATAAGAAAAATAATGGAAGAGAAGGGAGTCGAAGTTAATGAAAACACGGACTTGTCTCCTCTTCCATTTCTTTTAAAGTCAGCGCAAGCTAATGATAGTTTTTATTTAGAGCTCCAAGCTGCTTTCGCTACTTTTATTAAGGAAGAGATTACATTACTTCCTAAAATCAACTCGGTCCTTATTGGTCCAATGGCTGAAAAACGCCTAATCACTGAGAAAAATTTCATTGATTTTTAGACGATTCTAAACCTTCAAAATCGAAAAAAGGTTCCAGTGCCGCCGCCAGAAAATGAGTCACCATTCGCTCGTAAGATGCGATTGGCAGCAGAATAGCGCGATGCAGTTAAGCGCAAGTAGTAGTAGAAACAAGGTGGGGCTCAGGATTTAGCAGACCTGATGGAGATTGCAGAAGTATTTGGAATTGACTATAAAAACAAGTCAATTTATGCTTTCTATGGATTGATATAGAGACATCAGTTGAGAGAAAAATGGACTTAGGATATACAAATGCTTTGCGCAGGTGCAGATTCTAAGAAAATTAAAGCTAAATATTGGGGAGCAAATCCCGATGATTAATTTTAAAAAAGGAGGTTGATGACAAACATGGCACAGAATCTTTTTGAGAAATATGGCATTAAAGAAGTTGCTGACGTAACTCTTTACCGTATTGAAAGAAAGGACGAAACATATGAGTCACAGAGAAAAATCTCAATTTCCTCAATCCTCAAGGGTGCTCTTGTAAAAGATATGGTTTATCCTCTTGACGAGGACGGCAAGGGCGTAGCTGAAGGCTATGAGGCATATGTATTCAAGGATGCAGATGTTCTTACTCATTTTAACTATGACTGTGACGATGTAATCGAAGTTAAGGGTTCAGCCCTCTTTGTTGATAATGAGAATCCTGCTATTGCTGGTACAGAGCCATTTACTGATGGCGAAGTTATCTCAGGCGTTACTCTCGCAGCAATTAAGGACTATCTTATCGCTGACGAAGACAGCGATGGTCTTCCTAACCTTTTCGATGCAGAGAATGTAACTATTCTTTCTCTTGTTGAGAAGCAGACAAATCGCAATCTCAGAGACAGACTTGCTGAACTTCTTATTAACGGTTATGTAATTACTGGTATCAGTGGCGACAATATCGGCTCTGTTATTAGTAAGGGTACTACTAAGGAAATCGACGGTGCAATTAACACACGCGAGATTATGACTCTTCGTTCAGAGTTTGTTGCTCCTGTTGAATTTGATAAGATTACTAAGGCTAACCTTATTGAGTATGTTGGCGACAATGGTGAGCTTACATTTGAAGATGATACTCTTACTGAGGGTTACATTACTTTCACTGCTCCTGTTGATGCTACTCCAGAAGAGATTATGGGTAGATTCCAGCTTATTCAGAAGGGTCTTTACGACAGCATTGGCGTTGTAGTTCGTCTTACACAGCCTGTAAGAACAGGTAGTGCAACTGAAGATGCATTCACTGGTGTTATTACAGTTGGTATTACTTACGACCCAAGCGTAGAAGCAGGTAACGAAGTTGAAGGTACACTTACTTTCACATTCGATAATGCTGTTCTTGATGCAGCTACAAAAGCAATCGTAAACGCAGCTAAGGGCGGCACACTTTCTGCAGCACAGGTTATTGCTCTTCTTGGCGTTGCTGAGACAGACGAAAATGTAACTGTTGCAGCTACAGTAGAAATCTCAAGTGCTCTTGCTGATTTGACAGCAAGCAATACCACAGTTGGTGAAGTTGAAGTTGTTGAAGATTTTGGTTACAACAAGTTCCTTATTTCCTTCACAGCTACTCTTACATCTTCTGATGAAATGACAACTGGTAGATATGACCTTGGCGAAGGCGCAGATGTAGGTCACTACGCAATGGACAGAGACCGTGCAGTTGGTACTCACGAATTCTCATATCCTGAGCAGGTTTGCATGCTCTTTGCTAAGAACCAGAACCTTATCACAAAGGCTGGCACACGTTATCAGTTCGCAAATCCTGACCAGCTCTTCGGCGGTTTTGAATTTGACGATAACTTTGCAACAGCTCCTAATGGTAAGGAAAGAGTTGTAGTTGTTGGTCTTTCTGGTAGAATTTCTGAGAACCTTTACGACCTTGAAGAGGTTGATGAAGCAATCAAGGAATTGAGAGATACAATCGAAGCTAAGGCTTATGATATTACTTATACAGATTATGCTGAGCTTCTTGTTGAAGATGAGATGGGTTATTACCTTCCTCAGCAGCTTGGTTACTACCTTGACAAGAAGACACAGAAGGTAAGTTTCTTCACACCTGATGGTGTAACTTACAGCGACTGGTCTAAGACAAAGAGAGGTACTGACCTTGGTATTTATAACGCTGTTAACACATGGGGCGATGATACTCATTACAGTATTAATGATGCTATTGACGCTCTTAAGGGAGAGAAGAAACTTATTGACGGCGCCGCAGACTTTACAGAAACAGGATATACTCGTGTATTCGGTGGCTATAAGGTAACTGGTAAGGCTTCTCAGTCTGTAACTCCTCTTGACGATGTTGGTCGCGGCGTACAGTATGAGGATTACACTCTTAATGGTGTAGTACTTAATGACGTTATTACTGGCAAGAAACTTTCTTCACTTTACAATCTTGACAGTGTAATTCAGGCACTTTCTACAGCAGACTTAAATGGTCAGGTAGGACAGATTAGAGTTACTTCAACTGCTCAGATGGAGTCAAATAGAGCAATCTATGTTGACGCTGAGAATGGTGTTCTTGCTAATCGTGCAAACATCTACTTACTTAAGAATATTAACGGTCGTGCACTTGCCGGCGATAAGGTTGGTATCTTCGAGTTCTATGACAAGAAGGGCAACAGACTTTACTACCAGGATAAGGTATTTGCAGGTACTCCATTCCTTGCTCTTGTAGTTATCGGCACATTCGGTCTTGTATTCGTAGTAAACAGACATTGCACAAAGAATGTTGAAAAGGTAGCTTGGATGATTAACGATAATGGTTACATCACTGACAAGCAGGCTGAGAGAATTGTTAAGAACGGTCTTATCCACACAGTGGATATCACAGTTTGTGACGAGACTTTCGATGCAACTTGCACAGTTGGTTCAATCAAGATTCGTAGAACAAAGAAGAATGTACTCCGCTACGTTCCTGTTCTCTTCCTTGATACTTTGAAGGTTTCTACTCTTGAGCAGGCATCTGAGAAGACTGATGCTACTGGTGGTCGTGGTAATGCTAAGCTTATCACTTGGGACTACGGTAAGGAAATCACTCTTTCAATCGAAGATGCTCTTTACACACCTGCTTCAATGGCAGCTATTTGGGCTGGCGAGCACGGTGACCTCAAGAACGGCGTAAAGGATACAACAATGATTGACAGAATGGAGAAGATTACAGCTAAGCGTAACTTCATTATCCCTGCTGGCAATCATGAAGGTACTCCTTCTGAAGGAAACGTTACTGCTCAGGCAGTTTACTTCGACCCTAAGACAATGGAGCCATTCCAGGATGGTACACCTATTGCAGAAGGCGAGGTTATTTACAAGTTTACTCGTTCTGTTGCATATGATGGCAACAGCATTGGTAACACAATTGAAATCTCTGCTGATAAGTTCCCTGGCACTTACAGAGTTGTCGGTGAGACACTTGTAAGAGACAAGGCTACTGGTGAGGACCAGAGATTCCAGTTCATCATTCCTGAAGCTAAGATGTCCGCAGAAAGCACATCAATTACCCTTGAGGCAGATGGTGACCCTGTAGTATTCAGCTTCACAATGGATGTTCTTCGTCCAGACAACGGCGTAATGATGAAGTTTGTTCAGTTCGATGTTGTTGATAACGATGAAGAGAATGACGGCTCTACAATGGTTAAGGATACTGAGAACCTCAACCTCCTTGACGATGCTGAAATGTATAAAGTAAGCGGTGGAGAAGATGAGGAATTGGTAATCGGCGCAACAGAGTATTGATGCAATCAGTGCGCCAATCAGTGATGGTTGGCGCACTTTCTACTATAAGATTGTGAGGTGAATAGATAGTGAATATTTTTGACCAGTATGGTATTAAAGAAGTTGCTGACGTAACTATTTACAGTATTCACAAAAAGGAGGATGGCTCTGGTGACGTTTATTACGTTCCTGCACTTTACCTTGATACTTTAAAGGTTACAACAGTTGAAAAAACTGCTGAAAATACCTGGTCTCAGGGTGGTCTTGGTAATTCAAGACTTATCTCTTGGGACTATGGAAAAACAATTAACTTAACACTTGAAGATGCACTTTGCACTCCTGCTTCTCTCGGTCTTTGCTGGGGCGGCGTTTTGAGTGCAGATTGGAAGGATGCTCACATTCAGCACCAGACAGGTCTTGTTAACCTTGACTGTGCAACTGAAAGAATTTCTCGTATGGAGAAGGCTTTCTATCCAAGAAATGATACTGTCAACGCAGTAGTAAGTAATCTTCTTCCTCGTGATGGTAAGGAAGATATTCTTCTTGACCAGAGCGGCGACCCTGTATACTTACAGCGTTCTTCAATTCTTGACGGTGTTAATATTAAGGGCTTTGGCTATGTCGATGGCAAGCCTTATAAGTGGCATTTGGAAATTGAGACAGCTGTAAAATCCGTTGCAGTTGTTCCAGATAGATTCTTCTCTATTTATGGTAAGTCATACCCAATTAAGAGAATGCAGACTGTCGGCATTAATCAGCCTTCAGAAGCCTTTAAGTATGAGATTATCTATCTTAGGGGTTATGACCAGTACTCAGATGAATCTCCTTGCGCAAGAATTATTTATCACAAGCAGGCTGAACAGGGCGAGCAGACTCAGGCTTGCACAGTAACAGAAGACGATGTAGCACTTGGCTACCTTGCTGATGCTGATAACTATCCTTATCTTAAGATTCGTGTTTGCTGGGACGGTTCAATCAGAGCTTACCTTGGCGCAAAGAATGTTGACTGGGATTTGAAGAGACAGGTTGAAGACCACGTATCTGGTGAAGATACTGCTTGGGTTGAGATTCCTTAGATTAATACAGACCAGTTCAGAAATATTGACCTTTGGGTAAGATTTGATTCAATCAATGCTCTTTCTTACTACTTAATTACTAAGTATGAGAATAATATCTTTGATATTGGACCAAAGGTTATTCATCATGGTCTTGAAGATAGAGGAGCAAACAAGAGCTTAAAGCCTGGCGTTGCTAAGGTTGTAGTTGACCCTGAAGTTCAGACAGATGTTCAGTTTACTGTAAAGGCAGGTTCTAAGATTCATGTTACAAACTGGACACTCGGAAGCGGTGGTTTAAGAGAAGAGTGGGAAGAAGACAAGATTCTTGATGAAACCACTACTTTTACCGCAGATATCGGCACAGGTTTAACCGCTGAAGAATTTACTCTTTATGGCGTTCTTGATGAAAATGATGTTATGTTGAAACTTGCTAAAAAATATAACTTAGGTTTCTCATCAGAAACTGCATACGGTGGAGTTGGTTACGACTTCGGTTCTCTTGAGACTGGTTCTATTAGCGCAATCGTTGAAGCAGGTCCATTTACTATTACAATGGACGAAGATGCAGAACCTGACATGGTTAAGGAAGCTGTTGGTAAGGACTACACACTTGACGACCCATCATGGGTTGGTCAGGCAGAGGAAGACAACGCTTGCACTCCTTGCTGCAAGAGAGATAATCTAAGCCGCGCTATCTGGGCTTATGTTAACCCAAAGACTATGCAGCCTTATGATGACGACTATTGGTTCCATCAGGGCGAGCCTTACTACAAGAAGTCTCTTACTTTGAGCACTAAGCAGAATCCTCTTAAGGCTCAGAAGATTTTCGTTGAGCAGGGTGTATTCCCAGGTATGTATAAGATTGTCTGCGAGACACTTATCCGCGAGAGAGAAACTGGTGAAGATGAGAGAGTTCAGATTAGTCTTCCACTTTGTAAGATTAAGTCTGACCAGACCTTGACTCTTCAGGCAGACGGTGACCCAACAACATTCAACCTTGATGTTGAAGTAGCTACTCCTCCAAATGGTGTTCCTATGGAGATTGCTTTCTACGAAGTAGAAAAGGAAATGAAGCAGGGCTGCTCTGGCTCAATGGTTGCAAAGGACGGTTCAACAAAGATTTCTGCAAAATAATGAAGGAGGGATTAGATGAATATATTTGAGCAATATGGCATTAAAGAAATTGCAGATGTTTGTCTTTATGCCATTGAGCTTGATGAAAACGATGACGAAATCTATATCCCTGTTCTCTACATGGACACCCTCAGGGTGTCCACTGTAGAGGAAACTACTTAGTAGACATCTGCACAGGGAGGCATAGGAAATCCAAAATTAATAACGTGGGATTATGGTAAAGATATTGTCGTTACATTAGAAGACGCACTCTTTACTCCGGCAAGTGCCAGTATGAACTGGGGCGGAAAATTAGACGCGAAAGGATTATAGCTTTCTCTGCAATATTTCTTTGATAGAAATACTGATAATAATACGCCAGATACTTGTCTGAGAACTGCTACTTTAACGGTAGAAAAGTTTTCAGATTTTTTTATTATCCCTGATAGAAAACCAGCCCATGAAACTTATCCATGTCATTGTGAGAAACCTGAAGAGGGCTATGATAAAGAATATGTTGGATAGGCTTCTATTTACTGTTGGCTGGTAGATGGATTTATAACTTCAAACACTGATAGAAAAAGAGTTTCTTTTGAGAAGTTAATTCTATTCTATCGTGAGTAGACATAGAGATGGTATTTCTTCAATTCTTGGGAATTGATTAAATCTCTTTCAGAAGAAGAAACCATTGAAGAACTTACAAGACTTATGAATACTTATTCACAATTTAGTAAAGAAACCTTTAACTACATTAAAGAGAACTTAGCTGAATACACTGAAAAAGTTGAAAGAGTCACATGGGGACCAAATGAAGATTCTAAGCCAGAAACTCCTTGGTTCTTAACTCAAAACTTATACATTGATGGATATAGAAAAGGCTGTGCAAAAGATAAGAAATACAGTGAAATGACTGAAATTGAGTATGATTTTTATAAAGAAAATAAATACTTGCCTTATCGTTATTTTGCAAACGTCGGAGTTGAGTATAATACCAACGTTGCGCCGCCGCAAAATGTGATATATGATATTGATACAGCATATAAAAAGGTAGAGCTTATCGAGCGTATTGAAAAAGTTCAAGCTCCTTGTTGCTTCTGTATAGACACAGATGCAAATTTAAACCATAGCAATTATCGCTATATCACAAAATATTCACAAACAGAGTTAACTGTTTTTATTGACCCAACTACTCTTTAGCCTTATAGACCTAACAGTTATGAATACTACACTAAGAGTGGAAAGAGAATAACTGGTAACTTAAGAATTATAAGAGCAGGAGAGTATTACTATAAATGGACAAGAACGAAAGCTAAACAGCACGAGGCTTTAGGAAGCCAGCTCATTATTGACCCAATCCACTACCCTGGCACATACAGATTAGTTGGTGAAACAACTAAGAGAGACCGTTTTGGAATGGACCATAATTATCAGTTTGAAATTCCGCTTTGCAAACTTCATCCAGATAATAAGATAAGTTTAACTACAACAGGTGAGCCAACAGTGTTTAATATGAAGCTCACGGCGCTCCGCCGTGCTGATGGAGTAATGATGAAGCTAACAGAGTATGAAACAAGCCCAACTAAATATTGTGACAATATTAGTGGTAGCTCAGATGTTTCACCATTTACAAGTCCAAATCCAGTATTAAATCCTGAGCCTTGGGAGAATAAGGTTGGTTTAGCTTCTGGTATTGATATTACTCTTGATGCGGCATCTCCTCGTAGTATTGCAAGTACACTTGTGGAAGAGGGATACGAGCAAGGCTTTAAGAAATCCGCTGAGTCTTCACAAGAAGATGTTTCTAATGTTGCAGCTCATATCAGTGGTGTGGCAGACTTAGGATATAGGTCAGTTGATGGAACTTGGCTTACTAATATGCGTCAGGTATTGTTCTCAAAAGATTTGTCACCTGACGAATTTAATGCTTTAGTACAAAGAGGTGAGGAAGATTGAATATATTTAAACAGTATGGAATAAAAGAGGTCGCTGATGTAGTATTTTATTCTATTACAAGAGTTGGTGATGAAGAGTTCTATATTCCAGTTTTATATTTTGATACGTTAAAAGTTACTTCTTTGGATAAGAGCGTTACTGCCGTTCCAGCGAATGGCGGAAAAGGAAATGGCAAAATTCTTTCTTGGAACTTCGGTAAAGATTTGAAATTGAAATTAGAGGACGCTTTGTTCTCTCAAATGTCCTTAAATACTTTTATGAACGGTAGAGTAATGGCGAAGATGTCTCCATGGACCTCCGCCATTGCAAAACTTAATGTTGCTAATAAGTACGGACAGAAGCATTATTCTACAAAGGCTTATCCTTCTCCTGAGCTTACTGAGGGAGAATGGGAGATTATATATAGATGCGCTTAGAAAGCGGGTTTTGACCCTCGTACAGGTTATGCCGATGATATTGCTTGGAACAGATTAAAAGACTATAATAATCATACTTCTAAATACCTCTACGATTCAGAAGGGCAGGACGTAGCTATTGATTCTATGGTTGCAGAGAATAGATGGCTTTTGAAGGATGCTTATTACAGAAGAAAACAAAAGACACCTCACTCAAGAAATATCGCTCCATATTTTGATTACAATGCGAATGATTATGAAGGAGTTTCTATTGTTATTCAAGATTTATCTTTAGCACGAGAGCTTGAAGAAGCAAAAGAAGTTGCAGCTCTTAAAAATGGAGAACGCTGGGGCGGTTGGCGTGACGTAACGGTTACATTTAAAAAGAAGGGAGAAGATGATATTACAAGAAAGGAAAGTCTTGAGACTCATGACGCTTCTTATGATATTGTTATTCAGATTAACTTCTCTCTTGAAAAGACTCCTTCTGGTTTTAAATGTGTTTGGTGTTATATTAGCGCCGACAATATGACTCTTAGGTCAGATACTCCTTCTGGGGAAATGCATACAGTAACTCCAACAATTGATATTTTGAAGAGCATCTTTACTGGGTATAATAAGGATAGTACACAAGACGGCGGATTCAATCCTACTTTCCATATAGGTAATGAATTCTTCTTAAGTCATATTCTTTACTATATATTCCCTCATTATCTTGAAGATGCAATTGGAGATTTATGCTGGTGTGATATGCAGGATAAAATTTATACTGCTATGCCGCAAGAAGTCATCAATTTTATTGCAGAAGAGATTGATGAGTTTAGTAAGACAGGTCATTTTGAAAATGATTTATATGAAGCTCAGGTTATTGACCGTTTTGAGAAATGTGTTGTTAATAAAAAGGAAGGACTTGCAATCGACCTTATTGAGCAGATGCGAAATGTAAAGAAGTTATATCGCAATGATTAGTCTAACTTTACAGTTTTCTATGATGCTAAAACAATGTTACCTTTTATGATGGAGAAAATTCTTGATGAAAAAATTCTTGCATAGAAGTGTGTAAGAGTTTATAAGAAAGGTTCTCTTACTGAGGAAGATTATTTAACTGCGGTAAAGTCTTATTTGGAAAACCAATATGAGGCAGATTGGGTTGAGAATTTAACCTCTGCTGATTTTGTTATTAACAAAGTTACTGATTAGTATGGTAATTATCCCGAAGATAGTAAACTTTTCAAGATTGTTAAAGAAGGAAACAACGTAGTCCATGTAGGACAAGAATCTATGATAACAGATTATGAAGAAAAAGAAAACTGTTATCTTGTTTATTTTAGTGTGGTAAAAAGAGACTTTATCAATCTTAAACAAGGAACCGTTTACTATAAGCGTAGCCGCACAATTGATGAGGATGTAAATGATATTACTTTTATCGGCACTGATTTGTCAATTGATGTTGATACATTCCCGGGTGAGTTCTTAATCGTTGGTGAGACTTACATCAGAGAACAGTAGACTGGTAAAGACAGACGACTTTAGTTTATTGTTAATCGCGCCGCAATATCAGCTTCAACTAAAATATAGCTCCAGGCGTCAGGAAATCCTTCTACTTTCTCAATAGATGTTGATGTTTTAGTTCCAAAGTCTGATAAGAAATCAATGATTGAATTAAGACAGTATGATGTTGAAGAGGACAAGCTTGAAGGTGGATTTAAGATTATACCTCAGAACAAGCGCCATGCCTATACTCCAACAATGCAGATTCGTGAAGAGATTGTCGGAAAGAATATCGAAATATATTAATGTCAAGAGCAGGACTTACAGTTCTGCTCTTTTCTGTTTTATAGAGCTTAGTCTAAAGAAAACTACATTATATAAAGAAGATTATTAGAGGAGGTGTCAGCTATGGACAACCTTGTTGGTATGAAAGAATTATATGATATTAACATTCGTATTAGTCAGCCCATAGAGTTGGGTGGTAGAAAATATGATATAAATGAAACTATTCTTAGTTTTGAGCGTGCCGATATCGCACAGGTATAGGAAATAAAAGAACATAAACAAGCTCGCGGCGGATATAATAATAATATGCTTATTGATTGGGAAACTGATAAAGAAGCAACTTTCGCTATTACTCATGGTGTGTTATCTCCAACAACGTGGGCTGTTCTTAGTAATTCTAAATTGAATAATAAGAAAGCTAAGTCTGTTTCTTATAAAGAATAGCTCGATGTTATTGAAGACGATGATTAGTGGTTTGTTAATCTCAAATACATTCCAAATCATGTCGATGGACAATGGGGCTTATAGGGTAATCCTGAGAATGAGCAAATGCCTATGGGAAGAAGAGAATGGTTACCACTTAAACCACTCCCTCCTAAACCTGATAGATTTTTATTCTGCTACGACATGGAGACTGGTAACAGAATAATGAAATTTGAAGTTTGCGGTAATAGAATCATCTTTAGGGGCGAGCATAGAAAAATAATGGTTGATTATACTTTTGATTATGTTGATGATATACTCCAGCTTGATATTGGTAATAGATTGTTTAATGGTTTTTTAAATCTTACTGCAAAAACAACTGTAAAAGATTTCTTTAGCGGGGAACCAAGAACAGCAATTATTGAAATACCAAGATTGAAAATTCAATCAAGTCTCGCAATGAAACTTGGTACTGCTTATGATAATCCTGTCGTAAGTGATTTTTATTTTACAGGTTACCCACAAGAAGGATAGAAAGCTGAGTTGAACTCTATTTTAAAAATAACATTTTTAAATGACGAGCTCACGGGAGAATATATGTGATGCTGAATGGCAAATTATCCAAAGCTTTTATAGCCGCCTGAAGCCTATGGTAATATGGTATCTTCTATCGTTGCAAAAGATGCTAAATATTAGTACTTTGAGGGAATGGCTTTTACTACAACCTGGGCTAAGATTTAGAATAAGATTAAAGCTGAAGCGAGATAGGAATATAAAATTTGGCAAGAAGAATAGATTAAATATGGCAAAAAAGATTTAGTTGTTAAATTAACCTCAAAGAAGGAAAAATATCAAGGCGTTGAACAAGACCTTTGGTATACTTTAGTAAAAGAATTATCTCGTACAGAAGGATACGGAGACCATATGTCATAGTTAAAAAATTTTCCAGGTCAATATCCAGTAGGTGGCGCCGCGAAAGATAAAATAAGATTCTGGGATTGGCTTATGTTTTATCGTGTTTTAACAAGAGCAAATGGTAGAGGTGGTTTTAGTACTCTCGATAGCCAGAGCCAAGCTTACTGTGTTATTAGAAGTGAAGAAATGTATAATTATCTTAGAAATGTACCTCAAATAAAAACACGACTTTCAAGAAAAGACTGGGAAAAAGGTCTTGGCAGAAGAAAATCTTTTTATGACCTTGATGACGATAAAAAGATGGCAATACTTGAAAAAGAAATGCAAGATGCTTTAATGAAAAGAAAAAATAGTAAAGGTAGCATTGATGCTCTTACCACTCTTGCAATTAAAGAATTGGAAAAGGAAATACAAGATAAATTCTTAGAGTCTTTTTCAGCAGACGAATATATTACTCTTGCATCTGAAGGATTAGGTAAGGTCAAAAAGAAAATAAAAGGTATGAAGGGTGCAGGTTATAGAGAAATGCATGACCTACTTAAAGAATGGCTTATTTCATTCGGTGAAGAAGTAAATAAAGGTATTAGAGCATAGATTCTTTAGTTAAATCCTGAAGCTAAAGCTGAATTGGAAAAATATCCAATTAGAATCAACATTAAAAATGGTAATTCAGTATTCTTTACACTTGAAGCTCAGGGCGGCAATGAGAAATCGGTTATTGACGAACTTGCTACGAGCTTTGAAGAAAATATGTTAAATTTCTTTAGAAACTTTCCTCACGATTATCTTCATGTGGATATAGCTGGTAAGAGAAGAAATTTTAGAATAAGTAAAGAAGCTAAGAAGCAAATTGCTGATTTACCAATTAAAGGAGTTATTAATGCGAAGATAATAAAAACTTATCTAAATACAAATGGTAACTCATTGAAATCAAATTCTGTTATCGCTGGTATACTTGGTGAATTGGGCTCTTATTATCATTTAAATACATTAGGTATTGAAGCTGCATCAACTGGTAGCATGCAACAAATGTATAACAGCGCAGGTAATATGGTACTTGCTGAGAGTGCAGCAAAAGGTAAAGAAACATATGGTAATGATTATAAATCAGCTGGTTAGTCTTTTTCAGATATGATGTTCCAAGTAAACGCAGGTAGAAGAGGAATGCTTAACGTTGGTTTTAATATTAAAAACTACATTACTAATGAAAAACACTTCACATTAATGTCTGCACAAGTAAGAGGTATGAATCTTAATTCGACCATTATCAAACGTTATTTATCATAGCAAGAAATAAATTTACTAAAGTTTGTTCAAGCTAATAACGCTTTGCTTTCTAAATATGCAGGTAGCTTTAGAAACTTCCCTGATTTAGAGAAGATTGCAACAACAATTATGGATAATAATGTTGACAAACTACTTCGTCTTGAAGGATAGGGTAGTGACACAATTAACTATTTAATTGTGGCGAATGGACATTATATTCCAGCTTCTTGCATTTTTGGTTATGCACTTGATAAAATAAAAGAGGATGAAGGCAGAATGAATAATATTTTTTACTCATTAGAGAATACTTCACTCTTTCCATATGAAACTCGTAGATATGATGGAACGACAATCACTGATAGCGAGACTGGTATGCAGGTTGCCTCAGTAAATCCATTAGATGCAGAAACATTACAAATAGACTCATTGGTCAGCAGATATCAATCTTTAGTTTATCAATTAAAGAAATTTGAGGTATCTGTAAGTCAATTATTATCATAAGAGGTGAAAATTGAATGACGAAGAAAATTGAAATTGGATTAGACGCCTCTGGTATAATCCGAGATTATCGTGCTGCGATTACTGCAATGGAGTAGGCTGGCGCGAAATCAAGTATAACCTCTGGACTTACTAAATCATTAGACAGACTCGAAGAGAAATTTAAGAATCTTCGTAACGAAGGTGCTTTTGGTAAAGAAAGTTCAAGAGAAATTCAAAATTATCAGAAGAGAGTAGATAATACATTTTCATCTCTTGGATAGTTAGGTAAAGAGCTTGAGAGAATTTCAAGAGATAAGAAAGCATTTCCAACCTCTTCTATTATGGAGTTTGAAAAGAAACTTGAAGAAGCTAAGAGGAAAATCGTAGACCTTTAGAAGGCTTTTTCTGGACAATTTTCAAAACTTGGTTTTAGTGCACAAGTATCTGATGATTTAGCAAAAACTGTTAAGTCAGAAGATGACGTTATTAAGAAGTTAGAAGAGGAGTTAAAACTCAGAAAAGCACTTGAAGAGTCTCTTAGAGCTTCAGCAGATGAAGCAAGAAGACAGGCAGGTTAGAAAGTTACTGCAACCGGTGCTGGTAAATCACTTCTTGGTTCAGATGATATTTCTGCTGGCTTCGGTTCTGCAAGCGGTTTTAAGGCAGCTGAAGTTAAGGAGTTACGTCAAGACCTAAATAAGATGTTCGCAGAAGCTATTCGTGATGGTCAGGATTTTAGTAATGTCTGGTAGAATGGTATCAAGAATAGTATGATTGGCTCTGAGGAGCAACTTCAAAAATTTGTTGTTGACGTAGATGCACTTAAACAAAAAATTGAAGAAGTAATTAAGAAGAGAGATGAACTTGCAGCTAAGTCAGAAGCAGGCTCAAAATACAATGCCGCTGTTGAAAGTAGAGCTTTAATTGGCGATATTACTGATAGTAATATTAATTTCTCTTCCGATGCTCAATCAGTTATTAATGGTACAACTGCTTCACTTGATGCTATGCGTCAAAGTAGCGCAGCTTTAACGGCACAAGAGCAACAGAGAACTGCAGCAGAGAATCAGAATAAAGTTGCTATGCAAGGTGTCGTTGCTGCAACATCATCTTTAACTAGAACTACTGAAGAAATGCGTGTTGCATTTAATGGTAGTACATCTTCTATTTATAATGCAACTAAGGCAACAGAGTCTGCAAGTGCTTCATTTGATAACATGAAAAACAGAATTTTAATGCTTTTAAGCGCAACTTCTGTTTTAAATTTACTTAAAAGAACTATTAAGCAGACATATAATGATGTAAAAGAACTTGATAAATCATTTGCATCAATTGCAATGGTTACTAAATACAGCGTTAACCAGATGTGGGATTCTTATAGTTAGTATGCAAATATGGCATCTAACCTTGGACAAAAGACTAATGATGTAATTAAAGCATCTGCTTTGTTCTATCAGCAAGGTCTTGATACTAAAGAAGCTCTTGAGTTAACAACTAATACCATGAAACTTGCTACTTTAGCAGGTAATGATTTTGAAACAGCTACTCAGGAAATGACATCTGCTATTCGTGGTTTCAAAATGGAAATGGACGAAGGTGGACGAGTAACTGATGTTTATTCAAACCTTGCAGCTCACGCCGCAGCATCTGTTGATGATATTGCACAAGCTATGGCAAGAACAGCATCAATTGCTAATTCTGCTGGTATGTCATTTGAAAACACATCTACATTCCTTACTCAGATGATTGAAACAACTTAGGAATCTGCTGAGAACATTGGTACATCTTTAAAGACTATTATTGCAAGATTTACTGAGTTAAAAGAGAATATTGCTGGTACAGCAGACTCTGAGTTTGAAGATTTGGATTACAACAAAGTTGATAAGGCATTAAAATCGGTTGGTGTTGAATTAAAAGATGTTGATGGACAGTTCAGAAACCTTGATGATGTATTCCTTGAATTAAGTCAAAAGTGGGATAGCCTTGATAGAAATACTCAGCGTTATGTAGCTACTATTGCCGCAGGTTCACGTCAGCAGTCTCGTTTCATCGCTATGATGGACAACTATGAAAGAACAGCTGAATTGATGGATATTGCCGCAGAGTCAGAAGGAAAAGCTGATGAACAGTTCGCTAAATATGCTGACACTATGGAATACAAACTTAATCAGTTAAATACTAAATGGGAAGAATTTAGAGTTAACATTCTTAATAGTGATGTATTTAAAGGCTTAATTGATAGTTTAGGAGTATTCTTAGATAAAGTTTAGAATATTAAATGGAAGCGTTTAATTGTTTTAGGTCCAGTTGCTATTTGGGCAGCAAAATCATTTATTTCAACATTCTTTACTACATTAAAGAGTTCTATTAATATACTTTCAAGTATTGGTACATTAGCTGGTACTAAGATACTGACAGGATTTAATAAAGTATTAAAGAAAGGTGTTCAAATACCTACTGCAATTGACTATAAAGCAGCATTACAAACAAAAAATCAAATTACAACTCTTGTAAATGATTCTAATAAGATGCTTGCAAAGAATGGCGGAGTAAATATTCTTCAGCAAGTTGATACTTCTAAGATGAATGGTATGTTAAACTCATACCATGCACTTGCTTAGGCTGGTCGTGACGTTGGTTTAAGCGAACAAGAAGCAGATAAGGCTGCAAAATAGATGTTGTAGACTTTCGGTGCAAATGGTCAAAAAGCACGAGAAATGGCAACAGAGCTACAAAATGCAGATGCTGTAATTAAACAGTTTAATTAGAACCAAGCAAGACTTGAAGGTATGAGACAAGGCTTCGCCGCAGTAGGACAGGCTGCAATTTCTGCTTTTGCTATGATAGCTTCTGGAGCAGATGCAATTGATGTTCTTAAAATGATGTCTATTCAATTAACTGTAATGGCGGCGCAATTTGCTTTGCAAGAAGTTCTTGCAAGAGTTCATTAGAAATAGTTAACAAAACTTCAACTAAAAGGTGGAGCAGAAAGAGTCGCAGCAGTTACGGCGGAACAAGCAGCTGAGACAGCAGCAATTACTGCCGGTGGAGTTACTTAGGCAGCCGCAGCTGAAGCTACTGGCCTTGCAGTCGGTGGAGGATTAACCACTGGTTTTATTACTGGTACCGCCGGTATCGGCGCAATTGTTGTTGCTATCGCGGCAGCAATTACCGGTCTGGTTGTTTTAGTTTCTTTTTTAATTAAAAATGCAAAAGCTGGTAAGAAAACTGCTTAGGAAGAGCTTGAAGACGCTAAAAAAGCGGCAGAAGAAGCCAATAAGATTGCTGTTCAGTCAAAAGAAAGCAAAACTAATGCTGAAAAAGAAGCCACTGCAGCAAAAGAGTTAAAAGAAGAATATGAAGAGCTTGCTAATAAAGTAGTGAGAACTACTGAGGAACAGAATCGTTATGAAGAATTAGTATAGCAGATTAGAGATGAGCTTCCTTCAGTTGTCGTAAGCTATAATGAAATAACTAAAGAATTGGTTACTCAAAATACTCTGTGGGATGACATAATTAAAAAAGCTAATTTGGCAGCTAAAGAAGCAAATCGAAATGATTATGTTGCTCAGCTTGCACTTATAAATGCTGATGAGGATGTTACAAATGCTCAGTTTAAAGTAGACACTGAAAATGCTTCAATTTATTAGGATGCAATTGCCAAACTTAATAATAAGAAATTTAGCATATATGATGCTGAAACTTACGCTTATGAAGAAGGCTCTTTTGGAGATTGGATTAAAGACTATTTTGGTGACCATGATATAAATTCTTTGAGTGAAGAAGATATCAATGATATAATAGAGAGCTTAAAGCGTTATAAGAAATATAATGCTTCTTATGAAGATGTTTCAGATTTTGGTTATTTCTTAGAGTCTATTCAACAACAGGGTGCAGATATGCGTTAGATTTTTTAGGGTATGGAATATATGGGAGATACCTTTGAAGAATCTACAAATGCAAATGCACTTTATCTTAAAGAATATATCGAAAGTAATGATAATTTTATTAAAAAGCAAGAAGAAGTTAGAGATGATGAGTTAGACTTAAATAAATAGCGTCGTCATGCACAAAGAGCAAGTATGATTGAGAGTGAGTTTGATGTTTCAAAATCAGTCGCAGATTTCATGGCAGGTATGATGGAAGCCTCAATGCCATCTCAGTCAGAAATAAATGATATGGCAGAAAAACTATTTAATGCTGGCATATCAAATGGACAAGGTTTTGATAATGCTTCTGACATGGAAAAATATGCAGAAGAAATTCATGGTTTATTTGGTGCTGATAATTTAAAAACTTGGTCAGAAACAGTAAAAGAAATTGATAGTAACGGTGTAAAGGTTCAAGATGTTTTTGAAAGAATCAATTCTATGATTGATGAGCAAGGATTAGATTTGGAAAAACTCACCTCCAGTGGGTGGAATGATGCACGTAAAGATGACGAAAAATGGAAAAAGTATACCGATACATTACAATATTTCGATGAAGCATATCAACAAATTTACGAACAAAGACAAGCAGAACTTGCTAAATTAACAGAAGAAGAATAGACGGCAGTTGAAGAATTTTATTCTTCAATGAATGATTTAACAGTAGATGGTCTTAATAGAGCAAAAACTACTCTTTAGAATAGTATGGAAACAGACAGTGGAAAAGCCTACGCTGGAACTGCTGTTGATGATGCTATTAAGAGTTTACAAGAAAAAATAACTACTGTTGCGGCAAATACGGGTATAGCAGAAGGGTCACTGGACGGCTGGACATAGAACGAACTTACGAAATTAGATGACGCATTTTCAAAACTAAGTGAACATGCTAAAATTGGTGCAGATACCTTTACTAATTCTTTAATGTCAACTCTTGCTGAAAATGAAGACTTAACAAAGAATTAGATTTTAGCTATGATGCAAATACCTTGGGATGAAATTGATTTAACTAATTTCTCTCAGTACCAAGATTAGATACTTGAAATCTTGGAAGAAACACTTGATGAAGAAGAAGCGAAAAAACTTGCTGACAAATTCGTAACAGAAGCTACAAAGGCTGGTATTGCTTCCTTCGGAGTTAAATCACAAGACGTTGTTGATTCAATAACAGATAGTATTGAAGAAGGACTTGAAAAATGGGTTAAGGGATATAGTGATTTAAGTAGTGCAATTACCTCTCAACTTAAAGATGGCTTTATCTCATTTACACAGTCTCAAGAGGTAGAAAAAGCACTTGCTGAACTTGGTCTTGAAGCATCTGAATTTTTAGACTTTACAGACGATGGCAAAGTTATTCTTAATGAAGAAAAACTTACTTAGGAATTTAAAAATCAGCTAAATAATGCTGATGCAATTCTTGAAGTAGCAAATAAAGAAACACAAGCTAAAATAGATGAATTAAAAATATAGAGAGATTCAATTATTGCTGAAAGAGATTTACTTATTGCTACTAAACAGAGACTCGCGGCAGAACAAGATATCTTAATTACGAGACAGCAGCAATATAATATGAATTTATCTGGATGGGCTAAAACTTATGCAGATAAAGCTCTCGATATCTATAGAGCTCAGAGGGCGGAAACTACTGAAGAAATTAACAATATCAATTCAGAATATGCAGATAAGTTAAAAGACATTAATAATCAAATTGCTGAATATCAAAGCGGTCTCAATTCAATTAAGCCGGGGTCTAAAGAGTATCTTGAAACACAAAATAAAATAAAAGCTGCGTTAAGAGAACTCTCTACGATGAGAGACTCTTATCTCCCAGACGAAGAAAAGGTTAAAAGTGTTGCTGATGCAACAAAAGACCATGAATAGGCATTAGAAGATTTGGCTAAGGCTCAAGAGGACGTAGCTGAAAAACAAGAGAAATTAAATGAAGCTCTTAAAGAATATAATGACCTTCTTTATGGTAAGGATAACCGTAAGTCTTCACTTGACTATTTATATAATTATGATGAAGCAATTAATTCATTTAACGATGAAATTTCTCGTTCTAAGGACTTACTTGCTGATTCTAAGTCTATCGAAGACTCAACTGTTGCACTTCAGCGTTATGCAAATGCAACTCATAACTTGGTCGCAGAAGAAACAGCTAAACAATAGGTCATTTAGGCAGGATTGAAAAATTATGCCGATATGATTGAAAATGGTAACTACGCTTACACTAATAGAGAAACTGGTCAAACTACTAATGTTAACTTTGGTGACTATGCTCGTAAAGATAACAGAACTGGTAAGTATATTATTGACCAACGTCTTATTAATGAAGCTAAGTTCACTGACGATATTAAAGACCTCCTTGAAGAGTAGGTTTCTAATTATAATAAATATAGAGATGAACTTCTTAAATCTGAAGGCAATGTTCGTAAGGCAGAAAAGGAATTACAAGAACAAAGAAAAACTGCTCTCAATAATTACGCCGCAATGGAGACTGAGATTGCAGAAGCTCTTAAGGCGCAATATCAAGAAGAGGTTGATGCTCTTAAAGATAAGTACGATGCAATGAAAGATGCTGATGATGATTATCTTGATGCTCTTTAGGACGCAATTGATAAATAGAGATAGTTAAGAGATAAGGAAAATAAATACGAAGATTTAGCACAGAAAGAAAAGAAACTTTCATTGATGCAGAGAGATACATCTGGCGCTAATGAACTTGAAACTCGTCAACTTGAAAAAGAAGTACAACAAGATAGAGAGTCATTACTTGATGAAGCAATTGATGAAGTTATCGATGGACTTTCAGAACTTTACGAATCTCAGCAAGAGCTTAGAGATTCAGAAATGGAACTCAAAGAAGCCTTGCTTGATAATACTCTTTACTGGAATACATAGGCAGAAAGTCTTGCAGGTTCATTCGAATCAGCAGAGGACTATGCTCAATTCCTTTCAAGTCTTTCAGAAGAGTATTCAATGATGACTCTTGCTCAACAGCAAGTTAAGCTCCAAGAATATGGAGAGACCTATACTGCTGCAAGTGAATATATGGCAATGCAAGCAATGGATAGTGCATCTGAAACTGGTGATTTCATCATTGATACAATGACAATTACTGGTGAAGAAGTCGGCACGATTGTTGCTGAAACAGCAGAAACCTTTAGCACAGAAGTTATTCGTTCTTATAACGAAACCACTGCTGCTTTTGAAGAGGATATGAGAAAAGCAGAAGAGTCAATCGATTCTGCAAAACAGGCTCTTCAAGAAGCAATTAATAAACTCAATGAGTGCGCTGCGGCAGCAAATACAGCTGCACAGGCCCTTAGAGATGCACAAGCAGCACAGAGTTCAGGTGGAGGAGATTTGGGTTATGAAGATACCTTCGATGGAGCTGAAAGTACATATGTTGGCCCAGCAAGTGGATAGCTTGTAGATTGGGTTAATTTAAAGGATACTATGGATGGAATGGTATATAGTATTAATAGCAATGGTAGCGTTGAAAATGGTACTATTGCCTTTGGTGCAAATAGCTCAACTACTCATGGTCAACTTGCTTCATATATTCAAAAACTTTATCGAGGCAATGAGTTAGAAGAATTACAACAGGTAACAGCTGCACTTGGACTATCTACTACTGATGGTAACAGCTCAACTCCTCTTAATTCTTATCAACTTTATAACAAGATTAAAGAAAGACTTATTGCCGCAGATGCTACACTTACTTCTGTATTTAAGTACAAAGAAGGTGGACTTGTTAACTACACTGGTCCAGCTTGGGTTGACGGTTCTCCAGAAAGACCTGAAGCATTCTTGAATTCAGAAGACACAGCTCGTATCGGTGAAGCAGCTAAAATCCTTGCCGACATTCCTTGGATGGATAGAGACACTGATAACGCTTCAGTCGTTACTAATAATGGTGGCGACGTAAGCGTAGAAATAAATCTGAACATTGACCATATCTCTTCTGATACTGATATTGACGAAATGATTCAGAGAGTTAAGGACGAAATCGTAGATGTTGCACGTCCTGAGGGTACAAACGTAATCCTTCAACAGCAACTCAATTAAGCTTGGTGCCGCTCCGGCGGCACCCTTACCCTTTTAAGAGGTGAGTAACATGACATTCACTCCGCGTTTAACTAAACCTGAAGCTGGTAATAAATATTATATTACCAAGGCAAAAGGCGGCTGGTCAACCGCCATTGTTGGAAATCCTACTGACCCAGATTGTAACGTACTTCACAACTGTGTAGGATATGCTTTTGGAAGATTTAATGAGATTATTGGTGATACCAAAATGACTCATCTTCTTCCTGTTAATGCCGAGAATTTCTATTCAGTAGCAATTTCTCAAGGTCTTAAAGTTGGTACTGAACCTCAGTTTGGTGCAGTAATTGTTTGGGAAGGAATTGGCTCTGCCGCAGGTCATGTAGCTGTAGTAGAAGAGATTTATGACGATGGCTCTATTCTTACATCTGAGTCAGGCTATAAATGCAAGAATGCTTTCTGGACGACAAAACGCAAGAAAGGCAATGGCAACTGGGGTGCTGGCAACGGATATAAATTCTTAGGATTTATTTATCTGCCTGGTGATACTCCAACTCCTACACCAACTCCTACTCGTACCATTAAGAAAGGCATGCATGGCGATGATGTAAAGGAAATGCAGTCAAAACTTTCAGGCAGAGGCTATCTGAGAAAAAATGAAATCGACGGCGCATTTGGTAAAATTACTCTTGGTGGACTTCTCGCATTCCAATTTGAGAATGGTTTAGAAGTCGATGAACTTTGTGGTCCGGCAACTAAGAGAGCGTTGAGAATGTGAAGACTGGGGCTTAGGTAACTAAGCCCCTTTCTTTATTAGAGCAAGAGCAGCTAATTTTTACATTATAATAGATAAGAGCTTGACTTTACCCGTAATTTCGGGTATAATAAAGAAAAGTGAGGTGAAGAAAATGATAAAGGACATTCCAGGATATGAAGGTAAATATGCAGTTACCGATGAAGGTCAAATTTATACCTATCATAGGAAAAAATATCTTAAGCCATGTGTTACTAAAGATGGATACTATGAAGTTAAACTCCGTAAAGATGGAAGAACGATTGCTCATCGTGTTCATCGTTTAGTTTTAATGATCTTTAATCCCCACGAAAAATATAAAGAAATGTAGGTTAATCATAAAGATGAAAATAAATTAAATAATAATTTATAGAATTTAGAATGGATGACTTGTAAAGAAAATATAAATTATGGTACGGGCATTGACCGTCGTGCGAAGAAAAATGAAAATAAAGTAAGATGTGTAGAAACCGGTCAAATTTTTGAAAGTCAAAAAGCTGCTTCAGAATTTTATGGATATAAAAATATGAGTAATATTAGTTCTTGTCTAAGCGGAAGATAGAAGACCTTTGCTGGTTATCATTGGGAGAGGGTGATAAATAATGAGAATTAAAGACTTTTAGGGCTTCCGTTTTGGTAAGATTCACACAAGTGACTTACATTTGGAAGTCGTAAGTACCTCTGATAGATATGAGCCAAGAATCCTTCCTGCTCCTACGGACACTACACTTGATGTTCCTGGCAGCGATGGACAGTACTATTTTGGTTCTGTTTATAAAAACAGAGAGATTACTTGTAACTTGGCTTTTGATAATGTTTCTGAATAGATTTACAGAAAGATTAGATAGCTATTTGCGACAGATAAGTTATAGGATTTAGTTTTCGATGAAGAGCCATACAAGACTTGGAGAGCGAAGATTAAATCAAAACCTGAATTTAAGTCTCTTTGTTTTACTGATAAAGAGTCTGGTGAAAGAGTTTATAAAGGTACTGGTAAACTCGTTTTTATTTGTTATTTTCCATATGCTTTTGGCTTTGACAAATATGTTGTAAGGGCGGCAGATTATTATACTCTTAACCCTCCACAGTGTATTATCCAAGAAGCATATAGTGACAATACTTTCGTTAAGAGTAAGAAAGATTCTGTTGATGTTCGTCATTTACCCGAGGATATTAACTATCATTACAATACAAATCCAAGCGATTACGAGGGCGGCACAACAGAGACTCATATTAACGCTCATAAGTTCAGAGATAAAACTCATAGAAACCGTTTGGGAAGAAGCTGGGAGCCTAATGATAAAACGCCTTGGAAAACGGGTTTCCCTACATACGACCAGGTTGTTGCAGGTGAGTTATTCTTTGACACACCTGATGGTGAAAAATCTCTTATCGATGTAAGAAGCTATTGGGATAACGTACCTGAATGGGAGAGTACCGCAAAACTTCTTTATACTCCTACTCTTGATTATGATTAGGAGCTTATGTATTTGCCACAGTATTCAAAAACCGATTTTATCAATATGGACCTCGGTTTTAACAGTGGCAGAGCTATGATTGGTTCTCGTATGCTTGTGTACAATCCAGGTGACCTTCCTGTTGAGTGGGAAATTCGTTTTGACGAAAATAAGAGAAGTTTCTGGTCTTGCCGCGGCGGCACGAAGTTTAGAATTAGACGTTTTAACGTTGAAAGATTAAACATTGAAAATGCTGTCGATTGGTGCGGACTTACTACTTATGAAGCGGCAGATAACGAGCCTTATAAATATGGCACTAAGTATTTCAAGAGAAGAAAAGTTAATATGCACGAAATAATTGAGGCTTTTGAAAATGGTGATATTGATTTTGATTCTTTACCACCGATTAGAAAACCTGGGTCACATGCAGAGATTAATTCTTTCTATACAAAAGAAGAATTAATTGCTGCTTTACGAATGGGAATAATGCCAGCTGATAAAAGATGGGGCGATAAAAACTATGTTTATCCAGATAAACCCTTTAATGAGTTGACACCAGCAGAGCTTGACAATTATGTCGACCCTGGAATTCAATCTGATAAAATAGCTTTTAATTTACATTTAGATGATGAAGCATGGCAATAGCTTATTCCAGCATTAACTCTCGCAGGACTTGGAAAAGCACATCCTCATCATTGTTATTATGTTGAACCGATTCCTCGTCAGAAACTTGGACACTATATTAAACTTTTCTATTGGCAGACAATTCAGTGGAGAGGAGATAGACTTCCTACTGGAGACTGGGTTGCTGATTTAAGATATGGAGAACTTGCAAAAGACGTATTGGTTAAAGTTACAAACGAAGACGGCAAAGAAGAAATCCATGTTAAAGACATAAATAATCCTCTTGTTAATTTCATTAGAATGTTCGCAGATATCAGCACAGAGGGTGTCGTTAAAAATGCACCAGACCGCGGCAATGCATATAGAGAGATTTATAAAGACCTTGATTTCGAGAGAGGAATTGAGCTTGCTAACAGATATGAAGAATTGCTCGCAGGTTGCATTACTGAAGAGGAAGAATATGAACTTTATTGGAAAACCTTAAAAATGTTACTTAAAGAGTTTACTCCAATCTTGAAAAAGACCTATGGTGATTGGTGGTCTTCTCTTGATTACAGCGAAAGACCTAACCATTATAAGCCAACTGAAGAAGAAATGATTGACCAGTTCATTGACAGCTATATCAATCATCCTTCTGAATTTATCAATTCAGATATGAGAGATTTGGATTACGCTAATGACGTCTTTAATGGATATAAAATGCCAGAATGGATGACTAACGACTACATTGAAATTGACCAAATGGCGTTATCTGGTGTAGAAACTGCAAGACAATTCTTAGAAGCAGTTGGTGAAGGAACTGATAAAGTATTTACGGGTTCTCGTAGACAGTATACTGATACAGATAGACAGTATCTTATCGAAACAGGTATCTATTCAAAGTTAATTAATACTCTTGATAACACAATCGGTGTTGGTGGATATATTAATGACCTTCTTGATGATTATTATTATCTCAATACTGATAACCGTATGCTTTATACTACTGCAAATCCTTATGGTATGGAGTTTGTATACAAGCCAAATAAGGTTGTTATGAATGATGCTATTACACAGGGTAAATGGTTTAAACTTCCTCCTGGCTGGTCATTGATTTGTGTTGAGCCAGTTGTTGATGAGTCCCTTTGGGGCGGCAAACGTTGGGAAGACGCAAGACTTTATGATTGGGGCTATGGCGGCGATTTAAATAGAAATAAGCGTGAAGTTCAACAGCTTTATGATTATGTCTATGATTTAGCAAGAGAAGAGTTCTTCGCAGTTTATCCAAAAGAAAGCATTGTAAAAAATATTATTCCAGAGGAAAACTTAGAAGGATATGAGGATAGTCACGATGATATAAGTGGTACTGAAGACCCAGTAGATGAACTGCTTAAATTTAAAGTTTGGTATGAGAGTCAGCTTTAGTTCCATGAAAGTTCTGAGTGGTATAATTATTTTGCGATAAGTTTGTTTAAGAAATATAAGAATGATGGCGAATATGCGTTCTTAAAAATCATAAACAGTATTTGGTCAAGTATCGCTCCATATTATACTTGGACAGTAAACCGTGGCGTTTGGACTGACCCTGATAAGACTGGAGGACATGGTCCTGACCTTGATGATTTTGACATAACTGGTCGTCCGCTTCGTTGTATTAACAATGATATTAGCGACTGGTGGTGGTATGCTTGTAACTATGTATGGGCAAACTTCCCTCCACTTTATTGGGCAGTAGCAGATATGTTAAATAGATTACAGATTAAATATACACCTTTGTACTATTAAGTGAGGTGAGACAATGGCAATTTAGAAAAGACCATATGAGCTTTCCGTTTGGGTAGAAAAGCTCAATGGAAGCAATTCTAAAATTGAAGAAAAGGGTGTCATTATTGGCGCCCACGACATGTCTTATCCAGGCAAGGCAACTAACATTGTGCTTAAAAGGGAAATTAAGGGTACTAATACCCTTACTTTCCAGTTGCCTGATAGATATTTCGATTCTTTAAAAGGAGATTTTGTCCGCAATGAATTTGCTGACTTAGTTGCTCCTGAGACTAAGCTCAAACTTTTCTACAAAGATAGATGGTTTGAGTTCTTTGTTAAAAAGGTTGACGATAAAAAGCAGTTTAAGAGTTATATGAAATCATTTACTTGTACTGATGCTTTTATCGACGAGCTTTCAAGAAATGGTTATGGTATTACTTATGATACCGAACTTAATAATAACGTCGAAGAAATTGGTGTATTTACAGAAGAAACTCTTGAAGATAGTATTTGGCAGTATCATCCCGAAAATAACTGGGGTGATTTTACTGAATATAAAGAAGAGAAACTTTACCGTATTCCAATTAGTTGCTTCGGCGGCAGTATTAACGGCTACAAGTTAAACTTCGAACTTGAATAGGAACAGCGTGATAAAATCAAAGAAAAGACAGGAACAGACTTTGTGGAAAATGTTTTCACAGGAGATTCTCGTCCAGTTGAATTAAGTGATGATTTGGCACGCGGCTACTTCTGGGATGAATATGTTGAAGGCGGCACGGTTCGCAACGCTCTTACAAAAGAATATCATACTGACATTCCAAATGATGGATATATTTATGTTCCTTATTCATGCCTTGGCTTCTGCTATGGTACAGAGGAAGAGCCTAATTTTACTGATAAACTTAAGTATGACAGGGCGGCGACCGAAACTACAATCGCAGTAGACGGAAAACTAATTCTTGCTCCTCAGTCTGTTGACCCAAGAACTATCATTCAGTTCTATGCAATTCCAAAAACTGGTATATTAGAACTCGATGACGGCGGAGTTATTATGAACAAAGATTATACTTTCTTCATGACTCTCGCTGATTGGAATAATGCAGTTCAAGGAAATAAATGGTATATATTTGAAGATACAAGACTTGTTCAAGCTGAGGCTCTTGGTTCTGCGGATGTTCAAGCTCCTTCAATCAGTCATACTTTTAAATATAAGAGCGATAAAGAGAATAACGTTGATTCTCTTGGAAATAAGTATGTTACTTATGACGGCTATCTTTGTGATGTAAATGAGAATAGTATTGTTAAAGGCAAGAAGTTTTCTATTACAAATAGAACAGAAGTAAATATTTCCGAAGAGATTGACCAGTATACAACAGTCTATAATGCTCATGCAGATGATTTTGCTAATGAGTATAGTAGCGAAGACTGGGAATATTAGGTTGGAGAAAAAACTAAAAATGAACAATCTTATCGTGTATGTTCAAAACTTGAAACACGTCAGATAATTCCGCAGCTCGCCCGTAACCTTGTACAGAATGGTACAGATATGGATTCTACAGATGGTTGGTCTCCTATGTCTTATCTTCTTGAAAACAGCATCTTTATTACTCCTACTGTAACACATAGAGGAGTTTCAAAATCAGAAGATGAGGAAAGCATTTCAACTTCTGCTTTAGTATATCAGCCTGCGGCGGTGAAAGCGGCAGAGATTTTTTAGGTAGTTCCTAAAGAAGGACAAGCTGGACCTAATAATCCAAGTAGTGCAGCCGTAGATAATATGCGTTTCAGCTTTTCTTCTACCAATAGTCGTAAATGGTCAGAGATTAGCGAATGCACAATGAAGACTCGTGTTATGGATAATCTTATTGCTCCATTAAGGGCTTCTCAAGGTTTTATCAACATCTATGGCATTGGTCTTAATTATTACTTTAAGAGTGGAAACGATTATAAGTTCTTATTTGCAAAAGGCGACGCTGTGCAAAGAGCTTTGCTTTCTATTGTAAAAATAACTGATACAAAAGAAGCAGATTATATTGCTCCTGATAATACTGGAAAAGTACATTACACTGTTGAAACTGCTTCTTGGGAATACAGGGAAGCTGATAACAAAGTAGAGCTAAAAGATGCAAAGACAGATTCAAAAGACGGCGATATTTCTGCAAACAATGGACAAGAAATTGTAAACTTTGGTATTATTGGACAGGACAAGAAAATTGAGAAAGATAAAATCTATTGTCTCGGTGTTTCTGCTTGTTTTGATACCGATTTCAAAATAAAAATTGGTAAGGGCGCGCTTATCTCTGATGGAGAATATACAATATCAGAAGAAAATCAGCTTGTATTTGACTGTGGACCAAATGGAGATATAATTATAGACCACACTTCTATGCCAGAGAATCTTAATGACGAAAAGAAAAATCTCATTATTCCAGAAACTCTTGATACACGTTATATTCTTTTTAAGACTAAGAAAGATATTGAAAATCCTTACTTTGTAATTTCTTCAGCAAAGAAAATTGTTCTTTTAAGACTTTATCTTTTTGAAGCATACACAAAAGGTATAGATGCTTTTCCAAATACAAATGGAAAGTTACAATATCGTTACAGCGGCAGAAACTTGTTCTGGGCACCCAAGAAGACTTCTGTTATTGATAAAGGCGCATATGAGAGAACTATTAATACGTTCTATGACAAAGATGTTGAAAACCAAATCAATATCAGAAACATGATTATTTTTGAAGACGATATTATGCTTGGTTCAACTTACGGTTACCAGCACTATTATATTCAAAGATTAAAGACAAAAGATGAAGAGCCAGAATACTATGATACAATGGGAGCAAAGGCATTCATCAGTAGTGACCCTGATAAGATTGGTAAAGATGTATTACCTCTTGATGCCGCGGCGTATACAGAAGATGATTATGAAATCCAAACAAACTATATTGATTTAAACAAATGTAGTTATTATGATAAAGAAGCTGATTTAACAGAACATGACTGTAAGTATGGAAATGGACATACTTGTTTCTATCAGAAATTTGGCTATTGTCCTTTTAGATTTCCTACTGAAAAGCATGATAGACGCATCCGTACTTTGAGTATTAACAAATCTAATCGTTTCAATATTATACAGCAGACAAGTAAAGTATTTGAAGTTTATCCTCAATTCTATATTGAACACAAGTCTAATGGTTCAGTGATTAAGGATGAAAATGACGAATACCTTAAAAAGGTTTTCTATATTAGAGAAAAGGGTAAAGAGAATAAGATTGGTTTTAGATATGAAAAGAATCTTAAAGACATTAGTAGAAGTATTGTTAGTGATAAAATTGTTACTAAACTCTATGTTCTTGATGTAGATAGTGACCTTTCAAAAACTGGTTTATGTTCAATTAAGACCGCTGAAGATAACCCATCAAAAGATAGTTTTATCATTGATATGAGCTACTATATCGCGAAGGGAATGCTTGACGGCGACGAAGTAGAACAAGACCTTTATGGTATCACTCCTAATGAGAAGAGTATTAAGGATAATCCCGACGAAATTCCTTCAGGTTTCTTACAGTAGCTTGGTTATTATAATACTCGTTATGACGAACTTTCAAATAAGATTATCAATTTACAAGATGCTTCTTTCACAGAATTGCAGGCTAATTTGGAAGTTAATTATCAAGGCATTATAACTGCTCAAGAGCAGATTTTGAAGATAAGAAAACAGCTTGATAAATACAAGAATATGTATTCAACTACTGGAGAGTATGAAACTCAATAGGCTTACTTAAATTTCAAAGTAAAACTTGCAGAGCAGGAAGCTATTCTAACCCAGCTCATTTATTCAACTTTCTATACAAATAGAGAGTGTGACTTGAATGAAGATGTATGGAAAGAAGACTGTTTCGACCATAACTCATGGCCGCCTGCGCCTGGAACTGAAGTAACTGCAATCGAATTCTTTAACCATATTAAAGACTTGGAAGAAAGCAGAAAATATTGGATTGACTTACATTCTTATACTACAGGTATTCTTGGTCAATTCAATAGAGAGTATTTACAAATCCAACAGTGGAAACGTGAGAGAGCAAGTTATCTTAAACTTATCAACCAGATTTCTACCGCTTTCTATAAGAAGTATGAACCATACTTAAAAGAAGGTACTTGGTCTGATAGCAATTATCTTAGTGATAATGCTTACTATTTCGGAGCTCTTGATGTCGCGGCAGACGGTGCGATACCAAAAGTTAGTTATACTATTAGTGTAATTGACCTTGCGCCATTGAGTGAAGAATATGAAGATATCTATGACTTTGATTTAGCCGATACTACTTATGTTGAAGATATCGGAATGTTTGGAATTAACAAGCATACAGGCTTCCCTAATAGACTAAAAGTTCTTATTTCTGCGGTTCAAGAAGGACTTGATGACCCAAGTAAAGATACTATTTCAGTATAGAACTTTACTACATCATTTCAAGATTTGTTCCAGCAAGTTACTGCTTCAGTTCAATCATTAACCTATAATGAAAATATTTACAAGCGTTCATCAAACTTCACTTCACTTCAAAACATTACTAATTCAAGTTTACAAGGCGCACTTGATACTAATGACTTAACGCTTCTTGACACTGACGAGAATAATATTTAGGTTGACAATACCGGTACAAGCGGTAGTGATATTAACAACCACGCCAATAAATATGTTCTTAACGGACAAGGATTATTCTTCTCAAACGATGGAGGATAGCATTGGAGTGTTGGTGTAGGACCAAGTGGTATTAATGCCGACTATATTAAGGTTGGTACTCTTGATGCGGGTAAGATAAGAATTGCTGATAGCGCTTATGTTTACTTCTCATGGGATAAAGATGGTATCGTAGCTTATCGTGACCCATAGGCTCTTACAACAGATGCAAAGAATATCAATGACGCGGCAATATTTAATAAGTATGGATTGAGTATTGTAGCAGATGGTAATATCAAATTAAGAGCAGGTTATTCATTTAATAATGAGAATGGTGGAGAAATTTCTGGAGAAGACACTCTTGGAGATGAAATTGGTTTCTATCTTTATAATAATAATGGAGAGCCAATCTTCCAAACAACGGCCTCTTCTGACGGTGATAGAGAAAGCGCAATCATTAAACTTATTGGCGAAATGATGGTAAGTAATACTCTTGCAGTATAGAAATCTGGCGGTGATAAGTTTACTGATAAGGTAAAACCTCTTACTTATGGAAGTTTCGGCTATGCTACACCAAAAGAAATTCCTAATTGGCACACATCCAGTGAAACTGACGAAGAGACGTAGATTACAACATATTACTTTAATGCTACTGGAAATGAGTTTACTAATGACTTAATTGCAACATACTTATTTGGTAATGAGCCTGATAAGACTTCTATTGAAATTAGAAGAGATTCCAGTGTAACTACTTATACAAAGAGTGGAGTAACAACAGTTCCTCTTACAAATGTTTATCTTGGTACTGATGAAAGTCATATAAGTTAGAAAGTTTTAACAAAATATGGAATTAGTGTTAATAGAAGCGGTCAAACTGTTACTAATTATTATTTCAATATCGGAGATATACATGGAAATAATACTAAGAAATATTTCATCAATAATGGAGGAGATTTTACTGCAAATACTTCTATCACTTTTTATAATGGTGTAGATTCAACCGCTGCTCCAGTATATGGAAACGGAACGACTTAGACACTCTATTATTGGGAAGAAACAGGAAATGTTCTTATTAAGAAAGCTAAAATAGTGTATGTATTACCTGAAGGAACATATGCGAGTAGGGAAGCTGGTGGCGGAACGCCAACATCGGTCGATTCAACAGTAGGTTTATATTTAAACAATCCAAGTATGAATGATGGTAATGCAACTGGAAATGGTAATCAAAGATTGTTAGTATGTTGTGTTCAGAATGGAGATAAAGTAAGTAATTTATTTGCAGTTACTAAAGATGGTACAGTTTCTTTCGGAGGTACTATCGGAGGAGAAACAGATGCAACTAACCTTTCAGATAAAATAACTATTCCTGATGCAAAAATGTTGGTTGATTCAAATGGAAACTTATTTATTAGCTTCAGCTCTATCGTTGACCCAAATACTCATTGGAAACTTGATGAATATATTGCTAATGAAATTAGTAATAGTAGTGGTCCTATTTATGAAGCAATTGACGGTGCAGTGAATAATATGAGAGGAGAAATTGAAGCGGCAGTCGGAGGAATTGAAGGATTCCATGACCATGTGCATAATATTGATTGGAAACGTCCTAGTGTGAAAATAAATACTCCTGGTGGAGCAGCTACTGTAGAAGAGTATGCAGCAGATTTAAAGGTAAAAATCCAATCTTATGCAACAACCTCAGAAACGTCTGGCTCAGATGATAACTGGGTTAAACTTGGAGACCTATTTGAAATAGGAGGAGTACGATAATGATTTGTTCAACAGAGAGATTAAAGGAATTATCAAAAATAATTGACAAAATAAAAGAGAAGACTTTTGATATTAATACTCAATACAAGTTCATTAAAATATCAAAAGTAATTCGAGAAGAAGAGGAGTTAATCAATGAATAGTAGTTCCTTCTTCTTAAACAGTACGCTGAAAAAAATGAAGATGGTCAATTCATCGTCAACAAGGACGGCGGCTTCAAGATTAAAGAAGAATGCGTTGAAGAATGTGGTTTAAAAATTATAGAAATAAATAATAGACAAATCACTCTCCCTGATATTTACTTCTCACTTGATGAACTCGAACCTCTCGGTTTAACTCTTGGAGAGCTTGAGCTTCTCGAACCCTTCATAAAATAAAAAGAACCCCTCACAATTGTGAGGGGTTTTTCGTTTATCCAAACTATACCATAGCATTTCGTTTTCTATCATTAGCCGCCCAACGACCAATTAAAACGGCATCTGCTTCATCTTGTGTTACATTAACATCATAAAGCGATTTAACAATCAGCTATGCACTCTTTTTCTTATCATTTCTGCTTCTTCCCTTAACTTCGTTAAAAGCTCTCCATGTGGCAGGCGGCACGATTTTATAAATCTTGCCATTTTCATAACAATAGTTCTTAAGAACGCCCTGTAAATGAGCGAGTTTCTTAAAGGTTACTACTTGCTCTCCACCATCGAAAACTTGTAATTGAATATCTTCAAATACTACTAAGTCAGGCTTCCACATCTGAATCATTGAAGCAACCCATTGCTTGGTCTTCATAATTCTTTCTGTGCTATGAGAGCCATCAGATTCCCAATGACCGAACTTGATTAATTCTTCATCATCAAAAACGGACCAACCACTTGTAATACTTGCTTGGTCGAAAGCTAAGATTCTAAAGCCCTTACTTTTCGGAGCAGAATCATTCATCTGATAATACTTGTTACTCTTACAAATTGGACACTGCTTATGGCGGCGCCAGTATTCCATTGTAAAGTAATTTTCATGTCCGTTGGGGCACATGAAATTCATTTGAGTTTTTAAATTGGTATAGGAGTCAGAGAGAAGTTTCCAACCCTCTAACTCCACTTCTGCTTTTATATCTTCATATTTAAGTTTAGCCACTTAAATCATCCTGTGTTTGCCGCCTTATCTGTACTTCCGAAACCACCATTGCCGCGAGAAGTGGTTCCCAGCTCATCTACTGTTGCAACCTCATTCCACTTAATCATTGGAGTAGGAGCAATCAACATCTGAGCAATTTTCATTCCCTTTTCAATAACATAGGGGGTATCACCTGCGTTCCAAATAGGAACTCCAATTTCGCCGCGATACTCTGTGTCGATAGTACCGGGAGTATTAGGAATTCTTAACCTAGTCTTTACACTAAGACCAGAACGAGGTCTAACCTGAACTTCATAGCCAGCAGGAATCGCAATTGCGATACCGGTCTTAACAATCTTTGTTTCGCCAGGCTGAATTGTAACTTCCTCAACTGCTGAAATATCAGCTCCTGCATCTGTAGGATGAGCATACTGAGGAATTACTGCATCTGGATTGAGCTTTGTAATTTTAACTTCAACCTATGTTCTTCCGCTTGTAAGAAGCTACTCATGAATGTCTGCAAGAGCATTAAACAAAAGTACAAAGAACTCCTTCTTGTTTTCTGAGAGGTCGGGCTCCTGAGAAATATCGTGAATGATTTCCTCGTAGTATTCCTTTTCCTCCTTCAGTGTTTCACTTGTGACACCTGGAACAAGAGTAAGAGCCTCTTTCTGCTCTCTCTGGAACTTCTCTGACTTAATAATATCCATGAAGCTCTGTTTGAAGCTGGGCCACAGCTGGTCAAACTGTTCGTCAGGCAATTGAACAAATTGCATCATTGTATCAAAGCCGTCTTTATTTGGAACTCCTGCAAAAAGTTCCTCAATCTTCGTTGTCTTCATCTTCGTATAAACCTCCGTTTACATCATTGCAAATTTCATCAACAACACCGAGTTCAATAGCTTTCTTAACATCGAACCACCAGTCTCTATCTTTCTGCTCTTCGTACAGTTTCTTAGAAATCTTTGTTGTACTAAGAACAAGATTCCTTAACTGCTTACGCTGATAAACATAGAACTTATGGTTCTGGTCAACTCTATCGGCATTACCTGCAATAACTGTACTACCTTCATGGAAAAGGAATGAAGCATTAGGATATGCCATACGTTTATGTCCTGCGATACAAATGAAGAAGCCACCGCTATAAGCTGAACCTGTTGCAATTGTATAAACAGGAGTCTTAGAATTTCTTATCGCATCAACAATCTGAAGGGTTGCAATAAGTTCGCCACCGGGCGAGTTGATATAAACCTGAATTGGGATTCTTTCCTCAACTGGAGTCTCATCGAAAGCGTCTTCAGAATTCCAGAACTGAATACGTTCAAGAACATACTACGCAAGTTCACCGTTAATCTCGTCGATGTAAAGTTTACGTTCAATAAACTGCTGTCTATCAAGAACATCATCAGGACTGAAGCTATTTTCTGGAGCAGTAAATAAATCCATGTAGCAAGGACCATTTTCTTTTCCACCGAGTTCGGTGTAAAGTTTCTCCATATCTTTGAGAAAATCTTCCTTAGACTTTAACTTACCATTCTCTCCGCAAAGGTCAATTTTAATTGGTTCTGCCATTTATTTAGTCCTCCCTCTTGTCGATTTCTTCCTATAATTCCTTAATCTCTTTCGTGAGTTCAGAGATTCGAGGATTGTAGGTGAATAAATTGAGCGATTCATTAAGAAGTTCTTTTTCTTTCTTTTCGAGTTCGAACTTCAAAACATCTAACGAAAAGTTTGTATAATCCATATCAATCCCTCCTTTATATTATAATTATAACATAATTGATTAGTAAAGTCAAGAATCTCACTTTACGAAATATTCCTCACACAATTCATCATATGTGATTTTTGTGGGGTCTTGCTGGAGCATTAACCGATATGGAAATGTGATGTATTTATTCGGGTCCCAGTTGATTCCGAGAAATTCTTTGAAAGAAATTCTTCCTGCATTATTCCAGTGAATTAAATCAAGTATAAACGGGTCGGTTTCATATGTTGAATATATTGGAAGTTTTATATCAAGTATCTTTGAAATAAGTATTTGTGCCGTTAATTTCATAGCGTCACTGATATTAAAAACGATGCCGCGGCAGGTCGATAGATAAATCAGCTTATCTGCGTCTATCTGCCAAGGAACAACTATTCTTGTATGATTGCCATATGGCTTTTTAAGAAGTTTAAACATCTTATCTTCTTCAGATTTATCAACTTTTAAGCTATGAATGAAATCAATATTGTTGTCATAGTGGTCAAAGATTTCTTCCCAGTCTTCTTCATCAAGGAAGTTTCTATCGGTAACGTAGGTTATTGCTGCTCCACCTTTAGCCCCCGCAAAATTTTTCTCTCTCCAATCAATTATACTATTGTTTCTGATTGACTTATACAGAGTCAGGTTTTTAATCTTGTTGCTGAATAAGTCATAAGGTTCGAATGAAGGAGCGTACTCCATTGTCTTTGAAGAGATGCCAGAAGTTCCATAAAAGCCAAAACCACAAAATTTTCCTTTATCCTGATTAATGACAAGTTTCTTCGGAACCTCCAATTTTGGATTATCTTTAAAGTAAAAAATCTGATTGTATCTTCCTGTCTTTTCATAAGGCTTCATCATAATAACCTAATGTCCTTCTGATTTAAGCCTTGCGTAAGCCTACATGAGAGGAAGGCTTATTGAAAAAGCCTTCCCGTGATGCAGGTCTATATCATATAAACCAATTGTTGCCATTACTCCTCTACCTCCGCACGTTCTGTTGTAGACTTTGTGATGAATCCTTCTTCGTCCATCTCCTCAATTTTCTCAAAGAGAGGAAGAGCAGTACTCTTATACTTCTTAGGTACAAAATCATCATCACGACGAATACCAGTTATAATCAGTTTATTACCTCTTGCGAAGAAGCTCTTCTCAATAACTGTCTTAGTACCATCAGGATTCTTTCTACTAATTTGTCTATCCCACTTTGCGTATTGATTTTTCCAAACCTTTACGTTTACAACCTGCATTGTAGGAGTTAAGAGAACTACTGTACTCTTATTCTTATCCTTATCAATAACAGTTCCGCAGATTCTTGAAATTTCATACATTCTAATTACGCCGCCGTCCTTTGTTGTGAACTCAGACGCAATTACTGGCTCAGGGTCAAGACTCTCGAAATCTACAATTCCATATGCTCTCTTATTGAGATTTGCAAGTTCATGATTGTGGCAATATGTACCAAGGGCGTCCATATCCCATTTATCAATCGAACCAAGAGCATACTTGTTACGAACATCTTCGAAAAGACTTCTGTTCAATGTGCTAAGAATTTCTTCCTGATTTGCTTTCATCCATGCTCTTACTGGATTCATTGCCTTATCATAGGTATTATCCCATGTTGACTGCTTAATTAAAGCGTGATTATCTTCACCGTCAATTACCATATCTACAAGCACATCTGTGTCATAATTCTCCATAAAGAATCTCATTGCAATATGATTGAGATAATAATAATCTCCCTGTTTGAACTTTCTAATATACTTAGTAAAGTTATAAACCTTTGCTTCAAACGAAAGCTCTTCTGGAATAAGACCTTTATTATACAACATTGTCATATTCTGCAAAGTGATACGCTTTTTCTTATCTGCAATGAGTTCAAGATAAGAGTCCATTGTCTTTTCTCTGTCACCATAAATATTGTCAAATGCACCTGCCTTAATTAAGGAAACCATTTGAGTTTTATTAACTTTTACCTTATTAGTAAAATCTTCAAGAGAAGTATAAGGACGATTTTCCATGATTTCATAAACAAGGCTTGTACCAATTCTGTCGATACCCTTCAAACCATAAATGATTGCATTACGCTCTGCATCTGGCTTAAAGATGAGGTCTGATTTATTGATGTCTGGCGGCAAAACATTAATGCCTGCCTTTTTAGACTTACCAAGAGCAACACTAATCTTACCATAGTTAACGCTCTTGTTCTTATACTTTTTACTAATTGCTTCAATGAGTTCGTCTTCGTCGACTTCCTCAATATCCTGCTCTGCCATTTCTTCCAGTTCCTTGTCCACATCTTCTGTGTCAAGTAAATCCGCACCGCCGGCATTTGTAATCAAACAAGCACAATTCCAATAAATGTCGGAATATGTTGTTGCAAGATAAAGAGTCTGAATACCAACGAATGAGTAAGCAAGAGCATGAGGCTTTGCAAATGAATCGAGTAATCCTATATTCCTATAGGCTCTGACTATATCTTAACTCGCTCCTTATTAGGAGCGCCAATACCCGTTTCGAGTGACGTATCGATAGTCACCCTACTCGCGGCTTAACCCGCGATAGTCGATACAGGCTTCATCTTAATGGATAGTTTAAATTTGAGTCATGATGTGACTCACCAATATTAATACGTCTAACAGTTTCTTGACTTACTTTAGTCTCAACCATTATTTCTGGAATAGTTAAAGTAGAGTTTAATAATAAATCTTTAACCCTATCTGCTTTTATTGCATACACGGTCTTTTTTCTTATTGGATATTCTTCTGATAAGCCTTTTCTAAGTCTACCTTCATTAATCTTTTTGACTGTTGAATATCCAAAACCTAATTTTTCTGAAATAGCTTTTAATGATAAATCACTATATTTAAGTAAATCAATTAATTCATTATAATCATCATCTGATTTATAATATTTATGAAGAGGGTAACTTAAATCTTTGTCATAGAAATAATTCCCTTGATTTATCATTGTAATATAACTTGGACAGATATTATATTTATTTTGAATATCTTCATATGATTTACCTTTTAATATCATTTGCTGAATTTCTTTTGCATCTTCCAAAGATATTTTTTTATTAACTGTCTTAGAGAACTGACCGCCTTCTGTTAGATTATATCCTTTACCATTTCTAACAAAACTATTTTCAAATTTAATCCAAAACTGTTCTCTTTCATCAACTACAGTCTGGTCATTTGAGTCAATTTCTTCTAAAATAACTATTTCAAAATTATCTATTCCATATTGTCTTAATTTTTTATGAAATAATAAATCATAATCACCGCTATTTTCATTGAAGGCGGCGCTTTTATGTTCATTAATTCTTCTTTTTATGTTGTTTGTTTGTCCAACATATTTATGTCCATTAATTTTATTTTTATAGCAATAAATGTAATACATTATATCAACTCCATTTATTACTATCCATAAGATGATTCCCACGGGATTGCCCTTCTTACAGATAGCTTTTTGTTCTATCTATAAGTGTTGGGTTCAACCGTTAGCTCTAATAAATTAGAACCCTTCTGATAAGAAGAAAGGGTATTTGATAGGACAATCGTTACTTATCCCATCTGAGGACCCATTGTTGTCTTCCATACATATTCTCCAAATCTCTTTGTCGGACAAGCATTTACAAACTTCTCGTGAAGAGCAGGAATCTGGTCCATTTTCTTCTTTGCAACTATCTTTCTTGTCGCATTTGCTTCAGAAAGACTAAAGTTTGCAATCTTTTCGTCCATACAGATTTCCATCATGTCTTCCTGTGAAGAAGGAACTCCACAGTTAGGAAGATAATATGGTTCAAGAGTTTTAATCTGCTCTTCTGTAAGACCAGCATCTTTTGCCTCCATGTACCATGCTCTCATATCTTCCTTAAGACGGCAATATCTATTGAGAGGTCTTTCCTCTCCAGGCTCACCCATAAGTCTCATTACATACCACTATAGATTTCTCTACCAGCTGGGCAACTGTTTGTGGTCTGGACTATCTTTTACCTTACGGCACACCATTTTGATTTACGTATCAATAGTAAACCTACTCTCTGTCTAACCAGAGATAGTCTCTACAGGTTTATTGATTCACCTTTCTTAGCGGAAAAGTCTTTTCAGGAAATAAATTAACCACTTTTTTAATCTATCCATTATTTACTTTTCTAACCGTTGCAGCATTTAAATTTAACTATTGAGCTATTTTAGCACAAGATAAATTTGTATTTTCTATCATATCAATAATAATCTAATAATCTTCTTTACTTGGAGAATTTGAACTTTTTCTTATTGGATAAACTATATTTTCATGAAATAATCTTGTTCCGTTATTTATATCACTTAAATAAGAATAAGACATATTAAATTGTCCTGCAATTTCTTTAAGGCTTTTCGCTCCTTTTAATTCTTCTACTATCATCATAAAAACATCTTCATATTTAGAGGGAACTGGAGCAGTTTTGTTTGCCATTCCACCCTCTGTTAAATTGTATCCATTTGGAGCTATTGTATTATATTTATTTATATAATATTTCTCTTTTTCATCAATTAATTCCGTAGAGATATTATCTTCTAAGACGCTTATTTCAAAATTATCTAAACCATACTTTCTAATAGCTCGATGAATTAATTGATTATATCTTGCTTCACTATAATTAGTAAAAGAATCATCTTTATGCTATTTTATTCTTCTTTTTAAGTTATTTGTTTGTCCAATATACTTTTTATTATTGATTAAATTTGTATAACAATATATTAAATGCATTCTATCACCTCCTATGAGGTGAATCAATATTTCCCACGGGATTACCATACCTATGCCTCCCGGCAGGGGCTTCAGGCTTCCCCGTTAGCTAAGATTAAATCTTAACCCCTTTGATTAAAGGTAAAGTGTGTAAGCGCCAATGTCGACGCATTTGCGTTAAGCATATCAGTAGGATTCTGCGGCTTAACCTGCTTTGCAGTTGCAAGACCAACGCCCGTACTGAACTGGAATACATCAAGAACCGTACCGTTACTAAGTGCATCCCAAATCTTCTGGTCCTTAAGGTCAAGAACGTCAGGATGAAGATACTTATTATAAACCTCTCTTAAGTTCAGGGTTGGGTCAATTAAATTATCCTTCTGAAGCAAACTGATTGCAATTGTGAGCTTATCACAAATTTCAGTTACAAGGAAGTCATACTTAACGTCTCCAAGTTCCTCTGCTTCGTGAAGAGAATATTGTGTTGTCAAATCTCCGTTCGGACTTCTCATAATTGCGCCAGTTTCAAATGGAGAATCGTTATAAAGAATAACACCAGATGCGTGCTGTCCTCTCTTATTAACTACGGTTATCTTGATTTTTCAATCAAGCCCTGACTATCTTTTAATTAGTATAAAATACTAATAACCCCATTTCGGTTCTCAGCCACATTGTTGCCTCCGTGGCGACACGTATCAATAGTGTCCCTACTCTCTGTCTCACCAGAGATAGTCGATACAGGTTTAACTTTTTCTTAACGGATATTCAAGAGTATTATCATAATAATTTTTTCCATAATTTATATTAGATACAACAGACGGATCGCATCCTACTAAATCAGCAATTTGTCTATTATTAAGTTTATTTTCTTTTAATAAAGATTTAATTGTATTTGCTCTATCAATAAGCTCTTGCTTTTTACTACTGTTTTGTCTAATTGGATAATCAATATCTCTTTTATGTGCTAAACCTTTATTAATCCTATAAACCACATCTTCATTTATTCCATAAATCTTAGCAATTTCTGCATTACCTTTATTTTCTTTTAATAAAGAAATTATTTCATCGACAATTTCTTCAGAAATTTTAATGTTTTGTTTTCTTAAAGGGTAGATTAAATTATCATTATGATATTTTTTACCAGAATTAATCATACAAATTAAACTTAAAGAAACATCATATTTATTTGCTATATCTGTAAGTTTGATGTTTTCATCTCTTATTAGACGATATACTTCCTGAATTTCTTCACTGGAAAACGTTTGACGGATATCTTGATAGTCTTCATTATTTTTTCTTTGTTGGCCGCCAGTTGTTAAATTATATCCGTTGTCTCTAACAAAAGACTTCTTTTCTTTTATCCAATATTGCTCTCTTTCGTCTAATAAAGATTTGTCAATAACCTGTTCTAATAGAACTAATTCAAAATTTTCAATACCATATTCTCTAATTTTTTTATGGAATAAGCAATTATAATCATTACAAGTTTCATGATAAGCAGAAGATAAATGTAATCTATGTCTTTCTTCAATAGACTTAGAAGTTTGTCCTACATACCATTTACCTGTTATTTTATTTTGATAACCATATATATAATTCATTATTATCACCTCTCATTAATAAGGTAATAAAATGATAAATACTCTTCAATAAAATCGTGAAGAAAAGTTTTTCCCACGGGATTACCATACCTATGTCTCACGACAGGAGCTTCAGGCTTCCCCGTTAGCTAAGATTAAATCTTAACCCCATTGATTAATGGAAAAGGTGTTTAAGGGCCAGTTTTTTCTTCGACCCATCAATAGACTCGATTATCTCAAGAAGACCGGGATACTTATCAAGCTCATTTACCAAAGCTGCGATAGGAGCCCTGCCCTTTTCCTCATTACCATAAACGGCATCATGAATTGACCAGAGAAGTCCACGCTCCTGAGGAATCAACAAGCTAAGATACTGTGCTGTATCTGTATCAATACCATCGGGATACCACTCTGAGCGATAACCACGACAAGCGGCGGCAATTGCAGAACGAGTACCTTCTGTACCATAAGTACAAACCTGAATAACGTTGAGCTCTCCACGCTCCTTACGAAGGGCGGCGAAAACAGCAGCTCTCTTTGAAGGAGTAAGGTCAATATCAATATCCTTTTTACACCCTCGGTTTCCCGATATTTATTAGGGGAATAGACTATCTCTTTAGGACTTTTGTCCATAATGGGCACTACGGAATGGTATTCATCTCCATCCTTTTAGAGATTTTATAATCTCAATTTAGTCGTTACACTTTTTAAACTCTAATCTATATCCTCTGGATTTATAATTTTTTCTCATTCCACTAATACTACAACCAAATTCTTCATTTGCATATTCTGCTGCCGCTTTAACAGATTGAAAAGATTTAATTTCAGCATTGTCTTTCTCTCTTATTAAGATACATTCTCTAAAATTTCTTGTAGCAGTCATTGTACTATAACTATCATAAAGATTATCTGCTCTATTACTCCACTCCAAGTTCTCTACTCGATTATTTTGTCTACTTTTATCTTTATGATTCACTTCAGGTAAATTATTTGGATTTGGAATAAAAGCTTCTGCAACCAATCTATGAATTAAGAAATGATAAGTTACATTATCTTTACATAGTTTAATATTTTCATATCCAGATTTTTGATACCAAGTTTTCATTACTCTTGGCTTTTTAAATTTGTAACTGATAACTTTTCCATCATCAGTTATTGTATACCCGGGAAAGTTTTTGATTTCTCTTTCCATTCTATCACCTCAGTTATAAAGTATTAGAATGAGATAAATCTTCAACTTTTCCAGAAAAATAGATAAAGTTTAACTTAGCACGGTATCAACTGCTATCCTTTTCAGGACCGTAGTCTCTCTTACGAAGCTGCTTCGCGCATTGCCTTATTCAACTTCTACCGTTAGCCTTCAATTAAGAAGACACCGCTGAATGCGTTCACCCATTTTATACTGCCCAATATTAAAGTTTAGGCAGTTCTACACGCTCTTCATTTAAAACACATTAATCCCCTGTCACCAGGGGTGTAGACTATATCTTGCTCTCACAATATATTCTAAAACCTAAATAATATTTATTTTGTTTAATAGATTTTCTTATTACATGAGATATATAATCAATATTTTTTGATTTACTATAACCTTTTTCAATAAGAAAAATTGCACATTCTCGATTATCTTTGAAAAAATATCTTTCTTTTTCATTTTCAATAACAACATTGTTATAAACTCTTTGGTCTTTTAAAGTAAAGCGTTTAATTTTGTTTTCATTTAAAATTCTATCAATAGTTGAATGGTCGCATCCGATTTCTTCTGCAACCTTGCGAGCTGATTTTAAAACCATATATCTTTCAATAATTTTATCAACATCCCACTCATATAATTCTACTAATCTTCCTCCTAAAGTAGAATTATAACCATTATAATAGCTATCATAAAATGAAATCCAATATTTTTCTCTCTCATCTAAAAGTTCATTTGCAACTTCTTCAATGGGTAAGAAAGTAAAATTTTCAATTCCATATTTATTAAATGCCTTATATAATGCCAACTATGAAAAATATTCTTTCGTATAATTTACCTTATGCTATTTAAAACGTTCTTCATAAAATTTAATTGTTTGTCCAATATAAACTTTATGGTTAATATTATTTTCTATTTTATAAATATATCCCATAATTATCACCTCTTTAATATGATATATTATGAGAGCCTCCGCGCTTCAGATGGTAGCATCTCCATCCTACTCTACTCAGTTCATATTTAAATATGCTTTTCGATAGTCGTTTCACCTTCATCTTAAATATTGGCTCTCCAATATTTAAGTAGCTTGGCACAGGATTCTCTTTAACGAATAAAGACTCTTCCCTGTTAGCCGACTTTTTAACCGTCATTTCCTACGGTTCCAATAGTAAAGTCGACACCGTTTGCTAAACGTTCACGGAGTTATTTTTCTATATATCGCTATATAGGGAGACCTTTAAATTAAGTTAATCTCCAATACTTAAGTCCCCACTTCAATGGGTCAAGCTGAGTTATTCCAAGAAGATAGTTACTTAAGAAACAAACTGCTGAACCACGTCCAGGACCTACGATTGAACCGCAATCCCAGAATAAGTTAATCATATGTTGGAAAGTATTAAAATACTCGTACAGACAGTTACCGAGTTTCTCTCCAACAACCTTAATTACTCTTGCTTCTGTTTCAAGAACAATCATATAATTCTCTTTTCCAAAAAGTCCTTTATCAATCATACTGAGTAAACATTCTGTTACCCAATACTTTTCCTGTACATTATCACTCTGAATAAGTTGTGTAAGTACCGGACAATCATCCTTCCAAATCCAATCAGGAGTTACTGGACAATCCTTTGGTACAACTTCAACTCTCGGAATGATTGGCTTTCTGAAAATATCATAAGTACCAATCTTATCATAAATTTCCATTGAGTTTGCACAAAACTCTGCGAACTCTTCCTCAGAGAAAGTCATGCTAAGATTTCCATATGCTTCTTCATTATCCATCATATGAGCGAAAGTATAGAAACCATCAACCTCACGTTCACCATCTTTTGAGTTAAGATAAGCCTTATGAACAGGACGCTCCTTTGCAGTAAGATAATGTGCATCTGAACCGATTACAACTTTTCTCTTGTAGTAGGTAGCGATGCTTTTAACTCTTTCATTAAAGCGAATCTGGTCCTTCACATTTGCGGCAGCGATTTCAATATAGAAATCATCACCAAACAAATCAATATTCCAAGTCATGAACTTATGAATTTCCATCTTCCACTTGCGAATCTCATTTTCATCATGAGCTTGTTCTGCCTTAACTAACTCCGCCACAAAATGAGGAAACTCACCGCCAAGACACGCAGTTGTTGCAATCAAAGTGTTCGGATACTTTCTAACGATTGCTTCAAGTTCTGCCTTTTCAGTAGGAACACGCATCATACCACGAGAATTAAATCCATTATACCAAGCCGTTGAACTTAATTCTCTCAACGCCCTGTGTCCTTCTGTGTTCTTAGCGATGAGAATGTAGTGCCAATATCTTTCAATATTTGTACGGTCATCTACAAGATAAATCTCATTGCCACAAGCGCACTTGAAGTCCTCTGGAATTTTGCCAGTTTTCTTCAGTTCCTTTTCACACTTCAACCATTCGACATGACCAGCAACTGTTTCATGGTCTGTTAGTGCAATACCTGACATACCAAGTTCATATGCCTTAAGAATCATATCCTTTGGTCTGTTTATTGAGTCAATCAAACGGAAGTTTGAAAACATGCTATGGGAATGACCGTCAAATCTTTTGAGTGTCTTAATATCCATTATATACCTCCAATCAATATCGCCGAGCAACTATGCAGGGATATTCATTTTTAATATTTCTTTTATCTTTCTATATATATTATATCATAAAATAAAGAAAAAGTCAAGACTTTTAAGCCCTGACTTTTTCAACCTTACTGTTTTTTCTTCTTTTCGCACTCTTTCTGAATTTCCTTATTGCGGCGAGCCATATCTTCCTTCATCTTATCGATTTTCTTTTTGTAGCTCTCCTTTTCGTCCATGTGGAATTTCATTGATATATCCCTCCAATTTTTCTTTAATGGCTTGCATTATCTCATATTCCAAGATGTTTGTTTGTCTGCGAACGGATTCTTCAAAACTTATCTCACCAGCTAAGCCGCGGCAGACTTCATCCATCAGTCCTTGTCCTTTTACCATCTTTTAACTATTTTAACAATATAGTATGAATCAATTACTTCGCCTTTAGATTTTTTTTCTTTAAGAGTCGCGGCGCTACTAATTATATCATATCCTTCTTTTTTAGCATCAGATTTAAATTTTTCAATTAACTCCTTAGCTTCTTCATAAGTATCAACACGTATCTCATCAGTTTGTTTCATTATTTCCATAAATACATTCCTCCAATTTACTAATATTATCTTTATAAGAAATTTCATATAGAGGAATATTGTGTGATAAACAATATTCCCTTTTTTGATTATCTCTTAATTGCTATTTCTATAACCCTTCTATTCCACCATAAAAATCTATTGGCTCATAATGCTACTTGCCCTAATATTCTATTAGTATTATATTCGGATTAAAAATAGCAAAGTCAAATTTTAAAGGATAATTATTAGGTTTTAAGTCTTCAAAATAATATTGTTTGTGAAATTTAATATTATGACTTTTAAGCCACTATTCAATTTTATATTCTCCTTTAGACATTTTAATACAGCCGCAACTTAATGCATTTCCTCTATTTAGATTTGAAGCATCAATTGAATGCGTGCTGCCACAATTATGGCAATAACAAGACCAATATCTGCCTTTTCCCTAACCACTTCGTTCTTCATCTAAGGAAATGACTTCTAAAAATCCAAACCTGTCTCCAATTCTTATCTAAGAAGATTTACAGCCACAACTTGTTGAGGCACCCGAGCGCAAATTGGTAGAACGTACTGCTTTTATTAGTCCACATTTAAGACATTTACAATTCCAATAAGAGCCATGATTATTACTTCGTTCTTTATTAAAATCAATAACATACCAATCACCAAATGTCTAATTAGTTAAATCTATTCTTTTAGACATTACAAAGTTCTCCCATTTTTTATTCCTCCTTATAATTCAAAGATACTGGACCTTTATAATCAATATCAATCCATTCTTGTTTTACTGAGTCAAAAAATCTAACATTAGTTATGTCCTTAATTACAAAACTTGTTTTATCATCGACGTCGAGGTGGGCTTCGTACTGCCCACCCTTTCCGACTGTAATTTCAACCATATCTTTATCAGAAGTCATAGATAGAACTCTCCTTTATTTCGATTTCGTCAACATAAATCTGCGGAGTAACTCTATTGCCCCATGTGTTAATATTTGCTCTGCCGGCACAAGTAATGTTAAGAGTATCGCCAGGAGTTTCAAAAATCTGGTCAATAATACTTTGTGCCTTAAAAATCATATAAGTCATACCATTGAATACAAATTTAACGGTATCCTTCTTTGAACCGATTGTCTGAATTTGAGACTTAGGAATTGTGATATTCTCAACGATAATAACTGGCTCATCACTTGTCTGTCCCCACAACTTCTACTGTGCGCCGATATCAAGAACAAGAGGAGTGATTTCTGAATAGTTACCCTGGATAACAAAATCTGCTTCATAGAATCCTTCATTGAAATCAATATCAGCAAGTTTTGTATTTGCATACTCGCATAACTTATCAATATCACTATTCTTAATACTGAATCCTGCGGCGTTCGCATGACCTTCAACGAAGTCCATATAGTTACTATCCTTAAGGAATCCCTTAAAGTCCTTTAACTCGCTTTCTTCTCTACCTCTGATAGAACCCTTTAAATAACCGTCAGGGCTGATTCTACCAAGCATTGTAGGCTTTTTATATTTCGCCGCGATACCCATTGCAATCAAACCAGTAAGGTTATTTGAAACACTGAGGTCATCAGCATTAAGAATGAGGATTTTATTTTCGTCAAGACAATTATTGCTAATCTGAATATCAAGAAGCTCAATTGCCTTGTCCTTTTCTCTGTTCTGTCTTGAACGAGCATTTACGCAGTTACGAGTTACCTATTCCGCTATAGTCTCCATTTCGCCCTTTGCCCCTCGCTTTGTTGAGGGGATTACTTTATCGCCGTCAATAAAACCTTCAAAAAGCTGTTCTTTTTCGCTTTGTGTACCGACACGAATAAGAGCATTGATAAGCGGAGTTACATAGAAAGCAACCTTAATCTGTGTAACATCTCCACTATTATAGTAAGAATCATTCCAATCTGCTTCATAAATACCAAACATTGAATAACACTGTTTCTTTACAATCGCGCGAAATAAGCTATTCTGAATATCTGAAAGACCATAGTCACAAATGTAACGATTCTCTGGTGTCTGCATATTCATCATATCACTGATTTCACCAAGAGCAACGAGGTCAAGGTATCGGTCAAAGATAGGGTCAATGAAAGCCTCTTCTTCTTTACTCTCAGGAGAATCCTCCCAACGATAGCAGTCAAAGAAGTTAATAAACTTATAAACAATACCGACGCCGCTTAACGCCTTATTCTCATAATCTTTTGACAGCTGATTGTTAATAACAATTGCGTCTTCACTATAATGGTCTGCATCATGGTGGTCAAGAACAAGAATATCGTAACCCATCTCATGAAGCTGTTTATGTTCATCATAATCATTTGAGGAACTATCAGGAAGGATAATTAAATCACAAATCTTATTGTGAACCAATTCGTCCATAACTGAACGTAAACCATGTTCCTTTCCTTCCGGGATATGATAGGAAATTTCAACATCAGGATACTTTTTCTTCAAAAAGTCATTAAAATAATTGATAAACAAAGCAGAAGATGTAAAACCATCAACATCGCAGTCAACATAAAGACGAATGCGGCTTCCATTCTTCAAATGCTTTAACAGCAGCTTTGCTCCCTCTTCCATATGGTCAAGACCAAGCGGGTCAAGAAGATTATCGGAAGTAGGCTTAAAATACCAATCAGTATTCTCTCCTTCTTTCAAGATACCTCTGTCAATAAGTAAATTGTGACTGAAATCCTGAGTAATATCCTTACTCGTTTTTTTAATATACTTCATTTTATAACCAGACTCCTTTTGATATTAATTTAGTCGCTACTTCTGGTCCGCAGTCAAAAGGAGACTGCTTCAGTTTTAGTAGATTACTATTATCATAGACAAAACCCATTGTGCAGTAGTTTTTATATTTCTCACAAATACCTTTTAGCTTTGCAAAATATTTCTCTTTCTCTTCCCAAGTCTTACCTTCTTTATCAAAGGCTATCAAAACTCTCTCTGCTCCACACTTAATTAACAAATCAAGCTGATATTTATGAAACGTACTACCACAGGCGGCGACGACTATATTCTTGTCCTATCCGAACATTGTTGAATATTGCAAACAACTTTTCTCGGACTCTGCGACAATCGCCGTCTTATATTTCTTTATATTCTCTCTTACAAAATTCAATCCATAAAGATTAAATTGAAGAGGATGATTATACATCTTTCCTTCGATACACACTGGACGATATTTACCAAGTGCAATATCTTCTTCATTAAGACTTCTTCCTCTTATTCCGATTAAGTTTCCTTCAATATCGTAATGAGGAATAATGATTTTGTTCTCTTGAATTGAATAGAGAATATTATATATCTTCATTGCTTCTTCGCTAATTCCATCTTCTAACCACTCAACGGTAGGATAGAATGTATAAACATTCAATAACCCCTTATTAAGAATAGGAATATTAACTTCAGCATTATGATTTTCTTTAGTATAAATTGATTGGTATGGCTGGTAGAAAGATTCATACTCTTTTGGTCGACCAGCTCCTCCACCAATCTTTAAAACAATATCCTTGAAAAAATCATACTGAACATTTAATAACTCATATCGCTTTTTAAACATTTCAATAATATTGAAAGTACAGCAACATTCAGTATAACAATGGAAAGTATGAGTTTTAGGATAATAATATAACTTCATACTTGCATCAGCAGAATCATGATTATGACAAATCGTTGGGAAGATTATTGCGTTTCCTTTTTCTTCGAATCTGTCTGCACCAAGTTTTGTCATTATATCAATGATTTCTTCATTAGTCAGACTATTCATTAAGTCTTTTAAATCGCTCACTTAATCACTCCTTAAAAGGTTAAAAAATCAGAAAAATCTTTTTCGCTTAATCTTCTCTTATTATCTTCATCATCTTCAAATGCCGCGGCGGAATCAATAACTAAATCTTCTGGCTTGATATCTGAAGTGGAATAGAATTCTTCATAAACACCATCTGACACGATTCCTTCATTATAAAGGTCACATAACTCAGTGAAATCTCCATATGCTGTAGAATCAAACTGAATAACTTGGAACTCTTTAATTGGTTTCATGTCAACTGTTGTTACGAACAAATCTTCCTTACGGCAACAGCCCAAATCATTTCTGGACCAAATTCTTACCATATTCCATCTACCACGACGATTCTTATAAATGTCTGTGACAAGATTCGGAACAAATGAGAATGAACCAGAGAATCCTGCAAGTTCTTGCAATTCTGCCTTAGTTGGACGAGACATAACACAAGCAAAGTCTGCAAGGTTAACAATCGCCTTTGAACCTTGAACATTTTTGAAATCTCTAAATCCGCCTTTTTCATCGTCATCGTTACTAACCTGTGTTGAGGTCATAATAAAAGCGTTAAGCTCAACAGCGAGATTCTTCAATGTTGTTGTGAACAATCTAAGGCAAACATCTTCACGAAGTTTTAGGTCACGATACTCATTAAGCATAGCAGGAGAAGAGAAGATGTAATCGTAGAAAATATTCTCAACACCATGCTGAATATTATATCTTCTGAACAAATTCTTTACGGCTGAAGCACAAGGGTCAGGCATATGAGCAAACAACATATTCCCCTCATACTTCTTCATGATGTCAATTGCCTGCTGAATACGAGGCATTTCCTTTTCACCATATGTACCATACAAGAAAATTTCTTCATTATATCCTGTAAGATATGCGAGTATCATGGTCTTGATTTCATCAGGGTCCTGCTCTGTCATTACATACAGAACCTTTTCACAACTGCCTGTTGAAACCCATTTATTTTTCTTTCTGTCAAAACGAATTGGATATGCAATATTACAAGCATCTCCAACCATTGAACGAGTTTTACCAACACCAGAACCTGCTGAACGGATATAAAGTTTACCTTTTCTTCCGCCGCGAGTTATAGAGTTAATAATATCGCCTTGAAGTTTACAGCCAATCTCTGGCTTCTGCTGTAAGTTAATGATAAGCTGTTCAATACCATCAACAGCTTTTGACTCTTCAACTACACTTTTTAATACAAATTTGCTCTCATAACTGTTAAGTTCCATTTTCAGCTTATTGAGAATATCCTCAACAGTCATTTGTTCAAATCTCTCATTAATTTCTGCGTAGTTCGGATTGAGAATATCTTCACAATAAATGTCGCTGATATCTCTACCACTATTTTTTTGCAAATCTTTCAAGAAGTTTAACTTCTTAAACTTATTGTAGTAATAATTAAAGTTTGCTGGCTCTCCTGCCGTCTCACAATCCTATAAATAAACTTCGCCATTTTCTTTTTCCATCAGTTCGGCGGCGAGAGCATTTCCTTTCAAATAATTGATAATGTCAATGGAACGAATGTTACTTGCTCCATCTCCATTATTATACAAATTGTTGATTGCAGAAAAGATAAACTTATCAAGTGAAGTTGGAAAATCACTCAATTCAAATCTATACTTATCTACATCATTTAAAAAATCTGGACGATTCATCAATCCGCCAAGAATTTGAATTACCGTATGGCGGTCAATTTTTATCATTCAGCATCACCCACAATCTGGTCAAGGTCAATCATTTTCTTTTTCTTTTTCGTACCAATATAATCACTGGGATTATACTTGATTTCGATTCTGTCTTGTTCAAGCTGTTTCTCGATAGCTTCCTCAACCTCGATTCTTTTCCTTTCCTGACTTTTATAATACAATGCCGCCTTGTCATAAATATAAGGGATAATACCAATTGTCTTATATTTCTCCTGAACAGGATTCTTCTCAATCTCATAGAAATATTTCAGTGTCAAAAGCTGAGACTTATAATTCATTCCCATTCGATTGAACTTCATCATCTGAGTTACGTTCCAATCACTTACTGGTTTTCCATCTGTGTCGGGACCAAATAAACGATGAATATAAAACCACAAAGCATCACGGTCATCATTTACTCTTTCCTTAAGTTTAAGGTTTTCCTCATTAAGATGATTCTTAACTGTTGTCGGAGATATGCCAAGTTCTTTTGCGACCTGCGCCATATTTTTACAACTTTTATAAAGTTCATTTATCTTTGCAATCATTTCTTCATCGACTTTAACCCTTTTCTTGGCTACGACTTCAACTGGCGCACCATTATAAATTGCAAGATATTTATTAACCGAAGCCGCACTGATACCGAGTCGTCTGGCAACTTCTGCTTTACTTTTTACTTCCTCATATAAAACAGGAATCTGCTCAATTACAGCTTCATCAATTTTCTTTCCCATTGGCTATCACCCTTTTCTTAATCTCTATAATAATTATACCATATTTTAATTCAGAAGTCAAGAATTAAAATAGGAACGGCGGCATGAAGCCGCCATCCTTAGATATTATCAAGAAAGTCGGCAGCACCAGCTACGATACTTCTTTCGATTGTAATAAGCTGAACAGTAGCAAACAACGGAGCGAATTCAAGACTTTCATGAAGTTTGAGCAACAGCTTTAAACCATTTCTGTCCTTAAAGATTGCACTATCCGCCTGATGAATATCTCCGTCAAAGAAGATTTTTGTATTCTTGCCGCAACGAGCAAGTAATAGCTTAATATGTTCCTCTGTGAGGTTCTCAGCTTCACTTACAAGAACAATAGCATCATCAAAGTTACGTCCTCTGATATAAGCGACAGGAACAATCTCCAACTTATCTTCTGAAATCCATCTATTTATCTGGTCAATACCAACCAAATCAACAAGAGGTCCAATTGAAGGAAGAATTTTTTCCATCAGGTCGCCAGGTAACGCACCAAGCTCCATAGTGTTCTGTGTGTAAGAGTTGTTAGGAACGTAGATGATTTTCTTAATTTTCTCTTTCTCAAGCTGTCCAATTGCATAGTTATGAGTGAGGAAAGTTTTACCTGTTCCAAAATGTCCACCTGCATAAATGATAGGAACGTCACTAAGCAAAGCATCTACAAGGCAAATCTGCTCGGGATTTCTTGGGAAGATTTCTCCAAGCCATTCATTCTTGATTGCCTTACCTCTGATTAAATGGAAACGAGCACCATCATATTTGAAGACACTGGTATCACCGAGTGAAGCATCTTCATGTGGCGGCGGAACGATAAGATATTCATTGATACTGAAATTGTAATCATCAGTCTCATAGAAACCATCCGGCATAAGTCTACCAAGAATTTCGTTATATTCGTCGAAAGACAAATCATCAACATTCAAGTAGACAATACCGCAATAATCATCTTTCCAGCTGTAGCCTTCAACATCAATTCCTGCGACTTCTGCTCTTACTTTAAGAGCAACATCATTTGTAACAAGTGTAGCATTTCTCTTACGAGTAATATCCAATAGTACAGAGTCCACATCTCTGGAATAGTCCTGTGTTAAATCCCATTCGATGTTAGCCATATTTTTGGCAATATAAACTGCCGCCTTGCGAGCTTTCTGAGCTACTTCGGGGCTCTTATGATACTTCAGACCGTCAATCTCCACAAGGACTGCCATAGGAATAACCCAGTACTCCTTTGGATTTGTAACAATCTGTGGATAGTCTAAGAGAACATTTGTGTCCAAAATTTTAATACTTCCGTTCAATTTTCTCAACCTCGCTTATAAAAAAATGGGGAAGATAAATCTTCCCCACTTGCGTTAAAGTATTTCTTTAATCTTAATCAGAACATTCTTAAGACCTTCAATCTGCTCTGGTAAAATTTCAGAAAATCTTGTGGGTTTTCCAAATTCCTCTTCGAGGATATCAGATGCTTCCTTAGCCTTTTCGTTCTGAACTACTGCACCCCACAGCTCCTTAGCTTCATTCATTAAATCATCAAATGTCTTTACAACATAAGGATTAACTTCATCTGAAGCTTCGCCGCCAGAATGCTTAACTTCCTCATCGATAGCGTCGAAAATTGCATTTACGATATTATCGTAGCTGAATTCAACACGAGGAACAATATACTTGAAACGAGACTTTGCGAAGAATCTGTCGTCGCCTCTGAAGAAAATAAATCTCTTTCTTTCGCCGGACGCTTCATCCTTAATCTCACGAATGTAACCAATAACGTCAACCATCTTGTTTACAATATCGTAAGGTCTCTGTGGTAAAGCGGGGGCAATCTGCTGATATTCTTCTTCTTTCTCGTCCTTAAGAGTTTTCTCAGTTGAGTGTGAAATGAAAATCAGACCGTAACCTGCAAAAGTTAAATCTCTGAATGTTGACTGATATTCTTTCTTAGCCATGTCATAACCCTGACCCCAAGGAATATCGCCAAGCTTTTCAACTCCTTCCTGACCGCAAATGTATTTTACGCACAAATCCCATGCGGAATCGGCTGTATCAATTGCGATACTCTCAAACTTATCCTGCAACTCTTTCTTACGTACAAGCTGTCCAACAACCTGTTTCCAGTCATTCCAACCTTTAATAGGCTGAACATATACGTTATTAAGAGCATTAGTACCCATCTCAAATCCTGCAATAAGAACCTTTGGGAACTGTGCCGCAAGACTTGTCTTACCAACGCCCGGCAAGCCATAGAACATTGCGTACTTACCTTTAAGGTTTCTACTTATTGTCTGAGGTTCAAGTGCCAATAAATCAATTGCCATTATTCAATCCCTCCTTTATATTGATGGTCGCCCTGGTTATTAGAAACCAGGGTTTACATCGTCAAAGGAAGCTCTCTTCTGAGTCTTAGGCTTGTTGCCCTTTTCCTTCTGCTCCTCAACTCTTGCGGCACGAGCTGCAAGACCAGCCTTGATGTCGTTAGCATCGTAAGAATACTCTTCCTCAAGACCACTTGGAGAACCACCGAGGATGATAAGCTCCTTACGAGTCTGAGTCTTAGTTCTCTTGATAGGCTCACCGAAGCCCTGCTCTTCATACCATACCTTAGTTGACTGGTTGAAGCTGATTGCACCGTTAATGTTAACAGTATCGCCCTTTTCCCAGTTGCTCTCGATAAAGTTTACTGCACTATCAGATGCAGCGATAAGGTCGATTACGTCAACTCTTGTTACGCCGTCCTTACCTGTCCAGCCAACAACAGCAACCTTAACCTTAAGTCTACCAGTCTCTTCCTGGTTTGCATCTGTCTCTCTTGTGGTATCCATGATAACACCAGAAAGCTCAAATCTTGCACTTGGCTCAAACTCGGCACCCTGACGAGGAGCGTTCATGAAGTTAGAGTCGATTTCAAAACCAGTTCTTACCTGACCGCTGTTAGGGTCAACCCAGATGTTCTCCTTAAGCTGACCAGAAGTAATAACAACCTTAGAAGCCTTATCCTTCTCGTCATCAGGAAGAGCTGCAAGAGAAGTAAACTTATCTCTCATCTCAAGAATACCTGTGTAAATCTTGCTTACCTTGCCGTCAGACTTAAGCTCCATAGAGAAAAGCTTAATAGGAATCTCGTTCTCAACCATCTTTCCGCCGATTTCCTGGTCCACCTTAATTGTAGCCTTAGCTGATGCATAGTTTCTGCCATCGGCAGTCTTCTTCTGCTCAACTTCAAGCTAGCTAAGAATTCCAGAAATCTCAACAACATTAGTACTCTGCGCTTCTTTAATATTCAACATAAATAAATTCCTCCAATAAATAACATTTTTAACAAAGTGAATTAGGAAATCGGCGGAACTCAATGTTCCGCCAATTTCTTTACGCCGACGTTAAATTACTCAGCGTCTGCTGTAACAGCATCAGGGTCGAAGTCTGCGCCCTCCTGAGTAAGGTAGAATACAGAAACTTCCTTCTCCTTACCGTCAACAGTGCGGCTCTCCTTCTCACGAACAGCATAGCCCTTATTTACGAGACCTGTAACAGAACCTACAACTGCGGCAGTTGTCTCGAAGCCGAGTGCGTCTGCTACTTCCTTATGAGTAAACTTAACGCCTACGCCATTTCCCTTGAGGTAATCGAATACCTTTCTTGAATTTGCTGTCATTACACCAGTCTTCTTAGTTGCCATTTTAACATCACTCCTTAAAGTAAATTTAATTTATATAAAAAATAGCTTAGGCTCGCTATTTTTTTTACTATAATTAGTATATCATATAATTGATTGAAAGTCAAGTTTTTGAATCATACTTCTGAATCAATTTACGCATATTCTCTGCCGCAGCAGATTCATTTACATTAGAACTTAACTTCTCAGCCATATCAATACAAAGCTCTTTAGCTTTTGCAATAGATACTAACTGCTGTTCAGCTCTTTTTGCACAAAAGTCGTAACAAATACCAATGTACGCAATATCCTTAGCGGATAGCTCTTCGTTCTTTTTAACTTTCATAAGAACTTCTTCATACTTCTGTACATCAGTTTTAAGACCTCTTGCAAAGTTAAGAGGCCTCTTGTCTTTGAAAGAATCCTCAATAAGTTCCTGCTTATCAGTAGTAACTGGAGCAAGAAGATTATAATGAGTATCAATAACAGAAGTTATCGCTGCAACAGTCGGGTCTTTATTCTGAGAAATAATAGCTCTTTTTTCTTCAAGAGTCATTGGTATCTCCTCCTTAACTTTCTATATAAAGTATATCACATTTTTGAAGAAAAGTCAAGGATTAGGCTTTCGCCAAATCCACAACTTTCGCTCCTTCAGGAATCTTCATTCCAGTGACACCGGTCGCGTCTCTTGAAGCAACCTTAAGCTCATCTGACTTAATTTTGATTAAGCCACGAGTTGATATAACAATTATATCACAATCCTGAGATAAAGTCAAGAATTTAACTACTCTGTCATCTTTACGAACTCCAGAAATCTTCTTGCCCTTTGTGCCACGAGTACACTCAGGGAACTCAGAAAGTTCAGCTTTCTTTACAAGTCCATTTGCAGTTGCTGTCATAAGATACTTACCGCTAATTACCTTAGAATCGATAACTCTATCGCCTTCATTGAGTTTAATACCACAGACACCTGCGGCAACTCTACCGATAGCATTTATCTTTTCTGTATTTATTATAACAAAATTGCCGTTAAAAGTCAAGATTCCGATAGGTTCTCTATTTACTGGATGAACGGCAATGACTTCGTCATCGTCCTTGAGGTTGATAGCCTTGAGAGACTTACCCTTCTTAAAGTTATACTCGTCAAATACAGTCTTCTTTACCATACCATTTTTAGTAACGAATACGATAAAGTCAGTAGCCTCGCGGCGAGATATTGTAGTTATAGTAGTAATTCTTTCACCTGGCTCGAACTCAAACATCTGAACGGTATTTATCTTTGCATCTACAGGTAAATCTGCAATAGCACTCCTATAAACTTTTCCCTTGTTTGAGAAAAGAAGAAGATAACCCAAGTTGTCGTCAGCAATAGTTTTGGTGATGACCTCATTATCCTGCATCTTTATCTTTGAGCCCTTACCGCCGCGATGGGTTGTAGTAAGAGTAGAAGAAGTCTGAGTATAGATATTACCGAGATTTGTGAAGTGAAGAAGAAGTTCTTTCTTTTCGATAACTTCTGTTTCATCACCTTCGCCCTTGTAATCAAGGTTCATGAGTCTTGTTCTTCTTTCATCGCCGTATGCGTTTGCTACTTCACGTAGGTCATTTTCAATTTCCTTGTAAAGCGTATCCTTATCATTAAGGGCAAGAACATGATACTCTCTGTCTTTTCTTAACTGCTCTTTCTCGTCCTCAAAAGACTGAATTTCAAGTGTAGCTAAACGACCAAGCTTGATATCAACGACAGCTTTTGCCTGAGCATCAGTATAACCGAAACGTGCGATTAACTTTGTCTTTGCGTCTGCTGTATTAGATGCTCCTCTGATGATAGCTACAACTTCATCAACATTTGCCAATGCAAGACAGATAGCTTCAACAATAGGAAGTCTTTCGTCAATCTTTCTTATGTCGTATTCGTGCATCTTTGTTCTTACAACAATCTCATGGTCAAGATGCGCCTGAAGTGCTTCCTTCCAACCAAATACTTTAGGACGAGTACCGTTATCAAGCATCGTCATATTGATTGGGAAGTAACTCTGAATTGCTGTATACTTATACAGATTACGCATAACGTTTGCAGGGATTGCTCCCTTTTCAAGCCAAACGGTAATATCAACAATTTCCTCAGAAGAGTCAGTGAATCTCTTAATACCTGCGCAAGCTGTTGTGGGGATTTTCTTCAAAGACTTACTGTTAGGGTCGGGATTGAAAAGTCCACCCAACTCATTGAAGATACGATTAGTTGCAACACCATAAGGTACTTCTGTAACCTGAAGTGCATTTTCTTTATCATCATACTCAATTGAGCCGCGAATAATCGCAGACTTGCCTCTACCAACTCTTAAAGACTCCTTAACTTCATCTGCATTAAGAATTGTACCGCCAGTAGCAAAGTCAGGAGCGCAATAGATTTCATCAAAATCAATGTCAGGATTCCAAAGCAACTTAATCATTGCTTCATTAACCTCACGAAGATTGAACTGAGGAATACTACTTGCCATACCTACCGCAATACCAGTTGTACCATTTACGATATTATAATATCCGAGAGATGGAAGTACGGCAGGGAACTGTTCTGTGTTATCGAAGTTATCGAACCACATATCAATACTTTCCTTATCAATGCCTTCAACCATCTTTGTTCCCATTTTACTTAATCTCATTTCAGTATAACGGGGAGCGGCGAAGTCATCCAAATGAGCATAAGTACCCATATTACCGATAGTATCTTCAATAGGATATCTCATGCTGATAGGACTACCCATACGACAAAGAACACCCGCCATAGCCGCATCGCCATGAACATAGAAATGTTTCATGGCAGATACGATACTCAAGTGAGTTTTCTTATGTGCGTGTTTATATGTAATTTTATCAAGAACCTGAGAATACATACCCATACGCTGTGATGGCTTTAAACAGTCACGCACATCGAAGATAGCACGATGCTGAATTGCCATTGCGGCATAGGTACCAAAGCTCTGTTCAACTCTGTCCTTTAAATTCATTTTCATCTTATCACTCCTTATATTAAAATTATATCACATTTTAAAAGTAAAGTCAAATATTACATTTCACCATACTTGCTGAAGTCAATATGCTCGAAAATGAACTCTTTCTTAGGTCCAACGTCTGCACCCATAAGTGCTTCAAGAGCTTCCATAGCTTCGGGAGTATATTCAAAAACTTCATGTGCTTCAGGGCAATCGAAAATTGCTTCACGGAGTTCTCTCTTTTCAAGCAAACCAAGACCCTTTACACGTCTTACATTACCGGGGAGTTTTCTTCCTCTCTCGTTGTAATCTTCGTCAGTGTAGAAATATGTCTGTTTACCCTTATTCTCCACGATGAAAAGAGGAGCATGGAACCAACCTACTCTTCCCTGTCTTACGAAATCTGGACAAATCTTCCAAATAGCAACAAGACCAAGTAAGAAGATATGAAGACCATCGACATCAGGGTCAACGAAGAAGTCGATATAACCGTATCTTGCTTTCTTCGGATTGAATGGCTTACCATAGTCAAAACCAACTGCAACCTGGAGCTGTTTAATTTCATCGTTATCAAGGAACTTATCTTCAGAACAGCTTAATCCGTTAATAATCTTACCACGAGCTTCAAAGATACCATGAAGGTCTTTATCTCTACCTTTCTTTGCAGAACCGCTTGCAGATTTACCCTCACAGATAAGGAGACGAGAATTTTCTCCAAGAACTTTGGCATCACTTACCTTACTAAGAATCATGCCCTTCTTAGTTCTCATTTCACTTACTTCTTTTGCGGCATTAAGAATCTTCTCTCTGATTGCGTCAGCAGCTTTTTCAGCTTTCTGGAACTTTTCAAGAGACTCAATTAATGCGGCACACTCAGGAAGATTTGCGAACTCTGACAGTCCTTTATCAAATGCTTCTGATGCAAGAGTACGAAGATTAGGGTTGTTAATCTTGCTCTTTGTCTGGTTTGCGAAAGAAGGATTTGCTACCTTACAGTTAATTGCAAATACAAGTCCTTTACGGATAAGTTCAGGGTCAAAAGACTTACCACTTAAAGCCTTAATCTTTGTAGTAATCTTTGTCTTTGCACCAGTTACAGGAGAGCCGCCAAATGGACAATAAAGACCATTTACGAAAACGTATTCCTGTGTTGGGTCAGCAGTCCACATAAACGCAATTTCCAGCTCATCGGTTTCGTCTTTTGCAGATGCGATGATGGGAGCATTCATAAGAGGATTCTTTACCTTATCCTTAATGAAATCAGCAATACCGTTTTCAGAATAGAATTCCTTTTTCCTTCCCTGAGTAGTTTCAACAATAAACTTGATTCCCTTGTTAAGATATGCGATGTTCTTAATTTCATCACAAATTCTTTCATAAGAGAATCCTTCAGTATCATTAATAAAGACCTTTTTATCTGGTATAAAAGTTACAGTAGTACCAGTAGTATTACCTTCATAAGGTATTTCTTTATAATCTTTAAGTATGCCTTCTTCAAAATAAGCTATTGCAGCAGTATTATCTCTTTCAGATTTGACAATAAATTTTGAAGAGCTCATACAAACTGCTGTTCCACCAATACCATTAAGTCCTGAGCTATTTTTATATGCGCCTTTGTCAAATTTTCCACCAGTGTGACTTTCAGTATAAATTGCAACAAGAATATTACGACCATCTTTTATTCCAAAAGGAACTCCACGACCATAATCTCTAACAGTAACTTCATTGGTTTCTTCGTTAAGAAGTATGTCAACTTCCTTGCCGTAACCAACAAGAGCCTCATCAGTAGAATTATTTATAATTTCTTTTAAGGCTTGATAAATACCGTCTGTGGTATCAGAACCAAGATACATGGGTATTTTAGCTCTCATAGCTTCACGGGTATTTAAATGTTGAATATTATCAATATTATAATTACTCATTTATAAACCTCCAATGAAAGCCGCTTGCAGTTTTCTGTTTACCTCTACAGCATCTACTTATTGTCTCTCCTAAAATTCCTGTTTTCCGCTCGGCATCAGATAAACTTTCATATTTTTCTCCTGTTTCAATACACTCAACTGGCTTTCGGTGTTGAGCTAATTGATTATTGCGTATATGTTCAGGAGTTTTCTTCTTTCCCATAAGAGCATTAGAAATAGCTTCATTATGTTCCTATGAATGAGATATTCCTTTTCTTGTTTGGCTCATTTTATTTTTAGTTTCTTGCGAATGTAATTTATTTTCTCCACCGCTATTTAAATTAAAGCCTTTTTCAATTGAATTATATTTTTTAATATATTCTTCTTCTAAATGATTAGCCTCTTTAAGTGTAAGATTATCTACTAATATTTCGTGATTAAAATTTTCCCACCCATATTTCTAAATGGCAGAATAAAACTTTACACAATTTTTGTAGGCGCTTGGTTTCCATCGGGTTGCTATATCACAAGTCTATCCAATATAACATCGCCCATCTGGAAGAGCATGTTTATAAACACACCAAGACTTTTCCATTATATCCACTCCTTTTCATTTTTCTATACTTTATTTTACCATAAAATAAAAGAAAAGTCAAGAATTACTCTTGACTTTCTTTCTCACCTTTTATTTCATCGTATGGACTTGGTTTTCTCTCGCGTGGAGTTGGGTTGTAATATTCATGACAAGCCGTTACTCCATGCTAATTTGGTGTTCCTTCACAAAGCCAGCAATCTCCGCATCCTGGCGCTCCGCCATTATAATAAGCAATGGCACAAGTTTTACAAATACAAAAATCACATTTATTCATAAAGTATCATCTCCGATATGGTCCATACAATTAGTGACTCTTTAAATAGTCTATTACAGACTGAACCGCATTCGCTCCGTCAGAAGCGGCAGTTATGCTTTGGCGAACCTTTTTCGTTCTAACGTCTCCGGCGGCGAAGAAACCTGGGCAATCAGTTACACCAGTTTCATCAGCAGGAATATAGCCATTCCCTGTAAGACTTACAAAATGAAGAATAGAGGTATTAGGAATCATTCCAATTGATACAAAGATTCCTTCTGCAAATATTGGTCCTCTTACTCCTTTACACCATATCCATAGAACTCCATTCGTATCTTTAGTAACTCTTGTTACAGGGCAATCATAATCTATGTAAACATTATGAATTTTTGAAACTCTTTCAAAAGTGGAAGGAGAAGCAGTAACATTACTATCGCACATTAAGATGCGTACTTCTTTACAAATCTTTGAAAGATATTCTGCTTGTGTGAAAGCAACATCTCCTCCGCCGATAACTGCGACACGCTTATCTTTGTATAACGCTCCATCACAAAGCGCACAATAATGTACTGGGACATTCTGGTCAATAGTTTTTAATTCTCTATGATTTGCGCCCAAAGCATAGATAATAGTTTTCGTTTCAAATGATTCGCCGTCTGCACAATAGATACGGTAATAGTCATCAAATTTAAAAATGTCCTCTATTTCGTGCTCCTTGATTTCAACACCATTGGCTTCAAGCTGGTCATGGAGAGACATTGCTAAATCAAAGCCGCTCTTACTTTCTGAACAGGGATAGTTCTCAACAAGAATTGCGTTACCAATCTGTCCGAAGTCATAGCTATCTTTTCCAATAATATCAAAATTAAGATTTGCTCTTTTTGCATATAATGCGGCAGTCATTCCTGCCATTCCATTTCCAAGTATAATTAAATCCTTCATATATTTCCTCGCTCCTTAAATTCAAACCCAGCCTTTTTAAGTGCCTCCATATTGTGAACATTTCTCAAGCAAGCGGCAAACTGATTTTCGCTTGCAAGTTCCACTCCAAGATTCGTACTAAAACGGCTCGGTCTATCAGGAATAAAACGCCCGAACTTCACGATTATCTTTGCTTCGGTTGTTTCATTCTGAAGCCTTAGAAGCAAATTTTCAATCTCATGAGGATAGTATCCTGTATAGATAACTATATCAGGCATCTCTTTAATATCAAAACAAGTTTTGTATAAAGCTTCAAAGACCTTGATAAGTTCAATCATATCATCGAAATCATCAAATGGTTCGAGTCCTCCAAAAACAACCGCCTTGGTTATTGGATTTTCATAGAACCTTGTTGCTATTTCTACTAAATTCATATCAATTGTGGGCGCGAGTGCAAGGTCAGAATTCTGACAAACATTACGGCCGCACTCTTTATCACATTTGAAAGTACAATGGGGCATACCGATAAACATTGATGGCTTTCTATATTGAACAAAGTCTTCATCAATTAGATTCTTTATTTCCATCATTACTCTCCTTTTTAAACTCCGCAAAAGTCCACATATTAGGATTGTCATATCTCCCAAAAGTATCTTCATATATCTGACCGAATATATCTCTTAATACCTCTAAGTCTTGCGGCGATATTTCATACTTTACATTTATCTCAATTTTCTCTGGAGGAGTTAAAGGAGAAGGCAGCTAAGTTGCTGCCTCCTCACATAGCTTATTAATCCTCTCCCTCTCTTGTGGTGTTAGTAGGGTCATATTTAATCTTCTCCCATCTTCTCATCTTATACTCTGCCTTTCTTGCCTTTGTCCAAGTCTTAACAGGAGTTAAGAAACCAACGACACGAGTATACTCTGTTGCAATAGGCTTACCGCAAATAGGACAAGTAGTTCCATAGAAAGAGTGGTTGTCTTCGCAAGCCTGAATCTTTGTATTGAATGCGAAATAGGTTACGCCCTGGTCTGCGATATATTCAACCATCTGTCTTGCAGTTTCATAGTTCTTGAATGGAGCATCAATGTTCGCATGAAGAATTGAGCCACCATTGCAGAATCCGTCAAACATAGCTTGAACACGAACTCTTTCCTGTAAAGTAGCCTTAATACCAAGTGGCATGAACTGATTACCGTAAAGCGGCAAATCGTAAATATCAGCATCAGGATAGAAGAACTGGTCCTTCTTCATTAACTTAGCAGCGGCGTTTTCACCCAATCTGTTACTTTTATGACCAAATATCTTTAGAAGAAAAAGTAATTTGATATTTACTTAAATCTTCTTTATTATTTAATAACCATCTTTTAAATTTATCACTTCTAAAACCTAAATCTTCATCATAAATAACTTTAAAAGTTAAATTATGTTTTTTGCAATATTCTTCTGCGGAAGATACCTCTAAATTAAATCTTTCTTCATCTTCATATAATAAATGCTTTTTAGGTTTTAATTCAATTAAAATTTCTCCATTTAAAAATACGTCTGGAGTATAATGATGATTATTAGGTAGTTTAATTTGAAATGGTTCAATATCATAAAAAGAAATATCTTTATTGTTTTCTATTTGTATCAAATAACATAGTTCTAACAAACTTCTGAAAAAGAATTTTTTATTATTTTTAATAGAGTAAAAGAATCCATTATATCCACGTCCCATATTGGCATTTTCATACTTGCCATCTTTCCACGCTTGAGATAATTTTATTCTTGTTTCTTCGCTAACTTCATGCTCTGAATAATATTTTAATAAACTTTCAGAAATCTTATTTTTAATTTCTGGAGTCCTTTCATAGGGAGTAATTTTTCTGCCTTTTGACGCGGCACCAATTTTTGCTTTTCGTTCATCTGAAAAAGTTTTTCCATAAGACGAATTTCTGCGTCCTGCTTTAGATTTTGTATCAATGCCCATTTTTATCATATGTTTTCTTGTAGTAGAATAAGTCATATTATAAAGGGCGGCGATTTCTCCTATCAAGAGATAATATTTATTAAACAATATTTCAAAACCACTTTCATCTTTATTTTTGATTTTTTGAATTAGTTCTAAATCGTCTTCTATAATTAAAAGTGGTTTATTATTATTATTTATGATAATTAAATCCCCATCAATTTTAGCGACTCCAATTTTAAAGCCTGAACTATTTAATATATCCATTTCATTTCAACTCCTTTATATATTTGGCGGAAATGGTTCTTCTTTAAAGAGTCTTTACTCTTGACCATTTCTCTCACTCTTCAATATATAAGTGAGTTCAGACTATCGCATCTCCAATATTTTCAGTCAATTTGGAGGTTCCACATTTAGTCGTTCACGCTACCATTACGCTTGCGCCCTGTTATCTTTATAAGAAACGCTAACTTATAAAGAACTCCAAGTCAATTAGTGGAACTTTTTATTTTTCGTGGTTTATTTGACGTTATGCCACGCATTCCCAGTGATGTTTAGGAATCTGCTCTGTGTTAATCTTATAATCATAGCCGCCTTCCTCAAGAAACTTATCAGCAACCTCTCTCATGGTATCGAAAATCTTCTTGCCGAAGTCTGCGGCTTCCTGAGTGTAATAGGTGTTGCCGAGTTTGTCCTGATATGTGCAACCGAACTTCTTCATTGTCTCATAGATACCAATGAAACCGATTGTATTATAAAGGTGTTCAAAATCAATAAGACCATATGAGAAATTAGGAAGCAATCCTTTCTCAACGTTTCTTTCAATGATATGGCGGACAACATGAAGTGAACGAACAACGCAAAGTGTTCTTGCCTTCAGCTCTTCAAGATACTCTTCTTTTGTGTTTGTATCAAGTGCAAGTCTTGCAAGATTAATTGTATTAACCTTAACAGAACCAACCTTCAAAGCAGTACCACCGATGGAATTAAAATCATGTAATCCCACATTTCTGTGGGCACTGACTATCTCTTATACTTACATATCCTGTGTAAGCATATCCCCATTTCCACTTACGTATCAATAGTAAGTGTACTCCTCTTGGCGAGGATAGTCGATACAGGTTCCTTTTCACCTTTTGCTCTACCTGTTTTTAAAGGATAAGATAGAGCAGAATTTTTATAATTTCTTCCAGCATTTATGTGTTTTATTGTTCCTTCCGATACATGAAAGTATTCTGCAATAGTCTTTATTGTAAATTCCCTATTAAGTAATAACCATTGTATATTATCAACCTCTTCTGGTAATAAATGATATGGTGTTCCTTTTCTAATTGGATAATCAACATAATCCATTTTATGAGTTATACCATTATTAATTGAAGTAATCATTTGTGTATTAACATCATATTTTTCTGCAATTTGTACTTGTGTTAATTTACTCCATTTTAAATCATCAATAATATTATATACTGTTTCATCAAGTATAACGCTTCTTGGATGATTTTCTCCATAAAACGTTGGTGGTTCTTCGCCACCATCTGTCAAATTATATCCATTAGGAAGTTTACAATTCAATTTTTTTATCCAATATTTCTCCTTTTCATTATAATCTTCAATATCTTTTTCTAAAATTTCATAATAGAAGTTTTCTTTACCTAATGCTTCTATTGCATCATGAATAGGAGAGTTATCAACATTTGTTTTAGCTCTTGATAAATGAGCTATAAATCTACGTTGTGGGTCTATTGCTTGACCTACATAAACTTTATTATTAATTTTATTTTTAATTACATAAATGCTTTTCTTCACTATATCACCTCTCTAGCTGAGAGAAATTATAGATGAAAAGACTTCCCACGGGATTGCCATACCTATGTCTCACGACAGGGCTTCAGGTTTCCCCGTTAGCATACTTTAAAGTATACCCCAGAGATTACTGGTAAAGGGATAATAGGGCATTTATTACATACCCAAGGTCACGAATATCACTCTTAAGGCGGCAACAGTTAGAAAGACTTGAAACATTATCATCAATAAAGAGGTTTGAGTCACTCCATTTAATATTATGTCCAATAGCCCACTCCGCAAACTCAGGGTCGAGGAACTCTCCATTCTTTCTTATAAGTGAAATTGTAGAAACAGGGAAAGTAAACATATTCTCTGAACGAATATCGCTCATAGCTTTCATATAAAGTTTCTGGAAGTCCATAATACCATCAATGTGGTCAACCATGTCTTCACCGTTAGGGAACTGTGCTCCGCCGAAAAGTGCCATAAGATACTCTCTGTCAAATACAGATGTATTTGTAAAAGCAGACTGCTGACCCACGTTATCATAATTTTCATTATGCGCTGACTATTTTTTATTACTTAATTAAAAGTAATATTACTCTTTCCCCCCGCGTATCAATAGCGGAGGTACTCCTCTTCGCGAGGATAGTCGATACAGGCTTCATTTAATTATTTGCTCTAAGTGGATAGATAAGATTATCTCTCCTATACATTTTTGTTGAACCATTTTTAATACCAATTATTATATTTGGAGCTACATTATATTGTAATGCAATTTGCCTTAGACTTATTTTTGTCGTAGAGATTAGCTCTATAATTTCTGAAACTTGATGATAAGTTAATTGACCAGCGTTTTTTGTAGCCCGATATTGTCTAATTGGATAAGAAATATTATCTTGCTTATGGTAAGTTCCACTATTTATTCTTGAAATTGCCCTTCCCTCTACTCCATATCTTTTTCCAATATCTTCATAAGAAAAATAACTAAACTTTAATGCATAGATAATTTCTTCAATATCTTCTTGAGCAAGTTTGCCAGTTGGATTAGGATTTTTTCTTAGTGGATATTCAATATTTGAATTATAATAAGTATTTCCTAAATTAATATCACTTACGCAAGAGGGAGATACATTAAATTTTTTCGCAATATCTCTTATACTATTTTTTGTAAATCTTAAATCTGAAACAATTTTTTCTAATTCTATATTAGTTTTAAATTTTGCTTCAGGATGTTCAATACCTTTAAAAAGAGGCGGTTCATTTCCTCCTTCAAGAATATTATAGCCATTTGGTCTTAAAGAATTATATTTAAGTATATAATATTTTTCTCGTTCATTATAATTTTTTATTGGACCTTCTAATATTGACATAGTAAAATGTTCTTTACCATATTTTTGTATAGCTAAATCTATTAAACTATTATCATTATTAGGGCGGCAATGTTGATTAAATCTATATTTAGGGTCATTGGATTGACCAATATAAACTTTATTGTTGATATTATTTGTAATTATATAAATATATTTTTCCATCTATTCACCTCCTTTAATTTATTTTATTAGAGCAATTAAATGATTCCCACGAGATTACCATACCTATGTCTCCCGACAGGGGCTTCAGGCTCCCTCGTTAGCCACTATTTAAGTGACCCCAGTGATTACTGGAAAAGTAATAAATGGACAGTTCTAATTAGATTCTATCCCTTACGCATGGTTGGTTAACGGCATAGATAAATCTCTGAATGTTTTGATAAGCATACTCGTCCCATTCAGTAATGCCGAAGTAGGCTTTCTTCTGGTCCTCTTTCCAGAAGTAATACATATAGGGAATAAGGTTAGGTAATCCGACTGCCGTCGGAACTCCTATGTTTCCATAGGAACTGACTGGATTTTCCTACGACCTTTGTCGCAGTGTTTCTCTGTCCCCCTGCGTATCAATAGCAGGAGTACTCCACTTAGCGTGGATAGTCGATACAGGCTTCATTAGAATTTTCGTAAAGGATAGGACAGTCCTTCTCGAAAATATTTTTTGGATGTGCCACGATTAATGTTTTCAATAGCACGTCTATCTACATTATATTTTTTTGCTAAAGACTGAATACTTTCTTTAGTTTTTAACAAGGCTTCAATAATTTCAGTTACTTGTTCATAAGTAAATAAATTTATTCCAGAACTTTTCCAATTACGAATTGGATATTGAATGTTATTTCGATGATGAATAATACCATTATTGATTTTTGATATAGTATGAACTTCAACATTATATTCTCTCGCTATATCTCCATTAAAACGATATGTGTATTTAAGTAAATCTATGATATTATCTACATCTTCTTCTGTCAATTTACCATTCATATTTGGATTTTTTCTAATTGGATAAGTTTCATTAAGAGATGCTCTACTAATACCTTGATTTATTCTTAACACTTGTTTTTTTGAAATACTATATTTATCTGCCAATTGAGATAATGAAATATCTGTTTTTAACAAGTCTCGTTTTAATTTGACTACATCCGTGTCTGAGATTTTTACATTTGGATGATTATCGCCATAATGTATTGGTGGAGTTTCTCCTCCTTTTAAAATATTATATCCAAAGGGTTTTAATGAATTATAATATTTTATCCAATATTGTTCTCTTTCATTATAGTTTTCTATTTGAGATTCAAGAATCTCAAACCAGAAATGCTCCTATCCATATTTTTGAATTGCCTTATCAATTAAAGAATTATCGTAGTCTCCCTTACAATGAGATTTGAATCTCTGTTCAGAATCTAAGGATTGTCCTATATATACCTTAGTGTTAATATCATTTCTAATAATGTAGATGTCTTTTCTAATGATTCCCACGGGACTAACATATGAATTATTCATTCACTTAGCCTCCCCCGTTAGCCGCAAATGCGACCCTGCTGATTAGCAGAAAAGAAACATATGGGCGCAGCAAATTCACCCGAAGTTCTATTACTTGCAAAGTTAATAAACTCTTTTATGAAGTCTACAAAAGTTGTAAGGTGCTTTGGTGGCTTAGCATTGAAGGTATCGCCAAGGAAATAAAGTCCCTTCTCAGCCAAATCCTTTAAATCATACGCAAAACAATAAGACTTAAAGGTTGCTGTATCTCCGTCGTGTATATAGATTTCTCCCGTCCAGTCGCGGCGAAGCCATTCGTTAGCAGCCTTAAAGCCATATGCTTTCTACATTTCATAATAAATCTTCTAAAAAGCCATAACCTTTCTATGAGGCTTAGGCATTTCTGAAAGAAGTGTTACAATATCCTTTCTTCTTACGTTACTGTTTGAGTCAATAGAGCTATCTGCTACAACCGGCTCATCAACAAAGTTGTCAATAAACTCACCAAGAGAAAGCTGGTCATCACCAAAACCATTAAGGTATGCAAGTTCTGTACCATACTCATTCTGTAACTTATTCCACTGTGTCGTAAAATTCTTATTCTTTCTACCAATATTAGGCATTGTTATCACCTACCTGTTTTACCCAAGCGATTGCTCTGTTAAAGTCAAGAATGTGTCCATCTTCAATTGCAATAATCGGTACGCTATCGAAACCAGTACTCTTGCAAATCTGATAAACCTTGTCCGTATCTGTCACTTCCGTGTAGTTAATATTAGCCGCTTCGAGCTTCTTTTTTAATACCTTACACTTGGGACAGCCCGTTGAATAAAGTGTAACTTCCATAGTCCTTCACTCCTTTTTATTTATTCTATAATAATTATACCACCTTAAACTTAAAAAGTCAAGATATGGTAATTATAAAGTAAAAAAATAATGGTCGGACTCTAAGAATTTTGCGTCATTCGAGTCGAACCATCTATTTTTATTATTACCATTCTGCCGGCACAAGGTCTGCGGCAATACGTTGCTCTCCAGTTTTGGGAAGTAGGAATAATGCAACTTCAATACCGTGACAAGCATCTTCCATCTTACCTTTTACTGCAAGTTTATCACATACCTCGTTCCACTTATCGCCTGCGTGACCACGCACTTTTACGAACTCAACGGAGCAAAAACGTCTCTTGATATTTTCAAGGATTGTTTCAATATCCTTAATAATCTCAACATTCTCAATAGGCTCGTGCTTCTTACCTCTGGTCCAGCCATTTGCTTTCCAGCTGTTTATCCAAGAAGTAAAAATGTTGATACAGTATGCAGAGTCAGAATAAACTTCAACTGTCTTACCAGTATAACCGAATGAAAGAAACTTACGGAGACCATTACGAATTGCTGTTAACTCCATCGCATTATTCGTGGTCATATTTTCGCCGCCATAGGCTGTCATTACTTCTTCATCATTCTCATCAAGAATGGCATATCCCCAACCACCGGCTTCACGGACATACTCACCGTTAACCTTTCTCATTGTTGCGGCGCCATCAGTGTAAATCTTAAAATCAGGCATTTGTACACTCCTCTCTCTCTCAGTTCAAAATGCGAACACTTATCTTCGAGTTTAAAGCAGGGAATACCATTGGTAATCATTCCAAAGCCTCCGTTGCCATCAGGATAGGAGTTAAGATTAACCCAACCAGTTGCTATTTCTCGTCTCCTATAAAATTCAAACCAGTCAACATTATCCTGTCGAACCGCGGCGGCGCAACCTACATATTCAGAGTTCTCTGCTTTTCTTGCATATTTACAATGCTTACATTTTAAAAGTGAATCACTCATATGAATTCTCCTTTCATTTAATTCTATAATAAGAATATCATATTTTTTATAAAAAGTCAAGAAAAGAGGGTAGTTGCCTGCCCTCATATAAGTATTATTTAACTTGCCACGTCATCATTTCTTCATATAACTCATGAGCAAAAGAGTTACCTCCTATACTACTATAAGCATTATATAGTGAGCATAGGTCCTCCTTAGTTCTCATATCCAATGTTTTGCTATCACAATGCTCAAAATAAATCTCGGTTATTGAATGTCTAATAGCAGATTTATTTATCTCACGTGTTTCCTCACGATAGTCCTCAATTCTTTTATCCATATCGTCCAATCTCTTGTTCACGTCTTCAATCTTCTGCGTTAAATCATTCTTTAAGTCCTCAACAGAACTTTTTATCTCTTTTCCAAAATTAGTAAATGCTTCGATAGCCGCTTCATTTTTCTCCTTCTCTCTCTCCAATTCATCCTTAAGTTCCAAATCACTTTGGTCAGGCTCCTTTTTCGCCTTTATAATATCTACGATAACCTTTCCGACTATAGTAATAACAGAACCTAAGCCGGCGGCAATAGCTGCGATAATTACTTCGTCCACTCATCTCACCTCCGATTTAATAAATCATTGTGATATTTATTACAAACTCTATAAGTAGGATTTGTAAATAAAGACTCAAAAGTGAGATTATCGTAATCCCAATAGGGTACTCTTATCAAAGGTATCCTCTTCCTTAAACAGTATGCGTTTTTACGCCTATCCCACTCTTGAGTCTGTTTAAATTCAGAAATTGTTTTTTGAAAATATGGGACTCTGTGAAAATGCTATTCACCGTCAAATTCTATCAAGCATACTAACTATTTTCCTTTAAAAACCGCAAAGTCAAACCTAAGTAAATTACCTTTTAAACTTTTTAAATCAGGGAAACTTACTTCTCTCTGAAAAGAGATAAAACGAGAACGCAAAAGTTTCTCAATTTTTTCTTCGCCTTTTGACATTATATATCCCCGAATCTTTTAACTGGTCTCTTAGGCTTTGGTGGCTTAGGCGGGAAGTATGGAGATAATGGAACTTCTCCCTGCTCGATATGGAAAGTAGCAACATGATAGTATTTATTAGCTTCTTCATCAATAGGAATTCCATATGGGAATTGCTTTGCCAATCTGTGAATTGCTTCTTCTGGAGTTTCCTTATTCCAGTCATACATATCACAATTTAAATTGGCTGAGAAATGAGTAGTGTTAATAATGTCTTTTCTTGGTGGTGGTGGTGGCTTCTGAGCATTTACAATCATCTCTCTCCATTCAATAAGACCAAGCTGAATTTCTTCAAGAGATTTGTCTGCCAACTCATACTTAACACCGTAAAAGGCTTCTTCACAAGACTTAAGTTCGTAAAGTTCTGTCTCCTTATTATACTTCAACTGAATGAGGATATAATGGTGACCTTCAAGGTATACTACATTTACATAGTTAATACCATTGAACTTTGCAAGGAATAAGCAGCCTTTATTATCTGTATTATTGAACTCAACCTCTTTAGGGAAATATTTCCTTTCGTCTGCGAGAGGGAATCCAACAAACTCTGGAATTATAAGATACTTATCTGTAATCTCATAACTTGCCTGTGGTGCGCCAAGACTATTTTGAATTAAAGTTACCGTCTTAAGATAATCTTTCTTGAAGCCACACATCTCAAAGTGATTACAAGTAAAACAGCGAGGCTGTACCTGTGTATGCTTTGGTGGTAGCTGGCGAGGAATTGGCGCGAATATTGGTTTCTTAGGGTATGGCATACGAGGAACCTTCATTTCAACTGGTTCCTATGTTCCTGGTGGGTTTGGAGTAGGTCCAAACTGCGGTCTGATAATTGGCTCTGGCTTGAAAGGCGGCACAGACTTAGGAGTATCGCAAGGACCATCATCATCAGTAGGATAGTGACTCTAACCTGGCACTGGAATAGATGGCGGAGTCTGGCATGGAGCCTCAAAATCATAAGGATATGGAACCCCTGTTTCAAATTCATAACTGCCGTGCATTTCTTTTTCACCTCACTGTAAAAAAAATGAGGTAGGGTTCAACCTACCTCTACTAATATAATGTAGTTTTAAAAGGATAATGGTCTAATCTTTTACTTAGTGAGCTGACTGAACTCGCAATCATCGGCTCTCTTATCATCACGCCATTTTTCAATTTTGCCGTGACGGAGAGTGTAATCATTGTCGATATGCTCGATTTCCATTGCTGTAAGTTCTGCAACCTTGCCAATCCACTTATTAGGATTTGTTACAATTTCTTTCTTCAATTCATCAGTAATACCGCTAATCCAAGCGATGTGACGAGTTTTACCATTATCTTTTACAGAGAAAGATACTGCACTTGCCCAATGGTAGAAGTAAGGCTTCGTAACTGGTTCAACAGGAACGCCGTTTTTGTAATCTTCAAACATACAAGTATTGAACTTTTCACCTGTCTTTGCGTTCTCCCAGAAGGTCCAAGTCTGGATTTCCTTACCGGTATAAAGACGGGTTGCAGTTTTGTAGTCACCGTCGATAAATGCGTCGATTGTATCTTCAAGTTCCTTCTTCATCTTAAGAGTCATCCACGCTGTTCTTTTGCCACAAAGATATTTGCAATCCTCACGAGTAATAACGATACCTTCACCGCCTGCCGCAATAACCTGACCGTAAAGATTCCAAAGGTCTTCACCCATTAGATACTGAGCAGTTTCAACAAAGCCAAGGTCTTTAAACATTTCAAGGTTTACATAAGTTGTTCTCGTAGAGAAAGGTTCGTCGATAAGAGACTTACCGCCCCAAGCAACTACATCAAAAATATAGAAATGAAGTTTACCGTTCTTAAACTGTCTTTCAAGACACTTATCCTTAAGACAATTTAATACAGATGTAACCTTGCGGCTACCTTCGTTATCAGGGAAGTAGATTTCTCCTACAAGAGCAGTACCGTTAGGAATAGAACGAAGTTCATCACAGATATGAGGAACCCATTCTGCCTTGTCCTGATAGCCGCCATTGACAGACTCTGTGCGGCTTCTCATGTGGAAGTTGCCGTCCATGTCACGAATAATCATATTCCAAGCGCCATCCATCTTACGGGCACCGAGATAACGATTTGACATTACAAGCTCTTTTGCTTTTGCTTTCTTATCACCTTTGAATGCGGCAGTGAAAGCGTAATATTTCTGAGGGGTCATATTCCAAAAGTCAAAACCATCAATTATAATTTCCATGCACATTTCTCCTTTTCATTTTCTATTATTATTATAAAATAATTTTTTCAAAATGTCAAGTATAACAAGCCTGTTTTCCTGCTTCTCTTATAACTTCTTTGTCAGTAATCCAGTCAAAGTCAACTTTATCAAGTTCAATGGTAGTATCTGGACAATAACCAAGAAAACTTGCTTCGTAGATATATTCCTTAATCATACCATTAATTTTAGTTGTTTTATTTTCAACTTCAAAAACAACCCATTTGCCATTTTCATCTTTAAAACCAAGGCAAAGTCTTTCATATTTTTTAAGGGGTTTATTGTCGCCCTTAAATACGACTTCCCAACCGCGACCCTTACCTTTTCCTACACTATACTGGATAACTTTAATCATTCTTCTTCCTCCACAAAAGTCTCTTCAAAAATAGTAGCTTCCTGCATTAACTCGTCAAGCCCTCTATTATTATCAATTACAACATCGTACTGATAATTCATAACATTATCGTCTGCATGGTTACCGAGTAATTCAAACTCTCCACGCTGAACAAGAATTGTAAGTGCGCCGTAGTCGTTAACAAACCTTGCAATCTCTTCAGGCTCGCGGCAATCGATAAATAAGAGGTTGGTATCACTCTATTCATAAATCTCAATGAAGCCCTTGACCTTCTGATATGGAAGGTCCTTCCAACGAGTGAGGGCATCCTTAAGGTCTGAAAGGAATCGTCTATCCTCTGGAGTCTTACCTCCGTCCCAACCGAACAGCTTTGCAACTTCCTTTACATATGTAATAGTAGAAATGACTTTTACTTTCTTTCCTCTTGCCGCGGCAATCTTCTGCACCATTGTTTCAAATGTAGTTTTACCTGACGCTCCACGCCCATTAACAATCGCTATTTTCATCTTCATCTTCCTCCTGAGGTAATGTATTCTTATCAAAGAAATGAATTTCATTTATAATTTCATTTTTTGAATTAAGTGCGAATTTATTTACCATATCAATATATTCTTCATTATTTATAATATTTAATTCAGAAGGAACATTGCGAGTATCAACATAAATTCTTAAATTATCGGTAATGAACTTTGCCGCTTCTTTATTTTCAACAACATACATATGAATGTTGCCTTCCTTTGAGGATTTCAAAATGAAGTTGAAAACAGGAAAATCATTCTCATTACCTTCGAGTTTAAAAATAACAATTGGAACTGTCTTGTCAATTACTTCTTCCCAATCTGAATCAAGATAATTGTCCTCTCTTGTTTCAAGGAAAAGACTCCATAATTTACTTTCTGGCTTAAGATAAAACTCTTGTGCCATTGTGAGTGAATCAGGTAAAAACCTTTCAATCGGATTGAAGATTTCAATAAAAGTCTTAGAGTAAGAGTTTAGGTCAATTACATTATAAATAGGATGATAGCCAGTTACGAAGACAACCTTCTTCAACTTTCGTGCTTTACGATAGCCTATTACTGGGATATCCTTAAAGAATTCTTTCTCTTCTGGAGTGTCAACATTACCGAGAATTTTAATATCAATGTTTCTCTGTAAAACAGAGCCGGCGCCGTAAATCATACGGTAAGCCAAAAACGAATAGATATCTTTGTCATACTTAATTACAAATGTATAATTATGTTTTATTTCATAATCATATCTTGTAATTATTTCTCTGATTGCACTTCCAATAGAAAAGTCTGCGTCCTTCTATTTATCATTAAAGAAAGGACCAACAAAATTAAAATGATTTATTGCTCTGAGTTTTTTAATACGCTCAGACATTTCAATATTTAACATCGTGTGTTTCACGCTCCTTTTCTTTGATACTTTCATTATATCATAATCAATTTAAAAAGTCAAGATTTGCATTTAATCGCTTGACTTTTGAAGGGAAAGAGTGCTATAATATAATAAGGAGTTGATGATAATGACTTGTGCATACAAACTCAATGATAATTTATTGGAAAGGAATGCAGCGAATTTAGTATTCTCATTAAAAGAAATAAATTCAAGCATTTTTTTATATAGAGAAAATGAAAGAAGAGTGAATGGTAAATCTTTAATAGGTATATTATCTTCACGCTTTATGTAGGGAGAAACAATTAAAATTTTAATTGATAACTCTGAGGAATTGAGTAGAGTAAAGGAGATATTTAATGAAATTGGAACTGAAGTTCCATAGGAGGCGATTTGATGGATTACAAGATGTTCAAACCGCAGGGCGGCATTCCTGCAAACAAGAATGTAGTCTCTCTTATCAAGGAGTCTTTAGCAAAAGATGGCATTAAGATTAGTGCCCCTTTGAGATTCATTGGTTTTGAGGCTGCACCTGGTACGCAATTCTATCTTAATGGACAGACAGATTCGGACCTTATGGAAGTTCCTTCTGGCGGCAATTTTATTACGCCATTCAATGGAGAAAGGGGAGCTAATGTTCATTATCTTTCTTTTAAGAATAGTTTTAGCGACGCAATCTATTACATTATTTAAGAGGTGATATAAATGGAAATGATGGGTACATTTAATCCTTTCATAGGTGGAGGCGTATCGGAAGATAAAATTGCAAGGGCTGAGATTGCTGCTATTAAAGACGGAGAAACGCTTGATAGCTTTTCTGATGTTGAAAATGCTCTTGCGAACAAAGCTGACATAGCAGATATACCAACAGTGCCAATAACAACTATTTAGAAAAATGGTACAAATATTATACCAGTTGAGGGTACGGTAAATATTATTGTCCCAACGACAGCGGCAGACGTATCAGCTCTTCCTAATACGATTAAATATGCAACAGCGCTTAATCTTACAATTAATAGTTAGACTTTTGTTATTACAGGTCAACTTAAAGACCAGAATGGAGATAACTTAGGTACAACGCAAACAATAGATTTACCTTTAGAGAGCGTTGTCGTAGATGGTTCTTATGATAGTTAGACAAAGAAAGTCGTTCTTACTTTACAAAATGGTAATACAGTCGAGTTTAGTATTGCCGACCTTGTTTCTGGTTTATAGACAGAGCTTTCAGAAAGTAATAAGTTGAATCCAGCATATATCAACTATGATAGTACACATAGGGCTGTTAGTGATACTGAAAAGTCAACTTGGAATGGCAAGCAATCGGCTCTTACAACAGAACAACTTGCTGCTGTAAATAGTGGAATAAACAGTATAAAAGTTGCTCAGATTGAGACTAATAAAAACGATATTGTAAATATTAAAGATGGAACAAATATTGATAGCTTTAGCGATGTTGAAGCTGCTCTCAATAACAAGGTTGATAAAGAAACAGGCAAGGGACTTTCAACTAATGACTATACTACAGTCGAAAAAACAAAGCTTGCTGGTATTGCTGAAGGTGCAGAGGTCAATATTCAATCTGATTGGAATTAGGCAGATAATTCTAAAGATGATTACATTAAAAACAAACCTACAATTCCAACTACTGCATCCGAAATTTCTTATGATAATACCACATCTCATCTCGAAGCAACTAATACTTAGGCGGCAATTGATGAACTTGCAGCAATTACTTATCCAAGTATAAACATTACCGCGGATAGCGGCGCAATAATAACTGCAACAAATGGAGCAATAACTCTTACTGCCACAATGGAATAGACTTCTCTTAAGATGTTAATTCCTTCATATGGTAAATGGACTTTCTCTGCTTCTTTAAATGGAAAAGTCATTAGTAAAATAATTAACTTTACAACATCTAAAATTTATGATGTTGAATTAACTTTTGATAATGTTTATGGTGTTGAATGGGGATTAACTGGTCAAACTTTATCAAGAACAGGTGCCGCGGCAGAGTTTACTAATCCAGTACCATATGTAAATAATGGTATGAGTGCTGAAGATTGTGGCTCACCATTTGATAATCTTTATCCTTGGAATGGAATGGTGAGAGAAACAGTTGATGGGAATGAGGTTGTTAAAATTCCAAAATTTTGGTATAAAATTGAGAAAACAAATTCAAAACTTTCAATTTAGATTGCCGATGCTCCAAGGGCTGGTTTTAATGTAAGTCCCGCACATAGAGCAAGAGGCTCATATCCTGAACAAGACTATGTTTATATTGGACGTTATCATTCTGACAGTAATTATAAATCAACAAGTGGTGTAATTCCGATTGCAAATATTACCAGAGCAACAGCGAGAACTAATTAGGCAGCAATAGGAAGCGGATATCATCAACTCGATTTTAGTCTTTGGATAACAATTTGGATGTTATATCTTGTTGAATTTGCCAACTGGAATACATAGTCAATGATTGGCTGTAATTGTGGTAATAGCAGTTCAAAGGAAAATACTGGGTCTACAGATGCTATGCCATATCATACTGGAACTATGTAGGCTTCAAAAACAACATATGGAGTTGGAGTTCAATATAGATATATTGAAGACCCTTGGGGCAATGTATTAGATTGGTGTGATGGAATTACTTTTGGACCTGACGAAAATAATAATGCTGGAGAGGGTATTTATTGCTTTGAGGACTTTGAGAATTATTCAGATAGTTATAGCGCATCTGGTGCAGTATTAGTTGGACGAAGAGCTAATGTATCAAATTATATTCAGGATTTTGATTAGTCAAATGTTAGCGGATTTGATTGGGTGTTGTATCCTGGAAATGGTGATATAGCAAGTAGTCAAAGTCAAGTACCTGATTACTGCAACTTCAATGCTGCTGGTGTTGTGTTGTGCGTTGGTGGTGACTATGGCCA